>Ga0172381_10000462_pt1 | contig 48944 bp, 64 predicted proteins | sample Leawel6488metaG_FD_119754 | JGI IMG/M metagenome (GOLD analysis project Ga0172381, IMG submission 119754) | Leachate microbial communities from a municipal landfill in Southern Ontario, Canada - Leachate well 64-88 metaG | ecosystem: Engineered > Solid waste > Landfill > Unclassified | place... | reverse complement strand
CATCGCGGCATCGTCGTCTAGTAGCCCAGGACGCCGGGATTTGCGCAATCCCGGAAACGCAGGTGCAACTCCTGCCGATTGCCGCGTCCACTCTTTGCCCACCCGCGCATTCTCGGTTTGCCCCGGTTTGCGCGGACCATGCCGTGTGCTCCCGAGCGACGGGCGATTCGGGAGGTTTTGGCATCGGCGGCGTGGACGGTGACACGCCTACTGAAGCGTGTAGCCCAGGCTCAAAAGGCCACGCTATGACCTACGACCGCGCGATGCGTGTACACGCTGGATTCGCGGATTGAGAGCAAAGCGGTGTAAATGGGATTGCCGGTTCGACTCCGGCCCGATGCCAGTTGAGGTGACGCATGAAAACAGACACAAAACGGACCGTCAAAAACAAGTCGCTGATCGTCTACCGCGAACGATGCGGCCGACGGTTGGAGGCAGAGGTATTCGCCGAGCACATGGAAGTCCTCACGTACTCAAACCCGGATGACCCGTCGCTTCCTTACGTGAGCCTCGCGCCCCAGCAAGCCGCCGACTTCGCGCGGTGGGTGCTGGACAGGGCGATTGAGTTGGGAGCGAAGTAACAGGACGCCCCGCGCACGACGCGCGAGGACAAAAACAATAGGAGCATTCGCAATGGGACTCGACATTACGGCATACGAAAAACTCACGTTCGTTCGTCCATCGGTTACTAACGTGGACTATGACTATCCAACCGAGACGCCAGTATACGTCAAGCGACCAGACAGGGCCGACGGCCTTGTGACAGGCATCTATCGAGTGGACGGTGAGACGTTTGAGTTTCGAGCCGGAAGTTATTCCGGCTACAACGCTTGGCGCGCATGGTTGTGCCGCACGATGCTTCAGAAGACACCGGAGTACGTCTGGAGTCACCTGGAAGACTTCGTGGGCAAACCGTTCATTGAACTCATCGACTTTTCGGACTGCGAAGGAACGATAGGCTCGGATGTCTGTGCGAAACTCGCTCACGACTTCGCGGCACATCGCAACGTCGCGGAACGAACCCAGGGCGAGGACGACTATAACCTCCGCAAATACGACGAGTGGCACAAGGCTTTCGTGCTCGCATCGTCGGGTGGCGCAGTCGCGTTTCATTGAACGTCAGGACGCCCCGCGCACGACGCCGGGAAGTCACACGAGGTAAAACGCCCATGCCAACGCGCTCGTTTTTCAATGGAAGCACCATGCGGACTGAGGTCTGGCTCAATGAAATATGCACAACCCACGAATTGCCTGGAATGAAGTGGAACGAGACCAACTACTACGTAGAGGACGTGGACGATGGCGGGTGCGTCACTCGCCACACCACCTACAGCGATGCACTGAAAGACTACCAATATCGCGTAGATAAAAGGGTTTACGAAATGAGCAAGCTTTCTGACATTGGTCCAACGACACGCGGCGTGCTTGCGGACGTTGGCAACGAGCGGCGACGGCAGGACGAGAAGTGGGGCGTACAAAACCATTTTCCGACAACGTGGCTCGCAATTCTCGGGGAGGAGTTTGGAGAACTGAGTGAAGCGATCGTCGAGACGATTTTCTACAACGGTATGGCGGCGAGGCAAAGGGGCGGATTTGTCAACATTCGGCGCGAGGCAATACACGTTGCGGCAGTGGCTGTCGCCATGGTCGAGTACCTTGATCGCCAAAAGGACGCCCCGGCGGAGTCGGGCAACGAGGATTCGGCATGAGCCGACAACCAAGGATGTCAGCAAGCCCGCGGAGCCGGAGGCCGAGCGGGTGGAAGGAGGAAATGATGATCGGATACTGTATCAAACGGACAGACAGTGAAGGCTCGTGGCTCGCGGGTGGAATAAACATGGGCGTACCCTACGTGTACTTGTCGGAGGAAAAGGCACAGCAATTTGTCGACAACATCTTTCCGCCCGAGGCTCCCGGTGTTGTCGTGGCCGTCGAATACACGCCGGTCCGCGAGATCAACCCCACGGACCCCGGCGCGCCGATCCGCGAGGCGATTCACGAACGCGAGGAACAGGGGGTGCGATCATGATCGTCTGGGGAGTTCGCGATCGGTTCAAGGGGCGCGAGGTGGTCGTCAAGAGAACAGGGCGAGTGCCCTTCCTGTTTCAAACGCGACGCGAGGCCCTTCGCACCATCGAAAACGGCGACGCTACTCGACCCGCCGGCCACGTTTTGCGACCGGTGAAGTTTGAACTCCGGGAGGTGAAGCCGAAATGAGATACGTCCCGAACGAAAGCGCCCTGCCTCTATACGAGCAGCAAGAACGCGAGGCGGCACGCTACGAGGACGTGCTGAACATGCGCATCACTGCTGCTGGCCAGGTCGTGGCCAACACCCCCGACGGGCTGCGGGTCCAATTAGACAACGTGCTCGAATTGTATTCGACGGGCAAGGTCGGCGAACGGGAAACTATCGGCGCGCTTGGCGCGTTGGTGATGCGAGCCATTCGGCTGTTGGAAGAGGCCGAACTACACGGAGTTCCTAAACTAGCGGGGACAGACGAATGATACCCGAATCTCAGTGGAAGTGGTTTGGTATGGCTGGGCATTTCATTTGTGCCGCTTATTGTCGCCATCACCTGTGTACTCAGATCGGTAACTACCTCGTCTCAACGGTCGGACAGTACATTCCGCCGTCTGAAGTCCGGGGCGGAGTTGGTGCCGACCAGTGGTTGCGAGAGAACTGGCCCGGGCACGACATTGGGTGCAATCGCAAATTCGAGACGATGGTCTTCGCGATCGAAGGATATTGCCACGATCCCGACTGTGGATGTGAACAGCCACTTATCGTTCCGTCGGAAGTGCTCTCTGAAGGATACTCGACGATCAAAGAAGCCAACGAGGGACACGTTGCAATGTGTCGTCGCGTGGCAAACGGAGAGGCCGAACTACACGGCCTGATAGAAGGCACGTTGGACGACGTAGGAGGAACGCCATGAAACTCGACTTTGCCACGCCAGCCGTCAAGTTCCGAGCGCGCGCGAAGCTTTCCCAGCGGGAGGCCGCGAAACGCATCGGCATAACGCCGGTGTTTCTCTGCGAAATAGAAAAGGGGCGAAAACGACCGGGCTGGGGAACGCTACTCGCAATGTGCGAAGTGTACCGCACGACACCCAAAGCATTCCTGGGAGGCTGAGTAAATGGCAAACGTCTTGACGCTGAAATGGGGAACCGTCAAGAGATGGGACCTCGAAACAGAGGACGCCAAAGTTGCGTTGCAGAAGTGGGCAGACAACGGCGTGTCCCTAAGCGCAATGACGCAGCACGACACGCCGGAACAAAAGCAGGCCCTGTTGGATGCAATCGACTACATGGACGAGATTTGGTTGGACTGGGAGGGGCGAAAGGTGACTCGGGAAGAGGCAAAGGAATACATACGAAACTACGGGTTGCGCGATGGAGACCCCCATGCTTGACCTCAATTTCCGCGCGGTCGAAGACGACAAGGACTGGCGCGAGAACCAGAACTATCCGTGGCGATACTCGCCGCTGACGATGTGCGTTTTACTGGCGGCCACGCTGGTTGTGGTCGCGGTGTACAACCTTTTGCGAGGATGATGCGATGAAATTGGTAGTGAGAGGGACCGCTCCGGAGGAGCCGCCGGTCGAGGTGTGGATCGACCGCGGCTTTGACGACTCATTGGTCGTCCGCGCGAAGCGGGAGGGAGTGCCGATGATGAATCTGGTCACATTGAGGCCGGATGGGTCGATCAAACTGTGCTTGGGCATTGACCCTCGGCTTGGATTCAGGCGGGATGCCCTCGGCCGTGTGATCGTGGACAACGCCGACTAGGCTTCAGCAGGGTCGCATCCGTAGCGGCGGCCCATGTTCGCCGTCCGGCTTGTCGCCGGGCGGCATATGTCCGGGTAGTTTTCAAATCTGGGAGAACATCCGGCGTCTGACGGAAGGTGCGGGTTCGAGTCCCGCCCCGGACACTGACTCACCCCGAAGGCCCCGGCACGGATGCTGGGGCCGGAATTTGAAAGGGACAGGCATGGCAACCGCAACCCACCACGAAACCAACGCCGAGTACCACGCCGACTTCTCGGCAGTGAGCAACTCGATGAAGGAAGCCTTCATCGAGAGTCCGGCGCTCTATCGCGGCATGTACGTCACGCGGACGATCCCTCGCAAGCCACCGACTCCGGCCATGGTGCTCGGCTCGGTCACCCACACGCTTCTCTTGGAGCCCGAGCGATTCGACCTGGAGTACACGGTTGCTCCGGAGTCGTGCCGGGAACGTCGGGGCAAGGCGTGGGAAATGACGGTCGAATCGGCCGAATGCGACGGCACAACGCCGATCCTATCGAGCTACTTTCAGGACGGTCTGCGTATGGCCGAGGAGGTGAAGGCCCATCCGACGGCCTGGAAGCTCTTGTCGAGTCCCCACGGCGTCGCCGAGCGGTCGATTCGCTGGAAGGACCCGATAACGGGACTGTTGCTGAAGTGCCGACCGGATCTGCTTATCAACGACGCACACCGACCCGACGTCATCGACATCAACGTGAAAACGGCGGCCGACCCGACGCCGGAGGGATTCGCCAAAGCGGTGGCAAACTTCGGCTACCATCGGCAAGAGGCGTTCTACGGCGACGGGATCGAGCAGGCCATCGGCAAGCCGTGTCACTCCATCTTCGTCGTCGTGGGCAACAGTGAGCCCTACGACGCATTCGTTTACCAGTTGGCCGTCGCCGATTTGACGCTCGGCCGCGAACAGAACGCGAAGGCACTAGCGCGTTTGTCCGAGTGCCACGAAACAGGCCGGTGGATTGCCCCCGGCCAAGACGAGATTCAGATACTCGAACTGCCCAGATGGGCAAGGGGAAACAATGAGTGAAGGTACCGACATGACGATCTCCCAGGCCAACTCGATTGCGAGTCTGCCGGCCGACGTGATGCTGATGAAAATGGAGAACGAGTCGATCATGACCGTGGCCCGCGCCGTCCCGCGCGTGCCCGCGAAGATCATCGGACAACTGAAGGAACTCCTGGAGGCGTACCCGGCGGCTGCCGGCAATGCGATCTACCGCAAGCCGGTTGGCAAGGTATCGGAGGTGACGTGCGGAAATCCGAAATGTGGCATTCGCTACCAAGTCAACAAGGTGGACGAGAATACCCAGTGCCCATCGTGCGAATCCCAGGCCCGCAAGTCCGTCGCAAAGGTTCAGAAGTTCGCGGAAGGGCTCGGCATTCGTGCGGCCGAGGCGATTCGTTCAGTCTACGGGTACACGCGACTCGCCACGACGACGGAAATCATGGAGGACGGCAAGGCAAAGCTGACTGGAGTGCTCGTTGACTACGCAGCCGGAAACGTCACGAGCGACCAGCGGTTGCTCTCTCCGTACTACAAATCCTACAGCGGGAAGATGGAGAAGACGCCGGAGGACCGGTTTCTCAATGTCGTAGTCAAGGCCGAGAAATCCAAGCTGAAGCGCGACGTGATTCTTGACAACACGCCGAACATCATCAAGGCGGCCTACCGGGAAATGTGCGAGGAGAAGCTGGGCGAACTCGTCTCGCCCGAGTTGATTGAGCAGAAGATTGTCCCCGCGTTCGCTGAGTACGGAATCAGCCCCGAGCAACTCGACACCATCATCGGCAAGCCGCGCGCCATGGGGTGGGACCAACAGTGCCGTCTCGACTGCCGCAAGATACTCACGGCGTTGAAGAGCGGCGAGACCACTGCCCGGGACTTGCTGGACGACGACTCACGCGGCAATGGACGTCGCCAGCGGGAAACGGTCGATGTCGATGACCTGCTCGGCGGGAGCGAAGGGCAGAAGTCGTCGGAACCCACGCCCCCGGACCCGAGTGTCGCCGACAAATCCGCCGCCCAGCGTATTGAGTACGAGAACACGCTCGGCACCATCGACACGGCCCCCGGGTGCGACGCCTGGATGCGACAGGCCGAGGCCGACTTCTCGATGACCGACGACGACCGGGCGGAAGTCGTCAAGCAGTGCCGGGCCAAGGCTGCGGTGCTCCGCTCGAAGCGTGGGCCACGGTCCAACGGCGGACAAAAGGACCTCTTAGCCGGAGATAACCAGTGAGAACCATCGAAATCGAAAACATCGGACCTATCGAAAAACTCACGATTCCGCTACCAGAAGACGGCGGAGTCGTCGTGCTCTCCGGCCGCAACGGGGCGGGCAAGAGCACTGCCCTGGACGCAGCCCGGTCCCTGATGTCCGGCAAGGGCTCTTTGCCCGTCCGCGACGCCTGTTCCACCGGCCACGTCAACGGCCTCGGCGTCACGATCCGCGTCGGTAAGAGCACCCGTCGCGGCGGCGAACTGGAGGCCCTGCATTTGGAGGATAGGCTATCCATCGCCGACATGGTTGACCCGGGGCTGAAGTCGGACGAGGCTGCCGACGGTCGTAGGATCAAGGCCCTCGTGGGACTGACCGGCGCGAAGGCCGACCCCGCGCTCTTTCCCGAGGCCGCCCGCCACGACCTCGACCGCTACGACGACCTGGTCGAACAGGCGGCGGTGGCCAAGCGGAACCTGGAGTCGCTGGCCCGCGCGGAAGAGAAGCAGGCCGACGAACTCTTGGCCCGCGCCCGTGCGATGCGCGAGGGACTGGACCCGAAGACCATCGAAGATGTGGACGAGGAAGCCCTACGGGCCACGCTGAGCGACGCCATCCGAGAAGAGGCCACCACACGCGAGCGCTACGACCAGGCCGCGAGGCGGGACGTGGAAGCCGCTCAGGCGAAGGGAAAGCTGGAGGCGATGTCTGGATACGACGGTCCTACTCTGGAGGACGCCAGGCTGATCGAGCAAGGCGCCGATCGCCTGATCGAAGACGTGGAACGGGAATTCGCCGCGGCGAAGCGTCGAGTTGACGAAACAAACGCGACACTGATCCAGCGGAAAATGGACCGGAACATGGCAGCCAAGGCGAGGGAAGCCGCGTTCCATCACCAAGAGGCCGTCGCCGCCCTCCAGGCCACCATCGATGCCGCCAAGGGCGCCGATCCCATCGACGAGGATGCGGTCAAGGCAGCCCAGTCCGCTCGCGAGGCTGCCGAACTGGCGATGAGCGAGGCCCTCGCCGCCCGTGGGGCCAAGCTGAAGCTGGAGGGTGCCATGGTCACTGCCCGGGAAGCGACTCAACACGCCGGCAAGGCTGCCGAATTGCGCGAGGCGGCCAAGTCCACGGACGACGTTCTCGCCGACGCGATCCAGTGTCCCGTGCTCCGAATCGAGGCTGGGCGGTTGGTGACCGGGACGAGGCGGGGCCGGACGCTGTTTGCCGACCTCTCCGAAGGCGAGCGGTGGCGGATCGCCCTGGACATCGCGGCCGACCAGGTGGGCGAAGGGGGAATCATCACGGTGCCCCAGGACGCTTGGGAGGGGCTCGACGCGGAGAACCGCCGGTCTATCGCCGAGCACGCCAAGCGGCGTCTGGTGACGATCCTGACGGCCGAGGCACAGCGGGACGGGGAGCCCGAGGAATTGACGGTGGCAATGGCGGAAGCGTAACCCGCAGCCCGCCCTGGTGGAGGCGCGCGGGGGTTGGTCCCGCCGCCGGCCGGTTCGACTCCGGCCACGGGCTTTTTTGAACTCTCCGAAATTCCCGGAGAGTTGGAGTCTCGGCACCACGGATGCGGATGGAATCTTGACGCAGGGGACGCGAAGTGTACCGAACATGCGACACGGCAACCTGGACGGACCCAAAGGTCAAGTCGCTGCCACCCGCCGGCAAGCTTCTCTTCGTCTATCTTTTCACCAATTCTCACAGCCACGTCTCGGGCATCTACTACCTCCCCACAATCACCATCGTCCACGAAACGGGGCTGAAGCAGAAAGACGTGGATACCCTATTGCATACCCTATCCAGCGCAGGACTAGCACATTACGACGCGGAAACTGAGGTAATTTGGGTCGTGAAGATGCTCGACCGGCAGGGCCGCGGGCGAAAAAATGCCGCCTCAGCCGCCGCGCAGCTACGCTCTCTTCATAAGTGCCGACTGATAAAGGACTTCCTTCAGTTTTACTCTCACAGGGAGATACCCTATACGATAGGGTATCCGACGCAGGTTCAAGATGCCCTTCCTGTTCCTGTTCCTGTTCTTGGATCTACTATAGATCCTACTATAGATAACAGTAAGCCAGAAGTGGTACGCACTTCTAAGCGGTTCGAGCCTCCCACAGTAATGGAGGTAACGGCTTACTGTCTCGAGCGCAAGAACGGAATCGACCCAGAGGCGTTCTTTGCATTCTATGACGCTCGCGGCTGGACCTACGGTCCCGGCAAGCCCATGAAGAGTTGGCGGTCGGCCGTGGTCACCTGGGAGAAGAACTCCCACCAGCGTGTTGCCGCCAAGTCCGAGCCCGAGCCCTACGATTTCTCCTTCACCCCAAGGCCACGCGATGACTAACGAAGAATTCAACGAGTGGCTGCGCCACCACACAGCAGCCTTTCCCGGGATGGCCGCCTGGTTGAACAAGCTCCCCCAGAAGCGCGACACGCTCGCCGCGTGGGAGTACGCCTTGCGGGCCGTGGACCTGGACGCCGCGAAGCGCGCGACGGACCTGATGCTCTCCGGCGAAGAGGCTCAGCCGGCCGGCTGGGGAAGTTACCCCGCGGCAATCCGCGCCATCGCCATGCGACTCTGCGGAGAGCGGCGCCAGTACAGCCAGCCACGCACGATCGACGGCCAGCCGACCTACGAGTGTGCCCATTGCCAAGACGAGGGCTGGGTGATGGTCTACCACCGCAACGCCCTGCGCTGGGCCCACGCCGGCGACTGGGCCGGGTGTGTGAAGAAGTTCGGCCGCAAGGTCATCGCCGCGAAGCCGTGCTGCTGTTGGCGTGGCACCGCGATAGCGAAGGCGAACAAGCTCGAGGCGTTCGACTCGACCGTGGACATCGACGAGCGCGACCCGTACTACTACCCGGCGGAAATCGCCCGCGTGCAAGCGGCGGCGAAGAAGTCAATTCAGTGGGACCCGGATCGGCCGCTGCCGGCGCTGGAGTTTTGAAACATGGCGCGCTGGAATTTGAAACCGAAAAACTCCATGCCACCCCCTACGGCGATAGTCCATCTGAAACCGAAACCTCACGCGCCAACCCCTCAAGGAGGAAAACATGGAAGAGCTTCAATCGATCGCCCAAGAGGCGACAACTAAATTCCCCGATGACATCGCCACGGCCACGGCCTACGCGATTCGCCGGGCCAAAGCGAAGTCCTGGTTTATGGACTGCGTTGACGAACTGGTGTCGCGGTCTATCCGCGCGATGATTTGTGACTTCCGCCACACGGCTAACGTGGCCATGCGAAAGGAGGCTTACGGCTACGGCGGCTCGGCGAAGGTGGTTGCCGGGTCGGCCGTCGCGGAAGTGGCGTCGAGTTACTACGGCTACCTGATTGCCGGGATGTCGCTCGGCACGGTGACAGGCGACCAACTGCCGGCCATTGCCGAGAGCGAATCGGCGAACGCGGCTGGGCATGAATTCAACGCGCGGCTTTGTCGAGCACTTCGGCCGCTGGTGCCGGACGAGAAGGCCGTGCGCGATTGCGTATCAGAACGGCGATTGCGGACGCTGTTTATCAAACTGTCGGGAAGAGAAGAGGCGGCGTAGGTTGTCGTGAAACCGAGAGACCTATTGCCAAGGCGAGTTGGCCCGTGGAACCGAGCCCAACACTGTCACACCTACGGCGATGATGATCATGAAATCGAAAGCGGTTGTGCCAGCCCTACGGCGATCGTCGAAGTGAAACCGACTGGTTGCCTGCCAACCACATGGCGAACACGTGCGTGAAACCGAGTACGGTTCTGCCCAACCTACGGCGACCGAAATAACGAAACCGAAAGCTCCATTGTCAAACCTACGGCGACGACCGGCTTGAAACCGAGAACCCCACTGCCCACTTGACCCCCGAGAGGAACCTATGAAACCGAACGGCCAACCAACGCGACCGATCCCCGAACTATGTGCGGACATTCGGGAACTACAGCGGCAACGGGTCGTCAACCTCAAGTCCCGGATCATGATCGAGAACCGCCTTGTGGCCACCGTGGCGAGTGCCGACGGCTACCGGGCGGGGCTCGACGAAGAGGACCGGCTGAAGAGATTTGCGGCGGCGCGGAAAGTGATCGAGGGGGTGAGGGGCGACGAACGTGGTGAAACCGAGAAAGCCATTGCCTCTCATCCCCTCATTCGCGCCACCCTCCCCGCAATTGCCGGCTTCGATGCGATGGTTGACGGCTACGAGAAAGCCATGGTCAAACTCGTCAAGCAACTCCCCGTCGCCGCGTGGACCGCGAAGCCCGAGCAACGCGGCTTCGGCCTTCTGATGCTCGCCCAAATCGTGGGCGAGTGCGGCGATTTGGCCGAGTATGCCAACCCGGGCAAGCTGTGGAAACGAATGGGCTGCGCACCGATCGAGGCTCACGGCCAGACGCTAATGCCGTCAACGTGGCGATGGACGAAACCCGGACTCTCGGCGGAAGAGTGGGAAGAGGCCGGCTACAACCCACGGCGTCGGTCGATCGCGTACCTGATCGGCGAGGGCATCGTCAAACAGAACGGCGACGGCCCGTATCGACGGCGATATGATTTTGTGAAAACCAAAGCGGCGGCCGAGCATGACGACTGGAAGCCGCTGCGGTGCCACCGGCACGCGATGCTGTTGGCGACAAAGATGCTTCTGCGGGAGTTGTGGATCGAGTGGACGGGGCAGGACCATGATTACGTGTGGCAAAACAAGGCGGAGGCAAAGTGTGCGTTTGTGTGAGGCGAAAGGCCCGGTGAAACCGATTGTTGGCGTGCCAGCACTACGGCGACAAAACAAGTGAAACCGCAAAACTACCTGCCCTTAATTAACCCCAGCGGCAACCGCCGCGAAACCAGGAGGATGAAACGTGACTACCGAGACGAACGAGTTGGAATTGCAGAACGAAGAGGCAGTGGTCGAAGAGCAGGCTGAACTGGAACCTGTCGCCATCGCCCCTACGGCCGATGAGCACCACGCGGCCAAGCTGACCGCAATGCGCGAGGAACTCTCTGACCTCGCTGTCGAGCGCGCGAAGCTCGATGAAAAGCGGAAGGTCCTCAAGAAGCGCTACGACGGCCTGGTGGAGCAACTCGCCAGCGATCAGGTCAAGGGACCCGAGTATCTTCCGCTCATCGACGGACCGGCCGCGAAGTCGGAAGAGCCGGAGGCGTGGCGGGAACTCTTAGTCGATTCCCTGTTGCTACCCGGCCATATCGAACAGAAATTGCTGGCGGCGGACATCGTGTCCCTCGGTCAGTTGTCCGACAAGATGGATGGCGATTGGTGGTGGGAAACGATGCCCGCCGGAATCGGGAAAGCCGCGGCCGAGAAAATCTCCGACGCCTTCGCCGCGTTCTGGGCGAAGCACCCCGAGTATTGCAACGCGGACGGCTACCCCGGGCCGCTGGACGGCGAGTTTCCGGAAGCCGCGCCGATGAAGATTCGGCTACTGGTGGACCGACCTGAAGACGCACTTTCGACCGGCGATGTTCTGGAGACGGTTGGCGCGGAAGACGACGACGGTGCCGTCGAGGTCAAGATTCCAGCGACCACCGTCAAGGCCGCCTACACGACGATGCTCGACGCCTTTGGCTGGGAGGCGTGTGACGACTCCGAACAGTGCGTTCTCGACGAGGAGACGGACGCGTGATTACCTACTTTCTCGGCATCGACCCCGGCAACAGTGGTGGCCTCGCGTGCGTTCACGCCGATGGTCATTTGTGCTTAGCGAGCCCGATGCCCGACACGGAACGCGACATCTACGACTGGATCGACCAATGGCCGCAGTGTGAGACGCGAGCCGTCTTGGAGGCCGTTCACGCTTTCCCCGGGCAAGGCGTCACGTCGATGTTCACGTTTGGCCAGAGTTACGGGTCGCTTCGCATGGCACTCGTAGCCTCGGGCATTCCGTGGGATACCGTCTCGCCGCAGAAATGGCAAGAGGTCTTCGGGCTTAAGACGCCGAAGGCCGCGAAGCTGACTCAGACCCAAAAGAAGAACGCGAACAAGGCCAAGGCCCAGCAACTATTTCCCGGCGTGAGGATAATACACGCGACAGCCGACGCGCTGTTGCTGGCCGAGTATGCACGACGCAACCAATAAGCCGCTCCGGCGGCGGGAGGAAACGATGGGGATGAACGACCACTTGCCGCTGCCGTGTCCGGCGTGCGGCGCGGCGTGTGCGCTTGCGGCCGACCTGGAGGCACTCTTGGCCGATAACCACCCCCACTCGCTCACCAAGGACGAGGACGGGTACTACGACGTGTCGTGGTTTGACGGGTTGCCGCAGGGTGTCACTGCGGCGACGTTGGCCGAGGCCGTGCGCGATGCGCTCGCGGAGAAACAACGATTGGAGGCGGAAGATGACGATTGAGGAAGCATCGCATGACCTTGGGTGCATTAGTCAGGCGATTACTGAGCTTGTATCTGGAAATCGCCACGATGATTCTTGGGCAAGGCCAAAAAGACTCCATGGCCGCGAACTAGAAACGATTGGTAGCGACGCCATGGCGAGAGTCGATAGAACCCTGACTGCCCTTAATCAGATTGCCGCCGAACTTGTGGCGGCGCAAGATGCGTTGGAGTGCGTGGAAATACTGAATCGACTCCAGAAGCACAAGAGCACCATAGTCCACCTCTATCGGGACAAGGGTGGGCCACAGGTCGTGAACTGGTGGTACATGTCCGAGTGTTACCGGCAGAAGGCACCCACCCTACTCGCCGCCCTCCGTGCGGCCGACGCGGCGAAAACAGAACAGGAGAAGCGCGATGACTGAAATCGAAAAGACGTTAGGAGAAGTGTACACGGCTGCATTTCAAGTTGCTGTTGCCGGTCACGATTTTGCGAAGGCGAACGAGATAGCCGCCGAGCAAGTCGCCGCCGAGGCCGTGCGCCGCTGGCTCCGCGACCTGCCGCCGGGCGACGAGGGGCTACAGAAAGCGTTCCCTGACGCTTGGCGTGCATCGGACAAAGCATCGGAGACCTACTGTGACCTCGACGCTCTCGCCGCCGTGCTCGCCGTCCTGAAGCAGCGCGGCTGGATTGACACGGCGAGTCTGCCACCGGGCGACGAAAATCTGGTGGGTGTTTTTCGCTCGGCCGGTGGCGCGCTGGGGGACTGTAGCGACCACGACAGGGACTTCTATCGGAGGGGCATCGCCGCCGTGCTCGAAGTCAACGCCCAACGGCTGCGGGATGCGGTCAAGGGCGAGGCGCTGTGGCAAATGGTCTATCGCATCGCGAGCGCGCCGGAGTCACTGGACGGGCAGGGAGACTACGGCCGTGGCCGTGCTTGCGCCGACGCCGTTCTCTCCCGCCTCCACGCTGACGGCTGGAAGTCGCCGGAGGAAGTCAATGACTTGCGCGGACAGCTATTGAAGGCAGGCCAAGAGAATCAGAACATGCGTGAGCGTGCTATCTCGGAGTCCGACTGGCTTCCGCCGGAGGAGGTGGCGAAGTTGCGGGCCGAGTTGGCGGAGAAGAACGAAGAGATTGGCAAGCGGGGCGACAGAATAACGGCGCTAGAGGAGTCAAGAAGATTTGCGCGGGCGGAAGTTGACGATGCACGACAAAAACTGGCGGTATTTAACCTCGACCGCTTGGTGCAGGCGGAGGCCGAGGTCGAGCGGCTGAAGAAGATCGAACAACTCACCCGAAAGATGGACTTTGACCGAGACTTCTGGAAAACGAAGCAGCGGTCGTTTGACGAACAGACACGGAACCTCAATTCGCGCATCCTGGAGCTAAGCGAGCAAGCGGAGGAGCGACTCGATCGCGTCACGGAATTGTCGGCCAGCCTTGACACACGCACCGAACAGCGTGACAAGGCATGGCGTGCGGCGCGCAAGATGGAGCGCGCGGTAGTGGAATGCCGAGAGTACACGGCCCAGGCCGCCAATGAAATGCTCGACGGCGAAGACATCGACGAGTGGAAACGGGTCGTCCAGGAGGCCGCACCATGAACCTACGCCAAGCGAGGAAGATAATAGGCGGTGACCTGTCGTGGAAGTGGCGGGTGCATCGCGTCGGAACTGAGGACCGCGCACGAGCCGTCGTCGCGCATCACGCATGGAGGCAACGAGGCAGCGAGATCCTGATGGTGATATGCTCAAAACGCGAGCAACGGCGGTCGCGGGCAAGACGGGAGGGCACGCCATGAACATGGCATTTTCCAAGACGATCGCCCAAGTCCGCAACCGGACCAAGACGGTGACGCGGCGAAACATCAACACCTGGAAAACACTGAAGCCCGGCGACATCCTCCGGGCCGTGGAGAAAGCACAGGGGTTGAAGAAGGGCGCGAAGGTAAGGCCGCTGGCGACGATTCGCGTGGTGAGTGTGAGGGAAGAACGGTTGTTTTGTATCAATGAAGAAGAGGTGGCACGCGAGGGCTTTCCACGACTTACGCCGACAACCTTCATTGCTCAGTTTTTCAACGGCGACTGGGGGCAACTTGTACGTCGAATAGAGTTTGAGTACGTGGAGCCCGCACCTTGAAACCTACCCCCTGGATCATCGCCCACGACGGCACGCAAGGCAAAGACGCTTACGCGATGGAGTGCTTACGCTGCGGAGAGAAACAGCGATTCGCTACGCCTATCAGCATCACCGTTTACTGCGCGGCTGCCAAGGCGTTTGAAAAGCAGCACGCGCGGTGTCGAACAACCCTCGAACAGCTTGCCGCGTGCAAGCGGAAAGGCGAAGCATGACCCTCTGGAAAATCATCGACCCCGGGCAGCCGTGGGACGGCGAAAAAGTCGAAGCCGACAACTGGCAGGACGCACGATGCGAGGCTGAAGAGTTGATTCGCGTTGGTTACGTGATCGACTTGCAATTCGAGGTCGTGGAAGAAAGGGAGCGAGCATGACGCCAACCTGGCAATCCGCCGACGGCGCGGTCAGGCTGTTCTTGGGGGACTGTCTCGCGTGGATGCGAGAGCAACCAGATAAGTGCGTTGACCTCGTGTTTGGTTCACCGCCTTATGAAGATGCCAGGACCTACGGCATGGATTTCAAATTGCAAGGCGAGGATTGGGTTGCGTGGATGGTCGAGATTGTCCGCGAATCGGTCCGCGTGTCACGTGGCCTGGCGGCATTTGTAATCGAGGGACGGACTCGCAAGTTTCGATGGTCCGCGACGCCGGTGATGTTGATGGCCGATTTGCACCGCGCGGGCGTTCACTTGAGGAAACCGCCGATATTTCATCGTGTCGGAATTCCCGGGAGCGGCGGCCCGGACTGGTGGCGAAATGACTATGAGTTTGTCGTCTGCGCGACAATCGCGGGCAAACTGCCGTGGAGCGACAATATCGCGACGGGAAAGGCTCCTAAGTTCGCGCCCGGTGGCGCGATGAGTTATCGAAACGTCGATGGACGGAGGAAGAACGAGCGCACAGGGAAAGCGAAGACACTGAGCCAACACGCGCGAACCAACGGAGAGAAGGGGAACCTCGGTTATGTTCCCCCGGTCAAAGCCAACCCTGGAAACGTCGTCACGTGTAAGGTTGGTGGCGGCCATATGGGCCACTCTCTCGCAGCAGAAAATGAAGCCCCGTTTCCCGAGTCGCTGGCCGAGTCCTTTGTCCGTTGCTTCTGCCCACCTGGCGGAACGGTTCTCGATCCCTTTGGCGGAAGCGGAACCGTGGGTGCCGTCGCACAACGATTCGGCCGTGAGGCGATTCTTGTCGATATCCGCGAGTCGCAGATCGCGTTGATGATTGAGAGGCTATCCCAGCCCCGTCTTCCCGGAATGTGAGGAACCCATGCCCCTGACCCCCGAGCAAATCATCGCCGACCTGAGAAGGCTGGCCAAGCGGTATGAAGAAGTGGCATCGACAACAGGAGAAGTAAAGTTCGACAAAAAGGCTCGAAGTCGATGCGAAGCAGCGTCCATCGCACTGCATGACGCCGCTTCGCACTACGCCCGCGGCGAACTGATGGCGAAGGACTGACCACCCCGGGTACGGAGACCCCATGGAACACCCGAAACCACCCAAGTACGACCGCGTTCTGTCGCTCCGCCAGGACGGGTACTCTTACGCCCTCATCGCCCAACTGACCGGCGTGCCCCGGCGTACCCTCGCTCGTTGGTGTCTGTCGGCGGGACTAGTGGGCATCGCGACTACCCACCGCCGAAGATACCGCAACCACCGCGGCGAAGACGACGACGGCGACGACGACAACACGCTGACGCTTGTGATGCAGGAGGTCCGGCGCTTTCGACGCATGGGGCTTTCCGAAAAGCAGATCCGCAAACTCTGCAAACTCGACACTCTCGAGGAGTTCACGCGGCGGGCCCGGGACGCTGGCCACGAAATCGCGGAGGACGAGAGCCGTTCTGGGTGCGTTCGCTATCTGCCTCTCCCGCACGAAATTCGGGCCGCCAGACGCGCCATTCGCGCCGCCAATCTCGCCGCCGAGGCCGATGCCCGGGGCCCCGCCGTTCCGCCCGAGCGCGAGGTGCCGACCCTCCAGGCTCTTTTGGCCCGTCTCTGAAACGTGGCCCACATTCGCCTTTGACAGGCGTAGTTATCTCGGGGGACAATAGGGGCTGAATGCGTCCCCGATTCCCCTGTGCCATCCCCTACCATTGGAGGAAAAAGTCATGTCGGAAACCCTGAAGCTCGTGATCCAAATCCTGAAGGTCGTCTTCTCAAACCCGGAGATCCTGGAGCAACTGCAAGCGTTGCTGGACACCCTGTTCGGAGGTGGCGTCGTCATGGCGTTGCCGGCCGGTGAGCGCGGGGCCTACCTGATGGCCAACGCCGAGACGGAGAGCCTGTGCCGCCAGATTGCCGGCAAGCTGAACATCAACTGGGAGCGGATCATGGAACTGTTCGTGAAGTACATCCTCCCGTTCATTTTGACGCTGGAGCCCAAGCCGGAGGCGTGAGCATGACCAAGCCCAAGACCAAAGCCCCTCCCAAGGTCTATCCCGGTGTCCGTGAGGCAATGGAAGTCTTCGGAGGTGCCTCGCCGGCCAGCGAGCCTGAGACCGGCGGCAAGTACACCATCGAGTACGACTGCCTCAATTGCCGGTCGCTCAGCAGGGTCGAGATTCGCTGTGGCGGCCCGGCGCCCAACGTCGCCGAATGTCCTAGGTGCGGATGTGTCGAGGCGATCCGCCGCTCCCGCGTGCCCGAGCGAACGTGTTGGACGCTGGGCAGCCCTGTCGCAACCGTAACCCAATCAGGAGCCAACCCATGAACGTAACATTCAAAGAGTTTGCTGATCTGTGTCGAGGTGGCGAGTCGATCTTGCATGCCCTAGCTATGCAAGCTCAGGCGACTGCTGAGGTAGGTAACTGCGAACTGCGGTTTGACAAGCCTTTCGCCCCAGGGCACATTACCCCACTGGCAAAGATCATCGCCGCCATTTCCGAAGCGTCAGAGTTGTGACAAAAAGGAGCCAACCCATGAAACGTTTCGTGTCTCTCATCCTCGCGGCGGCCGTGGTCGTAATTCTCCTTCCGGCCGCGGCCGCCGCCCAGTGTCCGGGCACCTGTCCGGCACTGCCCCATCCCGTCGCCAACCTCGTCCTTCCTGCTCGCGCCGTCGCTGGCACTTGTGCTATTGTCCGCTGCGTGGTAGGCCGAAGCACCGCAGTCGGCCATCATCGTGTCATCCGTTCGCGCCACATTGAACGCCGGACGAGTCGCTGTATGGTCAGATAACGAAAGTGCCCCCGCGTGTGTGTATCACCGGGGGCGTGGTCGGAAACCTGTTATGGAGGTTCCAACGATGTTGACGTTAGAGTATTTGAAGTCGCGAGTCAAGGTCAATGAAGAGACAGGGTGCTGGGAGTGGACAAGGTACCGGGACAAGGACGGTTACGCTCGGGTTACTGTCAGGGAGAAAACCTCCAGAAGGGGCTATGCTGCACATCGTGTGATGTGGACGTTGTGGTACGGTGACATTCCGGACGGGCTTTGCGTTTGTCATCACTGTGACAACCCACCGTGCGTGAATCCTGAGCACCTTTTCCTTGGGACATGCGCGGACAACGCCCACGACCGTGACGCAAAGGGGAGGCAAAGCCATGGGCCGCGTAATCGAGGACAGGATCATCCGATGACAACATTAACGGACTCCGACGTCAAGGACATACGCGACGCATTTCACAACCGAACCTATAATACACGCCAGTTCTTTGCGATGACGGGTCCGAAATACGAGATAAAGCCACGTACAATTAAGGCTATAGTCTACAGAACAAACTGGAATCATTTATAGGTGACCCATGTACCCGCGCAAGTTGCCCGCGTTGCTCTTGGCCCTGTTGCTCGCGTCGTCGGCGTGGGCAGAGCCGCCAAAGCTCGCCATCACCGGGCCGACGCAAGTCATCCCCGGTTCGGCGGTCTTCCTGCAACTCGAAACCGATGCCGTTGACGTCAAGTGGAAGATCGTCCCCGAGAGTGCCACCGGGAACTTCATCCCTCTGACGCTGTTCAACGGAATGGACGCATCGGGACGCCCGATATTGCGATACGCGGCGTTCTTCTCTTCGCCGACTCCGGGCACGTACACGTTCGTCGCGGCCGGCTGCAAGCAAGACCAGACCGGCATGGTCGTCCACACGCTCATCAACGGCGACGCGACCCCGCCGCCACCGCCCCCCCCTCCGCCTCCCCCGCCTCCAGTGCCGGGACAACGGTTCGTCCTGGTAGTGCGAGAATCGGGGGAACAGACTCCGGCGATGGCCGAGACGCTGATGGGACTGCGGGCGTACCTCCTCCTCCAGGGCCACAGCTACCGATTCGCCGACCCGCAGGAGAAGGACTCGACGGGGCCGGCGAAGTGGCTCCAGCCGTACCTCGAACGAATCCAGCAAGTCAAAGTGGCTCAGCCTGCCCTAGTTGTTTGCTCCCTCGGGGCCGCCGATAACGAGATCCTTGCGATCGTGCCGCTACCGGCGAGTTCGGATGATGCGATCGCGGTCGTGAAGAAATGGGGTGGTTGAGCGATGCTGATGCCACGTTGGGGTGAAGAGGAGATACGAAAAAACGGGACTTACCATCCGACGATTCTTGACACTTACGGACGCACCGCCACGGCGACACGTCCGGCAATGCGTCCGCTCGGATTCAATCTGCCCCCCGCGGCCATGCGAAGAGTAAAGCGATTCCGACGTGAGAAGCGTAGGCGTGGTGAACTAACTTGGTTCGAATATCAGCGTGAACAAAATGACTGACCACTTCGACTTCATGCCGCCCGGAAAGCCGATTGGAGGGTTGACCGTGGATCTCGTTGAACTCGAAACCATCGAACAGGTCGTCTCCGCACTGCTCGGCGGCGCGGATGTCGTTTACGTGCCCGAGGGACACACTGACGTTCCTCCCTTTGAGCTAACGCATTGTCGCGTCGGAGTAAGCGAGGATTCCATTTACACCACCTGGTCACACAAGGGGGGCGCGCAATGGTAACATCAACATTCGACTTCATGCCGCCCGGCCGAGCCCGCGGGCTGTTGCTGCGTCCGAAAGCCGAGAAGCCCGGATCTCGTTGCGGGTTCTTGCGGGACACCACGCCGACAATCCCCATGGGCGACTGGCCGGAGTTGCTCAAAACGCACACGGGGCTTGACCCCTGCGTCTCGTTTTGGCTCGACCAGGACGGTGTGGGGTCATGTGCCGCCGAGGCATGCTCGAACGGCCTGATGCTCACCCGGGCGTTCTCTGGCCAAGATTTTGTTCTCCTGTCGCCGTGGTCACTTTACTCAGAGACTTCGGGCGGTTCTGACAGGGGCAGCAATTTGGGAGACAATCTTGACCTTGCACGCTCGCGCGGTATCTGCCCAGATTCAATCTGGCCACGGTCGAAGGGCTGGCGTGCGAAGCCGGACGCGGCAGCCCTGAAGCAAGCGGCCGAGTTCAAGATCGACGAGTTCCATGAGACGACAACGCTTGAAGAGGTCGGCACGGGGATCTGGAACAACATGGGGGCGTTTTACGGCTCGGCGGCCCATGCGAAATTCGCCCTGAAGATGCTCGCGCCCTCCGGATCCACTTGGCGATTCAAGTACCTGAATTCGTGGGGCAAGGACTGGAGCGAACCCGGTGCCGGTGAATACATCGCCGAGCAACTCTATCCGGGCGAGACGATCGAGTGGCACCGCGACATGGGCTTCCTCGCCGCGACCTTGCACTCGACGGCCGAAGAGCGAGCAACGTGGCCGAACGAAATGGGCAAGTGGTGGAAGCTCTGCTTGGCCAACTACGTCACCGCCGACCCGCGGATGCGTACCCGCGTCGAGCACATCGAGTCGATTCTGAAGTCCGACGAATGGTCCGGCCGCGGCGTCGAAAAACTGAATTCGTCGGGCGTCAATTTCGGCTACGCGGCCTACTGCGTCCGCACCGCCAACGCGGCGGCATAGGAGACGGATTGCGATGCAAGACGTTGGCAGGTTAGAACGGGATGATTTTCTATATCATCACGGGGACGCCGCCGATATTCAGCACGTCGTCAGGCTTGGCAAGGAGTGGACAACAGCGTTCGGCCCGCAGTGGGGGCTCTATAAGCGTGGCATGTACATGCGAAAAGGCCAATTGGTCTTGGTCGGTCAGATGCTTCTCGCCGGTCATTCAATTCGCTCAGTGTCTTTCATTACCGGCGTTCATCGCGCAACTGTTCGCCGCATGAAGGTCATCATCGAAGATATACTCGACGAACCTTTGACTTGCCCATGCGGCCAGCCGGCGACACACCAAGGATGGTGTAGGCATCGTTTGTCAAACTCGCCGGATCGGCAAGAGTTTCTTGCTCGGATGCACAGCAAACAACGCCATGTAGCGGCCAACGCGGCGGCATAACCAACGAGGGTTGATTGAGTGAAACACCGGACCGGCGCGATTACCTGGTCGCTTATTGGGGCCTGTGGACTGTTCTGGATCGGCAATCGCGGCGAGGCCCTTGCGAACTGGGCAGTCGCCGAGGCCTCTCCGATTGTGGCGCAGGCCGCTCCTGTCCCGGTGGACTTCATGGAATGGGGCAAGCTGCTCAGTTCGCTCGGCGGCACGGCGTTGATGTTTTACGTCGTGATTCTACTTCAAGGCGAGAAGAGCGAAATGCGCAAGGAACGGTCCGAGGCGGACAAACTACGGGTCGAAGCAGATAGGGAAATCGAGAAGAGCCGCAATGCGTCTGCCGCTGTCTACGCCGAAGCGCTATCAAAGGTGCGTGAGCACTGCGCGGAGCTGAATGCCAAGAGGTCCGGCTAGGCCATGAACGCCATCACCCAATACGGCCTGACCGTCTGGAGTACTCAGCCCATCAGCGACAGGGCGGTGCTGCCGGACACGCCTCCGGGCACGACGCTCAACCTCTACGCCCAGGCGTGCCGCGGCCAGACCGTTCCGCTGTCGTTCTGCATCCGGTCGTCCGAGCCGTGTACGGTCAAGTTGTCGGTCGATGAGGGTGAGTCGGACGTGACCGCCTGGCTGCGATGGCTGATCCCGTGGTGGCAGAGCGAGAAGCCATGGCACGCCAGTGAGTATCCGCCGGTGCTCGTCCCCGAGTTGCTCGTCAATGACCCGACGCTCGTCCGCGTGTTGCCCGACAAGACCAACGAGGTTCGGCAGCCGGTGCTCGACACCGTGGACCTGGAGCCTATCGACCTGCCTGCCAACGTGACACAACAGGTTTGGGTATCGGTCAATGTCCCGCTCTACTGCCGGTCGAAACGAAACCCCATCACCATCACGGTCACGGTGGGCAAGGAAGCGTTCGCTTTCCGCGCGGTTGTGGACGTGATGCCCTTCGACCTGGCGCCGTCGCCCATCACGTCGTCGGTTTACTATCTCGGCCGCCTCTACGGCCCGAAGGACGAGCAACTCAAGACGGAGGAACAGTACGCCGCCGACCTTTGTAGCATGAGGAACCACGGCATCACCGCCCCGGTCTGCCACGAGGATTTCAATGTCCTCTACCGCAACCCCGCGGAAATCGCACGGCTGAAGAAGCTCTTGGGCATTTGGCGCGAGGTGGGCTTGAAGACGGAGACGATGTACATTATCGCGTCGCCGTTCTCCGGTCCGAACACAGTGCCGCGGTGGATTGAGCAGACACGCCAGATGCTCGCGGTGCTCAGTGACAACGGCGTCAAAGAAGTCTATGCCTACGGGCCGGATGAGCCGACCGCCGAGCAGATGCGTGCCCACATCCCGCGTTACAAGGCGATGCGTGATGCGGGGCTGAAGGCGTTTGTGGCAGTCTCCCAACGCGACGCCGCCGCCGCGCAGGTCCTCGGCAACTACCTGGACTTGGTGTTGACGGCGAACCCGGACGCGGACACGCACCCGTGGCATGACACGTACTTTGTCAAGATTGGCCGTTATGACGCGGTCTACTGGATTCAGCCAGACCAGCATTTCCGCCAGTTCTACGGACTCGACGCTTTGGCATCGGGCTACGATGTCGTCTGCCCATTTGCCTGGGAGCAACAGTTTGGCGAGTCGATTTGGAACGACGTCGACCACTACTACCCAGACCATGTTCTAGGCTACCCGGCCGGCCACGGGCCGCTGGAGACGATTTGGCTGAAGGGGATTTACGAGGCGTCGATCGATTGCCAGTACGCCGCGACGCTGAAGGCCGTTGGTGGCGAGGTGCCCGAGCACGCGGGCAAGAATCTCGACGACGTGCGTGCGGAAATGATTCGGCGGATTTTGGCGAAAGGATAAGCCGTGGCCCTCGCCGCAACTGTAGTCTGGGAGATTCAACCCGCCGGCACCCACGCCGACGACGCCAACGGCGGCGGGTTCGATGCCGGCGTCGCGGCTCCTGGCACGGACTACACTCAGGGCGCGGGGCTGACGCACGTCGATTATACGAGTCTCAATTCGGTTGGCGGCGACAACACGATGATTCGCCACGCCAGCAAGTTCACGGCAGCGGATCTCGGAAACACGATTCATATCACTGGCGGAACGAATGCCATCGCGGGTTGGTACACCCTGAAATCCCTCGACAGCGACGACGCCAAGCTTGACCGCGACTGGACGACGGGGAGCACGACGGACGGTACGGGCATCCTCGGCGGCTCGCTGGCGACGCTCGGCGGACTCGGCGCGATTTTCCAAACTGCTGCCCAAGCGACTGCCGGGATGAAGGCGTACATGCTCCACGGCACGTACAGTCTGACCCAGACGACGGTCAACATCAGTGGCGGCGCGTTGGACCTCGACGCCAGCCAGATGGACGGCAAGTACTTTGTTCTCAAAGGCTACGACGACGCCTACGGCCGAACGTCGTTTGTGGGCACGCGGCCCGTCATCGACTGCGCGACGGTGACTCCGGCCAACGCGCACGTCGTTACAGTGAAGGGCACGGCTGGCCACTGTCAGTATGCCGTGTTTCTTGAAATCGACGGGGACGACTTGACTGTCACGGGGATCTTTGGGTCGAGCCTGGTCTACGACAATGCGATATCCTGCGTGGTGCACCACTGTGACGTGATCGGGATTTCTCAATGTGTCACAACGCTCTGCCACAGCCACACGAACGTCGGCGACGGGTTTGACACCGTCTTTCCCGTGCTATGCCGAAGTTCGGGCAACGGAGGCGCCGGGTTCGATGCGTCCGTATCGCCTCAATGTTGCATTGCGGACGGCAACGCCGGCAGCGGGTTTTCTCTTGGCTACGGGACGGAGTCCATCAACTGCGTTGCGTACAACAACGGCGTCCGCGGATTTACTTCAAACCACGCCCGGCTGATTAACTGCATCGCCTACTCGAACGGGACCTATGAATACTACGGCACCTACCAGTTGCTTCTCATCAACTGCGCGTCTGGCGACGTGACGAGCGGTCGCACTGGAGGTGTCGTCGTCCAGGACATCGGCGCGGTTACACTTACCGCCGACCCGTTTACTGACAAGGCGGCGGGAGACTTTTCCCTGAACAACACGGCGGGTGGTGGTGCGCTGTGCCGGGCTGCGGGCATTTCCGTCCCGAGTCAGACCGGCTATTCCGACGTTGGGTCGGTGCAACATGCGGACCCGGCTGCGGGCGGCGGCGGTCCTTTGGTTGGCGCGAGTGCGCTGGTAAGCGTGTAGGAGCAAGACGAATGAAGTGGATCGGGAACCTTGCCGAAGATCAAGCGGCTTACTTCCGTTTCTCGACGCACAAGGCGGACGGGACGCCGATTACGTTGGCTGGTACGCCCGCGCTGAGCGTCTACAAGGACGACAACGACACGCAAACGACGACGGGCGTCACGCTCTCCGTGGACGACGACGGCGTAACGGGGATGCACACGGTCAAAATCGACACGTCGGACGCCTTCTACGCGGTTGGCTCGGATTATTCAGTCGTCATCACCACGGGCACGGTCGATAGCGTGAGCGTCGTCGGCACCGTGCTCGCCACTTTCTCAATCGAAAATCGCTTCAATGAGGTGGACGTTACCAAGTGGCTCGGCACGGCTGCCCATGCCGCCACCGTCAACGGCGTGCCCGTTGTCCAGTTGCACAACTCGGCTGGGACGGGAGGCATCAACGCCCCGGCGAACTTCGAGGATATGTCGATCGCGGACACGACGGGATTGGTAGCGACTGCGGCAACGCAGCATGTGATCGTTGACTCGGGGACAGTGACCACGCTCACGAACCTGCCTGCCGCTCCAACGGATTGGCTCACCGCCGCCGCCGTCAAGGCTGACGCGGTGACGAAGATTCAAGCGGGCCTCGCCCAAGACATCGCCAACGAGTGCCGGGGCAACGGCGGAACGGTCTGGCATATCATCTACGGCGCCGACGAGCACATGAGCGGCACGGGCTACGACGGCCTCAGTTGGGACACCGCTTGGGAAACGATTGGGGACGGGATTGAGACCGCCATCGAGGCGATGGCCGCTGGTGACGTGCTGCTAATCGGCCCCGGCGTGTTCATCCTTGGCAGCGTTGTCATCAGGCAGCCCGCGTGGACGGCCGTTCGTGGTTCGGGCATGGACGTGACGAAAGTCATCGTCACGACTCCCACGGAATCCTACGCACTTCGCACGGGCGTCTACCTGTCTGACCTTACGCTCTCAGGAGCCACAACGAATCAGATTGGGTTAGTGTTTGACGAAAATGGCACGGGCGAGGCCGTTGACATTTTGGTCGAGCGTGTCCGGGCGGATTTCCCGTACGACTCCATCTACTGTTCGGGGACCGGAACGAAGATTGTCGCCACCTTCAACGATTGCAAGCTCGTCTCCGATTACGACGGGCTGACGTGCTGGTCGTGTGCCGCGGGGAGCGTGATTACCGCGACCAACATGGAGATTATCTGCCAGAGCAGTGCCTACCAGACACGCGGCGTGATGTGCGACGACGCCGATATGACGTTCTGGCTGTACAACCCGATGGTCCGGGCAAAGACGACTCTGGCAGCCGCCGAGGGCATCGGAATCAAAGTGACCAAGGGCGCCGTCTATGCGTTTGGTGGCAGCGTGTCTGGCATCGGCGCGGGCTCCAGCTACGACATCAGCCAAGCAGATCCCGGCATCGTCGTGTTGCACGGCACTCAGTACGATCGGACGAAGGTCTTTGGTACGCCCATCGAACACTCGGGTGACAACCAGGTGACGCCGACCACGGCGAGTAAGACGGGATACGCACTGGCGGCGAGCCAACACGTCATCGTCGATTCGGGCACGGTCACGACAGTGACCAATCAGTTGACGGCGCAGCAAATCCGCGATGCCCTCAAGCTCGCGCCGACGGCGGGCGATCCCGCCGCGGGTTCGATCGACGCTTACGTGGACTGCCTGCCAGCAACGTGGGTGATACCGGCGACGGCCGCCGAAGTCGGAGCCGTTCAGACGCACGGAGATTCGGCGTGGGCCACGGCAACGGGATTCTCGACACACTCCGCGGCCGACGTGAAGACGGCCATCGAAGCGGCGGGGTCGAGCGTCGCTGCGATTTTGGAGGACACGGGCACGACGCTGCCGGGGTTGATACCGACGGCCAACCAAAACGCGGATGCCTTGCTCCAGCGCGACGTGGAAGAAGTCGAGGCCGCGATTGTCGCCTCCGGCAACAAGGACTGTCTTGCCGCCCTAGTCCTACAGCTTCGCCACTCAAATACCACGGATAACGCTGGATACTTGACGGTCTACTGCACCGACAACGCGACCGAGTTTGCGCAGGTTGCCACTGCCAGCCAGTCCACCACGGATACCATCACGGGAGTCAGCGCGTGAAGTCGTTTACCGAGTTGATTCACGACCCGATTTGGCAAGACCCCCGGCCTTGGCTGGTGGCTGGGACTGGGCCGAGTCTCGACGGTTGGCGTCAGCAGCTTCGGGACGACTACCGCGTGATGGCGATTCACAAGGCGGCACTGGTGACGGACCCGGACGTCGTGGTGGCGATGGACTGGAACCCCTTGAAGTACGTCTTGGAAAGAGTCATTCCGAAACGGGTCATCGTGGATACCGGAATCCAGCACATCTACTGGCCGCGATTGAGCATCAGCGAAGCGGTAGACCGACACTTGCGGGAACTGTACGACACCAACCTTTACGTCTTTCGGACCCACAACCAACCTGATTGCGACCCCGAGGCCGGACCCGGAATCAAGATGCGCCACGCCTCGGGCGAAGTTGCTATCGACATCCTCGGCCACCTCGGCGTGCGCGAAGTGACGACCATCGGCATCGACGGCGGCGGCAGCCACGCGAAAGCCATGAACGAGCCGGAAGCCGACGGCGACCCCTACGGTCCGCACATGAACTACGTCTTGGAAGCATTCAAGCGACACGGCATGATCTGGAAACGCATCATGCACTACGATACCCCCTCTCCCTCTCTAGCAATCGGAACGTGACGACATGGCCCTTACTGGTGAACCTATCGACTTCAGCGATTCGCTGCCTGATTCCACGGCAGACATCGCCGAGGCACTTAAGGCGGCTACGCAAACTGCGCCGACGGCCGAAGCGACATCCGGCGAAGCGGCTCCCGCCGCGCCCTCTACGGAAACGGTCGAGTCTGTCGCCGCCGCGACGACCCCGACCGAGACTGCCGAGGGCGCTGCAAGTGCCGTTACGGACGAAGGTGCCGACCGCATCATCGTCGAAGCGTTGAAGGACTTGTGCGACTTCGACATGACGGGGAAGTACAAGACCGACGCTGAATTTGCGAAGGGGATGAAACATCTCCAGGACAAGCTCAGCCAGCGGGACGCAGAAGCCGAGTTCGGACGCCGGGTTTACCAGACCTACGGGGACCCGTTCGCGCAGCCGCCACAGCAACCCGTCCAGCCACAGGCTCAGCAACCCCAGCCTCAGCAACCGCCGCCCAGCCGTGAACAGTTGCTCCTGTGGCAATCCCAGGTCCGCAAGAACGCCGAGACGGGCGAATACGAGCCGATGCCCGGCGCCGAGCCAGGCGTCGTCCAGAAGCTCCAGCAGGCCCAGGACAGGATGCAACAGGCGTTGCTCTCGCTGGCCTACAGCCCCGACAAGTTCCTACAGGAACAGTTGGCCCCGGTCCTCCAGCAGATGCTTCAACAGGCCAACCAGCAGACAGCCCAGGAACTCGCCGCCCGAGACGCACAACAGAAGAGCAACCAAGAGACTATCGCATGGGCCAACGGCAACGCCGAATGGCTGTTCCGCAACAAGCGGAACCCGTCCGGCGGTCTGACCGACATCGGCGCTGGTTTCGAGCGAATCTTCGAGAGCATGACGCTCGGGGGCGTACCCCTTACCGATCGCGTTAAGGCGGGCCACATCCCCCTTGCCGAAGCACTGGAGTTGGCTAGAATGCGATACAGGGACTCGATACCCCCCACGACTCCGGCGCAACCTCCGCGCCAACAAGCCGCCCACGTCCCGAACGTCGCCGCCATGCCGGCGGTGGCGTCTGATCCGGCGGAACCATTACCGAACGAGAGTATGCACGACCATTTTGCTCGCGTGTTGGCGAGCATCATGCCGCAATAGAAGCAAAGCCGCCGCCGATTTGGAGGGGTCGGTGGCGATAATGCGGGCGAATACGAACGGACACCTCCCAACCGAGCCCGCGAGTATTCGCCTTTCATAAAACTTCCCTCCAAGCGTAACGCCCTCTTGCGATGCGGCCATTCTCCGCACCGCTCCCTCCAAGCGTGACGTGCAGGCTTTGTGCTTGCGCGTCGTTACCAAGTTCGTTTCTCCCTTTGGAGGGAAACTCATATGGCTTACGATCCGATTGCTCCACATGCGTCACTGATCGCAACTACGCTGTCTTATCAGCATAAGAAGGTGGTTGCCCCGATCCTGCAAAAGCACAAGATTCTCGGCGTGCTCCAGCAGAAGGGACGCATCACCAAGGGCGCACACTCCTACGAGTTCAAGTGGCCCGTCGAGTACAAAATCCGCAGTGGCACCTGGCGGCTTCCCGGGGCGCCCACTTCCGCTCCCCAGGTCAATCGCCACCGGCAGGCCGTTCTGCCGTACCGCCACTTCTATGTGGCCGAGGCGTTCGACGAGTTCACCATGCTGGCCAACAAGGGGCCCGAAGCCCTGGCCAACGTCTACGAGACCGCCGTCAAGAGCAACGCCCGAGGCTGCGCTCTGACGCTCGGCAAGGCCATGTATACCGACGGCAACGCCGCCGGATACACGGACCAAATCCACGGCTTCGAGTCGTGGTGCTCGGACGACAATGCCGTCCACAGCACCAGTTCCAAGGGCTCTTCCGGCCCCAACGACCTCTACGCCGGTCTCTACACGACCCCGGCCTACTACGGCGGGGCGGCAACGGACTTCCCGTTGAACACCTGCGACCCGGAGGCCGTGTTCTGGTCTACGCTGTTGCTGGACGGCGGCTACGCCTGGTCGGGCACGACCGCCACGATGGCGGCCCAGTGGCGTCCGATGATGACGTTCGCCATGATCTACATGGACCAGCTTCAGGGGGTCCAGCCCGACTTGTGGCTGACGACTTCCGAGATGCTCCGCAGCATCAAGGATTCGCTCACGGCCGACGAGCAGATCAACATCGTGCGTGGTCCGAAGGAAAGCCTGATGGCCAAGCTCGGCTACAACGCGATTAGCTGGGAAGGCGTTGACATCATCAACGAGATCGACTGCCCGGCGAACACCTGCTACGGCATTTGTTTCGATCACCTGGAATTGAAGTCGATGCAGAAGGACCTGTTCGTGATGGACACGGACACGGACCCGCTTCAGATGACGAAGGCGCTGATCTACAAGTTCTACGGGAACTTGATGATCGACTCGCCGGCGTACTTCTGCAAGATGGGAGAACTGTACTAAGCCCTCACGTTCCCTCCGCTTCGTTTCTCAAAACCGTTTTCCTTTTCACAAAGGACCAACAATATGGAATTCTCTCGAACTCTTCCGTTCCCTCGCGGGAGCACCTACAGCGACAAGTCGCTGGTCTCCACGGCTGCGGACATCGGGTCGAGTTACCCCGGTATGCAGTACGCGGGGCAAGTCTACACCGTGCCGGACACGGTTCACAAGAAGCACCCCTTCGTTCGGCTCCGCGCGGTTCACAACCACACGACCGCTTTGACCGTGGCGCGCAAGTGCGTCGAGTTCACCACCGCGGACGGAGAAAGCGGCCGGTATATCACGGCCATTACCAACGGCCAGGGCGACAAGGGTTTGCCGATTGACGACGCCTACACCGTCGGCTTCGTCATCGCCAAGAACGACATGTTCTACGTCGTCGATGAGGGGCCGTGCGACGTGCTCGTGACCGCGAGCCAAACGGACGCGGCTGCCATGTCGCTGGGTTTGGTCGTCACTCCCGACGCCAACGGCGTGCTGGACGCCACGGCTGCGGCTGCCGGCGACTTCCAGCTTGGCGTTCTCGACGAAGACCCGTTGACCGCTTCGACGGCCTACCGCGTCTACGTCAAGTCCAGCCTGATGGCCCAAGAGGCGTAACGTCATTTACGCGGTGGGCGACCTCCCGCCCACCGCTTCCCCCTCCCCGTGATTAAGGATGCGAAGATGTCCGGACAAAAACGACCGACCCTGATGATTGCCCGCCCGTGCGGTTGGAAACTGGAATCGTGCGAAACGGGCATGTGGATCTCGAATCTGTGTATCGGACTGACGCGGAATCGCGTCGTGGATTCCATCGTCAACCACTACACCAGCGGCTCCCGCATCGCCATGGGGCGCAACCTCCAGGTCAAAGAGGCGATGCAACTGGGGCTCAGCCACTTGCTGTTTATCGACCCCGACATGCTTCCGGACACCTATCTGGAGTCCGACCCGCAAGCCACACCCGTCTGGGACACGTTCTGGTCGTTCATGCAGGCGAACCCTGGCAGTATCCTGGCGGCCCCGTACTGCGGCCCGCCTCCAAAAGAAGAAGTCCACGTCTTTAGTCCCGATGCGGCAGGGGACCTGAAACGAGTCAGCCGCAAACAGGCAGCCGCCTTGCACGGGTGGCAACAGGTCGGCGGTGCCGGAACGGGGTTCATGCTCATCGACATGGACGTGTTCAAGGCGCTCAAGAACCCCTACTTTCACGACGTCTACACCGACGAGACGGAATCGAAGCTCCGCAATTCCCAGGACGTGGACTTTTCCAAGAAGTGCTGGGAGGCCGGAATCCCCATGTACGTGAACTTCGACTGTTGGTGTGACCACCAGCAGATGGTACACATCCGTCGCCCCGGATGGGTTGACCCGCCGCCCAGGCCCGCACCGGAGTTGATCGTCCGATGACGAAACGAGTAGTACGCCCACCGGACTACGTTCCGGAAATCGTGAAACGCGGGGCCATGTCGTGTCCGACCGATGCGTTTGATCGACCCGTCCCGAAGAGGCTTGAGGGCGTCTTCCGTGGACGCGCGACGCTTGCGGAACTTGCCAAGGACGCCGAAGTGCTCCGCATCAAGATCGCCACTGTTGGCCACGCGCCATACATGGCCACTATCGACGCGAGCGGCATACAGGACCAACTATCCCGCATTCGGCTAACACTGACGCGCGGAGCGCCTTTTATTCGGTGCGTCTGCCGTTCTGGAGAAGACTATGGGAACTGCAAACTCTGCAACGGACGCGGCTGGGTCAATCTCGAGCAATACGAAAATCAATGTCGTGCGGCTCTCGGGGGTAGTGACGAAGCCGGGGGTCCTGAGCACGATCCCGGGGGACGGGAGGGAGTTCGCGGAAGCGACGCTCAAGACGGACCAAGGGGAGTTTGTTATCCGGGCTGTGGGTGCGTCGGCTCAGTGGCTGGCGACGGCTCGAAAAAACTGGACGATCCAGGTAACGGGAAGCCTCAAGCAGGAGAAGTGGAAGACCAAAGCGGAAGAGCGAGCCCGTGTGATTGTGATGTCTCAGGCCATCAATATCCTTGGCACTGCACCTGTTAAAGAGAAGATACCAACGTGAGCTACGTCGAAGCGGAAGATGTTTTGGGGCGGATAGGAAAGGCTGAGGATGAACTTATCCAGCCCGGGCAACTGCGGGTCTACGCGCCCATCGACGACTTGGAATTGGCCCACCTGATCGTGGACCAGTTCAACGGGATGCAGGGGCTCGCCCGCGAACTGAAGCTCAATTACGACGAAGCGGCGGACCCCAAGCTGAAGGTCCGAATCCTCAGCAAGGTTTTGGACTTCGTTCAAACCGTTGCCGCCAAGGGCGGAAATGACCCCGGATCGACCCTGGCCGAAATGCAGAAGGACATGGAAGAGCGGGCTCGGGCGATCATGGCGGACTCCCTGGCGCACGCCAGCAAGAGCATAGGACACGACGAATGACGCCTTCGTTTGTCAACCCGATCGACCTCGATTGCCTTGCGGCGTGCATCACGCGGCAACCGTCTTCGGCAAAGTCGTCGGCCGAGATACAGCGGCTTCAGACCGTCGCCACGATGATGGCGAAGCGGGAAATGGAGGGGCTGGCACTTTACGGGGCCATACCCTACCTGGAAGCCTTCCACGCCTGTATGGCGAAGTGGCGAGTTTTGGACGGGTCCAACCGAGCCTCGAAGACATTGACTGGGTGTGCTGAGGACTGCCGGGCGTGGCTGGGCTGCGACCCCTACGACAAGTACCCAAAGACGGGAGGCGAAAGCATCGTTGTCGCCATCCACCAGGACAGTCTGGCGATGATGTGGCGTAAGTGTGCCGAGCCCGGCGAGTTCAAGATCATCCGCGATGAAAGGTCGAAGCGGTGGCGGGCCGTCCGACCGGACCCCGACAATCCCAATGTTCTCGACCCGTATGACTTGGCGTATATCGAGAAGTGGCGGGATGCGCCACCGCTGATACCCCCCAGAATGCTCGATGGTCAGCCGGCGTGGGAAGACAAGGGCAAGGGCGTCCCTCGCGTGGTGAAGTTCACGACGGGTTGGCGAGTGCTCTTTCGCTCTTCCGGTGGTGCCGGGCGTCCGGATCAAGGTGCCCGGTATCACCATGCTCACCTGGACGAACAGATTGGCGGCATGGACTTCTTCAACGAGGTGTCCCGCGGTCTGGTGCAAGTCGTCCCGGACCCCAAGTACATGCCCCGCGCCTACTGGACCGCGACGGCACAAGTTGTGGACACGAACCTGCTGGACTTGCGGGAGAAAGCCGAGTCTGGAGATCCCGACGTTAAGGTGTTCAAGGCACTCATCGAAAAGAACCCCTACATTCTGGCGGACGAAAAGAAGCGGTTTTGGAACTCGCTGAGCGAAGACGAGCGCGATGTCCGCTACACGGGCAACTACGCCATTCGCGGACGGCGAATCTACAGCGAATACTCGCCCATGGGCATCCACGGGGTTGACCCGTTCCCGATTCCCGAAGACTGGTGTATCTGGGCCGTGCTCGACCCGGGCCGGAAACACTGCGGAACGCTCTTGGCAGCCGTTGACCCGGACGAAAAGCACGTTTGGATTTACGGCGGCTTCGACCTTCAGCACGCGGGCGCTTCCCGGTGGGCGCTCACCCTCAAGCAGCACCTTCAGGGGCGGCGCCCACATGCCATCATCTGTGACCAGCAAATGGGTCGGCAAACGAGCGCCGACGAGATTTGCGAGGCGGCGTACTACTTCGACGCCTTGACGGAAGTCGGGATTGTCCCCGAAGTAATGGGGCCACTGCACGGCTTCTTTCTCGGGCCGAACAACGTGCCCGCCCGCGAGGCTGCTCTTCAGGGGTGGCTTCGGATTCGCGGCGACGGTATCGGCATGGGGACGCCACGTCTGCAAATCATGCGAGGCGTACTGCCTGAGCTAGACCGCCAAATCTCCCGAGCGTGCTACGACGACAAGAATCCCGACAAGCGGCAGAAGATGCGTCAGGACCTTCTGGACTGCCTCGAATACATCGCATCCCATGACGCCGGTTACGCGAAGCCACTTCCTCCGGACGTTCCGGACGGCTTCGACATCGACGAATACCTGAGAAAGAGCAATACCCGTCACGAACGTGGTTTGTGCCGGATCGGTTGATTACCCTCTCTGCCCTCTACTACGGAGCATCTCAAATGTCCACGGAAACCACCAGAGACCCTAACGACATCAAGTGGGAAGCCCCCGTCGTTTACCCCGGCGACACCGTGTACCGCTGTGCCGACGGAACGCGACGCGCTCCCTACCCTGCCATCGTCATCAAATCCTCGGGCCGCACGATCAGCCTCCAGGAAATCGGCGGCGGCCTATTCGAGGGTGTGCGCAACATCGACGACCCCATGCTCAACGACGCCCAGATCCAGGACTTCGGTTGCTGGGCGCTCTCGCACACGGGCGAGCGGATGCTGGCGCTGGAAGAGAAAATCGAACGCCTGTCCGCCCAACTGGACGCGCTGATGTCCGATGGACGGATTCGCCGAACCCCGGCTGATAACATTCAAGGCAGGAAGACCTAATGGACATACTCGGCGCGATTGAGGGACTGTGGCTCGGTCAAATCGAGCGGGCCAAGAAGGTCAAGAAGAAACAGTTTGGCGAGACCGCCGAGCGGGCGTGGAAATACTACGGAGACGGGAACCACAACTTCCTGTACGAAGAGAACTCCAAGAATACGGGCGAGTCCCGTATTTCCATGCCCCTGTTTCCCGTGACGTGCAACCTGACCGCCGAGTACGTCCGGATGATGCTGCCGTACATCCACAACAAGGCCCCGGCGCGTCGCGTGGCCGTGCGTCCCAATCCATTCGAGGCACTCTTTCAACCGCCCCAGCAACCCCAGTTCGGTCAACAGCCGGGGATGCCACCCCAGCCGCCGCCGGTAAACCCGCAAGACGTGGCCAAGCGGTTCACAGCCTCCGCCCTGAACTACATGCTCAGCTACACACCCGACCGGCACGATTTGCGAGCCCAATGCCGCTCTTGCGTCACGGAATCGCTGGTCAAAGGTCGTGGCGTGGCGTGGCATGAATTCGAGCACGGGTTGCCAGGGTCGTTCTTCGACAGCGTGGACAATCTTCTCGTGGACCCGGACGCCGAGCAATTGCGCCACGCGGCGTTCATTGTCCGCGTCCGCCGCCGTCCCGTGTGGGCCGTGGCGGAAGAGTTTGGGATTCCCCGAGAGCAGATCCGCGGGTCCTACACGTCTGGCCAGAAGCAAGCCCAGAACTCGTTCGAGGTCAGCCTGGGGTCAGAGAGCGGCGACCGCGACAAAGAACTCTCGGCCGACGTGGTGAAATACTACGAGGTCTATTCCCGCATGGGAGTGGGCCACAAGTTCGTCGGCGTCGCGGACGAAATCAAACAGGCGGGGACGCTATTGGACGCAGTGGGCGAGCACGCCTACCTGGCGATTCTCCCCGGGTTCGGCAGCCCGCTGAATCTCCCCAAGGACTCGCTCTCGGAAGCGACAACGGCGGAAGACATCACGTCGCGCCTATCCTGGCCGGTTGCGTACTTCGGCAACGTCATCGACCCGTGGCCGTGTACCTGCCTGGACTACTACGTTCACCCGCGTCAGGCGTGGCCGAGCAGCCCGCTGGAGCCGAGCCTGCCTTTGCAGGCGTTTATGGATTACGCCTACAGCTTCCTCATGGCGCGGCTACGCAGCACTTGCCGGGACATCATCATCGCCAGCAAAGCGATAGACTCCGCGCTGACGAAGGCCCTGAAATACGGCCGTGACCAAGAGGTTGTGTTCCATGACGGAACGAATCAGGACATCGAGAACCTCATCCACGTCCTTCAGTTCCCGCCCGTCAACCGCGACATCTACGAGGTCCTACGGATGGTCGAACAGGCGTTTCGCCAGTCCACGGGTCTGGTCGAGTTGATGTACGGGGCCAACTCCCGGGCGATGCGCTCGGCCGAAGAGGCGAGCGTCCTGCAAACGAACATGAGCATTCGGCCGGAAGACATGGCCGACATGGTGGAAGACTGGCACTCGCGGATGTCGGGCAAGGAAGCGGCGGCCATGCGACTGCACGTCCCCGGGGCGATGTTCGCCAAGTGCGCCGGCGACGTGACGCCCGCCAACTCTCCGATGCCGAGCCAACTGGCCATGGCGTGGGACCTCTATGTGGCACCGCAGGGATTGGACCCCTACGACGCCGCGTCCGAGATGCTCTATACCGTGGACGCCGGCACGGGGCGCAAGCGGAATCTCCAGAAAGAGATGTCCGACGTGAAGGAAGCGATGAGCTTCATGTTCGGGCCGTCGCTACAGCACTACCAGCAGTCCGGCGATCCGAAGCTGGTCAACGGCCTCTTGAAGTGGTGGAGCGACTCTCACCAAGCGGATTCGAGTGTAATGATGATGCCCGACATGCGGGCGCAGATGATGGCTCAGCAGCAGGCGATGCAACAGCAGCAAGCCCAGCCACAGCCGCAACAAGCACAAGGGGCCTGACCATCCAACATAAAAGCGAAAAGAAAGCAGACCTATGAGTACCTGCGACATCGACCTGGTAGAGCAATACCCTACCGTCTCCAGAAACCCGGAAGTCCAGCAACGCTACGAGGCGATGCGGGAAGCGGGCCAGAGTCACAACATGGCCGAAATGCTGGCGTGCAGGACGCTTCCGGCCGCCAAGACCGACACGCGATTCTCAGCCCGGCTGGGCAAGAGCGAACAGATGCCAGCGAGCTACTACCGCAAGGCAAAGGCGGCGGGAGTCTCGACGCTCAACAAGAAGTACATGAGCCAACTGGCCGAGTACCCCGGCGACCCGAAGGCGTGGGTCGGTGGCGACGCCCGCAGCGAGATTACCCGGCGGTGCAAGGAAAAGGGCTGGGGTTGCGAGGGGGCAATCGAGATTCCCACTCCTACGCACGAGATACCGGACGACGTACCCTACCGCGTGGCGGACAAGGTGGTGGAGAAGGCCGTGATGCAGCGGGCCCTGATTGAGCCCGGGGCCGTGTCCACGCCCGAGAAACTCCAGCGGGTCAGGGAAGATACCCGGGAACGCCTCACTGGAAATGGACCCTTCTGATGAGCGCTGGATTCAAGAGCGTGCTTTCGATGATGATGGGGTGGTGGGGGGCACCTTATGGACTCATCGTGGCCCAACAGACGGATGATGCCGTTTTGCGTCGCAACCCGACGGCCGACGACGACGTCCTGAGACGAAACCACACAGGTGCCGACGACGCACTACGACTACAACCAGCCACGGCTGACGACGGCCTAAGACGATGGTAAAGGAGCCACAATGGCACGCGAAATACTGACGGCTTGCGACGTGATGGATGAACTGATCGACATGCTCGGCGTGTCGGCGACCGGCGCTCCCATCCGGGCGATTCGACGCACGATCCAGCAAGCGGTCCGCGAAATCACCGCGGCGGCCAAGACGCCCTACATGCGCAAGAACGGCCGGCTTCACCTTCGGGCCCCGTACACGACGGGAACCGTCACCTACGACCATACCGGGGGCACCTACGAGCGCCAGTTGACGCTGGTGACGGGGGTGTGGCCCACTTGGTCCGAAGACGCCGCAATCCTCCTGGACGGCAAGGTATGCGACGTGGAATCGCGGAAGTCGGATACCGTCATTACCCTGGACGTGAATCTCAATCCCGGGGCCGATCTGGCGGCACTGACCACCTACAGCATGTACCCGCGGTACTACCGTTTGCCGGACGACTTCGACGCCACGAGTGGCTTCTGGGGCGAAGACCTCTGCCAACTCGGCCGTGAAATCCCCATGGACGAGATGATGGCCCTGACACGGTACTACACCGATTCTGGCACCGTCAAATGCTACGCGATTGGGGGGATTCAGGATTTGGTTGGACACTTGGGCGTTTTCGTCTACCCCAAGGCCGACGCGGTGGCGACACTGGACTTCTCCTACTACCGCAAGCCGCGGGAGATTCGCTACACGGGCAAGGACGCCGCGGATTACGTGGGCACCTTCAGTGTCAGTACAGCGAGCACGACGTTGACAGGAACGTCCGTCTCCCTGAGTTCCAAGATGGTCGGCTCCATCGTTCGCATCGGGGACGCCACGAACGTCCCGACCGGGCTCGGCGGGGCCTACCCCTACGTCGATGAGCGAATCATCCACGGCGTCTCGGGGAACAACCTTGTCGTGGATCGCGTTCCGACCGCTACCACCGCTGCCGCGAAATACTGCGTCACGGATTACATCGACATCGACCCGGTGTTCTACGACGCCTTCCTCGCCCGGTGCCGGTACGACCTGGCCGTCCAGCGGAACCTACCCAACGTCGCCCAGTACCACTCTCAGTACCAGGAGCAACTCCACTTGGCGAAGTGCGCCAGTTGCCGAGAGACGCAGCCGGTCATCGCCGGTGAAGACCGCTTGCACCTGCCGCAAGTCATCACTGTGGGCGACTACTACGAGGAAACGTACTGATGGATCAACCCAAGGGCAAGATCGTCATTACGGACTTCGCGGGTCTGGTGAGCAACCGAGGGCGGTTCCCCACGTCACATCCCGCCGAAGCGTTGGTCCAGACGAACCTCCGTTGCATCCGACCGGGCCAACTGGAATCCCGTCTCGGGTTCCGCACCATCACCACGGACGCGGCCTTCGGCAACGGAAGCACGGACATCATCGCCGTCTACTTTCTCGACGGAGCCACACCCAAACTCGTAATCGAGGATTCCGACGGCAAGATGTGGTACGGAGATAATCCGACATGAGCACGCTGCACGACTTCGCACACACGACGTACCCCGTGACGATCGCACGCGCGCAGACGGGCGAAATCTACATGCACAACGGGCTCGACCCGGCGCAGCGGTGGGATGGAATCACAGCCGCAACGGAGACGTCGGGAATTGAAGTTCCCGCGCAGGGTACTTTTGCGGCGGCGGGCGGCGGCTCCGGGTCTCTGAGCGGGACCTACAAGGTCTACTGCCGATTCATTGATAATGCGGGGATACCTGGCAATTTCAATCCCACTGCAATCTCAGTGACACTGTTGAACCATGCGAACATCACTTACTCGAATATTCCGCAGCCCGTGGATGCAAGAGTCACGCAGATTCAACTCTGGCGGAATACCGACGGGCAGGAGATTACGTGGTATCTGGACGGGACCGTCAACGTCGGCACGGCCACGCTATCGCCGACCAACACGGACGCCCAGCTTCAGGCATCAACAGCGCTGAGGTTCTACACGGCCGACGGCTATCCCAATGCCAATCGCTTCGGAGTGCCCCCGTACAAGATGAAGGTCGTCGTCTCTTTCATGGACCGCATGTGGTTCGCCGCAACCACATCGACCGACGCTCCTTCCAGCAGCAGCAGTTCCTCCCTGCAAAGCGACCGCAACACCATCATGTTCTCGGAAGCCGAAGAGCCCGAGAGCGTTCCGAGCGACAATGAACTTGAACTCCAGGAAGACGGGGACCAGATTACCGGCCTGATGCCCATCGGCCCGTACCTGTACGTTCTCAAGCGCCACCACATCTACAGACTCTCGACGGCCGGCAACCCGCGTGCCGATGCGTCGATAACGCTGGTGGCCGAGCGGGGCTGCCTCAACCAACGCTGTTGGTGCCGAGCGGACGGGATGTCGTTCCTGATGGACGAAAACGGCATGTACCTGTTCGATGGAACGAGCGTCCAACCCATCGACGGTCCGATTCGCGACCAGTTGACGGACAACCACAGCGGCGTCCAGTGGGCGGACCACGGCAGCCTCTTCAGTGTCGCCGCTTCGCCGGACAACGAGACGGTCAAGTTCATTGTGGCAATGGGGACCGACGCCGCACCACAAAACGCCTTCAGCTACCACTACCGAATGAAGCAGTGGTGCCTCGACGATTACGCCAAGGACATCAAGTGCTCCGGGCAGGCGACCATCGACGGAATGAATCGAATCGTGCTCGGGGTCGATGGCGGACTGAAGTGGATTGACGAAGACGATTCGACGCTTACCACGGGGCTTTTGAGCTATACCTACAGTCTCGGCGAGTTCTTTTTGCTGGAACTCGACCAATCGAACATTCGCCGCTTTTCCATCTGGTTCGACCCCATCACGGCGTACACGATCACGACGGTTCCAGCCAGTTCGTCCTCTTCGTCGTCCTACACGTACACGCATACGATGACCGTGAACCTGTACTACGATGGAAGCGCCACGCCGGAGACGGCCGTCATCACGGTGAACAACGAGAACAACGTCACCACGGTCGCGGGCGCGGCCGGGTGGGTCATCGACCTCTCGGCCACCCGGGGGTACGCCTCATTCCGGTTCGACGAAGGCATGGACACCGACGCCCAGACTCGCCGCACGGTGAAGATCGTCCTGACCGGCTCGGCCTCGCGGAAACTCTGCATCCATCGCATCGAAATTGACGGGGTGCAGCGTGTTTGACAAGCAGCATGGCCGCATTCTCGCCGCTCTCGAAGGTGGTGTTGTCAACACCGCCGAGTTGGCCCATGCGCTGTGCAATCCCAAGCAGGAGCTTCAGCATGAAGGCCCGATGACGTTGACGGGCGAGCCGTTCCGTCGCGTGGACCGCAACTTTGACAGCGTGGACGGCCACCTGAAGCCCATACCGCCGATTCAACAGCCCGTCGTCACCAAGCCCAAACTGTTTCTCCAAAACGGTGCGGACGGCGACAGCGACAAGGACGGGACCAACGGATTTGCGGCTGACATCGAAGGTGTCGCCCGCACCGACCAACTCTGGTGCCTGAAGTTTGCGACGGTGGATTCCCAGGGCACGACGGCAACAGGCTACTACTACACGGATGGGTACGAATGTGCCAACGGCGGCGGCGATACAGTAAGCCGGACGCCGATTCGCGTGTTCTACCAGTCCGCTGGCTCCAGGGCGGCCGTGGGAACGATTGTTGGCTACTTGCGAGATATTCACGGACTGGCCTATGCGATGACCTGGGCGGTGGCGGCGGAGTCGTCATCGTCCAGTTCGTCGTCATCCAGTTCGAGTAGCAGTTCGTCATCGTCTTCCTCCAGTTCGTCTTCCAGTTCCTCGTCATCGTCAAGCAGTAGTTCCTCCAGTTCGTCTTCGTCGTCAAGTTCTTCCTCGTCATCCTCGTCGTCGAGTAGCTCCAGCAGTTCTTCTTCGTCCTCCAGCAGTTCGTCAAGTAGTAGCTCTTCCTCTTCATCCAGTTCTTCTTCATCGTCATCCTCCAGTTCGAGTTCAAGTAGTAGCTCTTCGTCGTCAAGCAGTTCATCTATCAGTTCCCCTTCGTCATCGTCATCCAGTAGCAGTAGTTCGTTGTCGTCGTCCTCTAGTAGCCTGTCCAGTTCTTCCTCCAGCAGTTCCTCTAGTTCGCCACCGTCCAGTAGCAGTTCAAGCAGTTCGCCTTCAAGTTCCTCCAGTTCCTCACCACCCTCCAGTTCGTCGTCGAGTAGTTCGTCTATCGTCTCCTCTTCCTCTAGCTCCTCGTCTAGCAGCATCCCGTCGAGTTCCTCTAGCAGTGTGTCATCTTCAAGTAGTTCAAGCTCCGTGAATTCGTCGTCCTCCAGTAGTTCCGATTCGTCATCTTCTCCGCCACCCTCCTCTTCTTCTTAGCGATAGGACTCGCACATGAATGGCCCTCTCTGGATTATCGGATGCCCAAGTCACCTCGGCGGTGCCGACACGGAACTGTGGGATACCATGCAACTCTGGCGATCCTACAACGTGCCGCTTCGTTTGACGCCGACGTGGACTATCCCCGATGAGTGGCGACGCAAATGCCAAGACATCGGCGTCGAGATCGTCAGCGTTCCCAACCCGCAAGAGTTGGCGAAACGCGAAGACCTTGAGGGGGCCACGGTCATCTCCTACTGCAATGGGGAGTTTCTAAAGATCGCCCCGATGTTCGCCGAAAAGCACTGCCGCGTCATCTGGGTCAACTGCATGTGCTGGGTGTTCGATGCCGAGCGCGAATACTACAAGACGCACGGCCCGTTCGACACGTACATCTTCCAGTCCAACTACCAGAAGAGCCTGATGCTGCCGGACCTCGCACAGTACGGGGTCAAGGAAGAGCAAACCAACGTCATCCACAGTCCCTTTGAACTGAATTCCTTCCCGTTCGGACCGCGCCCGCACGTCGCTGGTACCGAGTTCTACGTCGGCCGATTGTCCCGTCCCGACCCGGGCAAGTTCTCATCGAACCTCTGGCCCATCTACACCCGAGTCCCCTACGCGCAACTGCACGCTCGCGTGATGGGATGGGACGCGGAAGTGGAGAAGAAACTGGGGCCACCGCCGCCGTGGGCCGAGGTGCTGCCGGCATGTGCTCAGTCGTCCCAGGCGTTTCTCTCTTCCTTGCACGCGATGGTTCCCATCAACGGCGGTTGCAAAGAGAACTGGCCGCGTACCGGGCTGGAGGCAATGGCGGCCGGCGTGCCCATCGTGACGCAAAACGAGTGGGGCTGGCGGGAAATGGTCCAGCACGGCAAGACGGGCTTCCTGTGCGACAACGATGCCGACCTGGCCTACTACACAGCCCTGTTGGCGCACGACGAGGCACTCCGTTTGGAAATGGCACAAACGGCACACGACGTTCTCGTCACCGACCTGGCTAACCGGAACGTCATTGGTCAGAAGTGGTGTACGGTACTGGGGCACGAAAGCGACATTGGAGCCTGACCATGCGAGTTATGATGATGGATTACGGGCTTCAGTTCACGAAGGAGAACCTCACCCACTTTATAGACTCGGGAAGCGACAGCCTTTTGGCGCTCGTTTTCTCGGCCGAGCACCAAGTGTCGGAGACGCAATTCGACTTTTCGTCGATTGTCGATTACACCGCCATGGCGAGAGACGCTGGCTACGGGCACGTTTACCTGATGTCTCCCATAGGCTCGCCTTCGTGGATGCCAGACGACTGGTTCCTCAAAAACGGGAAGGGGACCCGCAGCAACCAGTGGGGCATGACGCACTGGAAAATAACGAGCTACTGGAACCCCACCGCCGAAGCGTACCAGAAGGACTACAATGCCGCGCTACGGATGGCGGTCGAGCCGGTTGGCGGTACGGCGATAACGGCTCTCGGGTCGTGCGGGGAATCTTTCTGGCCCATGTACGGACCGTGGTACTACGATGACTATGCCCTTGCCGCGTGGAATGATTCGGGCATTGCGGACCAGCATGAGTGGTGGAAGCAGGAGCGAATGCGCATCTTGAAAGAGCGACTATCGTGGACGGCAGACAAGTGGCTGTTGATGAATGAATACTGTGAGCAAAAGCACGCCAAGGGCGTCGGCGTAGACGACATCATAGACGACCTACTCACAATCGAGCCGCGTCCACCCAGGATCATGTTTCACTTTTTCCTTGAGAAACTTCGCGCAGAACTCATGGACAGAGCGCTCGCGCACGATCACTTCCATAACTACAGGGTTTGGGTTGGTGCCGAAGGCGCTGGCGGTCTGGTAGAGCACTCGCACTGGTTTCGAGACAACGATGTTCCCGTTGAGGGATTGGTGTGCGGCCCGACGCTTCTCTACGAAAAAGTGATTGACCAAAACACGTATACCCAGATCAAACTGGCCACGGCGATATAGCCTTGGAGTCTGACATGTCATCCGATATTCTACATCCGCTAATCTCCAGCACGGCCAACTCGGCTCCGATCGTCAAACCCTACCGGGATGCTCTTGCCTCCAAAGTTCGCGACGCCGAAAACCTCCAGGCCAAGGTGGACCTTTTGCACAACGCCTACGAGGGCCAGGACTGTTGGATCATCGCCACGGGGCCGTCGGCGACGTTTATTCCAACGCAGCGACTCAGGGTCGAATTGGCCGACAAGTGCGTCATCGCGGTCAAACACGCCTACGACCTCTTCCCCGACGTCGTGGACTTCCATGTTGTCAATCCCTGTCACCTCAAAGACTATGAGTATGGACCCACTCCTCCGATTCGCGTAGGGATCATCTGGCCTCCGTCGAGCGATGAATGGGACGCTCGGTGGGACCTCTCGTTTCTCATACCGCGATGCGGGTACATGGCGGAATCTGCTTGTTGGACCAAGGATTTCGCCCGATGGGAACTGGCCAACAGCGTGGATCGGCCGTGGGGCCCTGGAATCATGCACGAGATCGGGTTCTTCCTTCCAGTCCACTTAGGGTGCAAACGCATCTTCACGCTAGGTTACGACATGGAGCCGACGGATGCCGGCTACTTTTACTCGGATGCCTCCGCTGCCGCCGGCTATGAGGAAAGGGACACAGTGACAGTCCCCGTCAACGCGACCGGAGTGATGCGAGAATGGCTCGCGAGTCACGGCATCAAATGGTATCGCATCGCCACGACGGTTAGTTCACTGATCCCGGCACCTACGATGAATTTTGAAAAGGCTCTCACTTAACAACCCCCCTCCCAACCACTTTTTTGAGGAGGTCCTGAAATGACCATAACGATTAACGATGGCGCATCGCCGAAAACTGTTCAGGGGAATATCGCACGGATTGGAGCTTTTGTCGATGATCTGAGTTCCACCGGCGCGGGGCACACCACGACGTTGGCGGCCCTGAGTGCTACCAACGTGACACAGGATACCAAGCTGGCATCAGTAAGTGCCACCAACATCAGTCAGAACACGCAACTAGCTTCCATCAGCGCTACCAACATCACCCAGGGAACGCAACTCACCTCCGCGAGTTCACGGATTGTCGGCCTTGAAAGCCGCATCGCCACGCTCGAAGCGTTTATGTCGTCCCACGGCTAGTACCCCTCTCTACAAGGAACGCTACCATGCCAGACCCCTCCCCCGAAAACCGCGTCATCATCGTCCCGATGCTCCGAAGGGAGAGCACACGCCTACCCGACAAGGTGTTGCGCCCTCTCGGCGGAAACCCGCTTGCCGCGTGGACGCTGGAGAAGGTCCGCGACGTCGCGGAACAAGAGAGCGTGGACTGCCGAGTCGGAATTGCCGAAGGCGAAGCCCCGCTAATCGAATTGGTTTACGACCTCGACATGATTCCCCTCTACCGCAACCGCGAGTCCGTCACGGGCGAAACCGTCGAGGAGATCTACAACAAGGCGTTCACGTCGCAACTCGCACAGTGGGATGTGATTATCCTTGTCTGCGCGTGCTCGCCCTTCGTTGACCCCGAGGTCTACCGAAAGGCAATCCAGTTGGCCAAGGACGCGACGCACCAAGGGCTCGCGGCATTTCTGCACCGCGGCTGGGTGTGGAACGAGGATGGCGAACTGATAGTCGGCGACCCCTTCCTCAACACCAAGACCTCTCCGGTGTACTTTACTCCGGCCCACATCTTTGATATACTCAAAGTAGCCAACGTGGGCACTCCACGGATGCTTGAAGGCTGCCTCCCCGTGGTCGTCGAAGACTCCCTCCCCAACCGTATCCACGTCGATACTGAAGAAGACTGGCGGTTGGCCGAACTGTATCTTCAATCGCAACAGTTACGGGAGGGAGGCTAATGCCCACAAACATTCCAGGACTGACGGCCGGTGGCGCTCAGTACCTCAACTACGGGACAGGGGCGATGGTGCCCCAACAAAGCCCATACCTTCAAGGCACGGCCCTGAACGCCAACGCGAACCGCTATGGCTCGCAAATGGACTATCAGGGCGGTCTGGCCAACACGCTCGGCAACCTCGCCGGGAACTGGGGGCAGTCGTACCTTGGCAATGATGCGTCGAAGTTCAACGCGGCGGCCGGACTCCAAGGCAGCCTGTTCGGTTCGCAAGCGGGGGCGGACGCATCGAAGTTTGGAACGCTCGGCAGCACATTGGCGAGCATGTACGGCAATCAGCAAGGCGCGTTGGCGAGCATGTACGGGAACCAACTTGGGGCCGACGCCTCCAAGTACGGTGCCCAGCAGGCCGCCGGGGCGAACATGTACGGCGCGAACCAGGGCGCGCTGGCGCAGATGATGGCCAGCTACTATCCGGCCGCGGCACAGATGGCCACGGCCCCGATGCAGTACCAGGCCGGCGTAGACGCTGCCGGTTTGAACGCTCAGTCGAACCAGAACCAGGCCGCGTTGCAGTCTCAGGGCCAGTTGGGCTCGGCCTTCTACGGTGCCCAATCCGGCTTGGGCCAGGCGGGTCTCGGCGCCCAGGCCAACATGTACGGCGCGAACCAACAGGCCCAAGCCGGTCTGGACGCCGCGAATCTTGGCGCCCAGGCCAACGCCTACGGTGCCAACCAGAACGCGATGAGCAACCTCTTGGGTCAAGCCTACCAATCCCAGGGGCAACTCGGGGCGGCCGGCCTTGGTGCTCAATCCGGCATGGAACAGGCTCGCCTCGGCGCCCAGGGAAACGTGATGTCGTCGCTCTTGGGAGCCCAGGGGCAGACCAACGCAGCCAACCAAGCCGCTCAGGCCCAGGTGGGAACCGCCCATTACCAACCATGGGCGCAAGCCCAGAGCGCGTTGGCCCAGTCCAGCGCGCAGCGAGATAGCGCCTTGGCCCAGAGTCTCGGCCAAGTCCGTCAGACGGAGATCGAAGACGAGCGAAAACGTCAAGGTCTCAACGCCCTCCTCGGTTTCGCCGGCAACATGCAGCAACAGCAACAGTCGCCGGGCTTCGGTCCCATCAGAACCAATTACGGAGCGGGGGTGTACTAATGGCCTACGCAGGATTCAACTCGATGGAAATGAACCCCCAGTCGCCGACCTACCGGCGGCCTTACCAGGGGTTCAATTCGTGGAATGCCAGTCCCACCGCCGCGTCGCCGTCGGGATCTTCGCTCATTCAGACCGGCGGCGGCGCGAGCGGAGGCGGAAACCAGGGCATCCTCAACACGTTGCTGGGGTTCACCCAGAACACGCCGGCCACGCCGCAATACGACTTGCCACAGACGCCGCAACTGCCTCAGTACGAGCTTCCCTCGTTTGGGAGCATCCAGCAACCGACGATGCCGAACTACGCCGGGGCGCAGGCACCGGCGAGCATCCAGCCGATGCAACTTCCCCAGATGGGTGAGGTCCAACGTCCGGACGCTTTGCAGATGCCGCAACTTCAGTCTCCCGGCCAGTTGTCAATGCCGACACTAAACTCCCCGGACCTCCAGTGGGTCACGTCACTCCAGACGCCCGGGGCGCTCGGGGCGGGTCCTGGTCTCCAGATGCCCCAGCTTTCCATCCCGGGGGACCTCCAAATGCCCGGGCAACTCACGAACCCGACGCTGGCACCCGGTGCCAGCCTGGAGTCGATGGCCTCGGCGACGCTGCCGTACCAGGCCATGGACACGGGCATCTTCGGGACCGGAGGTCAAGCGACCCCGATTGTATACAATCCGTCTCCCATGATGGGCGGTGGATACGGCGGCGGCCCCTGGGGCGGGCAGAACGGCGGACCCGACCAAACTCTCATCAATTCCGGGATCTCGCCTCTCTCAGCCCCAGGAGCCCCGCAGGCTGGCCCCATGCCGACGATCGAGGGAATGGGCCAGACTGCCACCGGGACGATGCCCGGGGCCGCTGGAGCCGCCCTACAGCCGCAGATGATGCAGCAACAGGCCGATTACCTGGGGAACCGGGCCAACTACAACCTCGCGGGCCAACAGGCCCAGTCTCAATCAGGCCTGAACTGGGCCAATCTGTCCCAACTCCTCCAACAGGCATATCAGAACGCCGGAACCCAAGGACAGGGCAACACGCTCGGCTTCTTGGGCGGCATGGCAGGAGGACTCTAACATGGCAAGAACACGCGAGTCATACGGACAGAACAACGCCAGATACCAAGCGAGCCTTCCGGCGCCGAGTCCCGGCGCACCGATCGTCGGGAATCTACTGGGCAGGCTTCCTGCCGGGACCCAACCGCCGACGCCAACTCCCAACCCGTGGCAGCCGGTGGCTCCCACGCAACCCGCAGCACCCGCTCCCGCCCAGCCCAACGGAGGCCAGCCGATGGGACAGGTGGCCAACCGCCGGGGTGGCAGCGGACAGCAACAGCAACCGCAAGGCCCGATGGGCGTCCAGGGGCAGGCGTTTCAAGCGAACCCGTGGAGTCCCGGCGGAACGGCCTACCAGCAGCAACAGGGTCGCGGGGCGAACCCCAACATGGGACCCGGTGCGGGCGGCGCGCCTGTGGCCGGAGGTCGGCCAAGCCCCGACGCGAGAAACCAGAGGCTGGCGGCTTACCAACCACCGCAGCAACAATCGTGGTCTCAACCGCAGGCCGCTGGGCGTCCGGGTGTTCCACAGCAAGGTCTCGCCCCGCAGCCGATGGGACAGGCGGGTGGCCAACCGATGGGACAACCGGGCATGAATATCCAGAGTTCCATCCAACCGCAGACCACCTACCAGCCCAACTTCATGCAGCAAGCGGGCAACATGGCCGCGGCCCAAGCAGTCCCGGCGATGAGCGATCTGCGCAATATGTCCGGGCGTCCGGGCATCTCTCTCGGCTCGGGCGCGATCCAGGCCGGCATGGGACAAGCGGCTGGACAAATGCTCGGACAAGGGATGGCCAATCGGTCGGCCGGACAGCAGCAAATGGGTTGGCAGAACGCGCAGAACAACCTCGCGGGCCAGCAAGCTCGCAATCAGGAAGGACTCGGTTGGGGCAACCTCCAGGCCCAAGGTCTTCAGAACCAGTTGGCAAACCAGAACGCCCAGCAGGGCAATATGTACAACTTTCTCCGCCAGGCTTACGGCGGGCTCTAGGAGGTAACGACGCATGGCAATCGGAACCGATACTCGAACGCCCGAGCAAATCCGCCAAGAAACCCAACGGGGTATCGACGAAATGAAGCGGCAGGCGGCCATTGCCGAGGCGAACATGAAACTTCGCCTCGAACAGGTCAAGAGCCAACTTGCGCTGGAGAAGAAGAAGCGTCAGGTTCAACAGCAACTCGCCAAGGGGACCGGCCTCGGGGATATGGGCGATGCCACGCTTCCGACCAATCGGACGCCATGGCAGCCGGGAAACCTCGCCGACGTGGCGACGCTGCCCGGCACCTTGCAAGCCGGACTGGAGGCGGCGGCACAACGTGCCCGGGTTGCCGAGAACGAACGGACGGGAGACGTCATGAGGTCCATGCCGGAAGGGCCGGGCGAAGCTCTGGCCCAGACGGTCGACACCGGACCCCAGGTTCGCGATTACGCCAGACGGGTCAAGGCGGCCGTCGAAGCCGCTGGGCGCGGCGATGCCACGGCCTCCGGGCCGGGACCGCTTCGCGGATTCATCACGGATGCGACCCGGCAGAAGATCGCCGACTATAGGAAGAAGCGGCAAGAGGAACGCGCCAAGCAGCCGAGCCGTGAAGAGAAGCAAGCTGCGATCAAGGAGCGTCTCCGGCTTCGCGGGATGGCCAAGGCGCAAGGGCTCAGCGTCGGAGGACTCCAGGCCCAAGAGGCGGCCGTGGCGGCACAGAAAGTGAAGCAGGCCATGATGGAACACGTCCAGGGTAAACTGGCACGCGGCGAAGAGTTGACTTCAGCGGAAGCCGTCTTCATCACTGGACCAGAAATGGCCGAGTGGACGGATCAGGCGACGAAAAACAAGGCACTCGGATATGGACTGAACGCCGCCGGTCAATCCGAGACTCCCATTCCCGAAAGCGTCGAGGCGCTCAGAAGGTCTCTCGTGCCAGGTGATGCGTCGCCGGGAGATTGGAGCGGAATGCAAGGAAGAACCGGACCAAGTGGAGGAGTT
>Ga0172381_10000461_pt1 | contig 49013 bp, 87 predicted proteins | sample Leawel6488metaG_FD_119754 | JGI IMG/M metagenome (GOLD analysis project Ga0172381, IMG submission 119754) | Leachate microbial communities from a municipal landfill in Southern Ontario, Canada - Leachate well 64-88 metaG | ecosystem: Engineered > Solid waste > Landfill > Unclassified | place... | reverse complement strand
TCAGGAACGTAAATTACACTAAGGTCTGGGTGTTGAACTAATGTAGGGTTACTCCATTCACCATCAAGCCCCACTATAATTTCTGTTTCTGACTCTTTATTTTTTAAAATGTCTTCTACTGTATTTTTCAAAAACATTTCTGAACGAGCTGGTATAATTATACTTATTTTATATTGTTTCATATATTATTTTCATAAATTTAATAATTTATTTATTCACTTATATGTTCAATTTTTACTTCTTGATATTGAGAAATGCTATTTTTATAAGAGATTCTTTCTTTATTCAAGTCTCGTATGGTAAGTGCTCGTCTGCCAACTTCTTCCAAACCCAATTCTCCCTCTTTACCTTTTCTAATATCAGACTCTAAATTCCAAATATTACTATTAATATTTAATAAATTAATAAAAGATTCTGCTTCTTTTAAATTAGATACTTGGAATTCTAAAAGCAATTCTGATAACTCATCTTTTATACCACTTATTTCCGCTCCATGAATTAATTTAAGAATTAATATTGATAATCTGTCAAAAACATCTCCTTTTTGTACTTTCATAATAATTGTTTTATACCCTCAGTTAACGAGATTCGCGTAGAAAAATTTAATAAAATTTCTGCCTTAGTCGTATCAGCTAAATGATATTTAGCAAAATATGCACGACCCTCAAGAGGATTGTTAATAAATTTAGCTTTAATATTTTTATTTAATACTTTGTTAATTGTAGAAATTATATCATTGATAGTATGGAATTCACCGCTACCAACATTAATAATGCTATAACCTATATCAGAATTCATTGCTAATTTAGCAGCATCAATCCAATCACCCACATAAACTAAGTCTCTTTGATGGCTACCATCACCCCATACAACTGGTTGCCTATCTTCTTTCATATCCCATAAAAATTGCGATACCAAATTAGCCCTATCTCCCTTACTTTCTTCGCGCGGGCCATAAACGCTAAATGGTCTTAACGCAATACATTTTACATTAAATAATTTATTATATAATAATGCCAATCTTTCGCAGGTATATCTTACTTCACTATAAAAATCTTCAACAAAAATAGTCTGAGTTTCTTTGTATGGAGTTTCATTCCCATTATAAATTGAAGAAGTAGAATTAAATATCATCTTACAGTTTTCTCTTTTGGCTAATTCCAATACTTTAATAAAATCGGAAATATCTTTTGATGCTAAAAAATGATTATCACGCAATAAAACAGAACTAGATGTCATTCCCAAATGAAAAATACCGTTTATACCTTGTAGTTCTGATATATTTAAAACATCACCAGCAGATGCTTTAATAAATGTAATTTTATCCATTACATCTTTTAAATTATCAAGGCTACCAGTAGATAGATTGTCAATACCAATAACTTCGTGTCCTTCATTAATTAAATTTGTTGCTAGATTAGAACCTATAAATCCTGATACCCCAGAAATTAAATACTTCATAAATGTTATTTTAAATAATTATTTTTAAAATCCACAGCATTTCCCCAATAAGGTATTTCTTTTACTGCACTATCTTGTACAAACCCTGTTTTAAAATTTACACCACAACGCGTTTTACAATATGCAACTGGATTATCTCCTGTCCAAGAATATTCATCTTTCTCTTGAAATATAAATTTAAATGGTTCTGGTTCCCAACTATCTGGATGTTCTAAAATAGCTTCAATACTTTTAATCCAATGTTCTCGTCCACACATTTGAGCTCCTTCTACCCAATTCTTTTTCCAAAATTTATCTCTACCATCAAAATGAACCCAAAGATTTGTATAACGATATACGTTATCTTTGATAGGAGGAATAAACTGAAAATACTCTGGTGGATAAAGACAATCAGATTCGGCTGCAATACAGAATTCTGTCTTAGCTTCTTTTAAACCAAGTAAGATTTGTTTGAAGGAATTGCTATAACAAACTGGCTGGAGACCTATACAAATATTCTTTCCCATATCTATAGGCTTACGAGTTATACTGATAATCGGTATATCTCCTGCTTGTTTTTTTATATTATCAATAATCTTCTGTTCGAAAGCATGGTCTTCCATGTTCGCAGAATAGTATAATATTGTCAGTTTATCTTTAATAGATTCCATACTTTTTAAATAATCTGATTAATTCATCTGAAACTAATACTGTATTTATACTATTTTTACCATATACACATACGTCCATGTTATCATTTTCACCTTCGACTTTTCGTTTATCAAATGGATGAAAATGAATTACTTTAAATGGCTTTTGTGCTTTTTGGTAAGTTGCAATTATATCTCGTTTTCTAGTCGCTGTATTATAAGTTATATCTACAGTATGTAGTCTATCTAAAACAGATGGATTATTTCTTCTGAGAGCCAATAATGATACTTCCTCATTAGATTTATATTTATAAGTTGCTTCTTTCCACAATTCAAAGACATCTTTAGTATCATCTTTAAAAAACAGTGTACCAGTACTCCATCTAAAAAACTCTTTATTCCGCATGTTGGTTACACCATAATCAGTCAAACCAATGCAACCTGGTTTTAAATTAACTTCTTCTTCTGTTATTGGCGCCAATTGGAAAGCATCAATATCATGAAACCAATATAACTCTTTCCCTATAAGCCCTTTATCAAAAAGAGTGATAATAACATTAAGTTTACTAGCTGTCGGAGAAAAATCACAGAAATTATCATCTTCAACTACAATAGATTTTATACCATTATATTCATAGTCAAAATTAGTGACTAACATTATATCTTCTCTTTTCCAACCAAGATATAAACTGTTATCAAGAGCTATTTTAATTAAAACATCACATTCACCTTTCCAACCTTCATCTGGGGGAGAAAAACTATGTGATGGATTTATATATATCAATAAATTCTTCATAATTATTATATTTTCTATTTTCTTATCATTGCCCAAACTATTGGTTTCAATATAAATCTCTCAATCTTATTTTCGTTAGAATATTTTCTTACAGCTTCTACTACTCCAAAGGGAATTTCTCCATCTTTTGTTTTAGCTATTCTTCTCGTATAATCATGCCCACAAAGCACTCCTCCTTTCTTAACTTTCGGATACCAGTCGCATATATCTTGATAACATCCTTCAAAAGTGTGGTCTGCATCAATATAAATAAAATCAAAATACTCATCTGGAAAATTTTTAACAGCATTAAAAGAATAATCACGGATTATTTTAACAAAAGGAATATCCTTCATTTCTTCTCTAAAAATATTATATTGGTCATCCATTTGTTCTTGAGTATAACGCATGTCATTCCTGCCTAAAATTCCATCTTCTATCCAAGGGTCAATAGCGACTGCTTCTTTAGGTCCATGTTTCAACATTAATTTAAAATTTTGTCCATTTCTCACTCCTATTTCGCAGACTCTTTCGCAATTATATTTTCTCATAAATACTTCCCACTGGAATGTAGAATTATGATTTACTTTTATTTTTGGAGTAAGTTGAAAATCTCTTGATTTAGTTTGTAGGTTTGAGTCCATATGATTGTAAAATATTAATTAATCTTTTTGTTATTAATGGTGCGTATAAGTCCAAATGTCGTTGCTTATGAGGGTGGAAATGAGCCACAACTATTGGTTTCCTAACTATTTTTTTAGTACGAACATGATAATAAATACCAAAATTATAAGTTAAATTTAATTTTTTTATTCCAGTTACTAAATTATTATCAATTAGATATTGTAAGGCATCTTGCTCATCTAAGTTTCTTTCGTCCATACATTCTCTAGTCTTTATGAATATTTCCTTAGCTCTATTATCAAAAAAGAAACTACCAGCGTTAAACTTCTTAGTCCAACCATGGTCAGTGATACCTACGCAAGCACCGTGTAATTCTTCCTTCAGTTTTTGTTCATCAATAGGTTCTAATTGAAAAGCGTCGTTATCTCTAAACCAGTATATTTCGTTTTCTTTTATAATCCCATCTTTGAATAGTTGATTTATAACAGGAATTTTAGTTGACCTAATAAAATTATTTTTACCATAAAAACAATCATCTGGAACTAAATAAGCACTAACACCACGATATTCCCAAGGAAAATTAGTTGCTAGAATTATATCTTCTGGATTCCATCCAAGCTCAAGGCTATTGTCAATCTGTATTTTAGTTAATTCTCTATGTTCTTTATTGAATTGTTTTGATGGGTCTACAAAAGTTAAAATTGTTTTCATATATTTTATGATATTATTTGTGTTTTATAATAACTAAGCTATTAGAATGTTTACGTTCTAGACCAGAAGGAACCACTAATTTGGCCTCATAACAATCATACTGAGATAATTGTTTGCACAATCTTCTAGGGTGACTAGAATCTTCAATAATATAAATTACTCCTTTATCTAGTAATGGCATAACTGTTTCACATAGAAATCTTTGATTATCCATGCGATGTAAAGCATCATCAATAAAAATGTCAATATCAGACCCAACTCTTTTGATTAATTCTTCTACCTGTTCTTTTTTAGTTTCATCACATAAAAATGTTTTTACTCTACCATCGTCAAAAATAGATTCTGGCTCTATATCTGCTCCATAAATTTGTGCATTTGGAAAGAAGTCTCTCCACATATATAGACTAGCACCCATGTGATAGTTTGGTATATGTTTAAATTGTCTATTGTTACCAACACCAAATTCAAATACTTTTTTTACATCATTTCTTATATCTTTAAACAAATCATAGTAGAATGGAGTATAAGAATGATTAAGCATCGGACATTTATCGGCACCATAGTGGAATGCCAAATTACATAGTTCCGTTGGTTGATTCATAAAAATTATCTAAATTAATAAAGTTACTTAATACTACTACATGAGGTTCTGCACCAGTAAATAAAAATTTATATTTGAACAGTGGATAAATAGTAGATAAATGATATACATTTTCATGCCACTCATTGGCATCATGAACAACTATAATTTTAGCAAGATTAGCCAACTTTTTTATTTCTTCTACCCTACGAGCAGAAGGAGAATGGTCTACTAATACTACATCCCATTCTTTTCTGATAATAGAATCAGCATCATCCCAACTCTTGACATAATAATGCTTATGTAAATCAGTTCTATAATATTGTCGACAGAATCTATGCCAACTTAAATCATTTTCTATGGTTACTAAATTTCTTTTATCTTTTTCACATAACCAATGTAAAATAGGAGTACTAAAAACTCCAGGTCCTAATTCTAGAACATCACCAGTAGTTCTTTTCATTGATTCCAGAAGCATAGGTAAATGACTAGAATATCGAATACTTACGTTCATATTTGTGGCCATATTAATTAATTATTTATTTATTAATCCTTTATTTATAAATATCTGTTTCCAATCTTCGGGCCATGTTGGTGGAGAAAATTTATTTATATACCACTCAAAGGTTTTTGTCATCCCAGGCTCCTCATTATTAACCCAGTGTTTAGTTCCCCATTCATTTCCACTAATATGATATTTATCTTTTTTATGTTTTCTAGAAAAATCTCCACTACTATAATGTCTTTTCTGTTTAAATAAATGAGCATACCAAGTATTTTTATCCACCTTGACTTCACCGCCACCCAACCAATATTTTAACCCTATTTCCTGTTGGTCCTGAGCGAATGTTCCGTAGGTTTCCAATCTATCATCTAACAAACCAACGTGCTCCATAAAATACTTTCTATTGGCAAACCAACAGCTCCCTTGAAAGGTCATAATATCATCTATACCTATTTCATCTTTTCTTTTTTCCCAACTAGTAACTTGCATAGAGTAACCATAACTATCATCAGCTACTTCTGGGAAAATTAAATAGTGATAGTCTACGGCAGGAGAATTCTTTTCCCAGGTATCCTCATTAAGAGCATATCGCCTTGGTACCATCAACCAGTTTTCTTTACAATCATTAATTAAGGTTATATCAAATCCTTTTGCTACAGCGCAATGAGCATCTAGCTTCATTATAAATTCTCCTTGTGCTTTAACCAAACCTGCGTTGATAGACCCACGCATCCCTAAATTCTTTTCTAAAATAATAGGTTTAACTCTTTCGTCTACAATAATTTGTTCTTCTAACCCATAACCATCAATCACTGGCAAAATTTCTATCTCTCCGACGGCGTTTTCTAGTAAAGAGTCTATGGTTCTATTCAAATACGGTTCGCGATACGCGGGCAGTATTATTGAAAGTTTCATATTTTATTCCACCTAGGTAATAATTCGTTTTTATAATAATCTTCAAACATATTCAACGATGCAGTCCAACTCGCTTCTCGATGAGACGGATTTTCTGGCGAACCTTCCTGATGGGTGCGTGGAAACTTTCTGTGTTTATGTGAGTACCACGTATTTTTTGTAAGTAAAAGTTTTCCTCCAGCTTTCCAGTTAGCCATACAAACCTCTACAGAATCTTGATACGTAGGTCCGAAAATATCTGTTCTTAATTCACCCCCGACCACGTTATCCCATATTTGTTTTGGCATCACCCAAAAACTACCTTGTATGGCTTGATTCTCATCAACCATTATATTTGCTCGTTCTTTTGTTCTACTAATCCATTTTTGTCCAGAAAACTTGCGAACACCATTACCCATATCTTGTATCACTAATTTTTCATAATCTACATATCCCTCTTCTGGCATATTTTCCCATTTTTCAGGATTTAAAAAATATCTACGTGGAGATATTATTGTATTTGGTTGACAATCATTAACTAAAATGCGGTCATACCCTTTTCCAACATCACAGTGTTCATCCATCCTTCCCACAAACTCGCCTCTCGCAACCGACATCCCTGCGTTTATAGCACCACGCATACCTCTATTTGCACCGAGATGAATATATCTAACTCTTGGGTCTTGTACTAAATCCCAACTTGGCCAGAAACCATCGCACACGTAAATAATTTCTAAAGCATCACCTAATTCGGAGTTCTCCAAAAGAGAATTAATAGTCTTTACTGAAAGAACATCGAAATATCCTGGAATTACTATTGAAAGTTTTATCATAAAATATTTTTAATTCATATTATTTGTCCACTAGGGAGGGGAAAAATTTCCCCTCCCTTTATTATTTGTCCAAAATTAGAAGGACGGACTAATCGAAGGACTAATCGAAGGACTAATCGAAGGACTAATCGAAGGACTAATCGAAGGACTAATGGACGGACTCTTACTAGCGCTTGGAGATACTGAAGGACTTATTGAAGCACTAATTGAAGGACTAATCGAAGGACTTATAGAAGGTGAGACCGAAGGACTCACTGACGGGCTAACAGAAGGACTCCTAGAAGGACTCACTGAAGGCGAGACTGAAGGACTCTTGCTAGTACTTGGTGACCCAGATGGACTAATAGAAGGACTCACTGAAGGGCTAATAGATGCGCTTGGAGAGACCGAAGGACTCACTGAGGGACTAATAGAAGGACTCACTGAAGGGCTAATAGATGCGCTTGGAGAGACCGAAGGACTCACTGAGGGACTAATAGATGCACTTGGAGAGACCGAAGGACTCACTGAGGGACTAATAGAAGGACTCCTAGATGGAGATATAGACGGACTAATGGATGGACTTACTGAAGGACTGATTGACATGCTCGGAGATACTGAAGGACTGACTGACGGACTAATCGAAGGAGAGACAGACGGACTAACTGAAGGACTCACTGAAGGGCTTGCAGAAGCAAGCGATTCCCACAGACCAGCATTAGCCGAAGCAAACTTTCTAACATTATCTATTAAAAGATATGCTAAGTTCATGTCATCTGCCTTATTGTTTGAAATATACAACGGCAGAGTGATTGCTCTAGGTACCTTTAAATAATGTGTTGACACTTTGCGTTTAGTACCACCAGGTAGCCAAACATCATTAACAATGTCATATTTTCTGTGACCAATACCATTACCAATCCAAAATTCTACTCTATCTTTATACCACCTAATATCAAAGCTAGTTGGCGTATTCGTCCAAGTATCATCCCATGGAATAGTATTTGATTCAGTTGTTCCGCTTTCATTATCATCGTAGGTTCTAGTATATAAACTGGTCCCTGAAATAAAAAAATACGCAGCATTTCGATTTCTAAAGGCACGAGTGTAAAGTCCGAACACTCTAGAATCTCCAGCAGTTGGTGCTGTTGGTATGGTTAACTTAAATTCAAAAGTACCATACATATACAACCCCAGTGTATTTAATGTACAGGAGCTAAGTCCAATTTCCCCATTAGATGTTTGGGTTAAAACATCTGGTGTAAAAACTCTAAAAAATGTTTCTTGTCCAGTCCCATATATCGTTGGGTCATAGAAGAAGTGGTATTTTTCATCCACCAAATTTATATCAGACATAAAATTAAAACTTTAAATTATTTATTTTTTTTATTGGTTTTTTTACCGATTGTTTTATCGACCTCTGGTATTGAAGTCACTTCTTGTTCTAAAATTGATTCTGGAATAGAATCTGATTTTTCTGTTTCCTCATATTCTGCTTCTAATGGCTCATTTACTTTACTTTCTTCTTGTATACTTTCTTGTTCAAATGGTTCTTTTAATTCGCTTTCTTCTTGTACACTTTCTGCTCTTTTTTCTTTAGCATCACCTATCATTTTGTCTAATAGTTCTTTAGCTAATTTAGGAGCCATTTCTTGTGCCATTTCTTGTGCCATTTTAGCAGCCATTTCAGTTATAATCTTTTGTTGTTCTACTGGTAATTTGGCTTTGGGAGTAAGATTTTTCTCAACTTCACCATGTTTTATATTCATGATGGTATGTTGCGGTTCTTTTTCTTTTCTAAAATCTCCCCAAGGGTCAGCTATACCCTCTTCGGCACAAATAAAATCTCGATTATAAGCTGAATGATTCATCATTAGTGTAATCATTTCTTCATTGGAAACATTCGCTATTCCATTTTCGAACTTAATATAAATACCAGGTACAGCTATACGACCAGTTAATGGCTCGGCTGGCTGACCTTGTTTTAAAACAATACGATAATTACCTTGTTTGCTAACAAATTTCATATAGTTAAAAATTAATTACTTCATAATATTTAAGAGGGAGAAAAACTTAATTCTCTCCCCCAATATAGAATCTATTCTCTTGTAAATTCAGCTTGGACATAGTTAGTAGTTGCAGCAGTTGTAACTGTTCCACCAATAACTATAACCAAATCATGACCTTCAGTGGCAGTAATGCCAGAAAAAGGATAAGTAGCGTTTCCTTCAGCATAAGTAAGTAAAGTATTATTTACTCCTAATGCTTGCCAGATTTCAGTTTCTGTACCTTTGTAGCAGTCGTAAATCTTTATTTCGCCAGCTCCACCTGTGCAAGTAGCATAAGTAGAAAAGCCATTTAAAGTTACGCGATGAGCACCCTTTGGTTTTAGATTACCCACAGACTCATCATATGTTACACGAACTTCTAACATTGCACTAGCAATAAGTTGAGTAACATTAAATACTGTTTCGCCAAAAGTATTAACAGAAGCTGTAATACTACCATTGGTCCACACGTCATTGGAAGCATCACTTCTTAACGCATCTAAAATTTTACATTCCCAAGATGCATCAGCATTAATCCAGTCAGCAACTTCTCCAACGGTATTATAAGAAGCGTTAGACAAATCAGCTGTGATAACTGTGCCATCACCATCAGTCAAAGTAATATCACTTGAGGTATCACTTAAAACAACGGTAGGAGTGCTAGTTCCAGTGCCAACATGTTTTATAGCCATTACGACACCAGCAGCCTCAACTGTTTTACGAACACATTTAGTAGCGGCAGCGGCTCGTGATAGCAAAAAATCTAATGAAGCCATATATTCTTTTTTAGTTATGGGGCAATAACCCGTGCCCGTGTCGGGTTAGAGCAGACTAAGGCTCTAAGGGGAAGTGATTATTTTAAATTCCCACTTCCCCGTAAGAATTATAAGTTCATCTAATGGCTAGTGGCTAGGCCTGTACTCCCTTGAGTAATGCGCACTTAGCAGCCAAGTTTCTTTCAAGACCGACTTCTGATAGGTATTCATCAATGATACCATCAACGCCTGGAGCTTGAATGTTTGTTCGAAGCTTGGTATCACGATTGTTCAAATATCTATATCTGAAGCAATCCATATCAAGCAAGAAGCCGTAACCAGCCCAATCTTCTATAAATAGAGGGTTGTGAACAATGTTAATGCTTCCGAACGCTGTTACATATTTGCTGATTTCAACACCGTAGGTATTAGCCACTGGTTGAATCTGCAATTGACCACGAGCGAATTCGTTAATCGCCTGTAGAACAACACCACCGCAGAAAAGAGTTTTGGTATTGCTACCATAAGTAAACCCTTCTCGTAGGAAAGTATTGAAGTCAGGAGCAGTAAGAACACCGCCTTGGTCTTGTACGTATGAACCACCCGTTTCGATGAATTCTAGGACACCACCAGTAGAACGTTGAGCCATACTATTTGTACCTGTACCGTTTTTCTTCTCAGAGAACCAAAATGCTCTTTCAATGTCGGTAGCGTGTTGTGTTCCCATCTTTGCTCTTAGATAAGGCAAGTCTGGACCACCATACATTTTAGTTTCTTTTTGAGAACCAGAAACGGCAATTGTGGTTTTGAAAATCTGCGAAATCCCTTGTTACTTACTTTTTAATAAGGTAAAGTCATTTCTGCTTTACTCTCCATATTTATTTATACATGGAGGTCGGACTGTCGCTTCATCCTATGATAGGATGTCTTTTCACTCAGTCTCTGCAACTGCACAAGAATAAATTCTTTGCTTGTTGAGGGTTTCCCTACTTTATTTATAGCGATAGGGGGTTCCCCATTAATTAGAAAAGATTTTACTACACCCAGATATTAAAAAAAGTGTAGTTGGTTTGTTTTGTAGCTTGAGTAGTATTAACATTTCTTGATGTTGAATTTTCCTCATTCACATTACCAATGATGTACAAACCATCACCGTCTGCACCAGCAGCAGCTGCGGTAGAACCCCAGCCATGCTCGGAGACAGTAATAGATGTAGAACCAGAGGCAGTTAAAACAACCAAACATTCACCTGTTCGTGCGTTTTTGATAACGTCACCAACTGTGAATATCGCACCTGAACTTGAACCAGCACCAGTCAACGTAATTGTGACTGTACCAGATGCGGCGTATGTGCCAACTACTCTAGCATAACGACCTCCATAAAAATCTTCGAAGCAGTCGAATGTTGGATTGTAGGTTGGTGCCTTCATGATACCAGAACCTTGCCAAGATTTCCCGTCGTAAGTTCTTCCGACTTGCGTCAGTAAAGATACGAGAGGATGTTGATTTATTGTGTTATCGCAAAGTTTTGTCCTTTGCTTCTTGTCCTTTCGGATTAAGACTTATAATGTTTTTATATAGTCTTAATTTTTACAAGTTCGGACTATACCTTAATCCATAATAATATGGATTCACTGATTATAGTCTCTGAACCTCTCCTATTAATCTTTATAGGATTTGGCTGCTGATTGTCCGTTTGTCCTAATCTTTTCAGATTTTGGCTCTTGGGAGTTTCCAGCAATTTACAGTGTTTTATTGCCCTATATTGCTATAGGCGAGCCCAATCAAATCTTAGGCTCAAGCAACATAATTTTATCTACGGCGTCTACTACAAGTCGCCCTTCTGTTGCGGCGACCAATGTATCACGAGCCTGGGCAGTAGTTGTGCCAGAATCATGTGTTATTTGTATTAACTCATATTCTCATATGAGATTGGACTATTTCTTAATCCCGTAGGATTCGCAGCGTTTAGTCTCTGAACATTTTTAAGTATATATTCTTTTATTCTTTTTTGTTTTCTTTGAATTGTAAAAAATAAACCATGTGATATGAAAGATTCTGTTTTGATAGAAAAGCTTGCAATAGGAATATTTCTTGGTAATTTTTTATCTATCATTATTTTACACGTTTTTACTCCCATTTGCTGTAGTAACTTTTCAAATTCATAAATCCATCCTTCTGATATACCACAAATGCCAATTCTATATTGGAAAATTCCAGGATTAGGATATTGCTTTCTCTCTGTCTTACTAATCCATCCATTACCATCCATAACTCCTGCGATAAACCATTTTTTTATTACTAATGGTGCATCCCAGATTACGAAAGGTATGTGATGTTTTTTATTAGTTTGTGTTTCAAAAAAAATATCTATTTGTGTATGGGTTATTCCTATACCTATACAATACTGTATTTGCGTTTTTGATACTCTACCATCATTCCAATATCTAGTTATTGGTTGTTGTATAAAAACATTAGCCTTACAATCTGGTTTAATTTTTTTAAAACATTCTAATGAAAATTCTGCAAATTCTCTATCAATAGTTTTCAAAGAAAAACTAGAATAAGTAGCCCATTTATCTGATGGATGAGTAATACTACCATCAGTAAGATATACTCCTAATAAATAAGCTAACTCTTTACTTAAATTCTTGCTGCTAATTGACTCTATATTCATATTTTTAATCTTAGTTAATGAATAATTTAACGAGTGTTTCTAGCAATTTGTTGCGATTAACCCTTATTTCATCTTTACATTACTGTTAAGAGGCCCACACATTGAGGCTCATTATAATAAGGGAATGACATAAAATAAAATATTTACTTGTTAAAGAACTGTTAAATAAATATTCACGAATAAAGTTAAAGAATATTAGGATTAGTTCTGCCACCGATTAAATCATCAATGACTTTCTTATCTTGGACAATCGAAGCATTCTGCGAAGAACCACCACCAAGGTCAGCGGCCGCTGCTTTGGCAATTTCTCCTGCATTTTTTTGTTTGTCTGCTTCTATCAATTTAGAAAGAACTTCTCCTTTTACCGCACTATAAGCTATAGAGACATCATCGATGTCTTGATGTAAATCAAGCCATTTATCAACAGCTTCTGCATATTCTGCAAAATCTGGAGTAGAAGATATAAAATCACTAGTCTTTTTTTCAAAACTTCTGATTTCTTCAGTTTCGTTGATGGTCTTCGTAAACTTATCGCTAATATTAGAAGTTGCTTTTGCTATTTGGTCTGCCACCATCTTTTCAATTTCAGATGGTTTTAGAGTATCATAGACTTTCTGTCCAACATCTTTTTTTACTTCTTCGTTAGCTTTATTAACAATTTCTGCATCCTGGATAGAAACTTTACCCTCAAGAACTGCTTTAGCCAAATTAGCATCAATCTTACCATCAATGATGGCTTGAACTAATTCTGGTTGTTTATCAAGCTTATTAAGCAATGGTGTAATTTCTTCTATAAAATTACGTACCTCACCTAATTCTTTTCCTTGAGAACCAAGTTTTGTTTCCAAATCTTCATATTGACTTTTGGGCACTGTTTCTACAACAGGAGCCTTCGGTTCATTTGTTGATGACGGGTTAAATACTGGCTGCCCTGTGATAACGTCACCTTTTCCAGGACCAGCTATTAAATCATCAGCACTCCCCGCGTTAGCGGATGCTGGGTTGTTTAAATTGTTTATTTCATTTGTATTTGCCATAAAATTATTTCTTCATATTAATAATAATTAGAATAAGTAGTTATTCTTCGGTAGACATAGCTTTAAGCTTTTCCACATGTCGTTTTGCTAATGTCTGAGCCAGCCCAACTAAATCTACACCTTGCTTGACTTCACCTTTTGGTTTATTAGCCAAAGCATTCTGAATAATAGATATTTGTGAGTCTTTTAATTTACTCAAATTTATAGGTTCTTTCTTCATATTTGTATATTTAATTAATTTGTTATGTATTAATATTTATTTATAAGTTGCCTTAATCTTATCTATAATTTTGCTAGTTGAAAGTCCTTTTATACAAGAAAGATTTTTAACTTTGCCACCATATGATTCTACAAAATCAGCACCCACTATTTCTTTCTTGGTTAAATTTCCTCCCTTAACAAGCCAATCAGGTCTTATAATATGTAAAAGCTTTAGAGGAGTTGTTTCTTCAAATATAACCACATAATTTACCATCTCTAAAGTCTCTAAAAGTAAAGCTCTATATTTTTGTGATATTATTGGTCTTTTTTCTCCTTTAATTTTTGCAATAGAATTATCACTATTTAATCCTATAATCAAAATATCTCCTAAACGCTTTGCTTCTGATAGATATTGAACATGTCCAGCATGCAAAATATCAAAACATCCATTTGTAAATATAATATTTTTTCCAGTTTTTTTATAATTTTTTATTATTGTCTTTATACTAGAAAAAGTTTTTATTTTTTTCATTTATATCTACAATTAATTAACAAGGTTTTCTTTTCTCCATAAAAACATTATTTCTTATTTTTTAAATGTCTGTCTGATAATTTTTTAGGTAGACCTTTCATAGTTTGACCAGAAACAAATTCGCAAGCTGACTTTTGAGTTAACCCACCTGGAGGTGTCATTCCTCCGTGGCAGATAGCTTGCATCATTTTAAATTGTTGTTGACTAGAAGCGGGCATACTATTTTCCTTTAGCTTGTCGTAATTTATCTTGTTTTCGTTTTTTTAAAATATTCATAATATCATTACTATTGGCAGTAGATTGAGCAACCCAATCCTTTGATTCCTTATTGGCACCTTTAATTCCAGAAACAAATTCTTTAATTTTAGTGCCAGCATTATATGTTTCACCAGCAATAGCAAGAGGAACAGCTACTTTGCTAATAGCTTTAGTTAAAAACTTACCAGCAGCCTTATTTACATTTTCTTTAGCCGCCTTACCCAATGCACTTTTAATAATTGTTCTCTTGGCTGTAATTTTAGGAGCAGAAACTGTATTGGCATATCTAGCGTTAGCTTGGTATGTCTTTAAATTTTTTAAATTTTTTCTAACAATATCAGATATTGGTAATTTAGTCATATGCTTATATTATAACACAAGTTTTAATAAATAAATAATAATTTATTAGTTACCATACCCCATATTAATATTAGAGTCTTCACTGTTAATGTCTGTTTCTGACTCTTTGTTTTTTCTTCTTTGTTTTTCCGTCTCAACATATTCTGGCAAACGACCTAACGCTTGGATAAATCCTTGTTGTTGTGCCATTAATGTTGGATTTTTGAAAGGGTCTACGCTAAATAAAGTTTGCATTGATAATAATTTTAGCCCATTATCGTATGCCAAAATAGCAGCCCAATATTTTGTGTCAGATAACTCTAATAATAGGTCAGACAATTCTGCTGTAGTAAATTTAGATTGAGGTTGTTGAACGCTTGGTTCTACTGTTTCCTCTTTTTCTTCGTTTGGAACAGTTACTTTAGAGTTTTTAGTGACTTTAGATGACTTCTTCATATGATATTTTTATTTTGTAATAATACATTCTTATATTATTTTATACTAAATTTATTTTTATATTCTTTCTCTTTAGCATCTCTATTTTTGATATATTGCCTGGTGGCTTTAGATATAATGCCCCCCATAAGTTCATCTTTTAATTTACTAGGTGTCATGTCTGCTCCATTATTATCTGAAGCATATTGCTTTTTGGCACTATCAACTGCCAAAAGATAAATATTGTCTTTAGACTTTTTATTACTGTCTAGCACTGACTTATAATTAGAAAGAGTTTCAGTAGCACCTTCAAGCGCACGTTTTAGTATACTTTTCTTTTTTGATATTGTTTTTGTTTCTTTGGTTAGTCCATGTTTAGTTGGAATATTCGGTCGTAATATTGTTTCTGTTTTTTCAATTCGTCCATATCCAGTTGGCATATGTTTATATTTAGTTTATAATTGGTTAACGTTGAATATTAGAAGCTCTATTCATAAGTTGAGCGGCTACACCATTGCCAGGTTTACCCGTAGGAATGTTAGTATTAACTTTTCCACCAACTTTCCTATTAAGACCACGAGGATTAGACGTTGGTAAACCCTCAACCGTAGGAGGAGTACCACCTTGCAATAAATTTATAGGAGCACTCGCTTCACTAAAACCAGATTGACTACCAGCACCACTAGTATTGCCCATCAGTTCCATAGCCATCTGTGCTAATTCGGGCGAAATATTTTTACCCCCAAGTTGTGGTGCAGGTACTCCTGATGATACTTCACCACCAGGCATACCAGTAGCTTCTGCCATTCCATCCATTGCACCTGGTAAGGATTGTTGTTGTTCTTCAGAACTACTGATTGATGATATTTCCCAATTCCAATCATATAATGTTTTTGAAACAAGTTTTTTGGGGTCAATAAATGGTTGAATATTTGGGTCGACAAAAGGCATGAGTAACTGGAATAAATCCATATCTTGTTTCTTTTTGACTTCTTGTTGTCCAGCAATTGATGGTAATACTGTCGCTTTAAAATCATATTCACCAGATAAATCATCTTTTTCTATTATCGGGAATTCAGTTTTGCCATTATCTCCAATTATTCTAATTGTCATTTCTTCAGTAAAAAACTGACGATACATGGAAGTCCAATAACGCATTAATTGTGAGAAACCACTACCAAGATGATTAACATAAAGTCTAACTCTTTCAAGCGTTGATTCACGCAAGTGTCTAACTTCTGTAGCGCTACTTGCACTACCACCGCCACCCATAGAGAAGTCATCAACACCAATACCATATCTCATATCTCCTTTGAGTAATTCTTCTTCTTTGTAAGCACTAGCTTTAACATCGCTAAATTGAATTTCTCTAACTCCATTAGGGTCTGTAGAATAAACAATTCCAAATGGTCTAGTGACTAATTCTTCTTTATTTATATTAGCCAAAGGATTAACTACCCACATTTTATGGATATTAAGTGTCATAGCATCAATTCTCTGATTTTTTATAGTATTTAATAAAATCTGTGGACTTTCAAGAAGCATTGGTACACCATAACCTTCAAATTCTCCTGCCAACTTTAAAAAAGGAATAGAAATATAAGTCGCTTCTTTAAAATCATAAACAATTGGTATCTCTGCCTTCTTTAAAATAGGTACATTATTAACCATAACTGCATATCTATCCTCAAATGGCCTTGTCCATTCAAAGACTTCGTGCATTTGCAAATCTGGGTCATTAGTCTGATTATAAGTATTTCCAGCAAAGCCACTAACACTGCTTGTAAAATCAGCTCCTTTAACAATATTTTCATGTGTTAGTTTAGTCTTATTTCGTATTTCAGCAAAATTTGTCAAATCTCCAGCTCGACTGGCTAAAGCCATAGCCAATCTTTCTTTATCATAATTAGGATAGCGTCTTTTTATAGTTGCTCCACTTAGAACTTTTCTTCTAAACCAATATTGTTTATCTTTAGACTCAATATTATGCCAATCATACCAAAGGTCATAATTATCTACCCATTCTACACAAGGAGCATCATAAAATACTTGTTTACGAGTTTCCCATTTTAGCGTCTTTTTAGTTATATCTTTAGTATTTAAAAAATCTAATTCTCTTACATCCTTTTTATAAAAAACATTCATGAAACCTATACCATAAATTAAAGAAGAATCTACCACCAATTCAGCGACATCATCAGCTCCAGAAATTTCCCAAGTATATTCATTTAATTTTTGCACCTTGGGAGCTTTCATTTGGTCGTCTTCATTTCTTCCTTGTACACCAAGGTCGGGTCGAGCATCCAAAATACGAGGTTTCAGAGTTTCAACGACACCATGAATATAGGGAATATATACGTTAGCTTGCCAGCGCTTGATTTCTTTAGCGCGGTCAGAGCGGTCTGAAATATAAAGTTTGTACGAACGGTCAAAACGAGGTTTTAAAATAGCAGTAAAATAATTTTTTGCATCATCTAATTGCAAATTAAATTTTTTTATTAGCTCTACTTCTTTTGGACCGTAATCAGCAGCTCGATAAGTTTTTTCCATATTTGTTTTATTTGTTAATAAGAATAAGTTTGGGGAAGATACTTTGATTCATCTAACTGTGTCAATTCACCAGAAAACATAATTTTAAAACCTTGTAAGGCAATCGCTGTAGAAAAAATAGTATCATCATGAAAACCTGATTGCGGAACCATTTCTCCATTGTCATTATAGACAAATATTGACATTTCATCTAAAATAATTTTACTATGAATTTTTAAAGATTTTTCTCTTATAGCTTGGGCTAGGTCATCAATTAATAATGGTCTAGTTACTTTAGTAGTACGCCAACCCATTCTATCACTAGACCCAGTTTCTAATGTTTCAAATTTTTTAGGTCTAAAGTATATTGATGGATAAATTTTTTGTTTTAAAACCGTAACTGTTGTTAAGCCATGATTATTAATTTCTACAACCATTAACGCATTATTATATTCTCTTCCTTTTAAATCTAATATCTCACCAAATCTATCAGCCGCAATTAAACCTCTATACATAGCGACTTCTTCACCAGTTTTTCTATCTAGAATTATTGCCACTGAATAATCGCCACCAGTTACACCTTCGGAAACATCTACACCCATAACATATAAACCATCTTTTTCTGGTTCTTTATAAATTATCCACCCGTCTTTCTCATAGACAGTAAATTCTTTATCTTCACTAATTTTTATTTTATCACCAATATTTAGAATATTCTTTCTACACTCTCTTAGAACAACCTGGTCAAAAACTGGACGCCCAGAAGATAAAAACTCTAAACCATATTCTTGAGCAAATGCTAATGGACCAATACTTTTTTTCTTAATTTCCATCTCATTGCTAGAATATCCCCACCACCAGCCATAATCTTTTTTTAAATATTCATTATCTGTTACCCATAGACGATGAAATAAATTTCCTTGCATTCTTGGAGTAGATTCAATAACAATAATACCATTTTTAGGAACAGATTCCTGCAAGCCCATCATTTTTTCTTCCGCATTTTCCCAACTTGAAAGTTCGGTCACTAAGACAAAATTTAAAGTATAGCCCCTACCAACATTTTCACTGTTAGGCAGTACTAATATTTTAGATTCTAGTTTAGGAAACGAAATTTCAAATTTAGAATTATATTGCAATGTCGGTCGTAATTCTTTTGGTGTAGTAATAAAAAATGTTTTGACTTTGTCAAGAAGTTCTGAAACCATCAGCATATTATATCCAACTAAAGCCACCGTAACTCCAGCATGAGAAATAGCATAATGATATGCCCAACCAGTGATAGCCGTAGAAAATCCCAATTGACGACTCTTTAAAACAATAATACGATTATTAGTTTTTAAAGCATTAAATAAATCTTTTTGGCATTCTTTTAATATGAATGGTTGTAACCCATGCTCTTTTGTTTTTACTTTTGTAAAATTTTCTAAGTAATATTTTGGGTCTTTTAATTTATTTATTAAGTCTTTATTATTCATATTAATTTATACTAAAATTACTTTTCATTATATAAATCTTGACCAAATTTATTTTCTTCATTCCGTTGTTTTTGCACATCATCTGGAATCATCGGAATTATTACATCATATTTATCTTCTACTTTCTTAATTTCTTTTGTAGAATCTGCATTTCTAATTAAATCTTCCCAAGTTTCTTTGTTGTTTGATTCTGATTCTTTATATACATCTAATCCTAAAGATTTTAATAATGTTTTATAAGCGTTTAATTTAACAGCATCTTCTTCACTGTTTTCAGCTACACCCTTTATACCTCCAACAATCGCGTCTAAATCCATACCATGACGTAATAAAGCCTCATGATATTCTTTGCGAATTGCTAATTTGTCTAAAGTACGATAGACCTCAGCTACAGTTCTAAACCCCGCTAACTTTTTGAGTTCCTGTGGGTTCTGAGTTATTTCCATGGCCTTCAGAAGTAAATTCTGTTGGAATAGATTCTGGCTGTGATAATTGCTGTAGCCCTGTACAAATATCACTGGTTTCAATTTTTTTGGATTGTCCTGCATATTCATATTTTAAGTTATATTTTACATGTGGATTATGAGAAAAATAAGCATGGTCTAGACTAAAAATATTTTGACCTGTTTTTTGATTAACCATCAAAACATAATTGCAAACATAATCCACGAAGTTAGCAAATGACATTTTTTTCTTTTCACAATAGTTAAGTAACTCAATTCTTTCTGGCATATCAGTTACCATCAATAAATGTTCAAAAGTCATATATTTATATGGGTACTTCATTTTTTTCTTAAAAGGATTTTCAGCCAATAAATTTGGAAAGAAATCATCGATGTAACCATTTAATTTTGTATAAGCCGCTTGCGTTACAATCCTGTTATTAAAACCAACCCATTTTCTCATATAAATACCAAAGGCAGAATCTAACACCCAACCATTGTGTCTAAACTGACTTCTTAAGACACCACCATAAGTAAACTTCTGAGATAGCCAATAATATTTTACTAAAAAGTCAAAATTATCTTTTTGATATTTCCTAAACATAGAAGACATCATTTCTCTATATTCCATTTCATCAATGCCTATATCATTACCAACTTTTTCTATTTTACAAGATTTCAAAAAACGAGGTGCATCATAAATATTCTCAAACTCTTTTTTTAAACCACGAATAAATTTTTTTTCATAATTCATATTTCATAATTAATCAATTATTGTTCTGTTCCCTGCATGGTCTGTGGTGCTAAGTTGCTGAATTTGGACATCAGACCAGAATTATCTGCGGGTGGAGTTTGTGGTTGTTCGCTACTAGGTTCTTCTGTTAAAGAAGTAAAGGCAATTTCGAATAATTCTGCCAAGTCAGGACTTTTCTCTCTTAATTGCGTTAAAAAAGCGTTGATAGACTCTAAATTAGAAGCATCAACGCCATTATTTTGTAAGATAGAGAATAAAGACTGAATAGTATTTTGTCTAATCTGTTCAATATTGCTTTTATTAAGGACTCTTTGTTCTTCCAAAGACGAATTACGAGCTTGTAATTCATCAAAACTATTTTGTAATTCATTTTTCATCTCTTCGGAAGTCTTTTCTGTTGGTTGTTGTATAATATCTGGCATAGTTTTATAAAATTAGGTTAAAAATTTAATAAAAATTCTTAAATTAGCACAAAATATCATCTGTATTTGTATTATAACACAAGTATCGTCACTTTGGCAATTAAAAAAGCTCTAAAAGTAGAGCGAAAGACGTTGGTTAATAATAAAAACAATCAAAAATTAGAATCTTGGTCTAATATCAATAGTCGAACCTGAATTCAAAGTATAAGTTCCAGGTGCAAAATTAGATAAATTAGAACCAGTGGTAGTAATACAATCAGAAAAAAAATTATTTACATTATCGAGCCAATTTATACTTCCTGCATTACTAACACGAGTGATATTGTCAGCAAAATTAGAAATAGTAGGAAAAATTATAGGATTTGCCATTAGTTCGAAGGGAATAAACCATGGCTGTTGTCCGTAATTTGGTATACTATTTACTTTTTTAACAATAACGATAGAAATATTTCTAGCTTTGGGGTCGCCACCTTGACGCTCTTCAATAAGGTCAAGACGACCAGTCTCTAAATCTTTTAAATCCTTGCGAAGAATGGAAACATTATCTTGATGTTCTTTAATAATATTTTCTTCTTCTTCAATTCGATTTAGAGTAGCTTTAATAATTGATTTTACCTTACTTTTTAAGGTTTCTTGTTCTTCTTTCTCCAGGTCGTTTTTCGCCTCCTGGACGGTGTCTTTCACTTTGTTTATATCAGACATAAAATTAAAATGTTATGTCTTTCGCTCTACTTTTAGGGCTTATTTATTTTATCATCTATTACAAAATTGACTCTTTCTTTGAATTCAGAAACCTTTCCTTCGTTCCATTGGATAATTGGTCTTAAATATCCCACGACCCTACTAACTGTACACCTCGCAGGGAGTCCTTTGAGGTGTACGTTTATTTTGATTGTTATTTAACATATCATTTGTTTAATTATTAGATAACTCACTATACACTCCCCAGGTTAGGAGTATAAGACCAGCCCAAGAGAATATAAAACCTAAAATTACTTTCACCATATTATCCATATCTTTATAATGTATGTTAATTAATCAAATGTTAGTTAGCATATGTTAACTTAATGTAATCTGACGACTGGGCTATCTCTGATACGAGAACCACCCAGCCGCCCTAGCCACACTAGGTTTAACCTAGCATTCTCTCACTTAGTATCAATAGGTGAGAAACACAATCATCTCTTAAATTTTGGGGCTAGACCGCTATAAAAGATAAATTGTATCATTTAAGGGTATAAGTTAGGTTTTAGTCTGACATCAAAACCTAATAAAAAATAAAAAGTTTTTCCAATGGAGTGTAGGCTCACTTGACAAAAAATATGATTGTGCTATAATCTATATTAGATTTGGAGTGAGTCGCATTTAATATTTTGCTTTACCGCGGAGTATTAATTGCTAATAGAATTTCCCGTTAAGTCGAGTGTCGAAACTATAACTTAACGGGTTTTTTATTATTTAAAATAGTATTATAATCTAATAAAAGGAGTCAAGTATAGAATTAATTATTAATTAAAATATGATTCTACAGGAAGTTCCCCATCAGAATAAGGAATTTTTTTTAACATTCTTTCTACTTCACTATTATTTATTAAATTTAAGCCCGTAATGGAATCAAATTGAATAATAATATCAGTAATATTTTTGCTATAATATTCATTTTGCCAAATAGACTCTCTAATTAGACTTTTTAGACCATTACGTTGTTCTACATCAGAAATAGACGCATCAATAATAGTTAATACTCTACCTTCAATTAATTTCTTAATTGAAATTATTTGGTCTAAGATTCTATTATCTAATTGGACTACGAAATTCAATCTATTTTTATCAAATTGTTCATTTGAAATATTTTTTAACATAACATAACCTCACTTAACTAAACTTAACTCCTTATATTAAATTTTTAATAAGGTGGATTTTTAAGGGAAATCCACAAACCTTTTTTATTGAGCAATTGCTCGCTGTCTTTGGAGAGCCATTGCCATTGCGCGCCTTTGTTCAAAAGCAGTTTGGGTGATAAAAGTAATTACCTTAGTAGTGCAGTTATAGCACTCATAAACGGTGTTGCCTTTGTCATCTACTGCTCCTAACAGAATTGTTTGACAGACTGGACAGGTCATTTCTTCCCTACTTTCTTTGTTTAGGCTGCTTTGAGCCACTGTTTTACTATCCAAGGATAGAAATTGTTTGGTTGTTTTTGATAAGGAATTAAACGCTCCAAGTTCGTGTGGCACTGGCGACAGATTTTGATTGTTTTGTTATTGTTCTTTCTGCCGAACCATCTAACTGGTCTAACGTGGTGCATCGTTAATTTCCTTAATTTGCCACACTTAGGACATAGTCCTTTGTTAGGTTTCTTTTTCAAAGTTCACCTCACTGTTTTGTCAATATCCGATATGACAAACATCACAGTAGAACCGCCAACGAACATAACCTTTTTCATCCTCTTGTTTTACCCCTCGTAATATTTTTTTACAAGAAGGGCAAGGAGAATATTTAGTTTCATTCGCAACGGCTACCACCTGTGCACTTTTAATTTCTTCTGTAATCATGGCAGACTCCTTTTCTTCTATTTATTTTGTTCTACGTATTTTTTGCAATCTTCTAAAGTTGAAAAGTACATATGATATTTTATATTGCTATTTCCTTCTTCGCGGGCATAACATCTTACACCGTATTTACCTGACATATAGGGATAATTATGTTTATCTACTAAGTCGTAAATAGATGAACCAATGCTAAAAGCAATACAACCAAGCATAATAGTAAAAACAGCAAAAATTATTATCTTTAATTTATTAGTGGCCATTTATTAAAAATCATAGCTAATAATTGAACAACAAAACCGATAAGAGTAAAAATGGACGTAATTAATATTTTATTAATGAATTTTTTTTGGTCTCGAGCATCCGCCAAAGTATTGGCTTTATATTCTTCAAAACTTTTTTCAGTATTAGTTTTATATTCTTCAAACACTTCTTTCCTAATGAATTCAGTTTTAATAGACTTGATGCTTTCTTTAATTTCTTGAATATTGGAATTAATAGTTTTAACATTTTCAGTGATGGTAGCCATACAAGTTTTTAAATTAGTGATTTCATTTTGTGCGTTGTCTTCCATAAAACATATGTTATAAATGAGTAATTTGTTCTCTCAGGGTTCTGTCTGGAGCATACCTGAGCATTTTGTAAGGAGGAATAACTCTACCTTGAAAGATGTGTTTACCCGTAGCCCCAACCGTCCGCACAGTGAATGTCCCAATACCAGGCAAAATAATGCTACCAGTAGTTCTTAATTCTTTATAGAATACTCTGGATAAAGCATGGTACAACTGTTTGACAGCCGATAAGTCGGTAATACCACTTTCAATGGATAGAAGATTATAAATATCATTAGGATTGTTCATATGTGTATTAGTATTATAACATAAGTTCACAAAGTTTCCTAGGCTAAAATTAGAATAAACATATTATTAATCAAACAAACAAAAAAGACCAAAAATAATTTGGCCTTTTACACAATATTCTGACGAGAGATTATTACCATTATAGCATATCTGTATGCTTTGTCAATACTAAGGACAAAAAATAGGAAAATTTTATTTTTACCATAAGGATATTTATCTTAGGAACATTTACCAACCACTACCCCTTAGCGCTCCATATTAGAGCCTAGGACAAGCGAACAGGTGTACATGCGCTTATTTTATCCTTTACATGCTTATCCAAGCTTATAGAGCCAATTTAGAAGGTTGTAGGCTATAGTTGGGATGAGAGACACAATAACCGTACGCTTGTTGAAGTTAAAATAAGAACTTCATCTGTTGTGCGTCTGTGTGCCTGTTCGTCTGTGTGCCTATCGAACTTCGCCTGTACGTCTGTACGTCTGTCGAAGAAAGACTTCAAACACAAAAAGTGTCGTGCGCGCGAGGAAGTTCCGAATAAGAAACCCGCGCGCACGACACCTCCCACTCCCGAACCACTCCCCCCCGACAGTCGGACAGGCGACAGTCTTTCACTGCCTTTATAAATTAACTGAGTATAATAATCACTATACTCAGTTATATACATTGCCCAATTATGCTCTATATAAGAAAGTTATACACAGATTATCAACAAGCTAAAAACACAAATGGCTAATATTAGTGTATTGACTTTATACTTAAAATGGTATATACTGAATATAGACAGTCAAAGAATTGCTAAATATCAAAAGTAATACGGCAATTTTCCCTGACAGACGGACAATTGACAACTGAACAGGCTACTGGTAAAGGCTGACTCGCCCGCTTTATTGGTAGCCTGTTCGTCAATCGCTTGAAAAATAACTTAATACTTATAAAAGAAATGTTTTAAACGACAGTCGGACAGTCTCCACACGAACAGATGAACAAGCGAATAGACGAACAAGCGAAGTTTAGCAATCGCACAGACGACAAAACACAAGCAAACAACAACTTAAACGCCTTAGAACGCACCACAGCAAGCCGTTTTCTCTTCTTAGCCCTTTAATAACTTAATAAACAAGGAGATAAGCAAAAACGAGGAAACTATATGAACAATTTTAAAAAAGCAATATCATTTTTGGACGCTGAAAACCACCGAGCCATTATTGACTTAGAAATAACCGACCGCAACGGCTACCCTGAATTTACCGCAAGCGGGAGATATTTAGGCAGTAGCGGACAATGCTTAGATAATATTAAGCCAAGAACAACGGCACAACGGACACTAATTAAAATATGGGAAAAATGGCACTTAACAAATATCTCGGGAATTATTGATTTTGATAAAGATTTATTTGCAATGATTGACAAAATAGAAAAAGAAGAAACCGCAAGAGAAGCCGAAAAGGCTAAAATTGAAAAAACTGAAGACGAAAAACTATTATCGCAAATGGAGGAATACGGAATTGATGATGAAAACATTGACGCTTGCCAAGCTTATTTAGAAATAATGAATATTGATGATTTATCTAATTTTTGGGAATGCTATCAAGGCCAATATTCTAATGATGAGGAATTTGCGAGAGAACAAGCCGACCAATTAGGATTGATTGACGATAAAATAGGCTGGCCAAATAATTGCATTGACTGGGAACAAGCCAGTAGTGAGCTAATGCAAGACTACACCGAACAAGACGGATTTTATTTTAGAAATTTATAAATTTATTATGCTTATCTCCCTATTTATTAGGTTATTATTAGTCCTTTGATAATTAAATATCAATGCTTAAACGGGGAAATTATGACATTAACAAACCATAAAAACGATTATTCCTACGATATTAACACTTATGTTATGCGGGGAACTATCACAATGACACCTAAAGAATGGACAGAAGCCTATAAATGGCTTAAACAAATCTATTTTACAGCTATTAAACAAATAGACACCTATAAACGAGATAGCTTATCGCACTTATTTACTGGGAACTTTGATAATAGCCAAAAGCTATTTTCTATCGGCGTAGAAGCCACCAGACTAATTGCCAACAAATACAAACTTGACCGCTACCGAGCTATAAATTACGGGATACATATTTTATAAACTTACTAGCATTGATATTTAATTATTAGCGGTCTATAATTGCCCTTTGACAATTTATCGGTAATATAAACGAGGAAACTATATGAAAACTTTTAGCGATTTAAAAAGAGATTTACAAATTGGCAAAACCTTAATAATGACTTTCAATAGCCTTGCTAATGCTAGTGAAACTATTGCAAAGAGAATAAATAAGCCAAGATTGATAACAAGAACGCAAACCAACGGGATTTACTTAGCCACCGAGATAGAGGGAAAAAGCAGTTTTTTAGAACTACCTTGCGCCTCACTCACTGAATATGACGGCAAGACAATCACCATATATAAATGCGGAAAACGCCCGATGACAGAAGCCGAACAGGCTATCTTAGCCAATGAGCCGTCTAATAGAAAAGAAAATGAAGCCTTAGCGGAAAGAGACGCACTGACAGACGGCAGTCAAACTTACTATATGGACAAAGCCTATTATAAGGCAAATGACGCTTTATGGCGCTGGGATTGGTCAAAAGGATTACGACTTGATATAAATGACAAAACAATGTGGGACAAGAAAATTAAAGGTGAAATTGATTTACAGTATACCTTATTATAACTTATAAATTTAATTATTACCGATAAATTGTTAGCGGGATTATTGCCCTTTGACAACTGAACACTGGAACGGATAAATGAGGAAACTATGACCAATGAACAACTTGCCAAATTTATTAAAATAGCAAATATTTTAAGCATAGCGACAAAAGATGACGAGCAAAACTTAATTGCCCTAAAACAAGCCTTGACTGATAATGATTTCAAGCATTGTGGGGTTAGTGTGGAGATAATGATTAATGAAATGACAGACTTAGGAATGGACGAACAGCAAGCCACCTATTGGAAGTCTCTTGGCTTACTCCACTTGCCTTATGCCCCTAGCGATATTAAAAAAACTTCTTAATTATTACTTAATTCCGTTTCAGTGTTTAGCGGTCTAGTCCACTGCTATAAACAGTGGTGAGCCATTTTTAGAAGATTAAAGACTTCACTAACTTATGTTAGGTAATGGCTCGCCTCCTCGTTTTTAACTTATCAAATAATAATAAACTTATGACAACCTTTAAAATAAACGATAACTTAGAAGCGGTATGCGACTACAAACGCACTCGCAACGGATTTAAACACACGGCGACGCTTTTACTCAATGGAATAGAACGAGAAAGTGTCAAAATATGTTATTTAAATAGAACTTGGGAAAGTTTTGAATATCAAAGTGTTTTAGAAAAACTACTGGACAAAGCTAACTCCCTATTGTCAGAAGACGAAAAACGAGACTTTTTACAGAATGCTCTTAAAAAGAATACAGAAGAATTAGACGCTCAATTTGGGGCAATCGCTATGGTGGCGAAAATGGGCGAGATATTTGGCACAACACAAGCAGAAAAAAACGACTGGAAAGCTAGAATGATAAAAGCGGGCTTGGAGGGTAAGGGCTTAATAATGCCTGATGACTGGAACACTTTATCAGAAGACGAAAAAGAAAAACGCTTGAACGGAGTAATTGGGCAACTAGCTGGCACGGCTTAATAGCTTTTTGTGGGGATTAGCTGAACTTAGTCCCCGCTCTAAAACTATTAAAAAATTACAATCATTAAATATGCCCCAAGATTATAAACCATATAAGAACAAACGCCTTGACGGCAGATTTAAAATTATGCCCAAAGATAGACCCAAAGTTATTGCCAAATATAAAGAATTAAAATCATTAAAGAAAACGGGAGAATATTTTGGAATAAGCAAAAGCCTTGTCGGTATTATCACAAACCCAATTAGAGCCAAACAAGTCAAGGATAGAATAAAATTACACTGGCAAGATTATTATGATACTGATTATCATACCAAAGCCATTAAAAAGTTTAGAGATAAAAAAAGACGATTGAAATTAAATTATAACAAAACATAAATGTTGTTAGACTGACTAATAACAAAAATTAGCCAGTTTATACAGCACTTAAAACTGCTGAAAGGTCGTTCCTTAAAAATTATAAAATAAAAACAAAAACTATATGGATAATCAAAATTTTATGCTTACCCAACCTCAACCCATACCAACTGCGACAACCGAACAGGCGAACAATCTTAATTTTCATACTAAAAAGATTAAGCAACCTGCTGGCTCTCTTTCCAAACGAGAACAAAGACGCAAAATGTGGACTATCCGCAAAAGAAAAGCTCTAACAATTATTATCCCCTTGCTCATTGCTAGTGGTATTATTGCTTTCTTTTCTTACAAGACCAATGCTGAAATTGACTTATTGGCTACGGGGTGGGACACTCCTGCTAAAGTCAATGCCATTGAACAAAAAGTTTTAGCTGGCGAAAATTTATCCGTAGAGGAACAAGTTTGGTATATCTTAGACAAAGAATATAAATTTACCCTGAAAGAAAAAATCAAAGCGTTGGCAATTATCCAATGTGAAAGCGGATTTGACCAATATGCAATTAACAAAAACACAAATGGCTCTTTGGATTTAGGTTTATGGCAGATAAATGAACCCTCCCATAAAAGTAAAGGACTAACCCGTGCGTGTGCATTTGATATTGCTTGTGCGACGAAGTTTGCTATTGAACAAATTCATTTGCCACAAGGTAATTGGAATGCGTGGGTATGTGCTAGATAAAACAAATTGCCGAACACGGCAATCAACAAAAGCCGTGTTCGGCACTCTATTTAACATTTTGACTTGATACTTTATACCCTATGAAGTCAAATACGAGCTTGTAGGGTCTCATAATTAACTAAAATTTACTAATTAAGCAAAAAATATATGCCAAAAATTACACACGACTTCGTTTGCGACGAATGCGGAAAACCTGCCACAATAAATATACAACAAAATTGGCAACTGTTTGATATTACCCCTAAAGGTGATTTTAAAGAAACTGATAGCTGGGAGGGAGACGATAATAGCTTTTATTGTGATGAATGCTACACAAACAGATAAACAATTATATTTAAACTTTTTACTCTTATGCCTACTTTCAATATTTATCCTAATTTTAGTTTCACTTTAGAAGCTAAAGACAAAGAAGAAGCCGAACAAAAAACTATGGAATTATTAAAGAATTTTACTCGCAACTTTGATTTTACTATTGAAGAACAAATTGACTAATAGTTTATTGACGAACTGGAGATTTTTCTCCAGTGGTCAGTAAGTTATTTATATTTTATACACTTGACTTAATATCAAATTAGGTATATACTTAAATTAAACATCATACTTTTATGAAACATTATCTTATCACAGTAAAAGCAAATATGCCCTACCCCATTGCTAAAGATTACAGAATGGAAGCGTCGGGATTTGGCACAGCTATCAGCCGAGCTATTAAACTATTTCGTAAAGAAAAAGACCACAAAAAGATTAATGAACTTAATATCCACGCAATTTATGTCAGCTCAACGAAAACGACAAATTCCAACACTAATTAAATGCCCTCAATGCCACGAGCAAGGCTTTACTCACTTAATAGATTATATCCATTATTTCTTTTGCCCTGCTTGTGGATTAGAAAAACCATTGCGAGTATTAAATTCCAAATAAAATAATATCCTAGCCCTTTGACAACTGAATAATGAAATGGAATATAACGGAGAACAATATGAAAATAATCAAAGAAATACTTTATAAAGAGAAAATACAAGATGATTATCAGCAAATATCTAAAAATTATTCTATTAAATTAGATAATGACCTTATAATCACTATTAATAAAACCAAAACTGAAAGTAATAATGGGCTTAACTATGAATGGTTTTTTATTAACCACTTAGAACATCAGCTATTTAAAAAACTATCAATGAAAAAACAACAAGCAGTCATTGACTTTATTAATAATATTAAACTATAACTATATGATAACCAAAGAACAAATACAAGAAATATTTTTTGAGGACAAATTACCCCAATTAAATTAATACCTTTATGAAAACATACATTTTTACTTACAATGAGGAATTTACCACTGAAATAGAAGCAAACACCGAAGCAGAAGCAATGTCATTACTAGATAATGCCAAATGGGAAATGCTAGGCAAACCTCATAAAGATTTTTTAGCAATTGAAGAATTAACCGAAAATAATGCTTAAAAATATGCCAAACGATAAATATATTAAAACAAAGGTGAAATACCTAAAAGATTTTAGATTGACAAACCAAGCAATGACAGATTTTCTCCAGTCAATTTATGATGATGGATTTAAAGACGGCTATAATAATAATTTTAATGGTAGCCCTAAAAAACATCATTTTTGCCCCAATACAGGAGCAGAATTAAAACATTGCCCTATTTGCCACCGAGCATAATTATTAATTTAATTCCATTTCATTATTTAGAAGTCAATAATTAGCACTTTGACAATTAGTAAATATGCAATAGTTAGCTTAAACGGAGATTATATGGGCAGATATTATTCAGGCGACATTGAAGGCAAATTTTGGTTTGGTGTTCAATCATCTGACGACGCCAGTTTTTTTGGCGGAGAAGAGTGTGAACCAAGCGAAATAAATTACTATTTTGAAAAAGGTGATTTACCAACAATTAAAAAAGGATTAAATGAATGTAAAAAACAACTAGGCGAATATAAAAAACAAATTGATGAATTTTTTAAAGACAAGCCAAGTTATAACGACAAACAATTAAGTGAATACTTAAAAACTACCGAGATAGAAACAGAAAAATTATTAAAATGGTATGCTCGCCAAGAATTAGGCGAAAAAATACTAAAATGCGTAGAAGAGGAAGACAAATGTTCTTTTTCCGCAGAACTTTAAACATTATTAAACTAATTGCTAACTATTATATTTACTAATTATCAGTGTGTTATAGACTAGAACCTTGAAAATAGAATATCAAAGCACTAACGGAGAACAAATATGTATAAACAAAAAATAGATTTTTGCTATCACATTTTTGCAAATTATTTTGATGAATATGTAGGGGGCAAAAACGGAGAAGACAAAACGGAAGAAGTTTTAGCAATACTAGGCAATTTGCTAGAAGACGGACAAACCGATATTAGAATATACAAACAAGAAGTCTGGGACAAAGAAGAGGGAGTTTTTGATGACGGAGACTGTATATTCTCGCTAGGAGAATTTCCACAATAACCAATTAATCATAAAAATATGAAAAAAAACAACGATAGTATTTATTTTAAAGACTGGACGACTGCTAAACTAAGAGCAGAAGCCAAAAGCTATTATCAATCTATTTATGAGATTGAAAGCTACGGCTCAAGCGATATACAAATGTTAGCGGGAATAACCGAAGAATTAGACAATAGAGGAATACAAATGTCAACAAGCATAAACTAATCATAAAAATATGAAAAAAGCAATAGTAAATATAAATATTGAAATAGCTTGTCCAGACGCTAAAACAGATGAACAAGCGGAAGAATTTGCACAAAACTATGAACTACCAAAAGAATATGTAGAAGATAGTTTTGAACTTGTTAAAATCATTGAAGAAGATTAATTAACCATAAAAATATGAAATACAACGCCAATAATAAATATCGTAGAACAGCGATTGATATTTTAACTTATATTGATAACCATATTGAATATGATTTATGCGGATTACAGTATTATGAGTTAGAAGACGCAATTACAAACATTATTAAAAATAATGATAAAAACAACAAATTATAAACTTAACCTTGCTTTGATATTCTATTTTTAATCGTCTAGTCCACGATTAAAACACTCATCAGCCACCTTTATATCTTGATGAGAGATAACTAATTTATTTAGTTGGTGGCTGGTGTCTCCGTTTATTAATTAAATAATAATATATGAAAGACACAAACACTTGCGATAAGTGCGGAGCTATAATGCCTTCACAAGAACTAAACTGGATAACAAGCGATGATTTTGAATACAAAGACGGCGAACAGTTGCCTGATGATGTATTCAAAAAATACGACGCATTGTGCGAACCTTGTTATCAAGAATGTTTATTAACTAAATAATAATATATGCCAACATATAAAATATACAATACACTAGAAACAATTATAGAAGCAGAAGATGAAGATGAGGCTATGGTTAAGTGTGAAGAAGAACTAGTAAATGCCAATGAATGTTTAGAAAATTATTCTGCTATTGTAGAAGTCTGCCCAGAATGTGAAATTGAACTAGAGCCTAAAATGATTGATATAGACGGCACAAACCTTGTAGAACATAATATTTGCCCAAAGTGTGGCTATGGGACACCCGCCTTGTTATAAATTATTGAACATATAACGAATAATCGTATGAAAATACCTATCACCATACTTATAACAAAAAATAAAAATAAAAAAAAGGTAGCACAAGCAATCGTAAAAAGTATTAACAAATTTATATACAAATATGACAATCAAACAATTGCAACACATTTTAGCACAAGCACCCGACCCGTCTAGTGATGTTTATATCCCCCATACAGTAATAATGCCGACCTCACAATCCGTTCATCAAGAAAGTTCAACCTCAATTGGTTATAATTTTGATGACAACAACAATTTAGATTTATATGTGATAGACGAAGAATAACATCTATTGTGAGTATTGTGTCGTCTCAACTATTTAAACGCTCGTAGCGAAGCCCTAGAGGCTCATACAAGCCATTTCTTAACCATTATATCCGCTAAATAACCAAAATTATGCACAATGATAGAACTTCTTACGGCTGGATTATAATATGGGCTATAATATATTTAATTCCTTTATTGATTATAAAAATAAAATAAGTATAATGCTTATTATAATAAACTAAATAAAAAATGTATGAGAAAACCAAACAAAGATTTAAATAAGGAAGAGCAAGCGACTTTATTTGAGATGTTTGACTATTTTTGTTCAAAAATTGACTTCGGAAAGTCTTTCCTAGATAGCACAGCTATTGTGTGTATGGATACGCTTTTTAAAGAGTTAAGAAAACAAGAAGAAAAATTTGATTTATAATTAACTTAATCAACTAATTAAAAAAATAAATGACTTGTAAAACAGAACTAAGAAATTTTATAGACCACTACGGCTTGTCTGAAACAGAAGAAGCGTTAGAAGAACTTAAAGCAGAAAGAGACAACCCAAAGAAAGAGAATAACTAATTAAAATAATTGCAAGGAAAGACTAATATAATAAAAAAATACTTCTGTGCATCAGAAGTATTTTTGTTTTAAAATAATTTAATAACCTTATTGGGAAACAAAAAGGAAAGTTGATTATACTTCCCTAGTTATCCGCCGTCTCTAAGGTTGGATTAGGAATATCAAGTAAGGAATATTATTTTTATCCTAATTATACTTTGCCCAATGTATTATACATTAAGGTCAGAAATAACCAAGATGAATAATAAATGCCCTCACATCTAGTATTCAAGGCGTAGCACCCTTTTAAATAAAGCATTGGGTGTGGTCTTCGTTTAAAGATTGTTCCACCTATCCAAATTTAATTTAAAACTTTTGCTTATAAATAATTTTAGCACAGATAAATTTAAATGCAAGTATTCTTTTATCAACATATTATCCACTATGTTAAAAACTTTTTAATATAATTAATAAAGAAGATTTGGGATTTATTTATTTATATCCACAGTTTCATTTTTGCCCTGACTATTTTCTATTTTATTATTTTTGAAAATTCTGTCATAATTCTCTCGGTAAATATCTGTTCTTGTTTGCTTATAGGCTTTTAATCCGTCTGTGAAACTTCTTTGTTTGATTGTAGCCATAACTATAATAAATTTATTATTGTCATAATTCTTCTATTTAGACCATTGGAAATTACCAACCAAACTTTTAATGGGAATAATGAGTCATATAACCTATTATTCCACAAAAGTTTAACCTTCCAATAGTCGGAGTAGAAGACAATGACAATCTGTAATCATCTAACTTTGCATTTTCTTTTTATAATATGATTTTAAAGCATTCTCTCTATGTTTAGCCTTATGTTCTGAGTCTTGATAATATTTTTTAGAATATTCAAGCCACTTTTCTTTATTATTTTGATAATTTATTTTATTTATCTCTTTGTGCATTGATTCTCGGCAATTAGGGCAATACTTACTGCTATATTTAAGATTAGTTAAGTCTTCCCCACAATTTTGGCAAACCAAATTAGAAGATTTTCGTTTTTTATAGTGTAGTTTTTTTCTATACTCTAGATTAATTTCGTGCCGACATTTATCACAGTATTTGCCATAACTACTGCCAGTAGTTGTTAATTCTCCACACCTTTGGCAGTTTATTATCAATGTTTTTCTATCACTCATATTTGTTATTATTATTTTTTGATTAAACTATCAACAGCAGTTTTGTCAGTTATTACTTTTTCATCCTTATTAGACTTGGATTCTGCTGGTAGAAGATTTTCGGCTTTTTTCTGAAACTCTTCCATAAAATATCTCATCATATTACTAGATTCTTGAGACAAAAGCACTTTATTGAATTTGCAATTACTACAATAAAGAACGATTTTACTGGGAATTGTTGCTGGATATTCGTGTAAAGGGACTATTTTAAGCCTATCCATTCTTCCACATCTATCACATTTTTTACCTTTTATTAATCTCAACGATTCCTGTTGGAGTGTTTTTTCTACAAGCCAAATATATTCTTTTAATTTTTCTTCTAATATATTCTTTTGGGTTAAAATTTTTTCCATATTAATGTTTATTTTTTTTTAAATTTTCTTCTGCCCATAAGGGCTGCAAATTATCTAATGCCCAACATTTCTGGAATTCCTCATCTTCTACTGATTTGTAATTAAACCAACAATCTGCTTTTTTGTGGTCTATGTGCCATTTACCATAATTAGACCACGTCATTCCTGGCTTGAACTTAAATTCTAAGTGTTTCATTAAATCATCAATCGTATATGGAACAAAAGAAAATGTACCTTTACCATTTTTAGTTAATAATCTTTTTCTAAGTTTTTTATTTACAGCAATTGAAATTGCATAACGCAATTTATTTCTTGGGATTGATAAATACTGTTTATTATATTGTCTCTTTTCTATTTTATGATTTTGACGATATATTTTATTATATTCTAATATTTTATAATGACCTAAATCGTGGCATTTTTTTATTTCCTCACAATTTCCAGAATAAACTTGCCAACCAAGATATTTATAACCCTTATCTTTTAATTCTTGTTCTTCTTTTTCAAGAAATTGATTTTCAAATATAATTGCCATACTAATTTTCTTTATTTTCCGTTAAAGAAGAAGAGTTTATAGAAGAATTATCTTCTTGGATAGGAGAATAATAAACTTTTTTCAATTCTTCTAATATTTTATTATAAAGTTCTTTATTATCTTTTAATTCTTTAATAGCTTGGTCGCGACCAACACCCAATTTATTATCAGCATAAGAAAAAGTATTTCCTTTATGTTCAATTAAATTATATTTCACCGCATAATCAAGCAATTCTGATTGTTTGTCGATGCCACTAGAATAATAAAGTGCAAATTCAGCAGTCTTAAACGGTGTTGATGTTTTATTTTTTGTAGCTGTAATTTTTATAAAATTACCAACAACATTTTTATTTTCATCTTCAATATTTTTTCCTTTAGCCACCTGAAGACGGATGCTTGCATAAAAACGTAAAGCCTTACCTCCCGTTGTAATCGAAGGATTGCCAAAAAACTGCCCTATTTTGTCCCTCGTTTGGTTGATGAAAATAATGGCTGTTTTTGATTTGGAAGCGGCAGATGTTAATTTACGTAAAGCTTGGCTCATTATTCTTGCTTGTAGTGCTACCTGCATTTCGCCAATAGAACCGTCAAGCTCTTTTTGTGGAATCATGGCAGCTACACTGTCAATAACTATAATAGAAATTTCTCCCGTCTCGACTAATCTATTAACTAAATTTAAAACGTCCTCCATACAAACGGCTTGCGAAAAAATTAACTTATCAGTATCAACTCCGATATTTTTAGCCCACTCAGCAGAAAAACTTTGTTCACAATCGATGTAGGCAGCTTTTTTACCTTGCTTTTGAATTTCTGCTATCATAAAAAAACTTAAAACAGATTTTCCCGATGAAGGCTCACCATAAATTTCAGTAATACGCTGAGTTGCAATACCGCCACCCATCACATCATCAATGGCAAAAGAACCACTACTAATTCTTTCAATTTTCATTTCTCCAAATTTTGAAAGTTCATTAATAGTCCCTTCACCAAGTTCTTTGTTAATTAACTTTATAGTTTCATTTAGTGTTGACATCTTTTTTATTAATTTCAATTACTAATTATTTTTTAAAAACTTTATCTAGATTTAAACCTTGAACTTTTAATCTATCTACTATCGTTCCATACGGAATTCCTAAAAATTTTTACCATTGAAGCATATTCATTGTTTTACCGTTCCAAGATAAAATAACTGGAGAATTTATTAATGGGACAGTTAATGCCCGTTCTTTTGACCATCCATTTTTTAATCGTTTGCCTATAACCGTCCTCCCGAACCCCAAATTATCACTCCACTGAGATTGGCAAAGACTTTTTTCGCCAAGAGCCATAACATTATTATTTCTTCGATTTAATGCTTGTTCTTTGGGGGTTGACCATTTACAATTTTCCTTACAATAACCCTTATTATTATCTTTTCTATCCAGAGATGCTCCCTTGGGTCTTATCCCCATATCCTTAAAAAAATTCTCAAACTTTTTCCATTCTTTACAAATAGTTATTCCTCTTCCACTATAATCTTTGTAGTTTTTATGTTTTTTATTATTGCAACGTTGCCCCATCGAATGCCATGTTTCATGTTCTGGAGTATTACACATCCCATGAATAATCATTTGATTTCTAGCACTCTCTTTTTGAAAACAACCACAGCTAGTAGATGAACCTCTCATCAAATCTGATAAAGACACTGATTTTTCAGTTCCACAAATACAACGACAAATAATTCTTCTTTTAATGGTGTGAGATGTTTTTAGTGAGTCTTCCCTAACTACTGTCCACCTACCAAAAACATCTCCTTCTTTTATTATATTTTTTCTAATTCCAATTGTCATACACTTATCCTTTCTAAATACAAAACCCAGACGCCAAACGACTAACCGTGAAGAAAATAGTTTACCTTAAATAACTTCTAAAATATCAACACCTTTTACTTTTTGCATACTGTAACTTTAACCTATTTGTTATTTATTCCCATCATTGGATTTGCGAATCCCCAATAAAGAGGAACTGTTCCTGACCATTTTTCCACCCAACGAAGTTCGACTACCTGTGGTGTATTTCTCAAAGCGTCTCCCTCTATTTGTATTGCCTTAGCTTTGCCTTGAGCCTCTTCAATAGCTTGCTGTGCCTCAAATTTTACTTGTTCTAATTTATTTTTAGCTGCTAAAGCAGATTGTTCAGCCGTCACCTTCGCCTCAATCGCATCATTAAATACTTTTGAAAAATCAAAATTTATAATATTAAATTCATCAACAATTATACCTCTAACGGTTAGTTTGTCTGCCAATAGTTTTTTTACTTCTTCTCTAACTAATTCTCTTTTGGTGATAAGTTCTTCGGCAGTAAACTTAGCAGTAGAAGCTTTAATAGCCTCTTGGATTGAAGGGTCTATTACTCTTGTTTTGTATTCTTTGCCGACCTCTTGCCAAATGTCTGCTACCTTATTTGGGTCTACATTAAAATTAAGCGCAACAGTTGAAGAAACTACTTGTAAATCTTTAGAAGCCGCACTAGCAGTTGTTTCTTCTTTCTGGATTTTTACATCCATTTTAACCACTTTTTGAATAAATGGTATTTTTGCATAAAGACCTTCATTATAAATTTTCCCAGTAACGGCACCAAATTGAATTAGTATTCCTCTTTCGCCAGCCTTAACTGTTCCTAGACAATTAAACAATAAAACAATAAATAAAACTATTGAAAGTAAAATCAAACCTATTTTTATTGTCAATTTTCTTTCATCTGGAGTAAATTCTTCTGACATATTGTTTTTATTTAATTATTTATTTAATTTCTCTTATTAGTTCTACTTGTTGTGTTAATTTTAATGGCTGGTCACTCACCATGTAATCGCCTTTCCACTCTACATATGCTCCTTCGGTGGTAAAAAAGAAAATACCATCTGCGTTTTCTCCATATGCACCATCAATATCAGGCGCAGACACAACAACACTCCCAGCACTAAGGTCGCCATTTGGGTCATCTAAAACCTTGTCTAACGGAGTTAAATATGAATTAAGGGAACTAACCTTGCCCTGGACTGTGAAGAACGCCATTATTTTACCATAATTAATTAGGTAGATGTAAGTTATTTTATTCTCATTATCAAACAATACTGCTCTGGCAGAAATATTTTTTCTTTCAGCCGAGGTTGCTATTTCTGGAATGGGCACACTTTGTTGTACTCTTTTTTGGGTTGCTTCAACCTTACTAGTATCATTAGAATATGAATCGCCTTCGATGGTGCACCCAGTTACTAATAACACACACACTAATATTGGGATTGCTAATATAAATTGTTTCTTCATATAGTTTATAAATTAATTATTTTGTAATGAAAGTTAGAGAATCAATAAAATTAGGTAGTATAGAATTTTGGAAAATATTTCTGTTTGCCATTTTTGCCCTAGCATTATAATTGGCGACTACTTGTTCGACTCTATTCTGTAAACCTAATTTAATACTATCTAATCGAGCTGATTCTTGCTTATCTTCAAATGTCCATTTACTTCTATCTCCCGCCTCAGCTTTGAAACTATCTGCTAAAGATGAAGCATTATCTAATTGATTTTTAAGAGCGTTTATATCTTCATATGTTTGTTTAAACCACTCATAATTATAGATAGCATTGTCTGCATTTATAGTCTTATCAACCGTGTCATATCCAGTCTGTATTTCATTCTGAATAACTTTAACAGGAAAAAATACTACCTTAAAAATAATACCTACTCCTATTAACAAACATATACCAACAATTACAGTAATAATAGTACCAAATATTTTCATAATATTTTTTATTAATTAATATTATTAATATATAATAATTATACTCCTCTTTAATATACTTGTCAAGTGGACAACTGAAAATAATTCTCTTACTTCTCTTGCCGTGCATCAGCAAGAGAATAAACTAACTATTTACAAATCAATCTGGGCTTCATCACCATATAATTTACCATAGCCATTATCACCATAATAATTATCCATGTATGGTCGTGCAAACCACGTTCCCTTTACTGTTGGACAAATAGTATGATAGACAGACATACCCACTTCCTCAAATCTATAATCATAACCAAGCATTTCAGTAGAACATACTGGCCAGCCAATAGGGTCTTGATATGGCTTTCTATAGGTGTCTAATGGAAACTGACTAGAAACTCTTCCCAATAAAATTCCTCCAATACTATTATGTGTAGTTAAAAAATGGACGCATCCATTATACACATACAAAGTATCAACCACTTTGGGTAATCTAGTTACCCAAGAGCCACCTACACTATGCGAAGCATTACTTTCTTCTACTGCAGGTATTTCTTCGTCATCTTCTTCATCTATAATTTCTTCTTCATTATCAACGCAATTACCTACCCAACTACCCTCAGTAGTTATTTCTTCATAAGCAGTGCAAGTTGGAGTTGACCAAGAATTACAGACATTATGACAATTCCACCAAGCCCAGCTAGGAGAACAAACTGAAGTATAACTAAGACAAGTAGATTCTGACCAAGAAATACATTCCCCTTGAGTAACAGTTCCTTCTACATATTCACCAACATAGCTTTGATTATCTCCGCAAGTTGGCTGTTCTGTCGTTGCATTAACAACAGAAGGTGTTACTAATAGAGCTCCAACTAGCAACACAAACAAAAATATTTTTTTCATATAATATAAATTTAATTACTTTTTTATAACGACCTTTTGTTGCTTGTTCAAATAAGATGTTGATACTAACAACAAAAAACCATTATAATTTTTCACTAATTATTCTCGCAGCTATCTGTGCTTTTTCACGAAAATCAGTTTCCTGTTTTAACGCGGTTTGCAACATAAAAATTTTTTCATCCAAAGACAAAGATGTGGGGACAACAATACCATCATCCCTTTTTAGGTTAACTATAATTTCATCTATCAAATCAGAAGGAATTTCATTTTCTTCTAATTGTATTTTTAGTTCGTCAATATTACTGGTGTTCATATTTATTTTTTGTCAATAATTATTTTTTTATTTGGAACAAACTCCTCCAATAATTCTTTAATGGATAATTTAACGTCATATAACTTTAAAGCATTGGGTTTATCAGACATAATAATCTCTTCTATGTGTTTTAAAATATTTATTTCTTTGTTCATATTAAAAACTATTAATATATATAGTTACAATCAAAGTGCCCTATCTCGTGTTGGAATACAAAAGATTCTCTTCCACTAATATCTTTGATAATAATATCAGACAGTGAATTATTCTCCAAGCTTTGATATTCTACTTTACATTTATTCCATCTTTGCACTATTATCATTTTATTATCAGGAAAACTTAAGCACCCTTCTTGACTATCAACCGTAGTGGCAGTATGCTGTACTATTTTTGGATTTATTATAATATCGCCTGTATTCATTACAAAAAATCTCAATGGCTTTTTATTAGTAATTTGTTGATGGGCAACCGCAAACCCACCAGTATAAAGTCCAACAGGTGTTGAACAAAGTTTCAGCATTATCTCTGCATCGACTATAACCCTAGGCAAATCTTTTTCTCCGACCTCTTTGCTTATAATTTGATGTGGTTTAACATAATTATTGTTCATTGCCTTAAAAATTATTTAATAATTTAACTGCTTCAATAAAATTTAATTTATCTTTTTCCATTAAATATCCGATTGTGTCACTGGCTGTATTGCAAGAGAAGCAATAACAACCTTTACTATCAGGATAAAGTAACAGGGAGGGATTGGAGTCCTGATGCCATAAACAAGTAGTTAATCTTCGTCCACTGGAAGACATCACACTATCTGGAACAACAATTTCCCAATCTACATTCTTTGCAATCTCAATTTCCTCTTCAGTAACTCCTTTGCGATTATTCTCTAAAAGGATAGTTGGATTATTCCAACAGTTTATTTCAAATGTAATTGTTTTTATTTTTTTAATAATTTTTTCCATCCAAATTTTATTGTCTTCCAAAATAAGGTCTAATACCCATTTGTCTTTTTCGTCTGTATATTTTTTAATTAAATTTTCACCATCATTATAAAGTTCAATATATTCTTGATTGTATTTATTTAAATCATTTTGCAAACATGCCAACTGATTTTTTTTGACTCTCTCCGCATTTTGTTTTGTTACCGTGATAACAAATTTTTCATCCTTGATTTTATCCAACTGATTTTGTAAATATTCTAATAACCTCTTACTTGCCCAAGTAAAATCTTCTCTAATTATATTTTTAACCCAATCATCTAATTCTTGTTTATTATAAGTTACTTCTATCATAAAGGTTTTAATATGTTATTTTCCATAATAACTGAAAACTTCGCTTTTTGCCCAGTTAATCTATTCTTTAAAAATTTAATAACACTTCTTTCTCCTTCCACCTCTTCCAATATACCATTAATCATTTTTGTTTCAGTAGCCCTAGAGACAGAAAAAGCAAAATTTACTTTTTGGCCAATACCAGAAGTTTCAGCAATATCTTCTAACACAATTTCTTTGTCTCTAGTTTTAACAACGTGCGCCATAAAAAAAATTACTATCTCTAATTCGACTGCCATGTTTTTTAATTCCTGACAAATTTCTGTTAAAATTAATCTTTTATTTTCTAACCCTCGAGTGTTCGTCGGAGAGAGAGCATCAAGGTCATCAATAAAAACAAATTTAGTATTAAATTTTTCTAAACCCTCTTTAATTTTTTTCTTAACCCAATCTAATTTTCCAGTTGTATTTCTTTTTGGTGTATACAATAAAAGTTTTTCTCCTGGCATTCCCATACTAGAAAATTTGGCCACTAAGTCACGCAAACAAACTTCATAAGAAAAAAAGATTGAAGGAAAATTTTGTTGAGATAAATTTACACTGATACACATAGCCATTGTAGTATTATGTGTGACAGTAAAATCTCCTAACAAATATCTTCCATTACCATCCAATGTAAATCCAAAATATTCTCCCACACCTAGTGATTTAATAGAAAAACCAGTTCTTAGCGAATCTCTTCTTTGCGCACTTTTGTGCGCCTTTTTTCTTGACAATAAAACAGGAATTTCTTCTAAGTCTCCATAAATACCTATTCTAAAATAATCTCTATTATATTTTTTATTATGTTTAATTGTACAATTACAGGAGATTCCCAAAGACCTACAAAGATAAATAATATCTTGTGTTAAAGTTTTATATTTACTGACTATTTCATAACAATTTTTATTATAATATCCATCACCATCAAGCAACCCAGCTAAAAGTTTTAATCTATTGTCTCTAGAATTTATTTTATAAATATTAGGAATATGTTTATTGTTTATTAAATTTAATTTTCTTAAATAACTTGTTAATGATTTCACATTCCCATATCCTCCAAGATAACTTTTATTGGTTGGTTTAAATTTTTTTTCTCTTACCAATGAATATGTACTGGTTTTATTTTTGCCATAATTTATTATTTGTTTTGTAACTTTTAAATTTAAACTTTTGGCATAACTATATAAATATTTTACTATTTCTTTATCAGGCGTTGTTATCCCAACATTAGCCGAACTTCCATCTGCAAGCCATAACCCAATAAAATATGGGTCTATTACAACTTTTGTCTCTTTAAACTTTACTCCAATTTTGAATAGTTTATTATAGTGTTTGAAAAACTTACTACGTTGCAAATAATCTTTGACAGATATTTCAGTTTCTTGATTTTTTATAATTTTATAACTAACATGTTTTCTTATACCATCAATTGTAATTCTGTTATTTATATGTTTATTTTTTTTTAATACTAAAATATGTTCTTGATTAACAATAAAATTTTCGCCAGAGCGTAAAGGAATAATTTTATATAATTTATCTATCCCTCTAGCCAAAGATAAAACATTTCTAGGACGACTATCATCACCCATTAATTTGTCACCAACAATAATATCTTCAACATGTTTTATTGAGCCATCATACATTAAAATTTTTGTTCCTTTTCCATGACATTTCCCTGCCCCTGGCTTGCCCGTTATTACGACCAAATCTCCCGCGCGAAATCCACCCAAAATTGCATTGTCAATTTCTGCATATCCCGAAGAGTATGGAGTTGAATATCCAACGTCATTTCCGATGGCATCATTGATGTGAACAACCGCATCGTCTATCGGTTCTTCGGTCGTAACTTTTATGTAGTCATTTAACAAATTATTCATAATTTTGATTTATTAGTAGATACAAGTGGTTCTAGACACCCCGTGTGCGTTCCTGTGGCTTTGCTACAAGCGTTTAAATCCATTTTGGGATAGAACATACCACTGCCCTTATTTTACCACCAAGAAGGGGCTAAAATAGGGTTGTCTGTTTTTTGATTTCTTCCTCAATTATTTTTGCTTTTTGCTCTCTCTGTTTTTTCACTGGGTCGACGATTGTCCAAAAATTTTTGTCGATAAAATATTGCTTTCCAAATCCAAAATTTATTTCTTGCTTGTTGTTGTCAAAAACTTCCGCTGTCACTCGAAACATCCGTCCTTTTTTTGTTGAGATTTGTATTGCTCTAATTTGTGCGCTCCACTTGTCCCAAACAAAAACAGAATCAATGCAAGGCACTCCGCCAAATTTCCAAATTAAATGTTTGGAGTCATCAACATTTTGTTTGAGGAGGATACCATCAATGAGACGGTAATCTTTGTAAATGTAATTTGAAGTTTGTGTGTTCATTTAAATTTTTGTAGAAAGTTTGTTTATAGTGCTGTCCATGAAAAAAATATTTATGCCATATCCATTTTTTTTAAAAAATTCATCATCGGTGATAAAAAATAAATCACACAACAATTTCATTCGTTCGAGTCCATGAATTTTCAAAAGTACTCTGGCAGTTTTAATACACCTTGCCCAAGACAGTACAGTCGCCTTTTTCCCGTTACCCATTCCACTCTCCCATTTCGTTCGCCAGTAGTCCACCAACTCTTTTGATTCTTGGTACAGTTTATTTTCTTCTGGGGTTTTATTTTTTTTGGTGGTATTACCGTCGTTATTTTTTTCATCGGCACCACCAGGTGCCGCAATGTAATTTAATAAGTCAAGGTTAAGGTTAAGGTTAAGGTTAGGTATCCCACACGGTGCTAACACATTGTCACATTCTGTGGACAGCCTGTCCACTGCTTGTAATATTGATGTATTTATTTCAGCAATTTTAGCCAAAATATGTTTAGGAATTAATTCTAATTCTCTTTCCATACCCCTCTTGACAGAATCATTGTTATTTTGATGTTTTGAAAAATTTTTTATATACATCCAGTTGTCAATATAAAAAATTTTTCCCAAAAGCTTCTTTAGTGAGGACTCAAAAAGTTCGTGAGTTAGGCTAGTTTCGAAGAGAATTGTTCTCTCTGAAATTTCATAAATTCCAATCAAATTTGTATGTTCATTTGTCAATAAATATAAATACAAATATCGCTCTATTGGTTCTAAATTTACAATAAAACTATCTGACCAGAATTTTGTTTTTATTAACCTATTTTTTGCCATAAAAATTTATTTTGACAATTAAAAAAATCCAGAAGGGACGCGCTACTTGCGACAGTCTATCACAACTGTTAATTCAGTTAGAATTGTAGTATCGCGTCCTTTCCAGACTTTAATTGTTTTTTGTGATAGTTCTCGCATATTCATTTTTTTAATATTTCATATTACATAACTAAGTATAGCATATCTAAAATACTTTGTCAACCATAGTTTTCAAAATGTTATTTACATTCTGTTAGTTATTATCAGAATTGTTGTGTGGATTTTTATATTGATTTGTTATCTCAGATTTTAAGGCTCTAAGATTAGTTGAAAATGTACGTGGTTCAATTAATAATTGTCCTTGTCTGTATTTATTTAATGTTTCTATTAACGCAGAATTATTTTCAAATTGGAAGTATCCTACTGGCAGCCTTCTTTCACCCTCTACTTGATAATCAATTTGAGTCATGGAAAATCCTAAAGAAATTAAAGAAGTAGCCATGTATAAATCTCTGGTGGAAAAATATTGTTTTTCATCTGACATATATTTAAATATCATTTAATAATAAATATATTATAACACAAGTGCATAACTATTACAAAAGATAGCATGAATTATCCACTTGACAAGTTCCTACAATCAGAGTATAATGACTATATAAATTTATTTTATAAGTCAATAATCAGGAATAAAAATAATAAAGATAAGCTAATATAAACAATAATGAAAAATAAACAAAGGTTAATAACCAATGCTGTAGAATATAAAATACAAAGAAGAGCTCTTCAAATAGATGGAATGAAGGATTTTTGTGAAATATGTGGTTATGACCAAGATTTATTATTATCAGATGATAAACATACAAGATGTTTTAGTTGTGAATATGAAAAACAACAACGAGAAGAAAAAATAAAATGAATATAAACAATAATAGAAAATATAAAAAAATAAGAAATGAAGCAATTAAAGATTCTGTAAAAGAACTTATAGGCGAAGATAATAATACAAATGTTAATACCACAACTAAAACAGCTACATTGACACTAGAACTTTTAAAAAATGTATACAGCACCTTACATTCTAAAAACAATTTGTCTGAATACATAGCCACCATAAGACACCTTGATTCTACCATGGCTTCTCTGAAACAGAAGAAGCACTAGAAGACGGTTCTAACAATTTAAGATAAAAATATATGTTTGAAGGTAATGATAAAGATTGTATCTGCCACAAGCCGAAAGGAAAGCACTTAGCTCATTGTAATGCTTATCGTTTATCAACATTTTTAATTTAATGTGGCAGTGTTAAAAAAATAAAAATAATTAAATAATCCCTATGTCAAAATTAGACAAACACGAAAAACTTTTAATAATTTCTCTACTTGAAGCACAAAAAAGAACCATAAATTTTTTATTAGGGTTTGGCAAACCAACCCAAGCAGAGCAAGACGATAATGCTTATTATAATAAATTAATTAAAAAAATAAATGACAATTGAAGCCAAAGATAAACTCATTGCTCGGATAGAGCGGATAGATAAAAAATTACAAATTTATTATAGTAATAGAAAATGAGAAAATGGTGAAACATTGGGTTAAGACTGGTGTGAATTTGTAAGGCTCGGGTGACCGTAGAGAATAATTATGATGCACTTAGTTATCTCCCTACGGCACCTTGGCTGATTAGTTTCTTAATAGCTGGAGGTAAGGGCGACAGCCCTCTAGCGGTCAAGCCCAGGGCGGATACCCAAACGGTTAATTACCTAAGGTCTATCTAGCAAAACTGCTGACCTCCAGCTATTGATAAATTAAATTAAAGTCTTATGAATATACAGTTTTTATCAATTAATACAATTAGGTCTTGGTATGGGTCTAGGTCTAGGTCTAGGTCTAGGTCTGGGTCTAGGTCTAGGTCTAGGTCTAGGTCTAGGTCTTGGTATGGGTCTAGGTCTAGGTCTAGGTCTTGGTCTTGGTCTGGGTCTTGGTATGGGTCTGGGTATGGGTCTGGGTCTTTATAATAATTAATAATTAATAATTAAATAAAAAAAATATGCCACAAATAGAAATAAGTGAAGAAACACTTTCAAAAATCAAAGAACAATTTGCAGGAGAATTTGAACAAGTAGAAATAAATAACTTGCAAGATTTGGTAGGTAAAAATTTATTTCTTAGAACTGTTACTTATCATTTATTAGGTAAAGTAGAAAAAGTTATAGGTAATGTATTACAGCTTTCATCTGCTTCTTGGGTAGCTGATAGTGGAAGATTTATGCAATTTATAAAAGACGGCTCAATTGATGAGGTTGAACCAGTGGGCGATTGGTTTGTAAATTTTCAATCAGTAGTAGATTTTGGAATTTGGAAACACAAATTACCAACAGAACAAAAATAGTTTATTTCCACTCTTACTTTAAGGTGAGAGTGATAAGTAAATTAAATTAAAGTCTTATGCCAGAAGAAAAAACACATCTAGATAAGATGAGAGAATTATATAAAACATTAGATAGTGATTACTTGAAACATTATTTAGGGTTTTGGAGATACTGGTGGTATAGGTTATTTATTATAATTACCAACTAACCCCTACGGGGAAGAAAAAATATGAAATTAATATTTTGTGATACTAACAAATCTCTTAGAGATAAAGTGACAAAGGTATTTCAAGAACAAGAAAATAGAACACACTGCAATTTAATTGTTTCTAAAAAAGACTTGTTAAAAACAAAAAAAGACTATCCTAATGCTTTGATTACTACAGCTTCTAATCCTAATTTTAATATGGCTGGTGGTATAGATGGTATAATGGCCAATAACTATCCTGATGAAATAATAAATGCTAGAGAGTTCAAATTTACTGATAATTTATTTTTTACAGTTACTTGTAATAAAGAACTAAAAACAGATAAAAAAATTATTCAAAGAGCATTACTTGGAATTTATTTTGCAAGTAGAAAAAATGATATTATTTTCACTGGTCTTGGCACTGGTGTTGCAGGTTTATCGGAAGATGATTTTATAGATGAATTAAAAAAGTTTATTTCTGCCAACTTCCGTTCTGCCGACTTCAGTTATGCCAACTTCCGTTCTGCCGACTTCAGTTCTGCCGACTTCCGTTATGCCGACTTCAGTTCTGCCGACTTCCGTTCTGTCGACTTCAGTTCTGCCGACTTCCGTTCTGCCGACTTCAGTTCTGCCGACTTCAGTTCTGCCGACTTCAGTTCTGCCGACTTCCGTTCTGCAATATTTAATTATAGAATTACACCAGAAGTGGGTAAATTTATTGGCTGGAAAAAAACACAAAACAAAATTATAAAATTAGAAATACAAAATGCCAAAAATGTTTCAGGTGGTTTAGTTAGTAGGAAACTAAGAACAGACAAGGTAAAAGTTTTACAAATTCAAACATTAGATGGTAAAAAGTGTAATGATAAAAACATACCGAGTGATTACAATAGTAATTTTATTTATATTGTTGGACAAATAGCAATAGAACCTGATTTTATAAAAAATGATTTAATTGAGTGTTCTAACGGTATACATTTCTTTTTAACACGAGATGAAGCAGTTAAGTATAACTAACCACCTATGCAACCCAAATATAAATACGTCAAAAAACAAGTTCCTTTCTGCCCTGAGTGTAATAAAGAATTATTAGGAGATAATAGCATTCTTTACCCTTATGTTTGTGATTGTGGTCAATGGCATTATTATGACGGAGAATGGGAAATTTGGTTTTATAATAAACCAATTAAAGAAAAATAAATATGAAAATGAAAATAATTGAAAGTATGAGGCAAAAAACAAAGACAGGTGATTATTACTGGAAAGTAATAATAGATACAGGAATGGACGAGCCTCAATATAAACAAATTGGT
>Ga0172381_10000460_pt1 | contig 49064 bp, 63 predicted proteins | sample Leawel6488metaG_FD_119754 | JGI IMG/M metagenome (GOLD analysis project Ga0172381, IMG submission 119754) | Leachate microbial communities from a municipal landfill in Southern Ontario, Canada - Leachate well 64-88 metaG | ecosystem: Engineered > Solid waste > Landfill > Unclassified | place... | reverse complement strand
CGAGCCCTAAAAAAATTTGTTCTTTTGTTTGTAGTAATGTGCCGGTGAGGACGCTGTGGCTTGCGCCGCCCCCACCCGGCGCAAGCCACAGCTGCGCCGAACCCGCATTGCATTAGCAAGAAGCGAGCGGCCCAGCGAGCGCCAATGCACGCGAGATGTGGGAGCCCCCCCCAGGGCGCGGTGCATTTTAGATGTTTCCTTAGAGACCAGCTTTACCCCCACATTAGAGACAGAACCTTAGGAGGCGGATCAAAGTATTAACATAGCGGGAGAGGTTGTTTCAGGGAAAAAATTTTGATTGCCAGGGCGCGGTGCATTTTAAGCTGTTTCCTTAGTGCTTTACCGGGGGGAGAAAGTTTCTTAAAGGGGCAAGAAAAACTGAACTCTATTTCGCAAAATTCTTTCGAATTGAAGTATAACAAGGACCCCAATATCTCCTGTTTCTATGTTGCACAACGAATTAGGATAAATACCCGGCAGGGAGATCTGTCGGGTATTTTTTATCTAGCGATGTCCCTAGGAGTTAGGGCGTTATTTCCGTCGGGGAAGAAAGTAATTTTGCGAGAGATTTTCAAAGAAATAGGCCAAAACCTCTCGTAGTTTATGGGCGTTAGTTTATGCTATATCCGTCGACATTTTCGATTTTTTATCTTTAAAAATAAGCCATAAACTAGAGGTGAGGAATACGAGAGAAGAGAGGTTTGCTTCCGGATTTTATTATTATTTTATTAGGCTGTATACAGAGAGTCTTTCTGCCACGCCGTATTTCTGGGTCGCCTTATGGGGTTCACCTTTCGTGATATACGATAAAACGACCCAAAAATGATTTACAATGAGGAAGGGAAGGTGTAAAATAATCAAATACAATGAGGTAGTAAATGAGAATCGCATAATGAAATTTAAGGCAGCATCTAAAATATAAGGGCTGCTTTTTTAATTGGTCATTTCTAATTTTAGAGAATATGTATACCACTCATTTTATTTAGAGAGTTATATTATATGGACATAGCCTTAGATACTAATATTTATTTTAGTGATTTTTTTATGAAATCAAAAAGATTTGAAGTAGTTTTTGATTATCTTAAAAAAACTAACTCAAAAATTATTGTTCCACAGATAGTCTATCAAGAAATCGCCACAGTCTACGAAAGAGAGTTTGCAAATAAATTGGATAAATTTAATAAATCTTTTCACGACCTTGGCAATATGTTGGTTGATAATACTCTTGGAAAAACCGATTTAGAAATTAAGGATGAAGTTAAAAAGTACTTAGTACATTTTCTTAAGAAACTAAACATTAAAGAGACTGAAGTTATACCTTATAGGGATGAGTACTTACGGGATATTGTAAAAAGAGCATTGAAAAGGGAAAAGCCATGCACTGAAAAAGGGGAAGAATTTAGGGACGTTTTAATTTGGCTTACTATATTAGATATTGCACGTATTTCTAAGAATAAAGAGCTCATATTCATTTCTAATAATATTCATCAATTTGCCTCAGAAGATGGCACCTTATTCCCTAGCTTAAGAAAAGAAGCAGAAAATGCAAATTTGAATATTAAATATTATAAATCTTTGGACAAATTTATTGAAGATCATGCTTCAAAATTCACATATATTACAAAAGAATGGTTGATGTCAATATTAAATATTGAAACTGTGAACAAATATGTAATTGCTTTAATGGATACTGAAAGTAAGAAGCTTCTAGAACGGGCTGAGACTATGGAGGAAAAATCATCTACAGGATATTATAACCCAATAAATTCTTCCGTAGAATTGGATAGTTTTTATGTATACGAAAAAACCGATGGAACTTTCTACATCGAAGCTGATTATTATGGTGAAATTGAAATAGAATTTGAGTTTGAGTACGAAGAAGCTAAAAGTGGGTATAAGTATGAACCGAAATATAATCCTCTTAGAAATAATATTGATATAGAACCAGTTTACTATAATACAAAGGAATGGAAGTCTAAAACAAAGTGTCTTTATCCTACGGTGAATGTCAAATTTGGGATTACTGTAAAAGAAAATGATATTCAGGATGCTGGAATAGTAGATTGGTACTTTGCTTAGTTTTTATTTTCGAAAAATATAAACGTCCCTTGTTTTAAATGGCGTCCCTTTCGGACAACATCCCTAAAAGCCCTCCTTCAATTTATATCCTACTTGTATACAGAAATTATTTCTGTCGTGCCATATTTTTGGGCCGGCTTATGGGGATCACCTCTCGTGATTTAAAATAAAACGACTCAAAAAATGATTTACAATGGTAAAGAGGAGGTATAGAATGATTCTATAATAAAGAGGTTGTAAATGGGGTTTATATAATAAAATTTAAGGCAATTCTCTAAAAAATTGGAGTTGCCTTTTTTAGTCGGTTATTTCTGAATTTTAAGATAGAAGCTATCTAATTTTGTATTTTTCTTATACGGAGGTAAATAATGGACTACGATATAGGTAGGAATAATCTAGAAGAGCTGTTTAGCTGGTATAAATTAAACGCAGCTAGGAGGAATGAAGCAACAACGCGTCTCACTATGATTGATAGGCTGTTTTTTGAGTGTTTATCTTGGTCGAAGGATGATGTAGTATTGGAAGAATCACATGATAACACTTATGCAGACTATCTTTTTTCTGCACCCAGGCGGATTTTAATTGTGGAGGCAAAGAAAGAAGGCGATTATTTTGAGGTTCCGATTGGAGAAAATCGAATAGAGTATTCTTTGAATAATCTAACCAGAGATAACAATTCTCTAAAAAAAGCTGTTGAACAAACTTTAAATTATTGCCAGAACCGCGGTGTTCCTTATGGAGTAGTTTGCAATGGACATCAGATAGTAGCTTTTATTGCTACTAGAAATGATGGTATAGCTCCAATACAAGGTAAAGCCATGGTTTTTTCTTCGTTCGAAGTCATGTTAAGTAAGTTTCTGGATCTTTGGAATATCTTGTCTAAACCAGGTATTGAGAAGAAGGAAATTCAGCGAAGACTCATCGGAGATTCTTTGCCAGAGTTACCACCTAAGTTATCAGCTAGTATTCCCCATTATCCGGGTCTAAAAGATAGGAATCCTTTTCAAACTGATTTACAAATCTTGAGTGAGTTAGTAATAGAGGATATCGCTAGATCTCGAGACATAGAAACACATTTTCTTAAAGAATGTTATTGTCCGAGTGGAGCACTATCCCAATATGCACTTATAAGTAAAAATATACTAAATTCAAGATATGCAGCTATTTTTGAATCGGGAAAATCTCACCCCGTGGTTATTTCTGCAACAACCAAGGATGGTATATTAAAAGATCTGTCTCAAAGTTTTGGTAGGCGTCCAGTGCTACTAATTGGCGATGTAGGTGTTGGAAAAACAGCATTTATTCGTAATTTAATTAAAGTTGAAGCAGTAGAATTATTTGATAACGCAATAACGCTATATCTTGATTTTGGTTCGCAGGCAACGCTTACTGAAGATTTAAAACAATTTATAGTTGATGAAATTACAGAACAATTAAGATTAGAGAGCAAGATTGACATAGAAGAGAAAAGTTTTGTTCGCGCGGTATATAATACTGAATTAGAAAGATTCAAAAGGGGTATATATCAGGATTTAGCGAAAACTGACCCTGCTGCCTTTAAATTAAAAGAGTTAGTTTTACTTGAAGAAAAAATCGGAAATAAAGAAAACCATCTAAAACAATCGCTTTTTCATATATCGAAATTCCATGAGAAGCAAATTGTTTTATTCTTAGACAACGCCGATCAAAGGGACGATAAATTGCAACAAGATATATTTTTAATTGCCCAGGAGTTAGCTGAACGTTGGCCTCTTACAGTATTTTTAACCTTACGTCCAGAAACATTCCATTTATCTGTGCAAAGAGGCGCCCTTAGTGGTTATCATGCAAAAGCATTTACTATCTCTCCGCCACGAGTTGACCTCGTTATTAAGAAAAGACTTGCTTTTGCGTTAAAGATTGCTACGGGTGAATTTCCGATTGAATCATTGCCCAGTAAGCCAACAATTACGTTTCTATCTTTAAGCACATTAATTAAAGTGCTTATATATTCAATAGAAAAGAATAGCGAACTACTGGAATTTATTGATAACATATCGAATAGGAATATACGATTAGCCCTAGACTTAATACGAGGGTTTCTAGGGAGTGGTCATGTGGATACAAAAAAAATAATTAACATATATGAGAGTGGACAGCAATATATAATTCCATTGCATGAATTTTTACGTGCAGTAATCTATGGCGATACAGAACACTATGACCCGGAGAGATCACCTATCGGAAATTTATTCGATGTAACTCAGCTTGACCATAATGAACACTTTATTCTTCCGTTAATACTTGGTTTACTCATTTCTTTGAGCAGCGCTGGTACAGAGGAGGGTTTTGTAGAAACATCTAGGGTATATACACATTTACAAGCCCTTGGATTTTTACCAGAACAAATAGATTTAGCAATAGTTAAAGCATATAAAAAGAAGCTTATTGAAACTGCTGCACGAAGGATGCCTTTGCCTGGTCAACCTATACCGGAAGCGTTAAGAATTACTACTGATGGAGTCTATCATGTTAGTAAAATATGTAGATTGTTTGTTTATATTGATGCCGTTATTGTAGACACTCCTATTTTAGATGCTTTAGTAAGAGGTAGAGTTGGAAGTACTCACGATATAAACTTTCGCTTAGAAAGAGCAAGGATTTTTTGTTCATACCTTGATAAACAGTGGCAGAAACTCAAAAATTCAGGTTCAGCATTTGATTGGAATAACGTTTCTGTTGATTTAAAAGCCAATATCGACTATATCGAAAAGAAAAATAAAAGACATCAAGGTATTTCTTAAGGTGACAGACTAAAAGTTTCCTTCAATTTACATTCTAACTATATACAGAGAGTCTTTCTGTCGCACCGTATTTCTGGGCGTCCTTACGTGAGTCACCTAATAATGTAGATTAAAATAATTCTTGACAGGGTTATTGATGGGGTGTATATTTAATAATGAAAACCATTTCCAATAAGGAGTAATATGCCAAGAGGTGAATGCAAAGGACAAGGGTGGTGGCACGGTAAGTTCAGAGGTTGTGGGTATCGGCTTACTTTAGGCCGGGAGGCTATCCTGGATGTCTTATCTAAGGCCGAAGGTCATTTAAGCGCCGAAGACATCTACATGAAGATCCATCTAAAGTATCCTAACGTTGGGTTGACTACTGTTTATCGCACTTTAGATGTATTATCGAATCTCGGCATGGTCTATAAACTTGATTTCGGTGATGGGAGAGCAAGGTATGAGTTTGCTGAAGGGCCGAAGGGAGCGCATCATCATCACCACTTAGTTTGTACGCAGTGCAATAAGGTGATCGACTATACTGATTTTATTGATGATGAAGTAGAACTTCTTAACCAAACAGAGAAGGGGTTGGGGCAAAAATATAAATTTAAGATCACTAACCATCTTATACAGTTTTACGGTGTATGTGAGCAATGCAGCGGCAAAAATTAATCGCTATATTTTTTTAACTATTAATGGAAATGGTTTTCACTAACAAGAAGGAGGTGTAATATGCCGGGTTTTGACGGAACAGGTCCTAAAGGTCAAGGAGCAATGACAGGAGGAGGCAAAGGATATTGTGTGGTTAATGTAAGCAGTGGAGGCGTAAGGCCGAGTGTCGGACGCGGTTTTTTCGGTAGCAGTGGTGGTCGAGGAAATAGAAATTGCTTTTATGCGACTGGGCTTCCGGGATGGATGAGGGCGCAAAGAAGCGTGCAGGCGTTTGGCGGCTTAGGCCGTTTCTTATCCAAAGAGGAAGAGCTATCAACGCTTAAGAATCAAGCTGATTACCTTAAGGGTGAACTTGACGCGGTACAGGCGCGAGTCCAGGATTTAGAAACTAAATAGGAAAGGAGTTTGTTAAATATGAGAGTCGGAGTTGTATTGGAAGATGAGAATGGTGTTCATGGTGATGTTTGTGCGCATTTTGGTCAATGCAAATTTTTCTTCTTAGCGGATATTGATAAAGATAAGAAAAAGATTATAAGTACGCGCATTGTGCCGAATACGGCGGTGCATGGTGGAGGCGGATGCGTCGCGGTGGATGAGATATTAAAGTATAAAATAACCCATGTTATTGCCGGTGGGATGGGGATGGGCGCTCAAGCCAAATTCGCTCAAGCAGGAGTTCAGGTGTTTGGTTATTCCGGTAATGTGCAAAAAGCCCTCGATGATTTTATGAATAATGTATTAGGAGGACTTGATGCCTGTAAGAATCATGGGGATGAAGGAAATTGTCACTAAGAAAGAAGGTTTAAAATGAAAATATGTATTACCTCGGAAGGGAAAATTTTAGATTCCAAGGTTGATCCTCGTTTCGGACGATGCCAGAATTTTATTTTCTTTGATACTGATACAGGTAATTTTGAAGCACAGGAGAATTCCAATGCGCAGTTTCAGGGAGGCGCGGGAATACAGTCAGCCCAACTCGTAAACTCCAAAGGTGTTAAGGCAGTGCTTACCGGAAACGTCGGGCCCAACGCTTTTCAGACCTTGAATGCGGCAGGCATCCAGATTTACACCGGCGTATCCGGCACGGTAAAAGAAGCCGTTGAGGCTTATAAGAGCGGAAAATTGAAAACAACCGAAAGTCCAAACGTCGGCTCTAAGTTCGGGATAGGTAAATAGGGAGGTGATTTGAATGCCATTTTTTGAACCGTTAGAAAAATTAGATCCTAGGCATGTTGATTTAGAAAGAGCAAGAAAATCTTTAAGAGAATAGCTTGAAGCGGTGGATTTTTACCAGGAGCGAATAGATGCAACCGATGATGAATCATTAAAGAAAATCCTTGCGCACAATATGAACGAGGAAAAAGAGTATGCGGCAATGATTATGGAATGGATCAGGAAGAATGATCTAACGCAGGACAAGATGTTTAAAGAGCACGATTAGCGGTTGCTAATTAAATAATAAAATTGGACAATGAACTTTTAGAGAACCACAAGCGCTATTTAGAGCGTAAAGCGTTATATAGCAGTCTTGGCTATGATGTTGATAAGGAGCGGGCTTTCATCTTAGAGAAGGTTCAGCCTCTTTACGGAGATATCCTTGAAGCCGGGACCGGTAAAGGGCATTTTGCGCTTGAGCTGGCAAGGGCTGGATACAGTTTTACCACTTTCGATATTTCGGAAACCGAGCAGGCGTTCGCTAAGCTGAATCTTAAATATTTCGGCTCGGATGCTCAAGTCGATTTTCGTATTGAAAACGGTGAGTCTTTAAGTTTCAAAGACAAAAGTTTTGACATTATATTCTCCGTTAATGTGCTACACCACCTCACTAATCCTTATAAGGTTGTCGATGAACTGCTTCGCGTGCTTTCTTTTGAAGGGAAGCTTGTCTTAAGCGATTTTACCCAAGAGGGTCTTGTGTTGATGGATAAAATTCATGCCAGCGAAGGCAACAAGCATGAAGTAAGTAAAACTACTCTATCTGACGTAGAACAATATTTAATAAAAAATAGTTTTAAGATTACTAGAGCACAAAGTAAATTCCAGGAAGTTTTAATAGCGTACTATCAAATAATATGATTATTTCAATTGCAAGCGGTAAAGGCGGGACAGGAAAGACGACGATTGCGGTTAATTTAGCGTTGTCTCTTAAGAATATCCAGTTTCTTGACTGCGATGTGGAAGAGCCCAATGCGCATATATTTTTGAAACCGCATATTATTAGCGAGGAAAAAGCCGTTATCCCTGTGCCGGAAGTTGATGAGTCAAAATGTACTTATTGCGGAAAATGCCGTGAAGTTTGCGCGTATCACGCAATCGCGGTTTTACCGGAAAGTGACGGCAAAAAGGGAAGTGTTTTAATCTTTCCGCATCTTTGTCACGGCTGCGGCGCATGCGGTTTGCTTTGTCCAGAAGGAGCGATCAAGGAAGTCAATAAGGAGATCGGCGCGATTGAAATTGGCGACAAAGACAGTATACAATTTGTGCATGGCCGTCTTAATATCGGCGAAGCCATGTCGCCGCCTTTAATTCGTCAGGTTAAAGAATATATAAATGCTACAAGAACAGTTATTATTGACGCTCCGCCCGGAACGTCTTGTCCGGTGATTACTGCTGTTAAAGGAAGTGATTTTTGTGTGCTAGTTACAGAGCCGACGCCTTTTGGGTTGAACGACCTCATTTTAGCGGTTGAGGTGCTACGAAAATTAAAGATACCTTTCGGTGTTGTAATTAACCGCGCTGATATTGGCGATGGCAAGGTAGAGGATTATTGCCGGCAAGAGAATATACCTATCTTGATGAGTATTCCTTTTAATAAAGAGATAGCGGTTAGTTATTCTGAAGGAGTTCCTATCGTGGAAGAGGATATTTCGTATCAGGATAAGTTTATTAATCTGTATTTAAATATCTGTGGTTTGAAGAATGAAGCAAATAGTCGTCATTAGCGGAAAAGGTGGGACGGGCAAGACCGTTATTGCGGGATCTTTCGCATCCTTAGCAAAAAACAAAGTTATGGTTGACTGCGACGTGGATGCGGCGGATCTACATTTATTATTGCATCCTGCCGTTAAAGAGCGCCATGAATTTAGAAGCGGCCAGACTGCGGTTATTGATAAAAAGCTCTGCAAGAAATGCGGTAAATGCGTTTCAGTGTGTAGATTCGGAGCAATAAAACCGGATTTTAGCATTGAGTCGTTTTCCTGCGAGGGGTGCGGACTTTGCGGTTATATATGCCCGTATGGCGCGATATGTATGGAAGAGAATATTGCAGGAGAATGGTTTGTTTCTGATACAAAATACGGCTTCTTTGTGCATGCTAAGCTTGGGATTGCCGAGGAGAACTCGGGCAAATTAGTGGCGAAGATACGGCAAGTAGCCAAGGAGCTTGCGGAAAAGCAATCGCTTGATTATGTGATTATTGACGGCCCCCCAGGGATAGGGTGTCCGGTTATCGCGTCGTTGTCAGGCGCTGACTGTGCGCTAATTGTGACTGAGCCGACGCTTTCAGGATTGCATGATGCCGAACGTGTTATGGAAGTAGCCAAGCACTTTAATATTCCGGTTAAGTTGGTAGTGAATAAGTACGATTTAAATCAGACAATGACAGGAAAAATTGAGGCTTTTTGCCGGGAGCGAGACGTTCCGGTTATAGGTAAGATTGCTTTTGATAAAACAGTTGTTCGAGCGCTGGTTGAAGGTAAAACCATTATTGAATACGCCGAATGCGCGGCAGGAGATGAGGTCAGGAAAATTTGGGAGGAGTTGAGATGAAGAAAGATGTTGAAGAAAACCTTTCTAATTACCCTAAAGAAGTTTTAAGCTTAATCAAGGATAAAGAATATTTCGGCAGGATGAATGATCCGGTAAGCTCTTCTTATTTAAAAGGGCCTTGCGGAGACGCGATGGAGTTTTATTTAATGATTAAGGAGGATAAGATTATCGAGATTAAATATTATACCGATGGTTGCCATGCCACGCGGGCCTGCGCGGCCATGACGGCGCAGCTGACAGAGGGTAAGACCATAAAAGAGGCTCTTTCGATTTCCGCGGGAGAAGTGATTGCGAAGCTTAAGGGGTTGCCCGAGGATCATCTGCACTGTTCAATACTTTCAATAAGTACGCTTTATAGGGCGATTGCGGATTATTTACTAAAAAAATAAGGAAACAAATAGGTTGGAATAATGATTATAACTAAACAAAAGTTTGTAGAGGAGATTCTTGATTATATTAAAAACGACTTGGCTGTTTTCTTGGTTGGTTGCGCTGTTTGCGCGACTACCTGTAAAATCGGAGGAGAGGTTGAGGTTAAACTGTTGTGCGAACTACTCAGATCCAAAGGTAAAAACGTAACCGGATGGGATATTCTTAATCCAGCTTTTTACATTTTAGAATCAAAAAATCTTCTTAGAAGGAAGGAAAGCCCGTATATCCGGCGAACGACACATTATTCCAAGGAGAAATAATACGGCTTTCTCCGCAGGAAGACCGCTTCGAGAAGAAGTGCCTTATGTGCGGGGAATGCATTGTTGGTATGGCAGGCGGGATATGCCCGGTAACGCGTTGTCCTAAAGGGCTTCGCAGTGGCCTCTGTGGAGGCGTTAATAAAGGAAAATGCGAAGTGGATCTTGAGCGAGATTGTGCTTGGGTACTTATTCATAATAGGCTAGAAAAGCTTGGACAGCTTGAGAATATAAAAATAACGAATAAAATAAGGGATTATCGTAATGAAAGAAATTACGTTTTAGTTAATAAGCGATAGTTAAATGGAGAAAATTATGGAATCTAAGGAAAAGGAATATTTAGAGCAGGAAAAACGGCTTAAAGAAAAGATGTCTAAGATAAAATACCCTCTTATCGTCATGAGCGGCAAGGGCGGGGTGGGTAAGACAACAGTGGCGGTCAATCTTGCGTACGCGCTTTCTCTCTCGGGCAATTCGGTAGGTATTTTAGATATTGATCTTCATGGTCCCAACATTGCCAAGATGCTTGGGATAGAACAACAATCAATTTTTGCTATGGAATCCGGCATAGAGCCAGTTGAAGTAAGCGCAAATCTTAAAGCGGTGAGTATTGCTCTTTCAGGCTACAATCCCGATCAGCCGATAATCTGGCGCGGGCCTGCCAAGGCCGCGGTTATCCGGCAATTTTTAAGCGATGTGAATTGGGGTAATCTGGATTATTTGGTTATTGATTCTCCTCCGGGAACAGGTGATGAGCCATTGAGTGCCTGCCAGTTAATTCCCAATGTGAGCGGGATTATTATTGTAACTACTCCTCAGGATGTTGCCATACTTGACGCGCGAAAGAGCGTTTTATTCGCCAAAGAAATAAAAATACCGGTGGTGGGTATTATTGAAAATATGAGTGGGTTTGTGTGTCCGCATTGCCATGCCGAAACAGACATTTTTAAGAAAGGCGGAGGTGAGAAAGCCGCTGAAGGATTAGAAGTCCCGTTTTTAGGAAGAGTGCCGTTTCAACCGGAGTTTGTTGAGTTCGGAGATAAGGGGACACCATTTGTTTCTTTTCAGGAGAAATCAAAATCCGCCGAGACGTTTATGGGGATTGTAGCTAAAATAGAAGAATTTACTGGTAATAAGAAATGAAAACCAAATTTAAGTATATTTATGGCCCCGTTCCCTCGTGGAGACTGGGAAGCTCTTTGGGCATAGACCCTATTTCTAAGGGGAGAAAAATATGCAGCTTTGATTGTATTTATTGCCAGGTTGGGAAAGCGGGCCTTTTTACTATTAAAAGAAAAGAATTTATTCAGGTCAAAGAAATCATTGATGAATTGATTACATTGCCATCGCTGGAAATAGATTATATAACATTTTCCGGAGCCGGTGAGCCGACATTGGCTGAAAATTTAGGTGAAATGATAAAATCAGTAAAGTTACTTCGCAAAGAATCAATCGCAGTTATAACTAATGGTTCCTTAATCGCAGAAGAGCAAGTGAGAAAAGAGCTTGCCTTGGCAGATTTCGTTATTGTTAAGTTAGACGCTTGCTCTCCGGAGTCTTTGCGGGAAATGAACCGACCTGCTAAGGGGATAGAGTTTAAGAGTATTTTAGAAGGGCTGAAGGAATTTAGAAAAAGTTATCCGGGGAAATTGGCTTTACAAATAATGTTCATTCAGAACAATAAAGGAAATATTGGTAAGTATATTGATCTGGCAAATTATATTAAGTCGGATGAAGTCCAGATTAATACGCCACTGAGGCCTTGCGGTGTTAAGCCGGTAGCAAAAGAGATAATACTAAAAATAAAAGATGAATTTACTGCCGCTTGCAAAGGGATGGATATTATTTCTGTATATGACCAAAGAGTGTCAAAAAATATTTCATCTCTAAGTGACGTAGATACATTAAAAAGGCGAGGCAAGGTTAAGTGAAGACTTATTTGGATTGTATCCCTTGTTTCTTTAGGCAGGCGCTTGAGGGTGCGCGGATTGTCCGTGCCTCACCAAAGCAGCAAAAACAGATTATAGATGGGTTCGCCAGAAAAATACCGAAAATTTCACTTCAATCCAGCCCTCCTGAAATAGCTAGGCTTGGGTATGCTCTTTTAAAAAAGATAAGCCCTAACGGAGATCCGTATAAAGATATAAGACAAAAAAGCAATCGCATTGCCTTAAGGCTTTTAGGGAGATTAAAAAATAAGGTGAACCATTCAAAGGATAGGATTTTAACAGCCTTAGAATTAGCCATTGCCGGAAATATTATAGATTTTGGCGTAAAGAATAATTTAAATGTAAAAGCGGAATTGAAAAAGATACTCGCGAAAGAAAGCAAGGTTATTCATAAAAAATCCATATTCCATTATTTAGAATTCAAGCGTGCCTTAAAAAAGGCAAGGAAGATATTATATTTGGCGGATAATGCCGGTGAGGTGGTATTTGACCGGGTTTTGGTTGAGGAGATAAAAAGAGCCTATCCCGAAAAGGATATTTATTATTCTGTTAAATCAAAACCCATTATAAACGACGCGCTGCTTGAGGATGCTAGAGAGTGCGGAATACATGCGGTTACTCAAGTGATTTCTAACGGCACAGACGCTCCGGGGACGTTACTTGATTTGTGTTCAAAAGAATTCAGAAAAATTTATAAAAGCGCGGATATGATAATCAGCAAAGGACAGGGAAATTTTGAGTCTTTATCTCAAGAAGCAAGGCCTATTTTCTTTTTGTTTATGGTGAAATGCCCGGTTGTGGCGAGAGAGACCGGATGCAAAATGGGGGATACAGTGTTATTTTACAATTTAAAGAAAAATGGAAGCATTCAAAATTAGGGAATATCCTGATACTATATTAAGAAAAAAGTGCGCTTTCACAGAGAGGATTACCGATAGTGAAATAAAACTCTTTGAAGATATGCTTTTTACTATGCGCCATTTTTCCGGTATTGGTTTAGCCGCTCCGCAAATCGGAATTGCTAAAAACTTGATAGTTGCCGATATAGGGGAAGGCGCAGTTATGCTGGCTAACCCCATAATTCTAAAAACAAAAGGATTCGTTAAATGGGAGGAGGGCTGTTTAAGTATCCCCGGTGTAGGGGTGGATATAAACAGGCCTGATGAAATTATTGTAAGCGGAGTAAATGTGAAAAACAAAGTTATTGAATTGAAAGCGAGGGGGCTTTTAGCAAGGGTGCTCCAACATGAAATAGACCACTTACAAGGGAAATTAATCATAGATTATTTAAGCCTATTGGAAAAATTTAAATTAAAACTGCACACAAGGAGAAGATGCCAGCAGTATCCTAATTTATGTATATAAATGCGGCAGGGGTAGAAAGATATGATACGTTTTTTTGCTTAAAGCGTGGAGTTCGTAAAAGATGATCAAAGAAAAAGATAGAATGTTGTTATCTATAGCCAAAAAAGAAGATATTGGTATTGATTTATTAAAGAGGAATATCTCGCGAGGTTTAGTGGTTATTCCAGCAAATAAAAATCACAAAAACCTTAAGCCGATAGCGGTAGGTAAGGATTGTACAGTTAAAGTTAACGCTAATATCGGTGCTTCTTCTGTAGATTTTAATTTGTCAAAAGAATTGAAGAAACTGAAAGCTGCGGTAGAAGCCGGAGCAGATACGATAATGGATTTGACCGTAGTAGATAATTCTGCTGATATCGATAAAGTACGCAGCGCTATTATTGAGAATTGCCCGAAACCAGTAGGGACAGTGCCTATTTATCAGGCGGCTATTGAATCGGGTAATCCTCAAAATATGGCAATAAAAGATTATCTTAAGATCTTTGAGCGTCAGGCGAAAGAAGGTGTTGATTTTTTTACAGTTCACGCTGGTATTACAAAAGCATCTTTAGGTATGATTAGGAAAAGATTTATACCTGTAGTATCAAGAGGTGGTTCATTTTTGCTTAATTGGATGAAAAAAAATAAAAAAGAAAACTTTCTCTATGAATATTTTGATGAGCTTTTGGATATTGCCAAGGAATATAGCGTAACCATAAGTTTAGGTGATGGGTTAAGGCCGGGGTGTATTGCTGATTCAACAGATAAGGCTCAAGTTTATGAGTTAGAGGTTTTAGGAGAGCTTGCCTCAAAGGCAAGGAATAAAGGCGTACAAATAATTATAGAGGGGCCAGGGCATATTCCTTTAAATGAGATTCAAAAAAACGTGAAATTAGAGAAAGAAATCTGTGGCGGCGCTCCTTTTTATGTTTTAGGGCCGCTTCCTATTGATACTGCTGTAGGCTATGACCATATTGCCTGTAGTGTAGGAGGCGCTTTAGCCGGTTATTTTGGAGCGGATTTTCTTTGTTACGTTACGCCTAAAGAACATATTGGGTTGCCAGGGATTGAAGATGTCCGCCAAGGAGTCGTGATTACAAAGATCGCTGCTTCTATTGCTGATATTGCCCGGGGCAATAAGAGAGCGATTGCGCAGAATAAATTGATGTCAAAGGCAAGGAAACGTTTCGACTGGGTTAAGATGTCAAAATATGCCATTGATAGAAAGAAATTTAAAGAACTCCTTAGCAAAGCTCCAAGATTGAAAAAGGGCGGTTGCTCTATGTGCGGAGATGAGTTTTGCGCGTTGAAAGTTTACCGGTAATATGAAATTAGTTACTAAAAATATCCATTACGCGATTAAATCCCTTCTCTATTTTGCTCAATATCCTGTTAAGGTGATTTCTGTGAATGAGCTGGTAAAGAAATTAAATATGCGCCGGGCTTTTTTAAGAAGGATTTTACAGGTTCTAAGCAGGCAAAGGATACTAAAATCTTTAAAAGGATATGGCGGAGGTTTTATATTAAATATTAAGCCGGATAAAATACGGATTATAGATGTAGTAAATATTTTTCGCAAGGAGGCAAATATCCTAGATTGTTTATTGGAGAAAGATATTTGCCTGTATCCTAATAAATGCTTGTTAATGCGTAAAATGAAAAATATTGAGGTTCAGCTAAATAATACATTAAGCAAGCTTACCATAGCAAAACTGCTCAAGAGTATTGGCAACTAGGTTAAAAAAGATTAATTATTTGAAAGGCGGGTTTCTAAAGAATGAAGATAAAAATCATAGCTATGGGTTCCAGCAAGTGGGAACGGTTTATCCACAGGTGGGGCGTTTCGTTTTTAATCGGCGAAGACGTACTTTTTGATACTTTTGGCGATCCGGGCGTCCTTCTAAATAATATGCGAAAGTTTAATGTTGATATAGCTAAAATTAAGCATATTGTTTTGTCGCACGATGACTGGGATCATATCTCGGGGTTATGGTATTTGATCCAAAATCGAAAAGATATCACAGTCTATATTTGCCCGGGATTCAAGCAGGAGATAAAAGATAGAATAGCTTCTCTCGATGTGCGCGTGGTTGAGGTTGAGCCGTTCATGGAAATTAAAGAAGACGTGTTTTGCAGCGGTCAAATTCAGGCCTTTTGTGCAGACAGGATTATTTTTGAACAGTCGTTAGTTATAAAGTTTTTAAAAAACCTGACGGTTATTACGGGTTGCGCTCATCCTGGGATCGTCAATATTATAAACGTTGTCAGAAATCAATTTCCAAAAAAGAGGATTAATTTTGTTCTTGGTGGTTTACATTTGAAAGATAATAGGGACGAAACAAATCTGCATATTATAGCAGACTTGCAAAATCTTGGAGTGGTAAAGATTGCGCCAATGCATTGTACTGGAAAGCGTGCGACAGAGATGATACGTGGGACCTTTAGCCATAATTTTGTACGAGTTAAGGAAGGGGACAGTATAGAGGTATGAATAAAATATTGATCATTGATGAGGATTTCTGTTTTGTATGTTTTTTCTCGCAAGTTTCCATAAGATAATGTTTATAGCAAAAATTATGATAGCAGGATATCTTAACAAGGAGGTGGGGAAATGAAAGCAAAAAAAGTAATTAAAAAAGCAGAGAAAGTGAATAAAACTACAAAAGCAAAGAAAAAACTTTCCCGCTACTGCCGGTCGGGAAGAGTTTTATGGTGAGAACTTCTTAGTTAATCACGATAGTTTTAAGATTTGTATTTTACAATAAAACAAAGCTGTATGTTAAATAACTAGGAGGTGTATTATTATTAAGACAATTTTGCCAGTCGTTTTATTCCATAAATTAGGCCGGTATATTGGCATTTCTACATCTACGGGGGATTTCTACGAGTTGCCCTCGGAAACCTATAACTTATTAAAAGAGTGGAATAAACGTATTTCTCTTTTTTCAGATTCTTCTTCCAGTCAAGAAATATCGGCGTTAGCGAAGAAGGTTGGTATTCCACACGAAATAAAAAAACTTTTTCCCATATCCGAGAGGAAGATATCATATAGACCTGATAGAAATGCTACTGCCTGTCTCACTGATTTAACCCTCAATTTGACATCAGGTTGCAATCTCCGCTGTGTTTATTGCTGGAATGACCATGGTAAATATTCCAACCGGAAATTTTCAGGTAAGCGTAAAGGCGAATTCAGCGGTAATGCTAAAAATGAGGATATGTCTCCTGAAACCGCTTTAAAAGCAGTGGATATCTTAGTGGCGGCACGGGGCAGGGATAAGGACTTGGTGGTTGATTTTTATGGCGGTGAGCCTTTGATGAATCTTAGGACACTCAGGGCGACGGTTGATTATTGTAGAAATAACCAGTCAAAATGGGGCCTTGCCTTCCATTTTTTATTGGCAACGAATGGGACTCTTTTAACTCCTGATATAGCGGAAGAGTTGATTGATAAGGGAGTGCAGATTGCCGTTAGTATTGATGGGCCTAAGTCCGTGCATGACAATAACCGTCCGTTTATCAATAAAGAGGGCAGTTTTGAGGTGATTCCGGCAAACCTTAAAAGAATGCCCAAAGCAGTAATGAAAAGGCTGGTAGGCCGTACTACGGTAACTCCATTTTTTCATGATATGGTAAAATTATATGAGAATTTGAGAAGGTTGGGGTTTGAGCGCATTGAGCTTTTTGAGAGTGAAGATGCTTGCCACAGGTTCCTCCCCGGGCAGGAAACAAGTTTTTTTAGCACCGAAGACAGCTATAAGCTTTTATGTAAAACGTATGAAAAATTGGCATTGAGATATATAAAGGATGTTGTCTCGGGCAATTTAAATTATAGTAAAACATTCTTTAACCGGTTTTTTAAGTTAATGCAGAGATTATATTATAATCAGGAAGTTTCGGGCGGATGTCCTGCTGCGAAAGGGCAAATTGCGGTGGGTATTGACGGGAAAATCTATCCATGTACTTCATTCTTAGGAATAGATGAATTTGAATTGGGAAATGTGGATTGTGGTATTGATAAGAAGAAATTCCGGGAGTTTATTAATAAGATAAACAAGCGGTTTGAGTATTGCCGGAAAGATTGTGATTTGTTCAGCCTTTGCCGTTCAACCGGATCCTGTTTAAACGTAAATTATTTCTTTAACGGGGATCCCGCTATTCCTCATAAAAAAAGCTGTGAGCTTTTTGCGGAGAAATTATCTCTGGCTGCAGCAAGTTTATCAATTCTTTCTGAGAAAATACCGCAACGGCTTGAGGAGTTGTTTGGGTTTGACCCGATAGGCAGAAGGGGGAATAAATTATATTAGTTTATTTTATGATTAAAGTTCACCAAAATAATATTTTTAGGTCAGACATATTAAAAGTTCAATAGAGATTTAAAATACAGATAATTGATTTAATTTAAAAGGTAGCCGGGAAAGGCCGGTACAGTAAAAGAAACTCAGGAATGAAAATAAAAGTCCTTTTTGATTATGTTGCTATTATTATTACTTTATGTTTTGTTAAAGATCCCATTAAGGTATTGATAGAGGCAAAAAGGGTTTTAAAGAATTACGGCAAGGTTATTGTTGGAATTATCGACAAGGATAGTTTTTTAGGCAGGTTTTATCAGAGGAAAAAGAGTTTGTTCTATAAGCAGGTACATTTTCTCGGCGTAAAAGAAGTTACAGATTTGCTTAAGATGTCAGGTTTTAGCAGAATTGCGTATTATCAAACGATATATAAATTTCCGAATAAGATTGATTTAGTAGAGAGGCCCAAAAAAGGCTTCGGACGAGGTGGGTTTGTGGCAATAACAGGCATAAAGCGCGGAAAAGGAGATTGAAATGAGGATAGGTATTATAATTTCTACAAATGATGCAGAAACCTGTTGGAATGCTGTTAGGTATGCTAATTTTGCAATTGGTCAGAAGGATGAAGTTAAAGTTTTCTTTATGGGCAAGGGTGTGGAATACCAAAAGTCCAGCACAGATAAATTCAATACTGTTGAGCAGGCGGATAAATTTATAAAGTCCGGAGGCAAGCTTTACGCATGCGGGACGTGTATTAAGAGTAGGGAACAGGAAGGTTCAGAGATGTGTCCGATTTCGACCATGAAGGATATGTATGAAATTATTAAAGAGAGTGATAAGGTTGTTACCTTTTAGATGAAAAAAGAAATCAAGCTAAAGCCCATAGGAATAATTTGCACACCTTATAAAGAACCTAAGGGTATTCCAATTCAGGGGAAATTTAAGAAAGGCATAAAGGGGGTAATCCGATAATTCCCTCAATATATGGCTGGTCTGAAAGATATCGAAGGTTTTTCGCATTTGATTTTAATTTACTATTTTAACCGTTCGAAAGAAGAGTATCTTACCGGAAAGCCATTCCTGGAGGATAAAGAGCGCGGCATATTTGCTATACGTAGCCCTAATCGGCCGAACCACATCGGGTTTTCCATAGTGAAACTTAAGAAAGTGAAGGGGGGGGGCACGATTATTTTCTCGGAGGTCGATATCTTGGATAAGACGCCATTATTGGATATTAAGCCGCATGTGAAGTACTTCGATTCCAGGAATAATGTAAGAAGCGGCTGGGTAGAGAAGCATTTTAAGAATAGGCCCGTTTATCCTAAAAAGTTATTATTGCAGCAGGATTCTTTCTCCCTTAAATTTTATTTAAAAACCCTTGACAAACCAAATAGATATGTTAGAGTTATCTAACATATCTATTATCGTTAAATAAGTTGGGGATTAAAATGAGCGTTGAAGCAATACGAATAAGCTCCAATATGGAGGATTACCTTGAGGCAATAGCTCTCCTAAAGAGAGAGAAGGGGATTGCCCGGGTAAGCGATATAGGCAAGGTTCTGCGGGTCAAGAAGCCAAGCGTTAATGCCGCGCTGGTTACTCTTGCCAAGAATGATCTTATTTTGCATGAACGGTATAGTGTTGTTGAACTGACCAGAGAAGGCCGGAAATTGGCAGCTAATGTTCAGGAGCGGCATGATACGGTTTTTAAGTTTTTATCCAGGATTTTGGAGATAGATGGAAAAACCGCGCAAGCCGACGCCTGCAAAATAGAGCACGCCATAAGCCCGATGACTTTTAACAGGTTGACAAAATTTATCCGGTTTGTGGAAATAGGGTTAGGTAGGGGGAATCCCCAGTGGCTAAAGAGCTTTAAACATTATTTAAAAACTGGAAAAAAGTTAAGTTGTAAAATGCGACAAACAGCTTTAAAAAAAGGTAAGGAATAATTTTTTTGCTTTGAAAGTTAGATTAGTCTAACTTATTGTTATTTAAGGAAAGGGAGGGTTTATGGGTAAGCTTAAGGTCTTGAGTGATTTAAAAGCGCGTGATAAAGGTAAAGTAAAACAGATAACCGGACAAGGCCAGCTCAAAAAGAAATTATTGGATATGGGGGTTATCCCGGGAAATGAATTTGAGGTTTTGAGGGTTGCGCCTTTGGGAGACCCTGTTGAGGTAAGGATAAAAGGATACAATTTGTCTTTAAGGAAGGAAGAAGCAAGGCAGATCAGTGTTGAGGCTTTAGAAGCATGAAGAACTTAACTGATATTAAGTCTGGATGCCCGGCGGCAATCGTATTTATCCATGGCGGCAGGGGGGCGCAGCATAGGCTTTGTGAGCTTGGGCTTCTGCCCGGGGAAAGAATAACCATGCTGCAAAATTCGGGAGCGGGGCCGGTTACAATTTACGTAAAAGGTTCTAAGCTATCCATCGGGCACGGCTTAGCCCAGAAAATAATTGTCAGGGAGGAATAAAATGGCTGCAAAAGGTAAATTAACGGTCGCATTGGCAGGTAATCCTAATTCGGGGAAATCAACAATATTTAATAATTTAACCGGGGCGCACCAGCATGTGGGTAATTACCCGGGTGTTACGGTTGAGAAAAAAGAAGGAAAGATTGTTTATAAGGATTATGAGATAACTTTTGTGGATCTTCCCGGCGCATACAGTCTGTCCGCGCATTCGGAAGATGAGGTTGTGGCGCGCGACTTTATACTCAAAGAGAAACCGGATATGGTCATCCATATAGTGGATGCCTCTAACCTGGAAAGGAACCTTTACCTATATACCCAATTGCAGGAGCTCGAAGTTCCGGTAATTCTGGCAATGAATATGAGTGATGTCGTGGAAAAGAGGGGTTCTAAGATTAACTATGCCGGAATCTCCCGTCTATTGGGCAAGCCGGTTATTCCTACCGTTGGCAATAAGAATAAGGGTATGGATGAATTACTTAATGCTGTAATAGGTCTTCACGAGGGAAAAATAAAGGTAGAGAAAATAGGCGTTGATTATGGGGAAGAGGTAAAATCGGAATTTGATAAAATAACAGTGGCTATTAAGAAAATGCCTGATTTACCGCAAGCATGCCCTCTGGGATGGTTAGGGATCAAGCTTCTGGAGAATGATGCTTGGGTAACCGGTTTTATCGCGCAGTTACCCGGCGGTCCGGCAATCATATTGGAGGCGGAAAAGAGCCGGGTGCACCTTAAAAAACACTTTTCCGATGATCCGGAGGTTATCATTGCTGATAGGAGATACGGGTTTATCAGCGGTGTTTGTATTGAGGCGCAGACACACAGTCCCGAAGAAAGGCATGACCTTTCCGATAAGATCGATAAGGTTGTTTTGAATCGTTTTTTTGGCCTGCCGATCTTTGCTTTAGTAATGTATGCTATTTTTAAGTTTACTTTTACTTTTTCCGAGCCGGTTGTGGGATGGTTTGAGGCGTTTTTTGAGAAAACGGGAGCATTTGCCACCAAAGTTATCCCCGAAGGCCTAACGCAGTCTTTTGTTGTTGACGGCTTGATCGGCGGCGTAGGCGGGGTCTTAGGTTTTTTTCCGCTAGTACTTTTTATGTTCTTTGCCATAGCATTCTTTGAGGATTCGGGTTATATGGCGCGGGCCGCCTTTGTTATGGACAGGATAATGCACAAATTCGGCTTACACGGGAAGTCGTTTCTACCGCTTATGATTTCCACTAACGGCTGCGCTGTGCCGGGGATTATGGCCTCTAGAACGCTTGATAACAAAAAAGATAGGTTAATCACCATGATGGTTACGCCGTTTATGATCTGCGGGGCTAAACTTCCGATATTCGCCTTGTTTATCGGAGCGTTTTTCGCGGCGGAGCAGGGAGCAAACATGATGTTTTTGATGTATGCCCTTAGCGTCGCCATAGCCTTTGGCTCCGCATGGATATTGAAGAAATCTATCCTTAAGGGAGAAACCTCGCATTTCGTCATGGAACTTCCGCCTTACCGCATCCCGACGATCCAAGGTTTGCTGTTAAAGATGTGGGAGAGAGGCTGGCTTTACATAAAAAAAGCAGGAACGATCATACTTCTTATTTCCATAATCATCTGGGCGGGTTTTACATTTCCGGAGATGCAATCTAAAGAAGGAATGGGTGAGGAAGCATTTGCTTCGGCGCAGATGGAACAGAGTTATGCCGGCAGGATAGGTAAATTTGTCGAGCCTGCTGTCAAGCCGTTAGGAATGGATTGGCGCGGCGGGGTGGCTTTAATAGCAGGAGTTGCGGCAAAAGAGGTTGTGGTAAGCACTATGGGGACAATCTACAGTTTAGGCGAAGTTGATCCTGAAGAAGCAGAGCCGTTAAAGGAGGCTTTGCAAAAAGATCCTTCATGGAGCCCGTTAAAGGCTTTGGCTTTTTTGATGTTTTGTCTTATTTATCTGCCTTGTTTTGTGGCGATGGCGGTTTTCTACCGCGAGTCAGGGTCTAGTTTAAAATGGACGCTGTTTTTGATCTTTTGGACTACGGTTATGGCTTGGGGTGTGTCGTTTTTGGTATATCAAGGCGGCAGGTTATTGGGATTCGGGGGATAGGCGATGGAGAAGATAGCCATAATCGCAGTTGTTTTAGCGAGCATATTGCTTCTTGCGTGGAGCCTGTTAAGAATCATTAAAGAGGATGATTCTCCTTGTTTGAGATGCAGCAATCTCGATAAAAATCTATGTGCCTGTAAGAAGAATAATCTTGCAGAAAAAGGAGCGAAGAAATCATGAACCATTTGATTGTAGCATCTGTTGCATATGGGTTTTTTATCGTATGCCCGCGCAGGCCGGTATAATCAGCGTTATCGCCAAGGCAACGCAGGTGAATTTAGTGTTTGTTCCAATTATCGGCACGCTTATAGCGTTTCCTTTGATTGTTTTGATGGTAGTTGTCTTCAAGCAATGGGGGTTGTGGGCGGCATTGGGAATGGGCGGCATTGGGAATGGGCGGCATAGGTTGGAAAGCGGGATTTGAGACTCTAGTTATAGCGGTTTTTGTTTTGGTAGGCGTTAAGGCGGCCTCGTTTCTTTCGTTGTTGCTTCCTTAGAGGCGGGATATCATTAGTTATAAGAGGTTATATATGGGTAAGTGTACTATTGCTAAATTATTGAGGGAAGAGATAGATAATTTGACCCGGATAGCGGAAGCATTGGAAGATAACAGCAAGCTTTGCAGCCCGGGCATATATGATTGCTCAAGGTGTCTGGGGGAGGTATCGCGCAACCTCAAGCGAATAAAGAAAATACTGCAGTCGGCAAGCTTGGAGGATTACCGGATCCCGTTTATGGAAAATACAATATTAAAGTAAAGATGCGGGGAGGCAGAGAAGATGGGCGGAGGTCTTGAGTTGGCGAAGGTTGAGCAGATGGGGAATATATACCGTTTGCCTTGCGGTATAATAAATATAAATATCCAAGGCATCACTCTTCACCTAACGCAAGAGGCTTTTATGCGCTTTTCGTTAATGGTGGGCAATGCAAACTCTGCATTGATGGATAATGGCCTCAAGGAGCTGCTCGAGGGAGATGGTAATTGATTATGGATGATATTCTTAGTGAAGAGTTAAAGGTAGAAGATATTTTGCAATTTACCAAGGGAGTAGATTATGGAGAGATAGTTATTACCATACATGCTTCGCAGATAGTCCAGGTGGAAAAGAGGGAGAAAAAGCGTTTTAAGGCGCAAAAGCGTCTGCGCGGGCAGAGCTAAAATAATTAAAATAATAAAAGACCGATTGGATAACCAAAGGCAAAATAAGCGGAAGGAGTCTTAAAATGTCTCTGAAGTTAGTCAGTCGGTTTTTAGTTTTTGCGGTTGTGCTGGGTTTTAGCTCGGTGGCATACGCCGGAGGCGATGATGTGGAGTCAATGCTCCAAAAGCTTCAGTCACGCGTGGATGTTTTAGAAAAGAAAGTTAATGTCCAGGACGTCCATATCAAGTCGCAGGAATCGGTGATAGGGGCGCAACAGGGAAAAATTAATGAATATGAATCAAAGTTATCGCAGTTTGAGGAGAACCTTCACCGGGTTCCGGGAGAACCAATGCAGCTTATGGGGGGGGTTGAGTTGGGCGTAGGCGGCACAATGATTGTTCAGGGTACCGGCAATACTAATTACCGCGACGGGCAGACACAAAAGGAAGGCCGTGCAGATGCCTCATATTCAGCGGATGTAACGTTATCCAAGGAATTCAAGGAGGTTGGCGGCAGGGCATTTGTCCACCTTGAGGCAGGCCAGGGCGCAGGTTTAGAGGATAACCTGACCTTATATAGCAATGTCAACCGCGATGCCGGTGACAGCGACGCTAAAGTAGAGCTAACCGAATTTTGGTATGAGCAGGATATCTTTAAGAACAAAGCCGTTGCTACTTTTGGTAAACATGATCCTACGGTTTATTTTGACCAAAACGATGTTGCTAATGATGAAACTACCCAGTTTTTTGGCAGGATATTCCGTAATTCGCCTACAGTTGAGTTTCCTGATAATGGCGCAGGTATCCGTTTTGCTTACCTGCCGGTTGAATGGTTAGAGTTAGGCTACGGCGTCTTTGATGGAAGCGGAAGTTGGGAAAAGATCGGAGATAATCTGTTTAATATTGGACAAGCGCATTTTAAGACTAATTTCTTTAATTTACCAGGCAATTATCGTTTCTACGCTTGGAATAACAATGCAGACCATACTAAATGGCTGGATAGTGAGAAGAACAAAGAGGCAGCCTATGGTTTTGGTTTAAGTTTTGACCAGAAGCTAAACGGTATTGTTACGTTATTTACCCGTTACGGTTGGCAGAATCCGGAAGTTTACAACCCTGAGTTAACCGCGGCAGACGGCTCCAATTATTCCCTGAAGCAGGCCTGGAGCGCAGGTTTTCAGGTTGAGGGTAGACCATGGGGAAGAGAGAAAGATGTGTTCGCCTTTGCCGTAGGACAGGTAATCCCCTCTGATGATTATAAGAAAGCAAACGAAGGTTTTCTATCAAAGGCAGAAGGGCATCTGGAAGCGTATTACAGGATATATGTTAATAGCCATCTTTCCATTAGTCCTGATATCCAATATATCTGGAATCCGTTCGGAAAAGATGTTGTTGGCAATACCGGTGGAATCTTTGTGGGAGGTTTAAGGGCGCAGGTTGATTTCTAACGCTTGAATTAGAAAAAGGCGGCTGGTGGAGATTTATTGCAGCCGCCTTTTTATTGCGGTAAAGACATCTAGTAAGAGTAAATACTTGACAAAATTATGCCATATGGTATAAATAGAAATCATTTCTATCTAACGTATGGATATTAATAACTACCTAATAACATTAAAAGAAAATCACCTAAAAATAACTCATCGCAGAAAAGCAGTCATAGAACTTTTTCTAAAGGAGGGTAGGTATCTTGGGCCTTATGAAATAAGGGATAGGCTTAAGAAAATTCATCTTAAGGTAGGTTTACCTTCGGTTTACAGGATTTTAGAAGAATTCGAAAAAGCAGGAATTTTAGTAAAGGTTGAGCATAAGAGCCGGCAGCTTTATTATAGTTTGTGTAAAAATCCGTATAAAGATCATCATCATTTTATCTGCAGGGAATGTAATAAAGTTGAAGAAGTGGAATTTTGTAACTTCCAGGAAATCTCTCGATTTATAGAGAAGAAATTAAACGCTAAAGTCCAGTATCATTCTTTACATATAGAGGGACTATGTTCGAAGTGCAAGTAAGATTTCCAAAAGCGGCAACATTACTTATCGCTTTTCTTCTGTATGCCGCAATAGTTATTTCTCACCCTTTTGCGCATAACCATATTGAGCATCAAGGACAGAACCATCAGGAATGCTCTATATGTCTTTGGTTGCACAATAACACTCTTGATGTGTCAACCGTAATTCCTTTATTAGTTTTCTTTGTGTTATTCTATTCTGCTGCTTTGTTTTATCCAGTCACTCCAGTTCGTTTCTATCTACTCGCACAATCATCCCGCGCCCCCCCTTTTTTTAGTATCACCAATTTTTTGAATATTTAAGTCTAGGAAGTTCAGCAATTTATTTTTATCTTGGGGGGGATATGCATATTAAAAGAATGCTGTATCTATCGTTTTTAGCTATTTTTATAATATCTTCATTTTGTTACGCGGATGATAGCGATATTCAGAATATGCTTCGCCAGATGCAGAAGCGCATTGAAGTTTTAGAGAGTAAGGTTTCCGATCAGGACAAATATATTGTGGCACAGAGTACAACTGTCCAGACACAGCAACAAACGATTTCGGAATACGAATCAAGGCTGTCGCAATTTGAGGAAAAACTCAAACGGGTTCCGGGCGAGCCCATGCAGCTTATGGAAGGCTTAGAGCTTGGCGCGGGAGGTACTTTTATTGTACAAGGGGCTAATAATATCAACTACGACGGCGACGGAAAGACTCTTAAGAAATCCCTTACCGATGGTTTGTATTCAGCTGATGTAACTTTAGCCAAAGAATTCAAAGAAGTAAATGGTAGGGCATTTTTGCACTTGGAAGCCGGGCAGGGCGCAGGACTTGAGGATAACCTTACGCTTTATAGCAATGTCAACCGCGATGCCGGAGATAGCGAAGCCAGGGTTGAGGTGACCGAACTTTGGTATGAACAGAACTTGTTTAAAAATAAGGCCGCTGTTACCTTTGGTAAGCTTGATCCTACTGCTTATTTCGACCAAAACGAAGTCGCTAACGACGAAACTACCCAATTCTTAGGTAGGATATTCCGCAACTCGTCTACAGTTGAATTTCCGGATAATAACGCCGGTATACGGCTTGCGTATATGCCAACCGAATGGCTTGAGTTAGGTTATGGTATGTTTAATGCGAAGGGCAGCTGGGATAAAATCGGAGATAATCTCTTTAATATCGGCCAGGTTAGTTTTAAGACGAATTTCCTGAGTCTGCCGGGTAACTATCGTTTCTACGGCTGGGCTAATAATGCCAATCATACTAAATGGTTGGATTCTGACAAGACTAGAGAAACAGCTTATGGTTTTGGTTTAAGTTTTGACCAGAAGGCTAATGATATCGTAACGTTATTTTTCCGTTACGGTTGGCAGAATCCTAAGGTCTATAACCCTGAATTAACGGCAACAGATGGATCCTATTATTCTCTGGAGCAATCCTGGAGCACGGGTTTCCAGGTTGAAGGTAAGCCTTGGGGTAGGGAGAAGGATATTTTTGCTTTTGCTGTAGGCCAGGTAATGCCCTCGGATGATTATAAGAAAGCAAATGATGGCTTCCTCGCAAAACCAGAAGGGCACTTAGAAGCCTATTACAGGGTACATATTAATGATCATCTTTCAATCAGCCCTGATTTCCAGTACATTTGGAATCCGTTTGGGAAGGATGTAATAGGGGATACATCTCCTGTATTTGTAGGTGGAATGAGGGCGCAGGTGGATTTTTAAATACAAGGAAAGGATATTGATATGTTAATGACAAAACGTGGTTTCGTTGCAGTTCTGGCCGGGTTTTTATTAATGAGTTGTTTTGGGCATTTAAATAACGCTAAGGCAGAACAGATAAAACAAATTAAGATTGTAGCGTCATTTTATCCTATGTATATCGCAGCTAAAAATGTAGCCCGTGATATACCCGGAGTTATAGTCCAGAATCTTACGCCGCCCTTAACCGGATGTTTGCATGATTATACGGTAACAACCAATGATATGAAAAAACTGGCTGACGCTCAGGTCTTTGTAGCCAATGGCGCGGGGATGGAGTCTTTTTTGGATAAAGTTATAGCGCAACATCCAAATTTAAGAATAATCCAGCTATCAGAAGGGGTACCTTTAATTAAAGGCGAAGGTGATGAGGGCGATAATCCGCATGTATGGGTTAGTGTATTCAATGCCATAACCCAGGTGGAAAACCTCGGTAAAGCCATGGGAGAATTCGATCCTACCCATAAGGCGCTTTATGAAAAAAATACTGCCAGCTATGTAGCAAAGCTTGAGAACTTGCGTAAAAAGATGCATTCAGAATTAGCTCTTTATAATGGTAGGTCAATTATTACGTTTCATGAGGCATTTCCTTATTTTGCCCAAGAATTCAACCTCAATATTGCAGCCGTAGTAGAAAGAGAACCGGGAAGCGAACCGAGCGCAAAAGAACTTTCAGAAACCATAGATCTTGTGAAAAAGTCAGGCGTTAAAGCGTTGTTTAGCGAACCGCAATATCCGTCTGGCGCAGCGCAAGCAATCGCAAGGGAAACTGGGGCTAAAGTTTATGTGCTTGATCCTGCGGTAATCGGCTCGGATGATTATGATGCTTATATAAATATCATGGAAAACAATTTGGCTGTTTTGAAGAAAGCATTCGCCAAATAATTAGAAGGAGAGTCGTTTTGCAAAATACCTGTGAACATCGCTGCGCAAAAATCGACAATTTAAGGGTCAAGTTAGGGGCCGATGTTATACTTGATAATGTCAATCTGCATGTGAACTGCGGAGAGGTTATCGGGATAGTCGGGCCAAACGGTGCTGGAAAGACTACTCTTTTACGTACAATCCTTGGCGAGGTTCCATATCAAGGCAAGATAACATACCGGATAAACGGGAGTGTATCCAAGAAACCAAAGATAGGCTATGTCCCGCAGAAACTGCAATTTGACCTTAGCTCTCCCATAAGTGTGGTAGACCTGGTGGCTTCGGCGATAAGCCGTAAGCCCATTTGGGCCGGGGTTAGTGAGGAGTTGCTAGAGAATGTAAAAGGCGTTTTATCTTTATTTTCAGCCGTCCATTTGCTTAAAAGAAGGATTGGCGAGCTTTCCGGAGGAGAATTGCAGCGTGTGTTGCTTGCTATTGCTATGACGCCCGAGCCTGAACTGTTACTTTTAGATGAGCCGGCCAGTGGAGTTGACGTTAAAGGATTATCTCTTTTTTATCAGATTGTAGATGATTTGAGGAAGAAACATCATATCGCAGTCATCCTCGTAACCCACGATTTAGCCGGTGTATCTTCTTATGTTGACCGGCTTATCCTTCTTAATCGTTCGGTTATTGCAGAGGGAAACCCGCAAGAAGTGCTTTCAAATGAAAAATTAGTAAAGGCATTCGGTCCGACTCTATGGAATATTTCTTGTCTGCCGGATTTAATATCAAAAGGCGGTAAAAATGGCAATCATTGAGGCATGGTATAGGTTAATGGATATGCTCGGGTTTAGCTGGACGCACTATGTCTTTATGAAAAATGCGCTTTTAGCCATATTGCTGGTTACGCCGTTGTTCGCGCTTTTAGGCACAATGGTGGTAAATAACCGCATGGTTTTCTTCACCGATGTATTAGGCCATTCTGCTTTAACAGGGATAGCAATAGGTGTGCTTTTAGGTTTTAATGACCCAACGCTCTCCATGGTGGGCTTAGCGGTGGTTTTGGCAGTTGCGGTAAATATACTTAAAAACATTACAAGAGCATCCATAGATACTGTCTTGGGGGTTTTTATGGCATTTATCGTTGCTCTGGGGATTGTTATTCTGAGCAGGCAGGGAGGGTTTGTAAAATACACAAGTTATTTGATTGGTGACATCCTTGCAGTTACCCCCGGGCAAATAGCTTGGTTTTTCGTAATAGCCGTAGTTGTTTTTGTCTATTGGTATATGGCAGGCAATGCCATGATACTTACAAGCGTTAATTCATCTTTAGCGCGTAGTCGTAGGCTTAACACCTTTTTAATAGAAACGAGCTTTACGGTACTGCTGGCATTAGTGGTGATTGTTTCAATCCGCCTGGTAGGTATTTTAATTATAAACTCCCTTTTAGTCTTGCCTGCGGCAGCAGCTCGTAATCTTGCGCGGAACATGCATGCGTATACGGCATGGGCGGTAATTATAAGCGTTCTTTCTGGTATTACAGGATTAATCGCATCATATTATTGGGGAACAGCCAGTGGCGCCACAATCGTTCTTTTTGCCGCAGGTTGTTATGGTATCTCGGCACTATTAGGCAGATGGTTGTTTAAATGACAAACACGCTTCAAACAATTATAACTAAGTCGCCTATTTTAGCGATATTCATTGTGTTTTGGGCAGGGTTTATCGCATCGTTAAGTTCTTGCACTCTAGTCAGAATACCTATTGTGTTTGGGTATGTAACAGGAGCGAATCACCCTAAAAGAAAAACAGTATTATTGGCTGTTTGTTTGGCTTCGGGATTAATTGTTAGCTATACATTCTTAGGTGTAGCTTTAATCGTGCTTAAAAACCTAGCCTTTGGTTTGGTGCATATAAGCAGGTATGTTTATATGGGGTTAGGATTTATTCTATTAGGTTTTGGTATTGTTTACGCCGGATTAATTAAAAACGAGCAGACACATCATTCAGGTTGTGAAGTAAATGCCAAGGCCAAGAAAAGAAGTTTCATTGGAGCGTTTGTATTTGGAGTTATGTTCGCATTTTTAGAGATGCCGGCTTGTCCCTGTTGTGCTTCTGTGCTTTTTGTGATTGCAAGCATCGTGGGTTTCTGGGATTCATGGGCGTATACATTTATTATATTCTTTAGTTTTGCGATTGGACAAAGCCTGCCGATATTGTTGATTGGTTCATCTACGGGATTGATAAAACATTTAGCTCCCAAGGTGGAAAGACTAGAAAAATACATTCAATTCGTAGCAGGCAATATTCTTATATTGATTGCATTATTTTTCTTTATTATTGCATAAGGATTCAACCATGGATAAACACGAACATTGTAGCTGTGGCCATCTTCACGAGCATAACAGGCAGCCGAGGCTGGCTTTGAGATGGTTACTTAGCCTCACTTTTATATGCTCAAGCTTAATCATTATGAGGCCGTTTATAGCGAAACAGTTATTGTCTCGCGCCTCTTCATATATGCCCTGTGAGTTATTTTCTGATGCAATAAGAAGTTATGAAAAGGCAGTGCTTCTTGATAAAAGGAACGTTATGGCATGGGATATGCTGGGGTATAGCTATAAAAGTAATGGTGATTTGGAGAAGTCTATATATGCTTACCGGCAGGCCCTAAAAGCTGATCCTAAAGATAAAAGCGCGAACTTTAGCATTGGAGTAATCCTGGCATCTGAAAAGAAATATAAAGAAGCGGTACCGTATTTTGAGCAAATTAGAGCGTTCGGGTCGGACAACAGGAGGCAGGGGGTGGATATTGTTTCTTATCATAAATCTTCATTAAGATTACTCGTTACTTGTTATGATGCGTTAAAAGAACTTAATAAGAGGAATAGCGCTTTGGAAGAATTACATAGATATTATCCAGAAGATAATTCAATATTAGGTAAAATATAATCTAGGAGATTCTTTAAGTAATGAGAAAATTCGTTTCTGTCCTAAAATACACATTTGTTTTAACAGTAATTCTATTATTTGCGATGAAAAAACCAGATTCAACGCAGTCATTCCATTCCGTAAGATTTACAGATGAAGCTCTTGCTGGTCAATCAGATGATAAGCAGGTGTATAATTTAAACATAAAAGAACTCGAAAAGGTTCAAGGCCAGGTTACTAAAGACGGGGAGGACATTAAGGGCTTCCCGATAGATATCCTTCATTTTAATGGCAAGAAAATCAAATTAATAGGTTACCTTTTGATTCCTTATGATGCTTATCTTTCGGATGGGTCTCTTGATAGTTTTGCGTTAGGCAAGAACGCTTATGGATGCCCGTGTTGTGATTGGGGCTCTAGCCCGCCACCAACAATATTTAACGTAGTGTTTATTACTATGAAAACGGGTGAGAAACTAAAGCCGCCATTTACTCCTCGTGTAGAAGTCACCGGTACATTCTACGCGCAAAGACAATACTTTACTGATGATCAAGGGAAGAAGAAACTCGCGGGGCTATTTTTTATACAAGATGCTGAAGCCAAGAATAAGAAGGGATTATTTTAATTTTGGAATAGATGTGGGAATCTTACAAGGGTGTCTTTCGACGCTACCCAAAACTTTTATTATCTGAAGAAAGGCGCTTAATTTCTAGGGCCCAAAAAAGCTCAAAGAAAAGTAAAGATGAGCTTGTCCTCCGTCACGTTAGTTTCCTAATCTTTAGAATCCACAAGATTGTGTTTCCTGCCCTAAACCATCGCTTTGGTGAAGATTTACTTGCAGAAGCTACCCTTATTGTTTATAATAAAATTGAAAGTTACGATCTTAATTACCGTGATAATAAAGGTAATCCTAAGCCCGTTAAATTTATTTCATACATTTGGAAACGAATTGACGGATTTATAATTAATTCCTTAAAAAAAGAGCTAGGCGCATCTAATTATTACGATAGATACGACGAAAATAGCATCGAAAGTAACGATTTATCGTTTATGTCCGGGGAAGAGGGGCGGATAACGCTATCTTCTAATTACTCAAAGAGTTACGGAGATTATAGCTAGAAATGACCGGACAAAACAGACATTTTTCCGGAGGAATTACCTCTCTGGAGGCGGAGATTTTCTTATTATAGGCTATAAATTGGGTATAATAAGCGCCCATATATAGTGAGAGGTTTCTACTCTGCTTATAAGGGTGGGGCTTCATTTTTTACTTCCTCGGTTTTCGACGATATGGTGCCAGGGATAACGGAACTTTATTAGTTTCATATCGATATCCTCGGAGTACACCAAAAGCGGCCCCCATCCTGAAGTTTTCCGCCTATTTTGTAGTTTTTTTAGTTAACTAAAAAATACAAAAATAAATTTTGACAAATAAGAACAATTCCTATATAGTAAAGTCTATGAATAATACAGTCTACGGCTCAACTGAGATATTCCTTAAGAAGTGTAAAGATGGCAATCTTAAGATTACTCCTCAGCGTACCGCTATATTCGCAGCATTGGTGAATGACAAGGGGCATCCTTCTGCAGATATTGTCTTCCAAAGAATAAGAAAAAAAATTCCGAATATTTCTTTTGATACAGTCAATAGGACGCTTTTATCTTTTGTTGAGCTTGGGCTGCTTAAGGTAGTGGAGGGGTATGGCCGGCCAAAGCGTTTTGATCCTGATATTGCGAATCACCATCATTTTCAATGTATTAAATGCAATAAGATCATTGATTTTTGTGACAAAAGCTTTGATGCTTTGGAAGTTCCCAGAGATATAAAAAACAAGTTTACCGTGACAGGAAAGAAAGTAGTATTGGAGGGTTTTTGCGATTCATGCGGGGAATAACTTTTTAACCTTTTAAATAGCTTAAATAACTATTTAGCATAGAATGAAAGGGGTTATTGTTATGAAACGGTTTTTTAATTGGCAAGCAATTCTTGCGTTAATCTTAATTTTCCTATCGTTCATTTTTTATTTAATTCATTATTTGATTTTTAGGGATTTACGCCATATATTTATTTATCTAATCGGCGACATTGCCTTTTTGTTTCTAAATGTCTTGATAGTAACTTTGGTTTTGCAACGCTTACTCGAATTCAGGGATAAACAATCCATTTTAAATAAGCTAAATATGGTAATAGGGACTTTTTTCAGCGAGGTAGGCAATGAGCTTTTAAGAAAATGCTCTCAATTTGATCCGCAGCTTAGTGATATAGGGCGTCACCTTGTGGTAACAAAGGATTGGACGGACAAAGAGTTTATGAAGGTGCGCAAAAGCATACAGGGTCATGAAAGCAGCATAGATAGTAAGAGAGGCGACCTTATTAAGATGAAAGATTTTTTAGTTGGTAAAAGACAGTTCTTGCTTAGCCTCCTTGAGAACCCTAATCTGCTTGAACACGAATCTTTTACCAATCTGCTCTGGTCAGTATTTCATTTGACAGATGAACTGGCCCACAGGCGTGATTTAGCGAAGTTACCCGATACTGATTATCAGCATTTATCAGGTGATATAGAAAGAGCATACCAACAGTTAATTTTACAGTGGTTGGATTATATGAAGCATCTAAAACAGGATTATCCGTATCTGTTTTCATTAGCAATGAGGACAAATCCGTTTGATATAAACGCTTTTGTAGAAATAAGACAATAAAGAATGAGGGATTTGGTATATAGCAGTCAAGAAAGTTGGTAAAATATAGTTGCAAAATATATGGTAATGGAGTTACAGTAACAAAAGTTGATGGTTGAAGTTTTGTTTGTTGTGGGCACACCATATCGAAGACAGAAGGTTAAAGAAATTGCAAATTTTAATAAATGGAGGTGGTCATGCCTGACTTCGGAAATCCGTTTTCTGGTCTTAAGAAAGAGCATAAAGTTACAAATGAAGAACTGATTCGCGCAATCCGTTTTATGATTGCAGCAGAATATGAAGCAATTCAGCTTTATATGCAACTTGCCGAGTCGACTGATAATAAGTTAGCTCAGGAAGTTTTAAAAGATATTGCGAATGAAGAAAAAGTTCACGCGGGCGAGTTTTTAAGATTATTAAAAGAGCTTGCTCCAGATGAACAGAAGTTTTATGATGAAGGCGCTGGAGAAGTAGAAGACGAAATGAACAAAAAATAGCTGATAGAATGCATTAGATGAATATTTGTAATTCAAAAGTAATCAGCTAGGAATTACTTTCTAAATTTGAAATACTGGTTATATATTAAGGTAACACTCAATATCAGGCGTCATTTGCAAAATAGAGAGGCTTCCCTTATGATATGCAAAAAGGGTCTCAATAATTATTTTTTCATTCAGAGAGTAGAGAGGTTATTCTTCGTCTAATATTGCTGCCAGTTTTGGACGGATTTTTTATTAATTTATTGAATATTTTCTCTGACTATAGTATAGTAAGTTTAAGAATTTATTACAAGTGGTCTGGGAGTACGCAAGTATTTCTGGAGGTTTTTAGATGGTCGGGCCGCCATCTTGCATTTATATGCAAGATGGCATTTTATTTTAATGAGGTTAATTAAATGAAAAGAATACTTTTCTTTATCCTTCCTATATTAATCATCGTTGCGCTTGGATTTACTATTTCAGGCGTTATGCAAGCCCGTTTCACAGAAGAAAAGTTGATGGATGATTTGCAGAGAAAAGCTAAATCCGTTGGTGAGAGTTTAGAGTTATCTGCCAGATATATTTTAATTAACAATGATCTTAAGCAGGCCAATCGGTTAGTCGAGAGTTTTCAAAAAAGAGAAAGGCTACAGGGTTGTGTTATTTATGATAAAGATGGCAACATTTTTGCTATTACTGAGAGGTTCTCTGATTTAGAAAAAGAAGAAAGACCGTATGTAAAGAATATTTTATTGACTAAAAATCCGCGTGGGGCTTTAGATAATTTTAAGGAATATTCCGTATATAGTTATATCCTGCCTGTTTTAAATGACGAGGGAAATGTTTTAGGTATGGTGGAAGTAATTTACGATACCTCATATCTGCTTACTACGATGGCAGAATTATGGAGAAAAATAAGTTCTGCTTCAGTAGTTTTCATATCATTGATAGTGTTGGTTACTTTTTTAATCCAAAGGCAAATTTTTATTATGCCGGTGCGCAGATTAACGCAATGGTTTACTCATTTTCAGCGGGGAGATACTGATAAATTACGACCTTTTAATGAAAAAGGTGAATTTGGTAAATTGATTAGCGAGGTAGAGCAAGTTGCTTTAAGCCTAAGAGTGGCGCGCCGAACAATATCATATGAAGCCAATGATCGACTGAATAAGGAAGAATTGTGGACTGAGGCTAAACTTAAAGATTTAGTGCATGCCAAACTTGGTGATAATGCTTTTTTTGTGGTTTCTAATAGAGAGCCGTATATGCATATTTTTAATGATAGTACTGGTATATCTGAATGTATAAGGCCGGCAAGTGGAGTGGTTACGGCAATACATCCGATTATTTCTGCTTGTGGTGGAACATGGATTGCACATGGAAGTGGTAATTCTGATAAGAAATTTGTTAATTCTAAAGATAAGTTAGGTATCCCACCTGATGATCCTCGTTATATTCTCAAGAGAATTTGGTTAAGTAAAGAAGAAGAACAAGGCTACTATTATGGATTTTCAAATGAAGGGTTGTGGCCTCTATGTCATAATACACATACCCGTCCGATGTTTAATGAAACTGATTGGCGTATGTATAAAGAGGTAAATCAAAAATTCGCCGATAGCGTTTTAGAAGATCTACCAGTAAAGCATCCGTTTATTTTTGTGCAGGATTATCATTTTACACTTTTGCCAAAAATGATTAAGGATAAACGTCCAGATGTAAAGATTGCTCTATTTTGGCATATACCTTGGCCAACACCAGAGGCTTTTATGATCTGTCCGTATCAGAACGAGATTCTTGAAGGGATGCTGGGAGCAGATTTGATTGGTTTTCATGTTCAGAATCATTGTAATAATTTTTTAGATACTGCTAATAGGTTGTTGGAATCGCGTGTGGATACGGAAAAGTTCAGCGTGGTTAGGTCAGGAAAGGAAACTTTTATCAGGGCATTTCCGATCAGTGTTAATGCTCAGATAGGCACATTTAAGGTTGATCCTATACGTCAGGTTGAGAAGCTGAAGAAGGAGTTTGAGCTTGAGGGTAAAATCGTTGCAGTCGGTGTAGATAGAATTGATTATACTAAGGGCATAGTTGAAAGATTACTGGCAATTGACAGATTTTTAGAAAAATATCCGGAATTTAAAAAGAAGTTTGTGTTTATTCAGCTAGCTGCTCCCAGCCGGACACACATTAAGCGGTATCATGATTTAATTGGTGAAATTGATGAATTGGTTGAAAAGATTAATTGGAAACATATAGATGGTAATTGGAAACCGATAATTTATCTCAAGAAACATTTTTCGCAAGATGATATTCAGCCATATTATAAATTAGGGGATATTTGCATTGTCAGTTCTCTGCATGATGGAATGAACTTAGTTGCAAAAGAATACATTGTGGAGAAAGAGGATTTATCTGGAGCTTTGATTCTTAGCCAGTTTACTGGAGCGGCCCGCGAACTCAATGACGCTATACTGATTAATCCATATTCAACTGAGGAATTTGCAGATAGTATAAAGTTGGCAATCCAAATGCCTAAAGAAGAGAAAATAAGGCGTATGGTGAATATGCGTAAAATTGTAGCAGAGAATAATGTTTATCGTTGGGCAGCTAGTATTATCACGGAGCTGACAGCTTTAAAGAAAACGTAGCTTCGGAATAAAGATGGTAGACCGTAAACAGAGAAAGACAGGTTAATTCAATGCAGTATGGTTTGGATAAGTTGGAACAAATTAAGAACAATCTTCGCAATAAAGATCTTTTTTTATTTTTAGATTATGATGGCACTTTAGCTCCGATTGCCAGTACTCCAGAGAAGGCTGTATTTTCTGAAGAGACGAGGGGCATTCTTAGGCAGTTAATTCAGAAATCAAATTGTAAGTTAGCGATTATTTCAGGTAGACAATTAAGCGATATAAAACAAAAGATTGGTTTAGAAAATATTATTTATTCGGGCAATCATGGTTTAGAAATTCAGGGGCCAAAATTAAAGCATAAAGCCAATCTTCAGCTTTTATATATTAAAGCATTGATGAAGATTAAAAATTTGCTTATTACTAAGTTGGCCGAGGTTGAGGGGGTTATTATTGAAGACAAGGGTATTTCTTTATGTGTGCATTATCGACTTGTAAAGAAAGAGGATATTTCGCGAGTAAAGATTATTTTTCATGAGACAATTATTAATTATTTAGTAAATGGTTTAATTATGATTAAACCAGGTAAGAGGGCTATTGATATTAGGCCGGCTACTTGGATGAACAAGGGAAAAGTAGTAATGTGGCTTTTAGCTAGAGAGAGATTCAGAAAGCAGGGCTATCCGCTGCTTCCGATTTATATCGGTGATGATTTAACTGACGAGGATGCTTTTATTGCGTTAAAAGATATAGGTATTACTATTCGAGTCGGTAAAAACAAAGATTCTCAGGCGCAGTATTATTTTCGGAATACCAATGAAGTTAAAATTTTTTTAAAAATGATATTAATTGTACTGAATAAATAGAAAATATGAATGATTATTTAAAAGAAAAATCTCCTTTTATTTTTTATGCCCGAGCGCATCTTTCTGAATTAACCGGGTTAAGGGCAACTACTTTGGGGCAATTAGTTGGATTAATTAAAACTGTTCCAGGAGCTTCAATTTATCATCATACACATAGATTTCTACAACAGCATCAATATCTTTCTCCTGAGCCTCCAAATGATTTTTCTTATTGGGTAGCTGATTGTCTGGGAGAGGATGAGCTTGGAGAAAAACTGTCTAGTATTGATACAATGCAGTTTTTTACAATACATAGTTTAAGAGAAAAAATAGCTTTAACAATAGAAAAATATTTGGAGGAAAATCCGTTTGCAAAACTTAGATTTGCCCGCAGTGGAGAGGAATTCCATTTTATTAAATCAAATAGTTTTGTTTTTAGGACTAATTATTCTGCACAGGATTTAGATGAATTTAGCCAAGTACTTCAGGACATAACGATTGATTCTATATATTTTCACATTTTTGAAGCTCGGCTTAGGTTAGAAAAACAAGTAAATGATTTTTCAAACTGGATTGAAACGACTATCGGCGATAAGGATCTAGCGGATAAAATAACTAAGCTGGATCCATATACTTATACACTTGAAGATTTAAGAAATAAAATTATTTATTTGATTAAAAACAGAGGCTCTAAGTAATATGGCTAAATTAGATGATTATATTCCTATCGTTGGTCAGTCTACGATAAATGAATTGAGAATGCTTGCTCAGAAGATGGATGGCAGGCGCGTGCAGCATATTAATTCCACGGCTGTAGGAGGAGGGGTGGCTGAGATTTTAACTCGAATGATACCCTTGCTTAAGGAGTTGGGTGTTAATGCTAGTTGGGATTTGGTAAAAGGCGGTCAGGATTTTTATGGGGTAACCAAGAAATTTCATAACGCTTTGCATGGAAGGCCAGAGTTAATTGCTCAGAGTGATTTTGATATTTTTACTGAGACCAGTAAAAGAAATATTGATGAATTAGATACGTCTGCGGATATTGTTTTCGTGCATGACCCGCAGCCGATAGCTTTAATTGAGAAAAAAAGAGAGAATAAATGGATTTGGCGTTGTCATATTGATGTGTCTAATCCTAATCAGAAAGTTTGGAAGTTTTTGATGAACTATATTGGGCGATATGATGCTGCTGTTTTTTCGGCGCCGAGTTTTTCCCAGAGGTTATCGATAAAACAATTTCTTATTTCGCCTTCCATTGATCCTTTAAGTGATAAAAACAAAGAATTGCCCCAGGAAGTTATTAATGGAGTTTTAAGGAAATATGAAATTACTAGGGGTAAACCAATTATTACCCAGATTTCTCGTTTTGATTATTTAAAAGATCCGGTGGGAGTAATCGACGCTTATTTGCAGGTTAAGCGTTACATTGATTGCCAGTTAATTCTGGCTGGGGGCACGGCTAGTGACGACCCGGAAGGCCAGAAGGTGCTTGAAGAAGTTCAAAATAAAGCTAAAGCGGATAAAGATATCCATATATTACTTTTACCTCAAAATGATATCGAAGTAAACGCTTTGCAAAGAGCGTCTGATGTTATTATTCAGAAATCAATAAAAGAGGGCTTTGGTTTAACAGTAGCAGAAGCGCTTTGGAAGTCTAAGCCAGTAGTAGCTTCAGGCGTCGGTGGAATTCCATTACAGATAAGGCATAAATATTCTGGATTGTTGTGTCATTCTATCGAGGGGGCTGCCTTTTCTTTAAAGCAATTATTAAATAGTCCTGATTATGCTAAAAAATTAGGGCAAAATGGAAGGGAGCATATTAAGAATAATTTTTTACTAACGCGTCATATTAAAGAATATATTTTATTATTTTTATCATTATATCATTCTGGAGATATAATTAATTTATAAAATAATTTAAATCAAAGGGTTCGCAGATCTTCTTTCTGCGGAGGTTAATAAGTTGGTCGGGCCGCCATCTTGCATGCAAATGCAGGTGGCTTCTTTTTTTTGAAAGTAGGTTAAGGAAAATGCGCATGGTTAGGGTTATTTTGTACTTTTAATTACAATGGAATTTTTACCTTAAAATATCCTTCAATCTAGTTTGATAAAATGCATTATCAGAGGAGAATATTATGAGGCTAAGTGGGTGGATATTAATTGTAATTGCATGGTCAACTATTTTGGGCATGGCTATTTTTTGTTTTAGTCGAATATTTAGAAAAAAGCTTTAGTGTTGATGGTTTAAGCAATTATGGGGGGGTAATATGTTTCTTGAATTATTATAAAAGATAGAAGTTTTTGCCCTGATGGTTTTATTTGGTATACTCTTTTATTCCATGAATACTAGAAAGCTAAGTAGAGAAATAAGATGTTTAATAAACAATAAGTGGTAAAAATTTAATATTTTAAGATAAAGAGTTAATTACAGAGGAGAAAAATGAATGGGAATTTATGGCAGGATTGGCCGATTTACATTTTAGGTGGCGCAGTGGTTTTCTTTTTTACTTTTATTGTGATCAAAAGCAATCAAAATAATAAAAATAAAAAGAATACTAAAGTATCAGATAAAATTAATGAATAGAAATGTATAGAATTAATATTTTATTTATCTTTTTTGTTTTAGTTTACTTTTTATTCGTGATCTTCCCGCGAAGACGATCTCTTATCGCTATTAGTGCAGTTGGCGTGTTATTGCTTACTAAAACACTTTCTTTTCCTCAAGCTTTTGCTTGCATAAATTGGAATGTTATGGGTATTTTTGTGGGGACATTAGCCATTGCTGATGTTTTCATGAAAAGCCGGGTGCCTGCGGTTATTGCAGAGATTATTGTGGATAAAGCAAAAAATAGCGCATGGGCTATTCTGCTCATTTGTGCCCTTGCTGGATTCATCTCCATGTTTGTTGAGAATGTAGCTACGGTTCTTATTATTGCTCCTATTGCTTTAACTCTTGCACGTAAGATTAAATTGAATCCGATAAAGATGATGATAGCGATCGCTATCTCTAGTAATCTACAGGGTGCGGCAACGTTAATTGGCGATCCTCCAAGTATGCTTTTAGCAGGATTTACGAAAATGAACTTTGGTGACTTTTTCTTTTATAGGGGTAGGCTAAGTATATTCTTTGCGGTTGAGTTAGGCGCTCTTGTTTCTTTTTTTGTTCTAATGTTTATTTTTCGCCAGGAGAGGCATAAAGTTAAACTTATACCCGTGGAAAAAATTCAGTCTTGGGTGCCCACTATTCTACTTATACTATTGATAATTTCACTCGCCGTGTCTTCGTTTTTTGATACTGGTTTTCAATATGCTGCTGGAATAATTTGTATGGTTATTGGGATTATTTCTTTATTGTGGGAAAAGCTGAAGAATAAAGGAGAGATTATTGAGCTGGTTAAATCATTAGATTGGGATACAGCATTATTTCTGGCAGGCATATTTATTTTAGTTGGTAGTCTATCTTTAACCGGATGGATAGACAATATTGCTCAATTCTTATCCAGCATAATTGGGGGAAATATTTTTTTGGGTTATACGTTATTTGTTTTTATATCTGTAGTTATTTCTGCGTTTGTGGATAATGTGCCTTTCCTTGCGGCTATGCTTCCTGTTGCGATTCAGATGGGTTCTAAGCTTAATGTAAATCCGTCGTTATTTATATTTGGTTTACTTATTGGCGCAAGTTTGGGAGGAAATATTACTCCAATAGGCGCGTCTGCCAATATTGTTGCCTGCGGACTGCTTAAGAAAGAAGGTTTTGAAGTTAAGTTTAAGGATTTTATAAAAATAGGAATACCTTTTACTTTTGGTGCGGTTATAACTTCTTATCTTTTTGTTTGGCTTATATGGGGTAAATAGCTTCGATGTCCATCTTTAAATGGTGGACATGCGAGAAAGTTTTATTTTGCAAAGAGTTACATAATTTTAAGCCAAAATTACCGGACAAAACGGTCATTCCTGCTTCGTCTTTGGCTTTTCAGGCCCTTGCGCTTCGCGCGAGGATTTCATTAGACAGAAACTTTAAGGCGTTCAAATTTCGATATATAAAAGCTTAAAGTGCTCAAATTTGGCGAGGAATTACCTCTCTAAAGGTACAAATTTTCTTGTTAAAGGCTATAAATTCGCTATAATAAATACCTATATATAGGGAGAGGTTCCTACTCGGCTTATAATAGTGGGATCTCAATAATTATTTTCTTATTCAGAGAGGAGAGGGGCTTACAAAGGAGGAGCGTATGTTTAAAAAGGCAGCTACTTTTATTTTATCGGTGTTTTTATTGTTAAATATCTGCGGATGTTTTCTCTTGGTTGCAGGCGCAGTAGGAGGCGTAGGTACAGCAGCTTGGCTCTCCGGTAAGTTGACCCAGCAGTTCAATGCCCCTTATGATAGGACCGTAAAGGCCTCAGAGTCAGCCCTAAAGTCTCTTAATTTTGAAATAGTAAAGGTAGCCAAAGAAACAAATGTTACAACCTTCAGAAGCCATTATGCTGACGGCAAAGAGATTTGGATTGATGTGCGTAAGGTAACTGATACTTCTACGAAGGTGGAGATTCGCGTAGGAGGAGTGAGTGCAGATAAAGAAGCCTGTACTAAGATTTTGGATAGAATAAAAATTTATTTATAAATTTAGAGTACTACAAAAATTACACATATTTTTTACCCTCTGTATATAAATGTCCGGGTCTAAAGTGACGGACATTTCTGTTTCGCCTTTGGCTTTTCAGGCCCTTGCGCTTCGCGCAAGGATTTCATTAGGCAGAAACTTTAAGGCGTTCAAATTTCGATAGATAAAAGCTTAAGGTGCTAAAATTTGGTAAGGAATTACCTTTCTCTAGAGATTCTTGTGTAATGGACCTCTTGCAGGGGCACCTCGCGAGGCCCACCTCACAAAAAATAACGTTTAAAATATCATAAATAAACTATCGACAAAAATAATCTTTTATTATATTATTGGCATATGCTAAAAAATACAAAAAAAGCCAGAGGTAGGCTAAGAAATTGTTTTAACGGTTGATGAATGCGAAGCGTTGTGTTCTGTTGATCGTCAAGGTATGTATCAGGCCGATGCCGCAAAGAAAATGCGTATTTCCTGGCAAACTTTTGGTAATATTATTGAATCTGCTCGTAAAAAAACAGCAGAAGCAATTCTCTGTGGTAAAGCGCTTCGTATCGGAGGCGGAACATACACGGTTTTAAAGAAAGTAAGGAAAGGAAAGAACAATGCGTAAAGAAAAAGCAAAGAATCATTATTTAGGTAGAGACGGTAATTCAAAGCTTAATTGTGCTCAGTCAATCATTAAGGCTTATCACGATGTGTTTGGTTTACCAGAGCAAGAAGTTAATGCTTTTGCTGCTTTTGGCGGTGGTCGAGCACCTGGTGGAAGATGCGGGGCTTATTATGCTGCTTGTCATTTAGCATCCAAGAAAGCTTCGTATAATCAATCTTTGCTTGAACGTGAGTTTCTATCAGCGGCAGGTTCTTTAAAATGCAAGGAGATTCGTAGTAAAAAGAAGCTTACTTGTCTGGGGTGTATCGAAAAGGCGACAGAGTTTCTTGAGGGAGGATATTATGATTGATAAGCTTGTTGATTTTGCGCTAAAAAAACCCAAACTAATATTTTTAATTACCGCATTGGCCGTAGCGGCCTCTTTAGCGGCATTTATCCTGGTGAAGGTTGATACTGATCCGGAGAATATGCTTTCGGAGAAAGAACTTGTCCGGGTTTTTAATCATGAGGTCAAAAAAGAATTCGCTATTTATGATTACATTGTTTTAGGCGTAGTTAATGAAAAAGACGCAGGAGGGGTTTTTAATCCGGCTACCCTAGAAAAAATATATAAAATTACGGATGAGGTAAAAAAAGTCGATGGCGTCACTGCCTATGAGTTGATGAGTTTGGCAAATAAAGATGATATCGAACAGGCCGGTCCGGGAGTGATTAGCTTTCACTGGTTGATGGGAAACCCGCCCTATACAACGGCTGATGCTTTGCGGATTAAACAGCGGGCCCTGGAAAACCCGCTTTTTTACGATACCTTAATTTCGCGTGATGCTAAAGCGCTCTGTATTTATGTACCAATTAAAGAAAAAAAGATAAGCTATCGGGTAGCAAAAGATATCCAGAAAATTTTAAAGCATTACCCCGGTGTTGAGCGTTACCATCTTACCGGGTTGCCTTTAGCCGAGGACGCTTTTGGCAATGAAATGTTCTGGCAAATGGGGATTTCGGCACCTTTGGCGGTATTGGTTATTTTCTTGTTGATGTGGTGGTTTTTCCGGTATGTAGCCTTGGTGATAATGCCGTTGGTTATGTCGATGATTGTAGTGGTGATCACGATGGGATTGATGGTAGGCTTAGGTTTTCCCATTCACATTATGAGTTCGATGATCCCGATATTTCTATTGCCGATATCTGTGCTTGATTCCATCCATATTTTAAATGAGTTTTTTGAGAAGTACCGCACCTTTAAGGATAAAAACAAAACGATTACTTATGTATTGAACGAACTTTACCGGCCTAATCTTTTTACTTCCTTGACCACGGTTGCCGGATTTTTCTCGCTTTCTTTTGCGCCCATTCCTCCGGTACAGGTATTTGGTATTGCGGTAGCTTTTGGCGTGGCGTTAGCCTGGATTCTTACAGTGTTGTTGATTCCGGCGTATATCGCGCTTCTGGATGAAAAGAAGATGGGCAATTTCGGAGTGCATGAAGATGACCTGAAGCAGGGTCTTTTAAGCCGGATACTGAGTGCCTGGGGGAGGTTTACAGTTTTACGCTGGAAGCAGGTGTTGATTGGTGCGGTTGCGATAGTCGGGCTTTCAATTTATGGGATTACCCATATCCAGATTAATGATAATCCGACTAAATGGTTTAACCGTAAACATCCGATCCGGGTTGCGGATAAAGTGCTCAACTCTCATTTTGGCGGTACTTATAGCGCTTATTTGATCCTTGAGGCAAAGGATAAAGATCGGCAGGTGTTTCAGGAGCCGGAAATGTTGCGTTATATTGAAGGGTTGCAGGTATATTTAAAGGATCAGGGTAGGGTTGGTAAATCTACCTCGATAGCGGATATTACCAAGAAAGTATATTATGAGCTTTTGGGCGGGGATAAAAAGAATAATATTATTCCGTCTACTCCTCAAGCAGTAGCTCAATCGCTGATTTCCTTTGAGAATTCGCATAAGCCGGATGATCTTTGGCATTTTGTAAATCCGGATTATTCTAAGGCTAATCTTTGGCTGCAGCTAACCTCCGGTGACAATAAACAAATGTCAGCAGTAGTTAAACAGGTACAGGTATATTTTAAGCTGCACCCTGCTCCGTTTGAGATTACGTATCAATGGGCAGGTTTAACCTACATCAATATGGTTTGGCAGGATAAGATGGTGGGCGGGATGTTAGTAAATTTTCTGGGGAGTTTTATTATTGTTCTTTTTATGATGATCGTGTTATTTAAATCTCCGGTGACCGGGCTAATTTCGATGCTTCCGTTAACCATAACCATACTTTTTATTTATGGTTCACTGGGTTTTACCGGTAAGGAATATGATATGCCGGTTGCCGTACTTTCGGCTTTGACATTGGGGCTGGCGGTTGATTTTGCTATTCACTTTATCGAACGGGCGCGGATGCTTTATGCTGAAAATAAAAATTGGCCGGAAACTGTTAAGGGTATGTTTGGTGCTCCGGCACGGGCGTTAATTAAAAACGCTTTGGTAATTTCAATTGGATTCTTGCCGCTGTTTGCTTCACCATTAGTACCGTATAATACGGTAGGTTTTTTTATGTTTATGATTATGATGGTAGCTACTGTGGTTACTTTGATGATTCTACCGGCCTTGATTACCGGTTTTCCCTGGTTGGTTTTTGGAAATACAAAAGTTAAAACAGTTTGTTCCTGCGGAAAGTGTATTTTGATGGCAATAATTATAGCCGGCACCGTAGCTTATATTTTACTAGGGTATAATTTGATGAATCTTAATTCTGCTACAATTATTTGTCTGGTCATTGTTGTGGTTTTGTCCGGAACCTGCGCAATTATTTCACGGCAAAAGATTTGCAAAGATAGGAGGATATAATGAAAAAACTATTCGTGTTTTTGGCAATACTATTTCTTGTCAGTAATGCCTGGGCCCAAGAGCCTAGCGTAGATGAAATTGTGGCTAAGGCCAATAGCAGTTCGTATTATCAGGGCAAAGATGGTTTAGCTAAAGTCAATATGGTGGTTACTGATGCTCAGGGGCGTACCCGTCAGCGCCAATTAACGATATTAAAGTTAAACATTAAAGATGGGGCAGACCAGAAATATTATGTCTATTTTCATAAGCCCAATGATGTAAAAGGAATGAGTTATATTGTCTGGAAGCATTCAGGTAAAGATGATGACCGCTGGCTGTATTTGCCGGCTATGGATTTGGTGCGCCGGATTGCCGCATCTGATAAGCGTTCAAGTTTTGCCGGAACAACATTTTTATATGAGGATATATCCGGAAGGTCTATTGATTTGGATGCGCATGAGTTACTTTCCAGCGAACCCGGATTTTATACCGTCAAGAATACGCCTAAAGATGCCGCGCCCGTAGAATTTTTCTTTTATACGGTGAAAATTGATAAAAATAACTTTATTCCGATGAAGGCGGAGTATTTTGATAAAACCGGTAAGTTGTATCGGATTATTGAAGCTTTAGAGGTTGAAGATATCCAGGGATATCCCACAATTACCAAAATGAAGGCCACAGATTTAAATTCCAACTCCAGCACGGTTACTGAATTCAGCGACATTAAATATGATGTGAATTTAAACGAGGATATTTTTACCGAGCGTTTCCTGCGTACGCCTCCGCAGCAGTGGCTAAAGGAGTAAGGTGAAAAGAGCACTCTTTCTAACGGCGGTAATTATTGCTTTAGCTGTTTCGAGCGCAAATGCGTTTGAGCTTCCGGAGTGGCATGGTTTTGTGGAACAATCCTTTGGGGTGCGCCTCAGCCAGGATGATTTGACCAAACACTCAGGTTATAACTTGCTTGAGCAGAGGGTGCAGTTAAAGACTCGTTATGCTATTCCGGGAGTTAATATGCTATCCCGTTGGAATGGAGTTTTTAATTTTAAGGGTGATTTTGTCCTGGATGAGTATTTCCAGACTACCGGCTCATATGATGTGCGCGATCTAAATCTTGCTTTTAGCCCTGCCAGCATACTGGATATTAAGGTTGGCCGGCAGGTTTTGACCTGGGGGACAGGGGATTACATATTTATTAATGACCTATTTCCTAAGGATTATGTTTCATTTTATATCGGAAGGGAGGATGAATACCTGAAGAAACCTTCTGATGCCTTGCGTTTATCACTCTACCCAAAAGAAGTAAATATAGATTTTGTACTTATTCCGTATTTTACTCCAAATACTATGCCGGATGGTGACAGGGTCTCTTTTTTTGACAGTTTTCAGGGTGGGATTACCGGTAGAGATACGGATAATAATGCTGTAAAGCCGGCATTACAGGCTAAAAATATGCAGTATGCCTTGCGCCTCTACCGGACATTCGGCAGCACGGAAGGAGCGTTTTATTATTTCAACGGGTTTGATCCATCACCCCGCAGTTATTTAGATGAGCAAAATCATCAACTTTTTTATGAGCGGCTGGATGCTTATGGCGCAAGTGTACGCGGTCCTTTTATGGGTGGTATTGGCAACGTGGAGATGGGGTATCTTCATTCGCGGCAGGATGCTGAAGGGGATAATCGCCTTATTGAGAATTCAATGTTAAAGTGGCTTTTGGGATATGAAAAAGATTTGGGTAATGATTTAAAAGTTGGCGCACAGTATTTGTTTGAGCAGAAACTTAATTATTCTGAGTATAAGGCAGCACTGTTATCAAGCGATTATTTTTGGGATGAGTATCGCCACGTTTTGACCCAACGGATTACCAAGCTTTACAAAAACCAGACAGTAATGCTTGGGCTTTTTAATTTTTGGTCGCCTTCAGATAAAGACGGGTACCTGCGTTTATCCGCCGCCTATGATATTAGTGATCAGTGGAAGTTAACCGTAGGTTTTAACCTTCCCTGGGGAGAGGATGATAATACAGATTTTGGGATGATGAAAAAGAATAAGAATGCCTTTATGCGGGTGCGTTACAGTTTTTAAAATATAAAAACACCCGGCCTCATCGGACAGGCCGGTGACATTTACTTTGTAAGGAGCGGATATGGAAAGGTTGTTGCGTGGGATAGCGGGAGCGTTTATTCTAGTCAGCCTATTTTTAGCGCATTTTGTAAATGTGCATTGGTTATGGTTTACGGCATTCGTAGGAGCTAATTTATTACAATCCGCATTTACTAATTGGTGTCCGATGATGCTGATTTTGAAGAAGTTTAAAGTTTAACGTTAAATGAATAATTTACTTAAGCAGGATCAGGATAAACTTAAACTCTTTAAGAGATTCGGCTATGACATTCCTAAGACAAGGAAGGAAGTAGTTTTAAAAGCTAAATTGTCCGGTAGGATTCTTGAGGTAGGAACCGGTAAGGGGCATTTAGCGGTTGCTTTGGCGCAGAAAGGTTTAAAAGTAATTTCCATTGATATGGATAGAAAGGCGCAGCAGGTTGCCCGGGAGAATCTTAAGATGCTCAGGCTTGATAAACAAGTGACGCTTAAGATTATGAATGCTGAACGGTTGGCCTATAAAAATAGTTTTTTCGATGGAGTAATATCGGTTAATTTTCTTCATCATGCCCGCAACCCATTAAAATGTATTGAGGAGATGGTTAGGGTGACTAAAAATATTCTTGTACTTGTTGATTTGAATAAAAAAGGCGCACGGATCATGGATAAGGTGCATGCATTGGAGGGACATAGCCATCCGCGATCAGGAGTTCCCTTTAAAAACTTAGGAATATTGCTGAAAAACGCAAGGATGCAAGTTAAAACATATAGAAATACTTGTGAAACAGTTTTAATAGCTAGAAAAGGAGAGTAAAATGAGGATATGCATACCTACTGAGACAAACGAAGGTTTAAATGCTAAAGTGCATGAGCATTTTGGCAGCGCGCCATTTTTTACCATCTACGACACTGAGAAAAACGAAGTAAAGACCGTAGACAACACTAATGCCCATCATTCTCACGGGATGTGCCACCCAATTGGCGTATTGGGTACTTCAACTGTGGATGTGGTTGTTTGTCAGGGTATGGGAATGAGGGCAGTGCAGAAGATCAATGAAGCAAATATAAAGGCTTTTAGGGCGGTTGCCGGAACTGTAGATGAGATAATCAAGAAATACCAAGATAATGAATTAAAGGAAATAACCATAGAAAATGCCTGCACACAGCACGGGTGCCATTAAGAAATAGCTGTTATTTTTTTGTTTAATTCTTAAAATGAAAGATTTTCTTAGTTGGTGGAATCATATACCTGAGCATATTAATCCTATCGCTTTTAAAGTAGGTTTTATCCAAGTGCATTATTATGGGTTAATGTATCTGGCTGCTTTCCTGATAGTATATTTACTTGTCCTGTATAGATTAAAAACGGAAAACACAGGATTCAAAAAAGAGACAATTGACAATTATTTTTTCTGGTTAATTGCTGCTGTTTTAGTTGGCGGCAGAT
>Ga0172381_10000459_pt1 | contig 49125 bp, 45 predicted proteins | sample Leawel6488metaG_FD_119754 | JGI IMG/M metagenome (GOLD analysis project Ga0172381, IMG submission 119754) | Leachate microbial communities from a municipal landfill in Southern Ontario, Canada - Leachate well 64-88 metaG | ecosystem: Engineered > Solid waste > Landfill > Unclassified | place... | reverse complement strand
GATCAGGGACGAAGTGACCGGCCTCAGCCCGCGCTGTTTTGAATTCTCATGAGGCGGAAAAAGGAAACCCCGGAATAAGCGACACCACGAAGTGGCGAGTCGGTTTCCGGGGAGGACGTCATTCTTTTTATTGCCTAAACTAAAAATAACAACTGAATAACAAAAAAGAAAACGCTTCAAGCACGCCATTAGAGCAGTCAATGTAAGTGAGTTTTATCTGACAATAGTTAGATAAAGCCATTAATATCGACTGCTCTTTTTTGTACTAAATGGTTTATAAATTGGGAATATTGATCTGCCGGTCCAATCCCAATTGCCGGCAGTTTTTTATTGGGTGATCCTATAACAACCCGACGAGAGGTTTTAGTAGAAGTTGTTACTACGAAACTTCTCGCTGGAAGGATTGGTCAGGCGAAGCATCTCAGCCACCTTTTGGATGCCAAGTTAAATGGGATGCGAGGTATTGCTTACGGACAAGCTACGGAAATTTCCGTCTGAAGCTGAATACCATCGCTAGTGAGGTTAGGTTGTAAATTCTCTTTACCTTGCTGGGATTACCTGTTTGGAAGCCTTCAGCGAATGCGTATGCCACCAAACAGAGAGAAGGAGATAATGAGTACGGGGATACAACCGAATTATACTCATTCTTCAAAAAATGTCGCTAGACAGGCTAAGGGGCTATCTGTATCTGAATTTAAACTAATCTATGCATAAACTATCAGAAAAAGCAGTCAAAGACTTTCAATCACTCGTTAAGAAAAAGCGAGGTATTGATCTTAGTGATGAAGAAGCTCAAGCGATGGCACTGGATTGGTTGCAGTTTTTCAAGTTAGTATATGAACCGATGCAAAAAGAATCAAAAATTAAGCAAAAAACTAACCAAAATTAATCTAATACGTTCAAAAATGTCACGAAATGTCACGAAAAAGGACATCTTGGTCAAAAAATTACAGGAAATTTGAGCTTAAAATGAGCAAAATTGAACAATGGGTAAGCTAAACAAGAAAAAATTCAGGAAGGCTGTAGTAGATAGTGGCGGGATCATATCCACCATAGCTCATAGGTGTGAAGTCGCGCGGAATACCGTTTATAAATTTGTGGAACATCACCCTGATATGAAAGACCTTATTGACGATGAGACAGAGAGGATTCTTGATTTAGCTGAGAATAAGCTGTTTAGCAAGGTGAGCAGTGGAGAGAGTTGGGCAATTAAATATTTGTTATCGACAAAGGGCAAGAAGCGCGGTTACATAGAGCGATCTGAGCTTGGCGGTCCTGATAATGGACAATTGGAAGGCCCCATTATATTCAAGCCAAGCGTGAACTACTTAGATGACATAGAAAAGGGCAAATACAACTAATGCATTAGTTATGGTACGATGAGATCAAATTCTAGAGGGAAGCTATGGATAACCGATTAAAATTTATTGCTTATTGCCGCAGAAGTTCGGAGGACAATAGAGAAAAGCAAGCGCTTTCTATTCCATCCCAGATTGATGAGATCAAGAAGCGATTTAAGGATATTAGAGTCGTTGAATGGCTCGAAGAGTCACATTCTGCTTTTGATATGGGCAGACCGAAGTTCGATTATATGGTCAAGCAGATTCGAGACGGCAAAATAAACGGTATTCTCTGTTGGCATCCGGATAGAATTGCGCGGAATGCTGTTGATGGCGGCACAATCATTGATCTACTTGATAAAGGCTTGCTCAAAGATCTTAAATTCTGCTCATATACCTTCAATAATGACGCAGAAGGCAAGATGATGCTCGGTATCATGTTCACACAATCAAAGTACTTCTCTGATAAGCTCTCAAAAGACGTAAAACGAGGCCAAGCCAAAAAGCTAAGAAATGGCCAATGGCCCGGGTTGGCACCGGTTGGGTATCTCAACACTTACACCAAGCAAAAGGGCGAGAATGAAATCATCCCCGATCTGGACAGGTTTGATCTGGTCCGTAAGATGTGGGATTTACTTCTTACGGGAGCGTATCCAGTTGAGCGGATTATGAGAATTGCTGACAAAGAATGGAAATTTAGGACGCTGAAAAGAAAAAAGATCGGCGGCAGGCCTATCGGCCGGACAACTCTGTTTGATATGTTCTCGAATCCGTTCTACTGTGGGACCATTCGAAGATTGGGCGAATATTATCCGGGGACTCATCCCCCAATGGTAACTCTCGAGGAATACGACAACGCACAGGTAATATTGGGCCGGAAAGGCAGGCCAAGACCGAAAGCGCTAACTTTTGACTTTACTGGGTTCATGAAATGCGGAGAATGTGGCGGATCGATAACCGCCGAGGAGAAGAAAAAACTACTTAAAGATGGCCATATGAAGTACTACACTTACTATCATTGTTCTAAGAGAAAGAGAAATATTAAGTGTGGCCAAGAATCGATTCAGGACACTGATATTGAAACTTATATGTTGGATGAATTGGGAAGGCTGGAAATCGACGATGATTTTGTTAATTATGCGAAACAATATCTAAATGAGTTAAATGATCAAGAAATTAAGGACCGAGGTCATGTCTATGGCAATACCGAGAAAGCATATGCGGACTCACAACGGCGTTTGGATCGTCTTACGCAGGCATATTGCCGAGAATTGATCGACGACGAGGAGTTTAAAAGACAACAAATAGAACTTACTGCTGAAAAGAATAAATTTAAGGCACAATTGGATCAAGTCGATGAACGAGCCAACCAGTGGCTTGAGCTATCTATTGAGGCCTTTGACTTCGCGCGGTATGCTGTTCATCGGTTCAAAGAGGGAAATTCTGACGTGCGCAAGGAAATAATAAATAAACTCGGTTCGAACTTTGTTCTAAAAGATAAAATAATCAGTTTTGAACTGAATAATGTACTCAAAATCATTTTGCAGGGCAAAGAGAAAATAAAAATAGAAGTTGCTAGGTTCGAACCGGAATTTAGCAACTTCTACTCTTACAAAACAAGCCAGACGTTTGAAAAAATTCAACTTTGGCGGGATCGACCGGACTCGAACCGGCGACCTCCACAGTGACAGTGTGGCGTTCTAACCAACTGAACTACGACCCCAGGTATGAACGCACTGACTTGTTTTTGATTTATATCAATTTAACATTAGAATTATAACAATTTTTTAGCATAAAATCAATCTCGTAATTAATTATGTATAATTTGTTAAAAAAATTGAGTTCCCGCACGATTGTGCAAGAGCTCAAGTAATATTATTTATTCTGATTTAGTAGGCAAATCATTCTTCTTTTCTCGAGGAAAAGAAAGTATTTTTCACTGTATGCGACAGGGGGCTTCTTCTCTCGTCGCTGGTCAAACCAGCCCCGAACCATCTCAGTGAACTCTTTGAGGTCCTCATGGATTCCCATCTTCTGTCATTTTTCTCCTGTGCGGGTTAACCGCCGCTCCTCATCGTGGGAGTCAAGCTAGTAACAAGCTTTGAGTTCTGTATTTAGTAACTTATTTCTAGCTTTGAATCTCACGATTTTCTGATTGACATTTGTTATTATAGCATACTTCTGTATAAAAGTCAATGACGATGAGAAAAATACGCTCAGCTAATTGTTATTTCCAGTCAAAACTGATAAATTGAGATTGTTTCGCGGGTATGGTTTAGTGGTAAAATGCGTCCTTCCCAAGGATGAGTCACGGGTTCGATTCCCGTTACCCGCTCCAAATTAGTATTTAGTTGGTAGTTTGTAGTTTTTGGGAAGTTGCCAGGGGCATATTTTCAATTAATACCCAAAAAATTAAGAGCTAAGAACTAAAAACTAAGTACTAAGTACTGTTGTGCCGATGTAGCTCAGCTGGTAGAGCAATTCTTTCGTAAAGAAGAGGTCGGAGGTTCAAATCCTCTCATCGGCTCCAGAATAGAGGATAGGAAATAGTTTTTAGTTTTTAGGGGGAACATGTTCAATTTTCAAAGATTGACAGTGTATGAAAAATCTATTGTTTTATCTATTGAATTGTCACGTGTGGCATCTAAGTTTCCTTTTATCTACAAGAGGATTCAAGATCAATTAATTGGAGCTGTAATTTCAATTTCATTAAATATTGCAGAGGGCTCTGGCAGATACAATCAAAAAGAAAAAACGCAATTTTATCGGATAGCTCAAGCATCGGCTTTTGAACTGGTTGCAATTATTGACATATGCCGCGGACTAAGACTTCTGGTAAAAGATGAGTGGATTTGTAGGATTGAAGAATTATGTAAGATGCTCAGTGGCTTAATCAAATCTAATAATCCTTCCCAAAAAACCTAACAACTAAAACCTAAAAACTACCAACTAACAACTACCAACTAATTCATGAAAAACTACATTACATCTCTTAAAAGATTTATCTCTGACCGGCTGAATTTATACTTCATTTTGGCTCTGGCTATTTTTTCAATTACAGACTATCTAATCTGGACACTCCGATTGCGTTATGAAGATATCTATATTTTTTCTGTCAACGACGTGTATCCAATCCGATTTTTAGGTATAATGGTATTAATAAACACGATTTTAGCATTTTTTTCTTATGATAAAGAGAAAGAAATCTCATATTTGTTGCTTGGAGCAAGCATTTTTATATCAATTTTAATTTTTGTGCTGGAAGTATTCTATTTATTCAGCTTAAACTATGGCTAAATGGCGCTATAAACGTTTATTTGAAATTTTGCCTGGCGCAATTGTCTGGTTTATTATTCTATTTCCTGTGGTTCTTTCAATCTGGGCACCAAAAATTCTGGCTGTTTTCATGATATTTTATTTGTCCTATTGGTTAGTCCGGACTTTTTTTATGTCCTTTATGTTGGTCAGAGGATATCGGTGTTTTAAGCATGATATGAAGCTTGATTGGCAAAAAAAGCTGGATGACCTTGTGCCGGCAGATTCCTGGAAAAAACTTTATCATCTTATTATTGTGCCGACACAAAAAGAAGATATTTCGATTCTTCGTTCGTCAATTGAATCTGTCATCAGATCTGATTATCCGATGGATCATGTTATCTATGTTTTGGCGACTGAGGAAAGGGACAGAGAAAATGCTCTGGCGATTTCTGAGACATTAAAAAGGGAATATGGTGATAAGCTCTGTGATTTTATCTCAATTATGCATCCTGACGGATTGCCAGGTGAGATCAAGGGCAAGGGTCCGAACATTACTTTCTCCGGCAAGCAGATGGTTGAATATTTTAGAAATAAAAAGATCCCATTTGAGAATGTGATCTGTACAAATATGGATTCCGATTCTGTGATGGATAAAAAATATCTCGCCTGTTTGACTTATAAATATATGATTGACCCAGACCCTGTGCACAAAAGTTTTCAGCCTTTGCCGATGTATTTTAATAATATTTGGGATGTCCCCATGCCAATGAGGCTCATGGCAATGGGTTCTTCTTTTTGGCAGTTAATCGTTGCAACAAGGCCATCACGACTGAAAAACTTCTCTTCCCATGCTCAAAGCTTTGAGGCATTAGTTAGGGTTGATTTTTGGTCTACTACAACAATTGTAGAGGATGGCCATCAATTTTGGAGAAGCTATTATAAATTCAATGGTTTGTATGAGGTAGTGCCAATGTATACTCCTATCTACATGGATGCAGTGCTTGGTGACAACACAAAAGACACTATCAAAGAACAATATTTACAAAAAAGAAGGTGGAGTTGGGGCGTTTCCGATATCCCCTATGTTATGGAGCACACTATTGGCAATCACAATATTCCTTTTTTTGATCGTTGGGCCAATGCTCTTATTCTTTGGGAGTCTCATATTTCTTGGTCGACAACCTCGCTAATATTGGCGACTGCCTCATGGTTGCCAATAGCCTTTAATCCTGATTTTAGAAACACCGTTCTTGCATTTAGCTTCCCAACGGTTTATAGATGGCTGGTTATGATTGCTTGGACCGGAATGATTACTACCCTTATTATCTCTACATTACTTGTTCCGCCTCATAGAGGAAAGCGCCCAATTCGCCGAATTATTTTGGATTGGATATTGACTCCAATTTTCTTACCTATTTCCAATGTATTGCTCTCTGCCATCCCGGCTCTTGAATCACAAACCAGATTGATGCTGGGTAAGTACCTCGATGTTTTCAGGGTAACGAAAAAATCTACTAAACGATCGTCGATAACCGAGTAAATATTTTTTAATCACGGAGGAGTGATGAAGCAATTTCTACAAAAAATGCCTGAGAGGCAAAAAAGATACGTAACCGCAGGTTTGGTATTTCTTATTCTTTTAGCAATGTTTTTGATCGCCATTTTATCGTCCAAAGGAGCTTTTGGAATCCCGGGTGATTCTGGCACGGTAGACGAAGTTGCTCATATTCCGTCGGGGTATTCCTATGACAAATACCTAGATTATAGGCTCAATCCCGAACATCCTCCGCTAGCCAAGGCTTTAGCCGCTTTTCCTTTGATCTTGCAAAAAGATATCAAAGGCCCAAAAAATGATTGGAGCTGGAACGCTATCAATCAGTGGGAGGCTGGTTGGTATATGCTCTATGAAGCCGGTAATGATCCTGCCAGGGTTTTGTTTTGGTCAAGGCTCCCCATGATGCTTCTCATAGTTGGGCTTGGTTTATTTATTTTCAAGTGGGCAAGAGAGCTTTTTGGACGAAAAACGGCTCTTTTCACCTTGCTTCTTTTTGCTTTTTATCCGGACGTCATTGCCCATGGAAGATTGGTTACTACAGATATTGCGGCTGCTTTTGGGTTTGTGGTAGCGACATATTACTTTTCTAAGGCTCTGGAAAAAAAGACTTGGAAATGGGTTATAATCGCTGCTCTGACTTTTGCCTTGGCTCAACTTCTGAAATTTTCCGCCTTTCTTCTTTTTATTGTATTTTTCATTCTTATAGTTATACGAGCGATTCAAGAAAGAAAAACGGTAGGGTTTTGGTCAATATTCTGGACTTATTTCAAAAAGTATTTTTGGGTTTGCGCCCTCTCCCTTATCGTTGTTTGGGCGGTTTATATCCCTTTCACTTGGAATACGCCGGTTGATATAGAACACAAGTTAATTGAAATGAATTTAACTGCTGACCCACAAACCCAGCCACTCCGAAACTTTCTACATCATTTTGAAGGTAATAAAATAATGCGTGGACTGGGTCACTATCTTCTTGGCATCATGCTAGTCGTGGCTCGTGTTGCCGGTGGAAATGCAACCTTCATTATGGGGCACGTCTCAGATAAATCAATTGCATGGTTTTTCCCCGTTGCTTGGCTTATAAAGACTCCGATCACGATTATTGTACTTTTCATTTCATCAATAGTTGCTTTTGTTGTCAGGAAAAAGACAAAAGAAGGAGCCTGGATCGGGTCACTCTTTTTGGTTCCGATCATTGTGTATTGGGCCTTCACACTCAAAGGATCTTTAAATATCGGAATCCGTCACTTGATGCCTACAATTCCTTTTGTACTCCTAATGATTGCCTACCTTGTCTATCCGATTTTCAATACGACCAAGAAATATCTAATCCAAAAGATTTTACTGGCAGCTCTCGCCCTATTCTTAATTATTTCAACAATGTCTTATTACCCTAGTTTCATCGGATATTTTAACGAGACAGTGCCGAGAGATCAACGTTACAATTACTTAGTTGATTCGTCTCTTGATTGGGGTCAAGATCTTTTGCGCTTGAAAAAATACATCGATGATAACGATATTAAATCAATCAAACTCGATTATTTTGGAGGATCACAGCCTGGCTATTATATCCCTCAGGCAAAGGAATGGCATTCATCGTATGGTCCAACGACCGGTTGGATCGCCGTTTCGGCTACTTTCTACCAGTCTTCTAAACTTTACGGAGAAAAAGAAGGCAGATGGTCTTATAGCTGGTTGGATAATTTAAAACCACAAACAATAATAGGAGGATCTATCTTGGTTTTCAATATTACAAATCAGGACTTAATTGACCATCCCCCTATTTCTCCTTATCCCATAACACAGATTGACTTTCCGGGGTTCATGACCGAACAAAAGGTAGGGCTTTAATGCCTAAGGAATATTATTTATCGGTCATAATCCCTTCATATAAGGAAGAGAAAAGACTTTTGAAGTCTCTTGCTGCTATTAAAAAATATCAGTCAGAACACGACTTTTTAATTGAAACAATAGTAGTAGTGGATGGATCACCAGACAAAACAGCCGAGATTGCACAACAATATCAATCTGCTCTTCCGAATCTTAAAGTAATTGACCGCGAAAAGAATATGGGCAAAGGCTACACGGTAAAGGAGGGAATGCTTCAAGCTAGCGGTAAGTTTATTCTTTTCACGGACGCTGATAATTCAACACCATTTGAACAAGTTGACAAACTTTTAAAATATATCGAAATGTATGAGGTCGTAATTGGATCCCGGTATTGCAAGGGTGGCAAACTGGCTCATCCACAACCGTTTAGCCGAATTGTAGGGGGAAGAGTATTGAATGCAATCATCCAGCTTTTAGCCGTCCGGGGAATTAAGGATACGCAGTGCGGGTTTAAATTGTTTCAACGAAAAGCTGCACAAGAAATTTATAAAAGAGAAACTTTCGATCGCTTTTCATTTGATATTGAAGTATTGGCCATTGCCAGAAAACTCGGATTTCGAACCAAAGAAGTTGGTATTACGTGGTATGATGACCCTCATTCAACAGTCAATCCAATCAAAGATGGCCTGAGAATGATAAAAGACTCATGGCAAGTGCGAAAAAACATTACAGTCGGAAAATATAAATAGATTGAACAAACAAAAAAATCTAGGTTAATATTCTAGATTTTTTTTATCGACATTTTATTATGGTACCCGCGGAAGGAATCGAACCTTCGACCTTCTCCTTAGAAGGGAGTTGCTCTATCCACTGAGCTACGCGGGCATGGTACGCCCTGAGGGATTCGAACCCCCGACCTACTGATCCGAAGTCAGTCGCTCTATCCAGCTGAGCTAAGGGCGCATACCACATGCAAAACAACAATATAATTATTATTGTTTTGCAATGGGGCGGCTAACGGGAATTGAACCCATGACTCCAGTGCCACAAACTAGCGTGATAACCACTTCACCATAGCCGCCATACTTTAAATATTCTAACAGATTTGATCCAAAAAGTAAATTGGGGGCGATATGCTAAAATTGATTTTAGCGGGGCTTGAAAAAGATGGGTCAAACTTGCTATTCTTGTTTAGTAATAACCCAATCATCTAATAATTGTATAGCCCGTTCGACTCCTCGCTTCAGCGAAGTCGCTCAGGGTTTTTGCAAAGCAAAAGGAGTGCCAATATGTCAAAAATTGCCGACATCAAAGCGAGAGAAATTTTAGATTCACGCGGAAATCCAACCGTGGAAGTCGACTTAACTTTAGAGGATGGTTCATTTGGCCGGGCAGCCGTTCCCTCGGGGGCATCTACTGGAAGTTACGAAGCAGTAGAGCTTCGAGACGGTGGAAAGCGCTATGGCGGGAAAGGCGTAGAGAAAGCTGTCGAAAATGTAAACTCTGAAATTAAAACTTCACTTTTGGGTAAGGAATTTGATCAAAAATCAATTGATAAAGCGATGATTGAGTTGGATGGAACGGAAAACAAAGGAAAATTTGGTGCCAACGCCATTTTGGGTGTATCGCTCGCTTTTGCCGCAGCTACGGCTAAAAGTAAAAGTATGAAATTGTATGAATATTTTGCCGAGATCTCAGGGAACAAAAATCCAAACATTTTGCCTGTTCCAATGATGAACATATTAAACGGTGGAAAACATGCTGAAAATTCAACTGATATTCAGGAATTTATGGTTATGCCAGTCGGTGCGCCTTCGTTTAAAGAAGCGCTTCGTTATGGAGCCGAAACTTTTCATGCCCTAAAGGCAATTTTAGCCCAAAAAGGACTCAATACTTCAGTTGGCGATGAGGGAGGATTTGCTCCTTCTCTTCCTTCAAATGCTTCTGCTGTTGAAGTTATTGTTGAAGCGATTACGGCTGCCGGGTATAAGCCAGGCGAAGACATCTCTATTGCAATTGACGGCGCTGCTACTGAATTGTTCGTTGACGGAAAATATGAATTAAAGACTGAAGGCAAATCGTTAACTCCGGAGGAAATGGTTGATTTTTATGCTGATTGGATTGAGAAATATCCGATAGTCTCAATTGAAGACGGTCTGGCCGAGGATGATTGGGACGGTTATAAACTTATGACAGATAAAATTGGAGATAAGGTTCAAATTGTAGGGGATGATCTATTTGTAACCAACATTTTGCGTCTCAAAGAGGGGATTGAAAAAGGAGTAACAAACTCAATTTTAATTAAATTGAACCAAATCGGAACAGTTTCAGAAACTATTGATGCGATCAAAATGGCAGAAGCCGCTGGTTACACTGCCGTTGTTTCGCATCGATCTGGGGAAACGGAAGACTCAACCATTGCCGACTTTGTCGTTGGGCTTGGCACCGGCCAAATTAAAACAGGTTCACTTTGTAGATCTGAGCGTGTTTGCAAATACAATCAACTGCTTCGGATTGAAGAAGAGTTAGGCGAAAAAGCAGTTTATTTGGGGAGCGACACATTTAAAATTTCTAATTAACCTAAATAAACTCTAATCACAATTTAGTTCTCAATTTTCAGTTTCCAGTTCTCATTCAGTTTTCATTTTTTTAAGTTCTCATTGATATGGAGATAAAATATTGAAAACTGGGAACTGTGAACTAACTGAGAATTGTCTTCAACTCTGAGGGAGGAGCCCCTCAGGCTCAGACTCGAATGAGAGAATTGTGAACTGAGAACTTGTTGCAAACATCAATTAGAGCAATTAAAATAATTAGAGTAATTTATTTTTTTCGGAGAAAAAATTTATGTCATACCTAGTACTTGTCCGGCATGGACAATCGGAGTGGAATTTACTCAATAAATGGACCGGCTGGACTGATATTGAATTATCTAAACAAGGCCGGGAAGAGGCCAAGAAGGCGGCTGAGCTGTTAAAAGATATCACAATTCACAAAGCTCATACTTCTGATTTGAAAAGAGCCCAAGAAACGCTTGAGATCATTCTAAATGAATTGGGGCATTCTGATATTGATGTTAAAAAAGCACATCAGATCAAAGAACGACACTACGGCGACCTGACCGGTATGAATAAAGATGAGGCAAAAGCAAATTTTGGCGAGGAGAAATTTAAGCTCTACCGTCGAAGTTGGGATGTCCCGCCTCCAAACGGCGAAAGCCTCAAAGATACTTACGACAGAGCAATCCCTTATTATGAGCAAGAAATACTGAAAGATCTCAAAGAAGGCCACAATGTGCTTGTGGCGGCTCATGGCAATTCGCTTCGTGCTATTGTTAAATACCTTGAAAACATCGCCGATGACAAAATTTCTGAACTAGAAATAGGTACAGGTGTAATTCATGTATACGAGATTGATGAAAATGGTGAAATACTAAATAAGGAAATCAGGGATCACAATAAATAGGGAGCGATGGCAATTTCTAATTAAGAATTTCTAATTTCTAGCCAAACCTTCGTATTGCCCTTATCGTCATTCCCGCGAAGGCGGGAATCCAGGAATAATCGCATGGATCCCCGGGCACCACTCTCAAGCGACATCGCCGGTCCCGAGGATGACACAGGAGCGAGTGGAGACTTACGAACCTAAGCTCTAAATACTAAGACCCAAGAACTAACTTTTGGGTCCTGTTTTGACTTCATGCCTCTTAAGTGCTATATTCGCTTCATCTCTGAGGTTACGAGGAAAGAGAGGATTGAACACGATGAATAGCACCACGAACATAGACTTGATATGGATAGGGGGCCATAATTGCCGTGTTGTCGGATTGCCATTTGTAGACAGGGTGCACACCTGGTTCGACTTTGATGGCGTCATCAGTGACACGGACGCTAGCAAAGTTGCAGCTTGTCGGGAATTGACCGGACGGGATATTTCGGCTTGTTTGCTTGATTCGACCAGGTTAGGAGAAGCAGGGCTAACAAAGGCCGAGTATGAACAGATCCAGGATATGGTCTACAAAAACCCCGATGGTCCCGTTCTGGTTCCCATGCTTGGGGCAATTGAGGCTATTAAGCTCCTCATAGACGAGGGAAAGATGCCTGGTATCCTGACTGCTCGATATGGCGAGCCAGAAGTCATGAAGATCATCCGCTTCATGGAAGAGACGGGAACTGAACTCCCAATCATTGGGGTGGGCTATGAAGCTTCTAAAAATGGGGCGAAGGCCTCAGTTTTGGAAGCAGTAAGGGCCTTTAATTACTTCGACGACGATGTAAAGATGGTCAATGCCATACTCGGTATGGGTAAACCAAGCCACGATCTGTACCTTTTCGATCCAAGTGGCACTCAGGATGTGCCAGAAGGGGCGAAATCTGTCCATAACTGGACAGAAATACTCGAGGCTATTCTTCCTCAGCATGAAGAGGAACGATAGCAATGAGACATTCTACAGTTGAGAAAGAGGGTGAACGAAATAGAAAACGTAACAGACGAAAGAGAGACTGCATCAGTCATGCTGAAGCCGAAAGGCATGGAGCATGAGCTTGAAATTGTTCCGTCGCTATTTGACTGCTGCGCCATTAATGGCCTCAGAATTGTGTGGCATAGCCACTTTATCTTTACGCCCGAAGAGGCATTTGAGTTTTACAAAGGGCATGAAGGGAAGTGGTATCGCTTGCCAATGGCAGAACAGATTGCTGGAACGGTCCGGCATGGCTTTGAGGTCGAAGGGGTCAAAGCGATTAGTATCCTTCGAAAATGGGTCGGTCCGACTGATCCAGCTATCGCAAAAATCGAAGATCCGGATAGCCAGAGAGCTATACACGGGGAAGGGAATATGAAGGAGTTGGCAGAGACCAAGGAGGTCGTGGACAACGCTATCCACGTCGGATCATCAGTTGGTGAAGCAATTCAAGAAATTGCTCTGATGAAAACGGCTACGGAACGGGGGCGGCCGTAACGGCCTAGACATCGTCACTGAAAGTAGTACAAGGGTTTACAGCACAAAACTGTGAACCCGCTTTTTTTTATAACAAGATATGTTAGTTAAAAATCAAGGCGTTAAAAGAAGTGAAGCGAACTTATAATAACGATCCTTGATCGCTCGATTTTGATTCCTCCTCGTCGATTCCGTCTTCGATAACAAGCTGTTTTATCTCGGAGAGGGCTGGCCCCATTAGCCCCTGCAGATCACCATACATGCCGAGAGTGTGAGTGGTCATCTGTTCAATTTGTTTTTCGCGCTTGGCCCAAATTTTAGCAAAGAGGCGCTTTTCTTTATCGAGATCATCTTTAAGTGAAATAAAAGCTTCGGCAATGGCCTCAACTCTTTGGCGGAATTCTATTCCGGTCAAATAGTTGTAAACCACCTCCATCTTTTCATTCTTGTTTTCAGAAAACAGCTTCACGTTGGCAACTTCAATCAAATTTCTTCGTAGGGCGGTGGCGATTCCGACAACATATTCATACTTGCCAACCCAAATTCCCTCAATAAAACCAAAATTTTTAATATTATCAGGCAAAACAGAGGAAAGGAGGACGGCAATAACGGCTTTTTCTTTGCGCTGATCTTCTTTTAATTTTGCAACCCAGGAGCCCGACCAAGCTTTGGTATTTTTCATCTCCCAGGCAATTTTGCCACAAGAGCGGCCGTTGCGGTCACGGACAATTTGAATGACGTCACAGCCGTTTATTCCTTTGGCTACAGGCAATATTTCATCAAGTGGAAACTCAGTTCGTAGCAACTGCTCAAATTGCAGCTCAAACACCTCGCCTTGGGCCTGTTGTGAGCCTTGATCGGCTTTTCGGCGCATCTCTTCCATCTGTTTTTTGAGATCGTCAATTACTTTGTCTTTTTCAGCCATCTTGAGTCGGTTTTTTTCATCATCCTCTTTTGATAACTCTTCTTTTATTTTTGTCCGCTCATTGTCGAGCTTCCTTTGCATTTCAATTTCAAAATTTTTCTTGTCTTCTTCAAAAGCAAGCATTTTTTTGCGCAACTCTAGCTCCTGCTCACGGAATTCGGATAATTTTTTATCCTTGGCTTCTATTTCCTGTTTTAGGACTCCCAGTTTTTTATTGGACTCAATTTCGGCTTTTTCGGTAATCTCTTTTTCAAGTTCAATTTTTAATTTATCTTGAATTTGTCCGGTTAAAACATCATCAATAGAAAATTCCTCGGTGCATTTTGGGCATTTTACAACAATTTTTTCGTTCATCGAGCTTCCTTCCTGCTTAATACCAAGATATTATAGCAAAGACCAGGACTATAACCAAAAAAATAACGGTAGCCACTCACAGTGCCGTCATTGCGAGTGTATTTGCGAAGCAATCTTTCTAATAGATTGCCACGTCGCGAGCGCACTCCTCGCAATGACAGTGATCAGTTAAGAATAACGCAATATTACAGCTTATATCTTCGCATTGAGAGGGAATTTGCTACTACGCTGACCGAGCTCATCGCCATCGCTGCGGCCGCAATTGAGGGCGAAAGAAGCCAGCCGGTCACGGAGTAAAGAATTCCCGCGGCAATAGGGATGCCTACAACGTTGTAAATAAAGGCCCAAAAAAGATTTTGTTTTATTTTTTTGATCGTATATCGGGAGAGTTTGATAGCATTCACGACGTCTCTTAAGTCATTTTTCATGAGGATTATATCGCCGGTTTCTATTGCTATATCTGTTCCCGCCCCCATTGCAATCCCCAAATCAGCTTGGGCTAGGGCAGGGGAATCATTGATGCCGTCGCCAACCATGGCCACGACCCTTTTGTGAGAATTACTAATTTCTAATTTCAAACCTTGCCTACCGGCAGGCAGGTTTTTAATCAAGTCCCAATTCCCCAATTTCAAATTTTCAAATTCATTAAATTGAAGCGCTTTTATGGTGAGTGCCTTTTGATCGGGTAACATCTCAGCAAAAACATCGGTAATACCAATTTGTGAAGCGATTGCGTCGCCCACTGTCTTATTGTCTCCTGTCAGCATTGCCACTTTAATTCCTGCCCTCTTTAACTCTAGGATTGCCTCCTTTGAATTTTCCTTTAAGGTGTCGGCCAATGAAACCAGTCCGACTATTTCGTTATCAACCGCAATTATCATAGTTGTTTTGCCCTGTCGTTCCAGATTGCCAATTTTTAACATGGTTTCGACTGAAATAGAGTTTTGTGGTAATATTTTTTTGGTCCCAATTGCTACTTTGGTTTTTTCTTTGCTTCCAACGGGAGTAAAAAATGCCGTCACTCCTTTTCCTGGATGAGCCACGAACCCGGATATTTCAATTGGTGTCACGTTTTGTCTTAGCGCTTCCTTTACTATCGCCGAAGCGAGGGGATGTTCGGAGTTTTTTTCAACTCCGTAGGCGATTCCAAGTAAATATTTTTGGTCATAATGTTTCTTGATCGAAATAATATTGGTGATCTTCGGCTCTCCCTTCGTCAGAGTGCCAGTCTTATCGAACACGACCCAATCAATTTTTTGAGCCGCTTCCAAAGCCCTGCTAGATTTTATCAAAATGCCCTGCTCCGCTGCCAAGCCTGTTCCCATCATAACGGCTGTTGGCGTGGCCAATCCCATGGCACAAGGACAAGCAATAATGAGGACTGAGACAAATATTGTAAGGGCAAATGCAAAAGGCTGTCCTAGTGTGATCCAAATTATAAAGGCGATAAGAGCAACAATCATAACCCCTGGGGCGAAGTAGTATGATACTTTATCGGCCAGTTCTTGGATAGGTGTTTTTGAACTAATTGCTTCTTCGACAATCTTCACTATTTGGGAGAGGACCGTATCGACTCCGATATGAGTCGCCTTTATCTTTAAAACGCCGGTTTTATTGATAGTGGCGCCAATGACCTTGTCTCCCTTTTTCTTTTCAACAGGAATACTCTCCCCGGTGATTGCTTGTTCGTCTACTCCTGAATAACCATCTAAGACTTCCCCATCAACCGGTATTTTTTCGCCTGGTTTAACTAAAATAATGTCTCCAATCACGACTTCCTTGATTGGAACTTTTATCTCTTTTCCCTTTCTTAAAACGGTTGCTTCTTTGGCTCCCAAACCCATTAATTTTTTAATTGCGGTTCCGGTTTTCCCTTTGGTTAGTGCTTCCAGATATTTTCCGAGAGAAACAAAAATTAAAATGAATACTGCGCTTTCAAAATAAAGTTCTAATTGGCTATTTTTTGTAAATAAAGAAATAATAACCAATATCAAGCTATAAAAGTAAGCAGCGGCAGTGCCCAAAAAAACCATCGAATCCATTCCGGGGCGAAGGGCTATTAAGCTTTTTGCTCCTGATTTCCAAATTGGCCAGGAAAATAAAATTACAATGGATGCAAATATAATCTGAATTAAAAAATTTTGTTTTTCAACGAATGCCGGAACCGGGATTCCTAGCATCGGTCCCATTATGAGATAAATAACCGGAAGTCCGGCAAGAAAAGAAAGGATGAATCGTAATTTTTGGGTCAGAAGCTGTTGTTCTTTTCTTTTTTCTTGCACATTTTTTTCAGAGTCGGAAATAGCGGCTGGCTGCGCTTTATAACCGAGGCTATTAATTGAAGCGAAGATTTTTTCCAAAGAAATCTTTGCGGAGTCGTACTCAATTAAACCTGTTTCTGAGGCTAAGTTGACATTAATATTAATAATACCTTTCTTGGTCTTAAGCGTTCGCTCAATATTGGCTACGCACGAGGCGCAGTGCATACCCGAGATTGAAATAGATATATGTTTCATAGTATTTTTCCTAAATCCAAAATTTAAAACATTTGAAATTTTAATCTTGAAATTGTTTAGAAATTCGAAATTCGAAATTCTAAATTATAAAGCTCCGACATTAAGTAAGTATTTTATAGATATCTTATTTCTTTATCAATTTATTACATCGAAGTAACCCGAATACATTCCCATATAGCAAGAAAAAGAGATTTTTCCAGTTTCAGTTGGGGTAAAATTAATTACATTTTCGCCTGGACTTAATTCCCGGTTAATCCCAAGTTGTTTTGAATAAATACTGGCAGAACAAGATTGGCTTTTCGAGGTTATAATCCATTTGACTGGAGCTCCTTTTTTTACCGTGAATGAATTTGGCTTGTAGCCGCTGCCGAGCTGGTCCATCCGGATAATTTGAGCATTTGATTCATTATTCTCTGTCGTCTGGTTATTTGTTGTCACACTGACTTTTTGTTGGTTTATATTGGCAGCTGCGGGCAATATCCAATAGATGAAGAGCAGGTTAATTATCATTGTGGTCGAGTATAGTATTGCCAGATATTTCCACTTTTTTCTAATTCCAGAAGAAGAGAATAAGTCATTTCTTCTTAAGTAAAAAGCTGCTGAGAGTGTAGCAAAGAAAAATGAAAGCAAGATCAAATACTGAAAAAGATGCGGAACAAACAGAAATCTTTTTAGAAAAACTGCCCCGCTGGTAGCCCCGATAATAGAAAACAACACGAACAAAATACAAAATGTATGCGGAAGAATGCCATATAGTATACCCCATAAAAAACCTTTTCTGTTTGGGTCGGCAGCTTGTGGCTTGCAGCAGTCAGGAACGGTTTCGTCCAAGGGTCGATAAGACTTTGGCTGAAAATTGTGGTGTTTTCTTTTATCCATAATGTTTTTGTCTGTTGTAAGTAAATAAGTTGTCAGTTGTAAGTTTTTCGCAAATATATCTAGCTTAACGTTGATTCACTGATTCACTTACTACTTACTAGCCAGTTTAGAGACTTTCAAAATTTCTTCGATCATTTCTTGCTTTCTTTTCTCGTTACTGGTCTTCATTGCGTTTTTAAAACAGCTGTTCAAGTGTCCTTCCATCAGCTGTTGATGAGCGGATTTCAACAGTCCTATAACGGCCAAATTTTGCTGCATTATGTCTATGCAGTACTTGCCGTCTTCAGTCATTTTGATAACTTTTTCAAGATGGCTTTTTGCTTTTTTAAAATTTATCATCGTTTTTTCATGTCTTTTGTTCATGGGGTTCTTATTCCTTTTTATAACTACTTACCAATACCTATGGTACAGGTCTGTCTATAAGTTACATTGAATTACAGGGCGTTGTCAATATATTCTTTGAAAGAAAATTGAATAAAATGCGTACTAGAGAGTAGAAGCCTAAACTTTAAGTTGGATTCGTGCTAAAATGTTGTGTATGGATAAAGATATAAATAAAAGCGATGAAGACTTAGTTACACTTTCTATCGCGAGAAGTGAATATTTTTCTGTTTTAATCCATAGATACGAGAGGAGACTCTGGCGCTATATCTCAAGGTTGTGCAGCTGCTCCGATCAGGACATTGAAGACCTTCTGCAAGAAATTTTTATTAAGACATACCGTAATTTGAATGATTTTGATAGTGGCCTAAAGTTTTCTTCGTGGATATATAGAATCACACACAATGAAGTAATAAGTCATTACCGAAAATTAAAAGCTAGACCGCAAAGTACCGATTTTGACCTTGGGTTGCTTCCCGATAATTCGATAAATGAATTTACCGTTTTGCTAGACAAGAAGCTTGATAAACCAAGAATCTTAAAAATATTGCGAACAATGGATCTGAAATATAAGGAGGTTTTAGTTCTGAGATTTTTTGAAGAGAAAGATTATAACGAAATATCGGATATATTAAAAAAACCGTCGGGGACGGTTGCAACCCTTCTGAATCGAGCAAAGAGGCAGTTTAGAGATAAGGCTAAGAAATTAAACATTGATTTTTAAGCTATGAAAGACTTAACAGATAAAATTTTGAAGGAGATAAAATCGAAAGAAATAAAACCGATCTCTCGCAATCTTTTTCTGTTGAAAAATTATGGTTTCTGGACCATGACTTTTTTATTTGTGGTACTGGGCAGTCTCTCTATTAGCTTGCTTTCCTACAATATCGCTAGCAAGGATTGGGATATCTATAGTCGCCTGCATGAATCATGGCTTGGTTTTATAGTTTCTTCCCTGCCCTATCTATGGATCGCGATGGCAATGGCTTCTCTAATAATCGCTGTGCTCAATTTTGAACACAGCAAAAAAGGATATAAACATGCGCCAATACAAATTATTCTCTTTTCTGTGGCTGTTTCGCTGGTTCTTGGTCTAGGCGGTTATGCCTTAGGTTTTGGGCAACAAATTGATAATTTTGTTGGCGAAACATTTTCGTCTTACTCCACAGTCGAGTCACAGAAATCGGCCACGTGGAATCAACCTGATAAGGGCCTGTTTTCGGGAGTGATACAGTCGGCAGAAAAGGATACATTCCGTCTTGAAGATCTTTCCGGAAGGTCGTGGACTGTAGATTTTTCTGCAGCCGACATACGCGGTAATACAAAAATTCAGCCAGGTGTCCGGGTTAAAATAGTTGGAGATATTTCAGAGGGAAGCAATATTAATGCAGTTAGCATAAGGCCTTGGGGCAATATGATGAATGGACGTGGCAATGGACATGGAAGGAACAGTCAATGAAAGAAAATTTTATTCTCTGCGTAGTAGTTAGTGAAAGGCAATAAAGTCTTTCGAAGCCGGCCGCTTCAAACTAATTAATGAAGAAGGAGAATAATGAATAAGAAATTTCTAGCTTTAGGGCTAGTAATGTTGGGCGCAGTTGCAATTATTGGCACCTCATCCGCTTACGCAGCAACAAAGATCGGAACAGTCACGGGTAGAGATGGCGACGTTAAAGATAAGGTGCAGATGAGCGCAGAAATAACCAAGTCATCTGGTTCTCATGTCACAATTAAGGACACTGAGACGGGCAAAGAGTATCAAACGAGCATCGGGCCGAGTTGGTATAGCGGTGAATACAATGTTTCAGACAAAGTAACAGTTGAGGGCGTCGAGACAACTGGAGAAAATGACAATAATCATAATTTCCAGGTCACCAAGATCAACGACAAAGTGCTAAGAGAGAGTTTCGAAGGTAAACCAGCTTGGGCTGGAAAAGGTGGTCAAGGAAAAGGCCAGAGTAGTGAAAACAAAGGCCAAAATATGGGCGGCAACTTTGTAGACGCCAATGGTGATGGAAAATGCGATAATTCATAACAAGATAAAATTTGTCATGATACAAAAAAGAGGAGCTTGGCTCCTCTTTTTTGTGCTTAAAAACAAGTTATTAGTACTTTTTCATCCATCTTGAGAACCAGCCAAAGAGGCTAAAACCGTCATCGGATAGCTCTAGTTGGTCGCGGAGAGCAAGGGATTCTTCTTGAAGAACAAGTATTTGGTTGGCTATTTCGAGTTTATCAGCATCAGAGGTGACCTGAGTCATTAAAGTTTTTAGCTCCGTAATTTTATTTTGATTTTCTACCATCGCAGCTTTGGCGATTTTTAACTCACCGTAATTAGCTCCGATAAAAAATTTCGCAATCCCTGTTCTAGTTTCTGCTTTATCGATTGATTGATTGATTTTGTCCTGATTTTTCGTTTGGGTTTGAGCAATTTCTCTAATCTGGTCCCCAATACCCTGGTTCTCAATGCTGTTGGAAATTCTAATAAGACTTTCTACGGCGGTGGCTACCGCACTCATCCTGGCTGTGGCCTGTGCATTTTTTGGGGAGTAAGTTGATTTGCTTTCTTGAATTTGCTCTTCAATATTGGCTTCAGTCTGTGCTTGTGTCATAATACCAACTTCTGGATTTCCTGTCTGAGTCTGAACCCCGTTTTCACTTTGCGATTGAGAGTTGGAGTTGTCTGTGTCCGATCCCGAACTTGTTGATGTGGTGACAGAGGTGCCAGTAGTCGCACTTGAACTTGCGCTAGAATTCGCTGCCCCATTTGTACTTTGAGACGCGACTGCAGCACTAGTAATTGCAATTGCTGGCGCTAACAGCAGAGCAGCGAATACTAAATTAAACTTTTTCATTTTCCCTCCAAAATAACTTATTAAATATCAGTATTATACACCCATAATGAATGCTAATCTAATTAAATTTTCCGACTCCCAAACATTCAAGTTCATAAAAAATACCTCAGACAAGCTGAGATATTTTTTATGGAGCGGGTGAGGGGAGATAGGGACACGCTTCCTTCAACGTTTCGCTTACAAAAACCCTCGGTTTTTGTTCTTTTCCTCTCACTGGAAACCCAGGTTTCCCGACCCTTTCCTCGGTCCGACTCCCTAACTATTTATTCCATAATAAAAACCCCAGACTAGCTGGAATTCTTATCATGGAGCGGGTGAGGGGAGTCGGACCCCTGTGTCCTGCTTGGAAAGCAGGCATAATAACCGTTATACGACACCCGCAAATTATTGTTTATTGTATTTTTTTAGCCGTTTTGAGTGCAATTAATTTTTTTGCTGAGCAATCGATGCAACGGTATTGAGGATTTTTGTCGTCAGTGCGGTCATACCCGCCTGGTGCCAATACTAGCCTTTTAACATATTCTATCTTACCACAGTCAAAACATTTGCCTTTTTTCATTACTTCCCATTGTTCAACCGTTTTGCTTTTGAAAATAAAACGATCTACCCAGAAAAATATACATCCGCCGATCAGGTTGGCGACGGTAGCAGCAATCCAGTCTTCTTTTGTGCCCCACACAGATGGTGAGTGTTTAAAAAAAGCAACCGCAGGAGCTAAAATAACTGTTGAAAGTTGCCATCTGATTAGATACAAAATAAACTTTACCATGAATCTCCTAAAAAAATGGTCGGGAAGAGAGGACATGTGAACGCGCTCACTCCAATGACTCGCTTACAAAAACCCTCGGGTTTTGTTGTTTTCCCTCCAACGAGAAACTCCCGTTTCCCGACCCCTTCCCTGGTTCTCGCCCTCTCTTGAGGGTAACCATTGTAAACAGACAAAATATTGTCAATTTACAATGGTCGGGGAGAGAGGACTCGAACCTCCGACCCCCGCGTCCCAAACGCGGTGCTCTAGCCAACTGAGCCACTCCCCGACATAAACTATCATCACTAAAAAAACGTTGTGCTCTAGCCTCAGCCATAGGCTGATCGTCCTTTGGACGAAACTGAGCCACTCCCCGACACGAATATAATATTATCAAATTTTGTTTCTAAAATCAACTATGCGATCTTGTTTTACCTATCCATTTCTGTTATAAAATATAGAGTGGGTTGTTAACTGTGGCCTCCAAAAAAGTTTGATAATATTTTGGACATTACCCCAAGCTTGGGGATCGCTAGCTCAATTGGTAGAGCAGTGCCCTCTTAAGGCATTGGTTCTGGGTTCGAGTCCCAGGCGGTCCACCAAAAAACTGGGACGAGAACCCGCGAAAGGGGTCGGGAAAACAGCTGTTTTCCCGCTTGAGGAAAAAACTAAAAACCGAGGGTTTTTAGAAGCGAACGGCGTGAGCGCGTTCATATGTCCCAGGCGGTCCACCAAAGATAGTTATTAGTTGATAGATTTTAGTTTTTTGGGTTTTTGATAGTGCCCTAACCACTAACTGCTAATTTCTAACATACTAACTTGGCCTCATCGTCTAGTGGTTAGGACACCACGCTTTCAATGTGGTAACAGGGGTCCGATTCCCCTTGAGGCTACCATGAAAAGTGCATCACGTAAGTGGTGCTTTTTTCATGGTATTTTGCAGGAATCGAACAGCTCCGCCAAAGACGAATATCGGGGATCCGATTCCCCTAAAACATTTGTTTTATTATTTTAAGAATCTGTTAAAATGAAACTGCCATAAAAATTCTAGTATCAATATTAGAATACCTGACAGAAGATCGCAGGTCGATATGGCAGGTGAGTATTATGTTAAGGATTGTAAACACTGTCGTTCCTGCTCGTCTCTACTATCTGGAAGGTCCCCATGCCGGCCAATTTTTGGCAATTCGGCTCGCTTCAATCAACGCTCAGCCGCCGGGGATCAACGGCGGCATGGTTTTGTGGAATAACAACATCACTCCTGAGCGTGGGCAATTTGTCTGGCATGGATCGGGCGGTTATTTCGATGCACTTCGAGACTGGGAGCTCGATCTGATCAAAGACACCCTTATGCCAGCCTACAAAGCAGGGAAACTGCCATGGCTATGTTGTGCTGATGTCAGTCAAGATAGAGATGAAGCTGCCAATACACTCGCTTGGGACGGTCTGCCTTTTCTTTTCATGGGATTGCAGTGCATAGGCGAAGACAACTTCAACTCAATCTATTTCGGGTTCAACTATGGCAACGACAGCTTCTTGAAGGTCGTTCTTTGGCAGATTGTAGACTTCGCCAAGGTTATGGGTATCCCAGCAGAGGGTATACTGCTTGGTCGGACATGCCAGTACACCTATTTTCAGGATCAAACCGGCGATCTGGTTGATCCAATCAAGCTGGCAGCTGACAGAATGGAACTCCAGCTGCACGAGGAGAAACACGAACGCTGGGATTAATCCCAGATCTACCCAGGGCCCGATCTATATGACGGGCTCTATTTATTTTGCATAAGCGAGCATCAATTGGTTTAACCAATCGAGCAAGTGTTCAATGGGAAGTGCATTGAGGCTACCAAAAAAATCACCAGCTTTATGTTGGCGATTTTTTTATTGGAAGAGGTTAATACAAAATTCGGTACGAAAATGCTTATCTTTAATCTGTATACCCTGTTTTCACATCAAATCCCTTAGCAGAAAATTCTTTTTTATAATTAACAAGAACCGAATCATGATTAATTGATTTTTTATTATTTGGGATAAGAGCATCAACTAGCTGCAACAAGTCTGAACAAAATTTATGTGTAAAGAGAATTTTCGCTTTTTTATTGTTCTCCTCAATATTTACGCTGACATTCGTGGTATCGATTGCAAGCTTTGCTTGTTTAAGCAATTCTCCTAAACCTAATTTTTTAAGTTGACTCATTCTTCTATTGTCCTCGAGGTCGTCAAATTGCCCTCTTGCACTTACCGATTTTAATCGTTTCTTCTCGTTATGAGCAGTTCTTACAATGAGGTATCGTCGTTTCAATGATTGAGATAGGTAATCAACTTGTGATATGTTTTTGACGCCGTCAATTAGAATAAATTCTTTAATATTTTTAATCAATTTTTTCGCAATAACCGCTTCGCACAAATAAAATGGATTTTCCAATTCTTTTGTTATTAATTTTTCGACGTTGTCTAGAGTCAAATTTTTCTTGTCCAGATTAAGTGCGTTTAAAAAGAGATTACTCCATTTATATGTCTCAAAATTTATTTGAGTGTCAAAAAAATGTCGTATAAATGACTTTTTTGTTCCCGGAAAGCCGACGATGAAAATGATTTTCTTTTGCATAAATAGTTTATCGAATTGGTAGTCGATGTTTTTGCCTATAGTAAGTTGCTTGTTCTCTGGATAATTCCGACGGTATATCTGCAATATCATTTGCCCATCCTCTTTGAGACTGCTTTTTGCATATATCTTTTTGATCTGACGGGCAGAACGGTGAACAATTTTTTTCCGCCTTAATCCAATGAGCATTGAAATCAGGCTGTTTTTCGAAATTGCTAATTACACAAGATGATTTATAAAAGAGGGGCTTTGAACAATTTTTCTTTTGATATAGCTCTAAAATTAATTTCCTTGTTTCTTTGGTTACGGTTTTGTGTTGTCCCGGTTCCCAATCAATCCGAGGAAGAGTATGACCGCATTTATTAATATTGTTAGAAATTGAATCAGAATATCTTAGCCCGCTAATCACAAAAGCATCAGCATATTTTTCACCAATTTCCAAAACCTTGCTTAACTGTTTGGGGGAAGTATTAATGCCTTCAATTATTGGCCGCCAATACAAGACTGATTTGATATGGCTTTGCGCAAGTTGTTTTAACGTATCGATTCTAGTTTTGTTTGAGACTTTTTCAATACTTGATGGCATTTCTGAATAAGTGACAAATATGACGAGCGTGAGATTTTTATAAGATTCAAGAACCTTAATATCTTTTTCTGAGAGCCTGGATTTAGTGACAATAGCGACTGAATTCTTGTATCTTTTTTTGTCGAGTATTGATAATATCTCAAAAGTATTTTTGATATTTTGTCTTACAAATCCATCACTTCCTGTTCCAGAAATAGATAAATGAGTCATGTCTGGGATGAAAAGAGGACTTTTTTCCAACTCTTCTACTAGGGCGCCAGGACAAATCACTGTTTTGGGTTTATTCAAATCAAAATTGCCGTCGTCTACCCTAAAGCAGTACGCACAAGAATAAGGACAGCCGACTGCGAACTCCATATCAAGCCAAGTTTTAAGCTGAATTATTGGTTTAAATTCCATTAAGTTTCCTTAATTAAAGTTTTTCTAAAATTAACTATATCAGAACATTTCTTTTAGTTCTATTATCAATCGGTGGCGTTTGTTAATCAGTAGTAATAAAAGAACCTCGAACTGATTGTGCGAGGTTCCAAGGTAGGAGCGAGTCGGAAGAATATTGTTGACGCGATTGTCTGCCGGTTGTTGTCCATGATAATCGTATCATTTCTCCAAATATTGCCTGACTTGTCTCAGAGTTTCACCTCTTATGTAGTGAAAATCGTCACTCATTACAGAGCCTTGAAGCAATTTTGAATAAGCTCCCTGGTAGAGGGTATTTATAGTCTCAGCCCACTCATCAGATTCATTTGATTCAGAATGATTTGCGTTGGGATTGATCTCTTCTCGACGTCCTGAGCCGTCTAACATGACTAGACGCATAGTATTGTTCTTTCTTGAAAAAACAACCGCCAATGGTTTGCGCTCGCGGATGACATTTTCCATAGTGACTCCGCGATCTCCTGCTCCTCGACATGGATAAACAAGACAAACCTTTTTCTCTCCATTTCCTAACCTAATATCCAAAATACACCTCCTCAAGCGACATCAGCCAACACTATATCATATTTTGTCATGGTAGACAAGATAAAGTTATTGACTTTTTAAATAAATGTAGTAAACTACAAGCATTCGAGGAGATTGTCTTTAAGACAGTCTGTAAATGTCGAAATATGCAGCCGTATTCATCGCGGCGGCGCGGAGTATTAATATTCCGCAAGACTTACTATCCCGTTGTTATAATCAATCAACATGGAGAGTAAAAAGATGAAAGCTAGAAAAGGTTTCACGTTAATTGAACTGCTTGTCGTTATAGCTATTATCGCTATACTAGCTGCAATCCTTTTTCCGGTTTTTGCGAAGGCTAGGGAAAAGGCAAGACAGGCAAGCTGTGCGAGCAACCTCAAACAAGTTGGCTCTGCAGTAATGCAATACACTCAGGATTATGACGAGACTCTGCCAGAGGCAATGGCAAGCAGAGATGCAAGCGATCCAAATGCAGTGGCTTACGGCTCTTGTCGACTTGCACCACTTCCAATGAGGCTAGATCCGTATGCTAAGAGCGCTGGGATTTTTCTCTGTCCAAGCGCATCTGCGACAGGATGCGTATTTAAGCAGGGAACATATCGGATTGACTTTAACATCAACTATAATATATGCGTTTCGGCATCAAAGCTGGCTACTCTTGATCATCCGGCCGAAACAATCATGATGGTTGATAGTGACTATCATCAGGTCTTTGGCGATGACGACGTTGATGGAGGAAGGTGGTTCGACTATCGAGCGCCGTACACAACAAATCGTCATAACGGGGGCTTAAATGCTCTTTGGTTCGATGGGCATGTCAAATGGATGAGAAACGGTACGGTTACAGCCGCAATGTGCCATTGATTCGTTGCGGACAGAAATTATAATTTGTATTGTGCACAGATTCTTTACGGGATTTGTGCATTTTTTATTTTGTCCAGACTGTTTAATATTGATTCTTATAAAAAATTGATATGGAGAAGATTTTTAAGCAACATTTTAAATAAAAAAATGAGCGGCGATCCAAACGGATGCCGCCCTTTTCGCCATAACAACGAAATTAGTGGTCGGAGCGGTGGAATTGAACCAACATCGCAGAGCCCCAGGCTCCGTGCTTTATCCTTAAGCTACGCTCCGTTGTTTTTTTATTGTTTACTATTTTTTTCTATCGGGGGAACGTCAACGTTTCTTTGCGTAATATTTGTTGGCAGCGAACCTGAGTAATTTTTTATTTTGCTCACTACTTCTTTGTCTTCCCGTCCATATCTATTGGGGATAATTAAAGAAATAATAAACAATACTATCCAAACAATGATCCCGCAGATTACAAAGTACCCGGAAAAATTATTAATTACAAGTATAGGAGAATTATATTTCTTTATGTTTTCAAAACTTTTTATATAAACTGTTTCGCAAGCACCATCACCACTATCTTCACGTGTTGTGCTCGAGCCTCGGGTTCCAGTTTGTACTCCTGATTTTTTTGTCGAGTAGGAAGCAAGATAGCCCTTAAAATGAATTTGGTCTCCCACTTTGGCTGATTTAATTTGTCTGTATATCTTCGAATTAGTTTTACGATCTAATAAAAAATGATTATTGGAAAGGTGATTGTTAGAATATTTTGAAAGATCCTTATAATCACCATGAAATTCTATTCTACAAACAAAATCTTCGTTTCTAAAACTCATTTCCTGATAAATACCATTATCAATATTGCTCCCCCAAATGACGCAAAAATCGTTAGTATTTAGAGGATCTTGTTCTTTGAATCTGCCAAGCCAACCCAAATTGTCTCCTGTAGAAACAATCATCCCATAAAGTTCATAATCAAATAGTGGAGTGATTGTGTACTCTACGTCATCAATTGTAAGTGTGAATTCTTTAGTATTAGTTGGAGTTTGAACAGGATCATTCTTAAGAGAAGAAATGGCTGCTTGCGGGCCAGGATATTTGGCCTTTAAAAGGCAGGAGATTAAAAAAATGGCCAGAAAAATTAAGGTCAAGACAAAAACATAATGCTGTATTTTAGAAAACAATTTCATTGCTTATATTATACTACATTCTAATTCAGACATTAATGTCACGAACATCTTCAAACTTTGACTCATTAAAGCCGGAGTCTTGTTGCAAAAAATACCTGAAAAGAGTAATATTCAGTTGTAGCCCAATTTATTAATTTGAAATTACTCCCATATATCAATCAAAATGATTAAGACTAATGCAAGAATATTATCAGACACAGTGGTGTAAACTCGTCATTTTGGGATTGATTGCTTCTTCGCTAGGATACCTATTCGACTTAAGCTATAAATCGGCTTCGCAGAGGGTGTTTGTCGAAGATAAGTGGGATTTGAAAGGACTGAATGATTAATGTGATTCTAAGTAGTGCTTCCGGCATTTTGGTCGGTGGCGTTTTGGCGTTTATACTCTTTTTTGTGACCAACGGAAAAAAGATTACACGAGCCAAGGACAAATCTGACAAGATTATTGAAGAAGCGAAAAACAAAGAGAGAGACATTCTCTTGGGTGCTAAGGATGAAGCAATAAAAGCTAAAGATGAAGCCAAGAAAGAATATCAATCAAAGGAAAGGTATTTAGAAAAGATTGAGGGAGATTTAAGAAGAAGAGAGCTTACAATTGATGGTCGTTTTAACGATTTAGACAAAACGTCAAAATCGATGCACGAAAAAGAGAAGCAAATCGAAGAGACAAAGCAACTTCTTCGTGATTTGCGCAAGAAACAAGAAGATAGCTTAGAGCGAATTGCCAAGATGACAAAGGACGAAGCCAAAAAAGTTTTATTTGATTTGATTGAAAAAGAAGGCAAAGAGGATCTAGTCAAAAAAATAAAAGAAGTTGACACATATGTCAAAGAAAATGCTGAAGAAGAAGCACGAAAAGTGGTAGTTACAGCCATGCAAAGAGTGGCGGCTGAGACGGCTTCTGAATCAACTATTTCAACAATTGATATCCCCAGTGACGAAATGAAAGGTCGTATTATAGGCCGAGAGGGTCGAAATATTCAATCATTTGAAAAACTAACTGGCGTGGATCTTATTATTGATGACACTCCGGAGGCAGTTGTAATTTCGACTTTCGACCCAATTAGAAAACAAGTTGCAAAGGTAACTTTATCTGAATTGGTTGCTGATGGTAGAATTAATCCGGCTCGCATTGAAGAAGCTTTTGAAAAAGCAAAGAAGATTGTCGCGGCTGACGTAAAAAAATCCGGTGAGGAGGCAGCTTATGAGGTAGGTGTTGCAGGAATGCCGCCGGAAATTATTAAAATTTTGGGCAGGCTAAAATTTAGAACTTCATTCGGCCAGAACCAGCTCCAACATGCCATCGAAGTTGCTCGAATTGCCGCTCTTATTTCCGAAGAAATCGGTGCCGATACTGCTCTGGTCAAAAAAGCAGGCCTTTTGCATGATCTTGGTAAAGCGGTTGACCACGAAGTGCCAGGATCACATGCAGTCATTTCCGCTGATATTGCCAGAAAGTTTAAACTACCCAAAGAACTAATTCACGCCATAGAGGCTCATCACGAAGATGTAGAAATAGAAACAAAAGAGGCAGCCATTGTCCAGATCGCCGATGCCATATCTTCTGCAAGACCAGGTGCTAGACGGGAGTCTTTAGATCTTCATATTAAAAGGTTGACTGAACTTGAGCGTGTAGCGAATTCCTTTGAAGGAGTTGAGAAGTCTTTTGCAATTCAGGCAGGACGAGAGGTTCGAATATTTGTCAAACCAGAAGAAGTTGATGACTTAAAAGCAGTCAAATTGTCAAAAGAAATTGCCAAGAAAATTGAAGAAGAAGTACAGTATCCAGGACAAGTCAAGATCCATGTTATTCGCGAGACCAAAGCGGTGGAATACGCAAAATAAAAACAAGAACAGATGACAGAAAATACGGATTAGACAGATTGTCGTTGTTATTTAAATAAGTGGTTTTCTGTACAATCTGTAGTATTTGTAATCTGTTATTAAATATGAAACAGAGTTTAATAAAAATCTTATTCATTGGCGATATTGTTGGCCGGCCGGGGAGACGCGCAGTCTCCCAATTTTTGGCTGAAAATAAAGGTGTGTACGATCTTGTGATTGCCAATGGTGAAAATTTGGCGGCGGGCAAGGGGATGACCTTTGCCAAATATGAAGAAATGATTTCAGCTGGGATTGATTATTTTACTTCTGGCAATCATATTTTTAATAACGATGAAATGATCCCATATTTGGATGATAAAAAAGTAAAAGTTTTGCGTCCGGCCAATTATCCCGCTTCTTCTCCTGGACGCGGTGTAGTCAGAATTAATTTAAAAAATGGTAATAGCGTTATATTAGCCAATCTTCAAGGCAGAGTGTTTATGAAGGATGATATTGATGATCCGTTTGTGACAGGTAAAAACATAGTTGATGAATATCCCGGCCAAATCATTATAATTGATTTTCATGCCGAAGCTACAAGCGAAAAGATGGCACTAGGGTATTATTTGGATGGAAAGGCAACTGCAATTTTAGGGACACACACGCATGTCCAGACAGCAGACGAAAAAATTCTTCCATTTGGGACTGCTTTTATTTCCGATGTCGGAATGTCTGGTCCAGAAAATTCAATCCTGGGCGTCAAAAAAGAGATTATCATTGAAAAGTTCTTGACACAACTTCCACTTTCCCATAAAGTAGCAACTGGATGTACTATTTTGTCAGCCGTTGAATTGGAAATAGATCCAAAGACAAATATGGCGTTGTCTCTGAAGAGAATTTCAAAAGTTTACGAATAATTAAAAAACAAGGAGTATAAAATGAATAAAAGTGAACTGATAAACGAAGTAGCAAGAGAAACCGGACTTTCTAGACGCGAAGCAGAAGTTGGTGTTCAAACAGTGCTTGATTTGATCGCCAAAGAAATTGTTAAGGGCGGCAAAGTCACCCTCACAGGTTTCGGTACCTTTGATGTTGGCAAGAGAAAAGCAAGAGCAGGGGTGAACCCGCGAACAGGGGACCCAATCCAGATTGCTTCAACAAAAATGCCACGTTTCAAACCAAGCCGCAACTTGCGCAACAAAATAAAGTAAAATTCAAAGATTCAAAAAAATCTTCCAGATACATGCCTGGAAGATTTTTTATATCTTGTAGTTAACTATGTGGAAGAACATTAGTATCCCAAAGCGTTTTGGCACTAGGCGTAGGGTTCAAAGGGTCAGTATCAATTTGGGTAACGGAAGGGGTACTGCCATTTAATTTGGCATAATAAACGTGGGCAGCAGGTACAGCATTGAGACTAACTGTACCTAGGCCTGGGACAGTAACATTAACATTCCTTGTTACACCATCAGCTGCCCAAGCGGTCAAGATCCACTCATTCGAGGTTTTCATTTTGCGAGCTAATACACGCGTATCCGCATAGCCAGTATTAAATTCATAGGAAGGTTGATCGGCGCTATAATGATTGACGCCGTCGCCAGGCAGAAGATCGCCGTTTCGAAGGAACGGTTCCAGCCAAGAAAACTCGGCCTGAGCTTGAGACAGCACAATTTGCTGGGTTAGCCAATGGGGCACACTATTAGGCTGTTGAGTATTACGTAGGGAATAATCAAACGGAATATTCGGATCCATACAGGAATCAAAACCATCATAGCCTTCACGACCAAATCCGTTATTAAGATCGGCGTTGGGATTACTCGAAGGATAATCCCAGTAACCGGCAATGCCACCAATATTACCAGCTGTAAAATAAGCTTTCAAAAAACCTTGGTATGTCGGCAGATCGCCAAAACCGCCATTCGCTCCCACTCCAGGCCACCAACCGCCATTTAACCAATTATATGAAAGAGGTTGACCTAGCTGAATTTGACGGCCAGATTCGTTTAAAATTTGAGTCAGCATACTTTCACTCCCAATCCAACCGCCGTTAAATTGCTTAAAATACATACTTTCATTGGGCAGTGTTGAAACTCCGCGCATATTATCATAGTTCCACATGTACTGATTCCAAAAGCCGTAATTTCTAGTCGAGCCGGCGGCAGAGTAATAATAAAGATACATCTCCATGTTTGGCACAGCATTCATAATAGCGCTGGCAGTAATGCTTTCCTGATAAGCTTTACGTTCCGACATATAATCTGTCCATGATTTTGTTCCCTGGGCTGCCTTAACTTTGGGGTCTCCAGTTGCCTTTTGATCAGCCGGCACCCCCATATCACGTTCTCCTCCATTGGATATGAGCGCAATATGAGCTTCTTTAGCAATTTTTCGAAAATTATCTGCTATCGGCTCGACAATTTGGCGGTAAGACGTTCCCGATGCCTCCGGACTAAAAACTTTACTGCTGCCGCTTAAAATTAAATTACCCTTAGCATCGTGAGCCCAAATATCGTCTGGATAAGAAGCAGTATCAAAACGCGGCACGCCAACTTGTAGGGAATATTTTGCCGGATCAGTTTTGGCTTTGGCAATTATTTTGCCTTCTTTTGTCGCAGAATTAGACATATTCGCCACAGATTGCGAGGTTGCATTGCCAAAATCCAAAGTATAATTCCATTCTGTCGCCAGCTCAATGGCTGTTTCAACTGATGTTCCCCAGCCAAACTGACCCAATTTTGGCAATGTGTTACCCGGCCGAAACTGAGGCTTACTTGTGTAGTTCGTCAAATACTGGTCGGGCTTTATTAATCCACTGGTACAAGTTGTGCTGCCGGCCAAGACATAGTTTAGGTCGTCGGAAGAGAGTTGAGCAGAGGAGCTGCTTGAGTTGGTATTTCCCGACAAAACTAATTCTTGCTTTTTGGCTACGCTTCCAAATGAACTGATCGAAATTAAAAAAACGGCCAAAAGAGTTAAAGCACCTAATCGTATTCTTACAAAAATTGTTTTTTTCATATTTATATTTCCCAATTACTCATCAATATTGAAAAATCCTGTATATCAACTTTGTTGTCTTCATTAAAGTCGGCCGGATTGAGGCTCTCTTCTTTATTCCAATTGGACATAAGAGAGGAAAAGTCTTTACTGGTAACTGAGCCATCGTTATTGGCATCGGACGACTTGCGCCGGATAATTGTTACTTCTGTTGGATAAGAGTTGTCATTCTGGTCTTTTCCTACGATTGCGATAGTGTTTTGACCCACCGTAAGGTCTATCTCTAGGCTCCAAGTATTACTATTCAAGGACGCCACTAGACTCTTAACTAAAACTGCTGTAATCTTGTCTGATTTTTCTCCCGAAATTGTAATTTTTTGTTTGTAAGTAAAGGCTCTAACCGGATTAATAGTGGGAGGATTATAAGTGGCATCAGTAATCGCAAATTGCTGCCATTCCCCGAGTGAGACTCCGCCCACGCTCGAAGCAAAAGAACGAAAACTATAAGCACCGGCAGGTAGATTAGTGGCGGCTAATGCAAAAACTCCAGTATTAAAATTACCGTTCCAATTATCGTTTCCTGTATCTATGGATACAACATCCAAGTTTCCAGTATTGGTGCCATAAAGAAAACCACGTAAATAGGGTTTAAAAGTATTTAGGGCAGTAAGATTACCATTTAATGTGGTGCTTCCGGCTGAAATATTTGTAGCAGGACTCGTTGTCGAAGTAGAAGCAAAACTGGAAAATGCTTTCAAATATGGGAAAGAAGCCTTATCTTCAATGCCCCAAATATCGGTAAAATTCCAATTCTCAAAACTAACTTCTCGCCTAAGTGTTGCTTTACTCAAGGCAGTAATCTTTGTATCCAAATTTTGGTTGCGATTAGCAATGCTGCCTGTTTCACCATCTACTAATTCAGCTCCAATATCGCTCAAATTGCCATTGTAGCTGGAATCTTTGAGGTAATAGCTTTGGGTAAAGTCGGCGTCTCTTTTATCATAAGCAGCGGCAAAACCGCCGTTTAGTCCGCTGCCTCCGACTGTACCGAGTGAGTATGAAGATGTAATATGGATATTACGGGCAAATCCTGCAAAACCACCGGCAAGAGGAACATTACTTGCTTGTCCGGTAGAAATTACGTTTCCGGTTGAGAATGAGTTAGAAATAGTGTCATTTGATCCGTTTGCATTTCCAACAAAACCACCTGCCTTATTTTGTCCACTGACATTGCCTGTCGCAAAGGCCTCTTCAACATCGCCCGAGAGTGAGCCAACCAACCCGCCGACACTAGTACAATTGGCTGTGACATTTCCGCTCGAATACGACTTGCTAATAATATAACCGGGGTTGGTACCATAATTGCCGGCTAATCCTCCAACACCACCTACATTCAGACAACTTGTGTCAGAATTGGCGCTTATATCGCCAGTGGAGTGCGATGAAAAAATATTAGAGTCAATTGAAAAACCGATAAGGCCGCCGAAACCGCCGGTAGATAATTGATTTGAAGCGGTATGATTATCAATTTGCAAAACGTTGCTTGAATAGCTGTTATAAATATTACTTTGGAAAATAGAGCCGATTAGTCCGCCAATATATTTGGTCTCGCCATAAGAATTAACCGTAATATTACCGCTGCTATAACTGCCAGAAACCGATCCGATTTTACTTGACCCGGCGAGACCGCCAACGGCCGAAACTGCACTATTTAATTCACTAATATTTATATTTCCGCTGCTGTATGAATCAGCTATGATCGGGTTTCGCGAACTTGGGTTATCAATTTTTCCAACCAGCCCTCCGGCAAAATTTAAATCAACATTTATTACGCCGACATCAAGCGAGAGGGTGCCGCTCGCATGAGAGCTTTGAATTGGTCCAAAACTGTAACCAACCAGTCCGCCGATATTTTCAACTGATCTGCCGACGATGCCAGAGCCGTCGTCAACGGAGGTAGAAATTGCAACAGAACTGACAGAATCTTTAATAGTGGCAAACTCAGAGTCTTGCCGGCCTACAATGCCACCAATATTGCCACGGCTATTCGCAACATTAATCATACCTGAAGAATTTAGTCCCGTTAAAGTTTCAAAAATCCGACTTGTCTCATAAAAATAAGGGTAACCGCCAGTCTTAATCGGAATTTTTTCCTGAGTCCCTAAAATACCGCCAACATCAGAAATATAGCTGCCTGTGATCGATACGTTGGCAACAATATTAGTCAGAGAAGAAACGTCCACGTCGCCCGTGCCCCGCCAATAGTCGGTATTATCTGTTGAGACTCCGGTTGATGCCTTTATCGCTTTATAAACCCGGCCATTTAGCGCTAAATCGTTGACTCCGTAAGCTTTGACTGGATCATAAGCGACCACCCCTGTTTGCGAGCCACGAGTGCCATAATTTAGGTTTGTATTATAACCCACTACTCCGCCAATGCTTAGGCCCGGATTATTCGAAGGGGAAGTAATATTAATCGACCCCGCGACATTGATATTACTAATAAGACCTAGATTTTTTCCGGCCAAAATTCCAATATTATTGACTGATTCGGTTGAACTTAAGTTTGCGTCAGTGATATTTAAATTTGAGAGAATGCCGGTTTTATCCACATAGCCAAAAAGACCGGCATATTGGTCAAAATCAGTAATGGTAAATCTGTTAATCGTGTGGCTATTACCATTGAAATTTCCGGAAAAAGAATTCATTAAATTACCAAGTGGAATTAAGCCCCGGCCCTTGTTCCAATTAGTCGTAACTGTTGCATCGATGTTACACGAAAGAGCGTAGTATTTATTTGATGCCAAAACTATAGCCTGTAATCCATAGACGTCGGAGATTTGATAGGGCGTGGCGCTTGAACCATCTCCGGTATAGCGATTAAAAACGGATTTGCTAAATGGCGAAGCCAATTGTTTGGCTCTAGTTGGTTCGGTAGGAATGTATTTAACAATACTACCCGTAAAAGATCCCGATGCATACAAAACGTCACTGATATCAGCCAAATCATAGACTGTGCCGTTCAAACCGCTACCTAAAGGAACGCTACTGGCATAATAATTGTAATCCGGGGCTCCTTTAATCGCTTCATTAAAATTAGTTAGTGCGCCCGGCCAATTATTGCTTCCGCCAGTATAAACAACATCGTTAATTTTAATAAATTTGTTAATACTACCGCCATACGAATTGTGACAAAACCAGCTTGTGCCATCGAAATAGCCAATACTACAAGTTGAACCGGCGGTCGAAGTAATGCCACTGCTACTATAAACCGTCAAACGGTCGGTGGCATCAAATATCATAGAAGTAACAGCACTTTTCATATCGCCAAGACTTGCTAATACCCCAGTTGATCCATTAAATTTTACCAAATGATTGCCAACTGTGTTGCTAGTCGTACAAAGATCATTACCACAAATATTGGTAAAGCTGCCGCCAATATAAATATCTTTATCAGTTGCTGACGGATCAGAGTTATCTTTAATAATAATTTGATTGACGTAGCCATTCAGATACGAATTACCGTCACCTGAAGTTGTAACGGTTGAGCCCAGACCATAATTAAACTTTTCCCAGGCTTCTCCGGTCCAACGAGCAAGATGATTGACTCGTCCAACAGAGCCCGCGCTTTCAAAAGTACCGCCGACATAAAGTCGATTTTGGTCATCAAGAGCCAAAACTTTAACTGTCGCCGCATTGGGTGTTCCACCATAACCGTCAGTTAATCCGCCGTCGAGCGCCGACCAGTTGCTACCATTCCATTTGGCTATACTGTTGACTGTAAGATTACCAATTTTGGTGAAATTGCCCGCAGCATAAACACTATTATTGCTGTCGATAGTAAGAGCATTAACCACCCCGTCGAATTCATCTCCGACCTTGGACCACTGTTTGCCATCAAACTTTGCCATGTATTTTATTGGCAATCCACTAATAGCGGTAAAGCTGCCGCCGATATAAATATTGCCATTGCTGTCACCCCTTATCGCATTGACACTGCCGTTACTAACCTGATTATCGGCCACAAAAAAACTTCCGCCAACGTTAAATTGGTAGCTTGGGTTAGAGTTAAAGGTGGCTCCGTGCTGATTGAAATCATGAGAAACATTCAGATCACACGCTTGAGTAATAACGCCAGTATAATTGTTATAGATTGAAATATCATGGACAGTGCCTAAAAAAGCGGTGTCAACAGTAGCATTCTTAATAGAGGTAGAGTCAAAGACAACATGATCGGCTGACGTGGGTACTACTCCAGTAGACCAGTTGAGGCTACAGCTCCACCAATTACCGCTTCCAACCCCTCCGGCACAGGTGGTGTCATCTCCGGCTCCAGACCAGACTACAATTGGAGCAGGCGGCTCTGTTTCATCAGCTTGATAATAACGAAGTGTGGCAAAAATAAACCCACCTGCGAATAGCAGAAATAATAATGACAAAAGAATGATAACCTTTTTTCGTTGACCCCACATGGCAAGTCCAATATATAGTTATATATATATCTATTATAGTGCGGATTTAATGAAAAACAAAGTCTTATTTTCATCTTGTCTTAAGAAATATTAAATTTCAATGACCGGGTGGATATTTAATATGTTAGAAATTTATGCTAGAATCTAGACGGAAAATAAAAACTTGGCAGTGCCTTCATCTGCCCGCGTAGCTCAGTGGATAGAGCGAGACACTCCTAACGTCTAGGTCGCAGGTTCAATTCCTGCCGCGGGTACCATTCGACTACATTTCGTTTCACTTCATTTCGCTCATGGCTGTAGCCATATTCGAAATATCGTATTTATAATTATAAATTTGCAATTGTAAATTATCCTAAAAACTACCAACTATCAATCTCCCAAAGGGGGATCTCCCTTTGGGAGACTAACAACTAAGTTATGCCCAAAATATCAAAAGAAAAACTAGTTAAAGCCCGTTTGGTTGCGACCAGGTCTATGGTTGCAATTCTATGTCTTATATTTGGTATTTTAATTTCGGCACAGTGGCGTTCCATCCCACAAAGAGTGACAAACCCGATTGCTCCATATGTTAGCCTAAAAGATGCTAAAGAGTCTCTCTATGCAGAACAGGCACAATTAAAAAATGAAATCGCAGAATTACAAAAATCAATTGAAGAAAATCAGAAAAATTCTGAAAATACCTCTTTGACAAAGATCGAGCTTGTAGGGTTGCAAACAAAAAGAGCACAAGCAGGACTAACTAAACTTAATGGTCCTGGAATAATTATTAATTTAGATGACAGCAAAAGCTCTCCGGCGACCGAAGAATCAATTGTTCATGCTGCTGATATCCGAGATATTTTCAATCTTTTATGGGGTTCTGGTGCAGAGGCAATTTCAATCAATGATCAAAGAGTTGTTGTTAATACGGCAGTTGATTGTATAGTAAATACTATTTTAATAAACAACATCCGAATTTCCGCACCTTTCCGAATAGAATCGATAGGGGACCGCGACAACATGTATCAAAGAATGACAGATCCAAATATTCTTTCAGATATTTACCAAAGAAGATCGGAGTCAGGACTCGTTTTTGATGTTTCTAAAAACAGTGATATTACGGTACCAATATTTGACGGAAGTTTTGACGTAACAACAGGAGTAAGTAATTAATGTTTAAGAAAAATGACAAAATTATCATATCTGTAATTTGTTTTTTTCTTGGAATATTTTTAGTATCTCAGTATTATTCTAGTATTGAAGCGAGCAAAATTTCTCAACCAGAAAATAACGAGGTTCTGGCTATTGAGGTAAGCAAACTTACAAAAAGCAATGCTGATTTAAGAAGGGAAGTCCAGGATTTAACGGTCAACCTTGATTCATATAAAAATTCATCCGAATCAAGCCAGAAAGCTAACGAGCAATATTTATCAGATATTAATAAATTCAGTGTTGTGAATGGTGACAAAGCGATATCGGGACAAGGAGTAATTATCAACATTTCAGGTAATTTAGTGACTCCTCAAGTTGTTGATTTGGTCAACGCAATAAAAAATATTGGTGCCCAAATTATTGAGATAAATGGGAAAAGAATAGTATTAAATACCGAAATGAGTCAATTTACGAATAACGGTCATTATGAAATAAAAATTTTGGGGAATAGTGCTCTTTTAAAATCGGCAATTGAGAGAAAAGGCGGAATTGTTGATCAAATTAGTACAAAAAATATTGTCTTCACGACTACTACGAGCGACAAAATTGAAATAAGCTCTAGCCCATCAGTTAATTTAAAAAACGCCCGAATCGTAGAAACTAAATAGCATTATCATATCATTTCATACAATTCTATTAAGTAATCACTCTGCAAAAAAACAGAGCGAAAGGAGCCAAAATGAATAAGACTGAACTACAGATATCTTCTTGGACTATAGCCAAGATAATTCTAGTCTTTGTGACATTTTATTTGCTTTTTCTGATCAAAGACATTCTAGTTCTGTTTTTTGTGGTATTGATTCTTGCGGCAACTTTCAGGCCGATTGTAAATAAATGGGAAACAAAAATCAAAAGAGTTCCGGCTGTCCTTTTACTATTACTTATAATTTTGGCCATAGTGGCATTTGTTAGTTATATAGTTTTTCCGCCCCTTGTTACCCAAATAACCGCATTTGCCCAATCTCTACCTGATATTGTTGGCCGATTGCATTTCTTGGGGGCATATAAATCTTATGCGGAATCTGGACTTAAATCGTTGACCAATAATGTCGGTGGAATTACGGGTGGATTTGTCACTCTCACCTCAAGCTTTTTTGGCGGGATTTTTGCTTTTTTTACGGCAATCGTTCTGACAATTTATCTTCTTTTGGACAAAAACGGATTTAGAAATTTGGTCGTTTCAGTCATACCAACAGAATCAAGAGAATCAATCATCGATGTGGCTAGAAAAATGTCGCTCAAGCTTGGTGATTGGTTTAGAGGTCAGCTGCTTTTGTCCTCAATCATTGCAGTTGTCGACCTAATCGGTTTGGTTATAATTGGTGTCCCATATGCTCTAATATTAGCGCTTATTTCTGGCATCCTTGAAATTGTCCCGGTCGTTGGACCAATTTTATCTGGAATTTTGGCTGCTTTGGTTGCTTTAAGCCTTTCTCCTATCCAAGCAGTATTTGTAATCATCTTGTATATTATCGTTCAACAGTTAGAAGGATCACTGTTGGTTCCAAATATAATGAAAAAGGCGATTGGTCTCTCACCAGTAGTAATTATTTTAGCTGTAATGATAGGTGCTAAACTACTTGGAACTATTGGTGCCCTTTTGGCTGTTCCCGCTTCTGCAGTGATCTCAGTGGTTATAGAAGAATGGCCAACTATAAGAAAGGCCATTAGAAAAAATGCTTAAGAAGGAATCTGGTAAAAAAAAAGAGTTTTTTAATAAAAAAGCTCGACATGAATATTCAATTACAGACTCTCTTGAGGCCGGTATTGTTCTAAATGGTCTTGAGATCAAGGCAATCAGAAATGGTAGGGTTGATATGACTTCTTCATATGCCAAAATTTTGAATGATGAAGTTTTTTGGTTGGGTGGAAGTATAAATGTCGAAACAGGGGATAGACAAAGAACGAGAAAACTTTTGCTTAAGAAGGAACAAATAAAAAAACTGATCGGAAAAACTGCCGAAAAGGGGATGACTCTTATTCCTTTAAAACTATATATTTCAAAAGGTAAGGCAAAGTTAGAATTGGGCGTCGGACGCGGTATGAAGATGTATGAAAAAAGAGCGGTTATGAAAGAGAGAGATATTGAGAAAAATATCAGCATCGAATTAAAAAATAGAAGTAAAACTTAAAGATACAAGAAACCATTCGACTCAGCTCATGGCAGGTGATAACCGAACAAATCACAATATACAATAATTAATTCCCAAACATGTTTGTATCTTGTATCTTGGTTATTGTATCTTGCCCATGCTTGGGCCGCAACCACAGTATTTTTGTCTGTAAATATTAAACTCTTTGCAAATTTCGGTGGAACGTTTGTATCCATTATTCTTTTTAAAGTCACGATCTAAAAAAGTGACGACGTGTTTGTCATCATCCTGAGCAGAGTCAAAGGATTTATTATAAATCTTGCTGGCAACCTCTTTGCCAATATTGTTTATCATATAGCTGTTCTTGTGCGGAGAGATTGACAAGGTTGTAGTAAAATAATCAAAATTGTTTTCCTCGGCAAATTTTCCGGTGTACAAAAGCCTCATTTTTATGCATATTTTGCATCTCTTCCCGCCCTCTATTTCGTTTTCTAATCCTCTGGTTAGAAGATGCCAGCTGTTCGCGTCTTCAGGTATTTTATCGCCGATAATAAGAGGAGTTTTGATGATCTTGCAATATCGTTTCAACTCTTTTAGGCGTCTGTTGTATTCTTCAATCGGAAAAATGTTTGGGTTAAACCAAAAGATGGTAATATCAAAATCATCTTTCAGCTGTTCGAAAACAGAAGTAAGGCATGGAGCACAGCAGCTATGCAAAAGTAATGTTGGTTTAGAGCTTTTTTTCATAATTTTGTATACCGTGTTTATCGCGAATTAATTTCTAATTACAAATTTCTAACCTTGCCTACCGGCAGGCAGGTTTCTAAATAAATCCCAATATTTAAATTTTAAAATATATAACTGATAACAAATAACTGATAACTTTTATAACTTCTCTAGTATTCTTAACTTTGCCGATCTTGATCGTGGATTTTCAGCAATTTCTGTTTCGCTTGCAGTAATCGGTTTTTTGTTAACAAGATTTACCATTGAAACTTTGTCACAGTTACAGACCGGGGCATTTTCGGGGCAAGAACAATCACTGGCCAAATCACGAAAAGTATTCTTTACAATTCTATCTTCGAGTGAATGAAAAGTAATAACGGCCAAGCGTCCTCCAGGGACTAAAGCATCAACAAAATTTCTCAAGCTCCTCTCAAGGTTTGAGAGTTCCCCGTTTACTTCAATCCTTATGGCCTGAAAGACCTTAGTTGCAAAATGAGTGCGAGAAGTTTTTCGAATTTTAATTGGGATAGATTTCTCCAATATATTAACTAAGTCGCCTACGGTTTCGACTTGTTTGTTTCGGCGGATCAAACAAATATTTCTAGCTATTCCTCGGCTAAATTTTTCCTCGCCATACTCTCGCAATATTTGTTCAATTTTGTCTTCAGAATAGTGATTCAAAACAAGAATGGCGTCTAATTTTTGAGATTGATCCATTCTCATATCAAGCTTTGCGTTTAAATCAGTAAAGGAGAATCCACGTTCTTTTTGATCCAATTGCATAGAGGAGACACCAAGATCGAGAAGCGCTCCTTTAACCAAAATGTCATCCTGAGGCATGGCCGAAGGATCTGATTTGGTAAGAATGAGAGATTCTTCACTCTGTTCAGAATGACATAGGGTGTGCAATATTTCTTTGATGTTTTTGAAATCGTCGTGAATAAGTATGAACTTATCATACAGCTCGGATTTCTCAATATTCTCTTTTGCCAAATCCAATGCGTCTTTGTCCTTATCAATTCCGATAATTTTGGTTATTGCATCTTGCTCGCCATGAGCCCCAATGGGGACCCCTTGGGTCGAGTCGAATGGGTTATTGTATCTTTCGACTATGGCAATTGAATGGTTGCCTTCGCCCAATGTTCCGTCAACAAAAAAACCATTTGAAGATTTATTCAGATAGTCAAAACAATTTACAATTTCGTCTTTTAGAACTGGAATGTGTTTCATCACTAATACTTATATCACAAATATCAATAGTTTTGAATAATGTGTTAAAATATATTTAAGTTAAAAGGGAGGATTAATCTTATGAATAACAATATTCCGGCTTTGATTATAATAAATGGTGCATCGGCAACCGGTAAAACAGTTATCGGTCAAAAAATATCCAAGGAATTTAATCTGCCTTTTATAAATAAAGACGAATATAAAGAACTAATATTTGACCATCTTGGTTGGAGCAATTTAGAGTGGTCGGACAAAGTCGATAAGACAAGCTTCCATATTTTATGGAATATTGCCGAGAAACTGCTTGCTGCAAAAATGTCAGTTATTATCGAAACCAAATTTGATCCTGTTTTAAGTCAAAAAGATATCGAGATTTTGACTCGAAAGTATGAGTTTAAAATCTTTCAAATTCTCTGTTATGCCTCCGGAGAAGAGCTTCTAACAAGATTTAAAAAACGCGCCCTATCTGACCGTCATCCCGGCCATTGCGACGCAAATAATTTAGATAAATATGATGCAGAATTAAAAAAGGGCAAGTTGGAGGTAATAAAAATTCCTGGGAAAACGATTGAAATAGATACAACCGACTTGGACAATATTGATTACAAGACCATCAGACGTGAAATAAAAAAAGTGTTGAAGGGTTGACAAACAACTCATAAAAGGTATAATTACACATGCAGTCGATTGGTCTGGGGGTGATTTAGCTTCGACAGAAGGACTTTAAAAACATATTTGCAAGTAAGTAGGTGAGACCGCTTTATAAGTACTCACAAAATTTCAAGTGCAAATTCACTTGTTAGCAAAGTAAAGACTGCTTTTGCAGGATTTGCCTTTGCGCCAGTTGCTGCTTAATTGCAGTAACCATCCGCTCTTTGACTACTCGATTGAAGAATCACGGGTGTTATAAATTCGAGTTGCTGACTGTTTGAATTTCTAGCGAACAATCTTAAGAATTACTAGAGATCGAATGTTGGTTTTTTGACACGGTTTTATCCGACATTTTAAACTTTAATCGTGACTAAACTTGTAGATAATATGCTTTTAACCTTTTGGACGCGGGAGCATTACCCGCCACCTCCACCAAATGAAAATATGGGCTCAATAGTAGCTCATTTTTTTATTGACTTTTAATAATATTTGTGATATAGTATCGACAAGGTTTGAGGAGGTGAAAAAATGGAAATTTTCAAAAATCTTTACTTTGCTATCAAAAATGGAAGGTCCGAGGAGGTAGAGAAGCTCTTGGCAGAGCACGATGAACCTCTGCCGGAATTGTTCTTGAGCCTGGCAGAGAAAAGCGACGGCGAAATTATTCAGGCCGTGCTCAATCATTGGCAAAACCACGGCTTTGAGGAGCCGCAGGAATCAGAACCATCAAGTCCGATTATGGTTCTGCTCAAGAAAGGCTATTTAATGTCGGCTGCACAGGCCGCATATCTAGCTTTTGTGCACGATTTTACTGACCCGGACCGGTACGGAATGACCATATTCGACTGGGCAAGAGTGATTGGCGACGAAGCCCTGGCTAAGCACTTTTTAGAGTGCTTAGCGGAACTCGAGGCGGGGGGAAAAGGATAAAAATTCTTCAACTGGCGGTAGTGGATTACTTCACTATCGTCTTTTTTTTGTCCAAAAAAATGGAATTAGTCAATTCCATTGGCAAGCTGCATTATTATATTAAACAATTTAATTTTAGGTTCGGCCTGAAATCTCAAGAATTTTTTTGACTGCATCACCAATATAGGCCCAACCCTGAATTTTTGAGAGGACATAAATTACAGCTGCCGCTAGAATGGCGGAACCAATAAAAAAACCAAAACCATAAAAAATGCCTCGCAAAAGTGACCACCACAAACTATTGGATTTCTTTATAGATTCGGTCAAAGTTTTGGTCGCGTAGATATGCTCGTTGTCCATAATACTATTATAACATTATTTTTTTCTTGATATAATAGTCCCATGTTGATAACAGTTGAAATAATAATTGCAATTGTGTCTTTGGCTGTCGGTTTCTGGCAGGTTTGTCTTATTTACGCCCAAGTTCTAGGGGCACCGACCGTTTATGCTAATAAAGAAGCAATTTTGGAAGGGTGCAAATTGGCCGGATTGAAAAAGGGGCAGATCTTGATTGATTTGGGTTGTGGCGATGGCAGAAGCTTAATAATTGCTGCGCGGGAATTTGGAGCAAAAGGTATTGGCATCGAACGTTCGCCATATTGCTTTTTAAAATCAAAATTAAACGTTTTTTTATCAGGCCAGCGCAATATTAAAATCTTGTTTGGTGATATTCAAAAGTATGAAAAGGAGATAAAAAAAGCCGACGTTATCTACGTTTATTTACTAAATTCAGTTCTTGGAAAAATCGAAAATTGGCTTTTCTCTTCAATTGGTGTTAATACTAAAATAATCTCTCTTGCCTTCTCTTTTCCCAACTTTAGGCCCAGAAAGACTAAAGCGGTGGAAAATTTGGGCAGAACGACGGAGTTAAAATTGTATGATAACAGTGCGCAAAATACCATTTAGTCATCTATTTAAGGAGAAAAACGATGGACAAAAAAGATAAAAAGATACTAGTGATTGAAGATGATGAAGCTTTGGCGGGAATGTATGCAGAAGGAATCAAGAAGGAGGGTTATACTGTAATTTTGGCTACCGATGGACAAAAAGGAGCAGAGATTATATTAGCAGAGACGCCGGATTTCATTGTTCTGGACATTATGTTACCTAAAAAAAATGGTTTTGAGATTCTTGAAATAATCCGTTCTACTCCTCATACCAGACATATCCCGATTATAGTTTTAACTGCTTTTTCAAAATCAGAATATGCAGAAAAAGTTAATAGTTATGGAGTTGCCGGTTTTTTTAATAAAGCAATAACCGTTCCAAAAGAAATTGTATTTTTAATTAACAATATTCTCTTTTCAGCAGAAAAATCTGATAGTATTCAATTTCAAGAATAAATACAGATAGTTCTCGGCCTTGCCTCGAACAATAAGAAAGTGATGGTTTTTCTAATAATAGTGTCTTGTAACAAAAAATTGACCGCCAGGAATTGTAATTCCAATGTAGGCGGTCAATGGTTGGTATTCACTCTACAGCCAAGCTATTTGCTTTGGTCAAGGTTATTGAGAAAGCTAATAGCTTCCTTTTGTGTTTCAAAGATCTTGAAAACTTTGTCCATTCCTGTGATATTAAACACTCTTATTATATGTGGTACCGCATAAACAACGGCGATACTCCCACCCATTTTATAACAATGTTTTAGTGCCCCAGCCAATACTCCCAGTCCGGAGGCATCAAAATATCTTGTTTCAAGCATATTAACCACTATACGAAACTGATCCTGTTTAAAGAGCTTTATGAACTCTTCTTTTAATCTTGGCGAAGTAAATATATCCACTTCGCCTGTTATTGATATTATACTTACTTCCTCATTCTCTTCGCTTGATATAGAAAATTCTATCAACTGTCGCCTCCGATCCCCTTCATTCGCCAAATATTTTAACATATGAACTTATTTTTGTCAAATTGCGAGAAAGGAGGGTATTGACAAAATGTAAAGTATGCTTTACATTTAAAGTATTATGGATGATAAATTTGCAAATAAAATTCGTGATTCAAGGAAAAAACAAAATTTAAGCCAGGAAGAACTGGCTAAGGCTCTTGGCGTTTCAAGACAATCTGTTATCGCTTTGGAGCAAGGCAAGTCTCTGCCTTCTCTCCCTCTGGTGATTACAATCTGTGAATTTTTCAAATCGCCTTTTGAGGATATCTTCGATATTCACTTTGAGATGGAAGATGAAATCGATAGAATGCTTGATAGCGATAATAATCAAAAAATTAATATTAATATTGCTGATAGGCCCATTCGACTCCTGTCTCAAAATATTGAGCCAGATCGCTCAGGGCTTGTCAGAGACAAGGAGGACATTATGTCAAACGAAATGGAGTCATGGAAACCGCTTCGTGAAGTTGTGTCACTTAGGGACGCAATGGACCGGTTGTTCGAAGATAGTATTATTACTCCCCGTGGCGGAGTAGCAATGCCAAAGATCGATATAAAAGATAAAAAGGATTCGATTGAGGTTAGAGCAGAGCTACCTGGTATAAAGGAAGAAGATATAGAAGTTGAGATTTCTGATGGAGTAATGACTATTTCGGGCGAGAAAAAAGAGGGAAAGGAAGAAAAAGATGAAGGTTATTATTATAGGGAAAGCCATTCAGGCAGTTTCACCAGAAGCTTCAATCTCCCTTCGGATGTAAAAGAAGACGGTGCAGAAGCAGAGATGAAAAATGGAATTTTGTTTATAAATCTTCCCAAGATCGAACCGAAAAAAGCAACCAAGGTCACGATAAAAAAGTAGAGCATGAGGCTCTACTTTTTTTGTATCCAGAATTTAAGATTTTAAGCATCAATACAACTCGACACCATTGTTTTTTTCGAAAAAAATGCTAAGCTTGATACGCCAAGTTGACATTTGTTTGTTGGCTTGAAGAACCCAGCACAAAATCTCGCTTAAAAGGCGCAGAGAGGAAATATAGTGATGAGTAAATTGAGAGTGTTGTTTTTTGCTTTTGTTACTTTGATGATAGGCAAATTAAAAGCGTTGTTCGTTACTTTGGAGAATCGTAAATCAAAGGTATTGTTTGTTACTGACTCAATGCATATTTGCGGGGTCAGGGAAGTGGTGCTTGGCATGATCCGGACTTTCAAAGAGGCGGGCAAAGACATATCATTCATTGGCGCGCGTTACAAATCTGAGAGCGCTCCCGAATTTGAAGGAGTAAAAGCATATTGGCTTCAATCTAGCCCCCTTCTTATTAGTAAAGTTGGAATAAGAATGGCATCTGTTCTCTTGCCGTGGGTGTTAATCCGGATCATTAAGGAAGTAATAAAAGCAGATATGATTTTGATCGAGTCCAATTCTGCAACCGGAATGACGGCTATCATGGTTGCTAAAATTTACAACCTCATAGCGGCTTGTCTGCACAGGCCAAGAAAATCGGTCCGGTTCCATGCTCATACTCCGGCCGATGAGTATATCAAGAATCTTGCTCCGCTTACCTTAATATGTGGATGGACAAAGATTAGAGTTTCACCAATTCTGAGTATGGTCAAGCTTTTTGACCGGTGTGGAGCTCGTTTTCTTTGTTGGGCTGCCAACTCTGTAATTCGAGGTTTTATAAATCTGACGAATGAAGAGCCGTTGGTCCCGACGGAATTTTTTGCAGAGTGGCTCGCAAGAAGCTGTAACGGAAAGTATTTCAAACTCCGAAAAAGTCCCAAGGTATATCGAGCACCCTTAAATATTCCTGAGCATATCAAAGAGTATTCAATTGAAGAACTCTATTCGCGACAGGGAAAATACACTAAGAAGATTCCGCTTGGCCATTGTATTCTCTTCTATATAGGAAGAGTTTCGGACGAGAAAGGAATACGGGAGTTACTTAGGTTTTTCGGTCTGCTTTATGCGCTAGATCAAAAGATTGGGCTTGTTATTATCGGCGGGGGAGATATTGCAAAGTATCGTAAAGTCGCAGATAGTCTACCAAATAGCGCAGGGGAATTGGTCAGCTTTTTTGGTCAAGTAAGTCACGACGAGTCTATGGCTCTGAATCATGCTGGGTCAAAGCATGATCGAAACGAAGCAGTAGCCATTACGGGTTCTGGGTCTGATACACAGGGAATAGCAATCTTTGAACAGTGGTTTAACTACCACGCCGTTATTGCCCTAGCCAATACTTGCTTTTCGTTGGATATCGACAATTGTAGTGGCGGAGTGATAGTAACTGACGATTTTGAAGAGTCTTCTCATCGTGTAGTTGAATTTATGAACGACTCACAAAAAAAACGATGGTGTGGTGAAAATGGGAGAGAGTATATTGAGAATCTTCTCGACCCAGAAAAGTGCGGGAGAGAGCTTATCCAGATTTGCTTTGGCGAATGAAAAAAACGCATCGGGGCGGCTGGCATTGTTCAGCCGCCCATATTTTTTTAAGAATTGATAAATTAGTCTTTTTTTGATAAGATTTCAAAGTAAAAGGGCGGTTAGCTCAGCTGGTTAGAGCGCTACATTGACATTGTAGAGGTCGGAGGTTCGAGTCCTCTATCGCCCACCAAACTTCGTTACGGAGCTCCGTAACTTCGCTTGGCAAGCCAAACCAAAAGAAAATGGCCAAGCACGTCAGAGGCAAGTGAGAAGTTTGTCCAGCGTAGCTCAAATGTGCTTGATTGAGCGAAGTTGGACTTTTTTGTATTTTCGATTGAATAGCTCGCAGTAGCTATTTTTTTGTTCTCGGAATGACCCAGATTTGACAAGATGAAATCAAACTCGTAACTTGAAATTATAATGAAAGAATTTGTAAAACCAAATTTTAGTTTTGAGAAAAAATATATAGAACAATTTCCTTTTATTGCTGGCGTTGATGAGGTTGGCAGGGGCGCCTTGGCCGGTCCTATTGTGGCGGCGGCAGTAATATTTGATAAGTATGACAAAGTCATAAAATCATTAGATGGCGTAAACGACTCAAAAATATTATCTGCTCCAAAGCGGTTGGAACTTGACGAGCTGATAAAAGTTAAAGCGAGTGATTTTTCTATCGGAGTAGTTGGTCCTGAAGAAATAGATAAATATGGTATTGGAGCCGCCAATGTAATGGCATTTGACCGGGCATTAAAAGGTCTTAAACAGTGCGGCTTCGCACTTATCGATGGCCGGAAATTCCGGGGGCTGGATATTGAGTACTGTTGCTTGGTAAAAGGGGAGAGTAAATCTGTATCAATAGCTGCCGCTTCTATTATTGCAAAAGTCTATCGTGATG
>Ga0172381_10000458_pt1 | contig 49181 bp, 43 predicted proteins | sample Leawel6488metaG_FD_119754 | JGI IMG/M metagenome (GOLD analysis project Ga0172381, IMG submission 119754) | Leachate microbial communities from a municipal landfill in Southern Ontario, Canada - Leachate well 64-88 metaG | ecosystem: Engineered > Solid waste > Landfill > Unclassified | place... | reverse complement strand
TCTATCCTGGAAGTGCTATTATCCGAAGAGTATGGCTTGACACGATAAAAAAGAAAGCACAATAATAGAGTTATCTTAATTTAAGATTTAAATATTAAGAAAAAACTACTGGGCACAATAAATAGGATTTCATGTGGCACGTAGTGCCCAGCATGAAGCCCAGGTTGAACAAAATCACAATGGTGCAGGTTTCTATGCACTTTACGCCTAAAGTTTCAGTTTCATGGCATCCGGACGGGTTCCGGGAGATGGTTTTTATAGTGTAATCACCTGCCGGATGGCTTGATGGGGGATTCTCCCTTCTCCTTGAGGAGAAGGGTTAGGGGATGAGGTGGATGGCCTTATGCAACGGTTGGGTTCTTTCCCCGGTTCTTTTTCTGAAGATACAAGGCATCGAGGTAGTAGAGGATGCGAATGGAAAAACTGTTGGATGAAGGGGAATTTATGGTGGAACTGAAATTGTTGAAAAAATTCTGATCAATGCTGTTGTCAAAGGTTGTGATGGCATTTTTCCACATGATGGAAATCTGACTTCCCGGAGCAAAATTCCAGATATAGGTCAGGTCAACGTTGAATAAATTAAAATCCACATCCCGATCGCCCGAATAATCCGTAGGTTCCAACCGGCCATCCTCCTGCAACCGGAAAAATGAATAATAAGGTGCCGAAACCCAGTAATGCCGTCCCCTGATATCAACGCTCATGTTGCTGGTAAGCATGAAGTTCGCTTCGAGAATGTTGGCAATAGTTTGCCGGTCGCGCCGACCAAAAAGTATTACAGGGTGATTTGTAACATCCAACGAATCCATTACATAACCAACATTATTCAGCATCTTATCATAGCTAAATTGATACACTAAAAAAATCTTGTCTGATATTCTGTAACGGGGCGAAATACCCGCACTCCAGCCCGAAGCTGCATATTTGGAAACAATCAGTCCGGTGGCATTGATATCAATGGCGAATTTTTTCCGGTAATCACTCGATATCCATAAGTTTTGACTCGCATACGCAGGTGCGATGTACATCCACCCCGGAACTCGGGCCTCATAATAATCGTGAGATTCGATTGGCTGGGCATCAAAATTGGCACCGAATGTAAGATATCGTTTGCTCGTTGTATTACTTTCGGCATTGATATTCAGAGCGGTATATTTGAACCCATCGTATAAACAATTGTAACTGACTTTGGCAAAATTGTACCAGTTAATCACCTTCCAGAATGGGGTGTAAAAATTGTATTCCAGCGAAAGGGTGTTATTAAACCGGTTATTGATGGTGTTGAACCCCATATCGTTGGGATCGTACTTATCGGTTTCAAGTAATTGGCTGTATGAATACTGGAAATTTCCTGAAATTTTTCCAAAGGCCAGGGAATAATGGTAGCCAAACTCCGGTGTGGTGTGACTATAATACTTTTGACTTACAAACCCGTCACCGGAAAATGCATAAGTGTATTTCTTGTTCGCAAATTTAAAGGAAGTCCCCGTTACATTGGCCATGTATCCCTCGGTGGGCTGGTAATAATTGGTGTTGAGAAAATCGAGATAGGAATTGTTTTTCAGGTTTTGATCCAGAACAAACATATTGTAATTTGTAAATCCCTGGGTGAGAAATCGCCGGCTTTCGCCTGTCGTGGTATCGGTTATTGTTGCCCATGTATTGGCCGACATGGCATTGAACAACCCGATTCCCAGGCCTTTTGTTGTTCTTCCAGAAATTTTTGTCGCGTTGACTAATTTGGTTTGACTGGGATTATCCGTTACCATTTCGTTTTTTTGCAGGTCATTATATGCCTTGCTGTATCCTTTTGGTTCGTTTCCAACCCGACGTGAATAAAAAATGCCTCCCTTGTTGAAAAGCTCTGTTCCCTCGGTGAAAAATTGCCGGCGTTCATCATACTGAATTTCAAAAGGCGAAAAATTGTAGATCTTATCGTCGGAACGTACCTGTCCGAAATCGGGGATCAGCGTCATGTCGAGGGTAAAACTCTGGTTGATTCCATATTTAAGGTCTGCGCCATAATTATAAGAGAATTCATAAGATGATGATCCGGCACTGTTTTCGAGGTACCCCGAAACGTAAGGAGTAAGCGATAATCGAAGGGGCGGAGTAATGTCCTGGATGCCGTGTAGTAATCCGCATTGATTGGTAAAACCGGAAACTTTGGCATCGACAAAGTTCCAGGTGTCGGTTTCACGTGCTCGCCGGAAACTTCGCTGGAAATTTAGCCCCCATTCCTGTACCGGTTTTTTGGGAAAGCGGATCGCAGAATATGGAATCTTCATCTCAACAGTCCACCCATGTTCATTTTTCTTTGCTTTACTTTGCCATACGGCATCCCAACTGTAATCATCATTTCCATCTGCCCCCGGAATTTTAAAGTCAACCTGAACATCGGAAATATAAACTAAAAAGCAAAAAGCATTGATTCCATCATTAAATGGGCTGAGTACCAGAATAAAATAATCGGCATTCAAATCAGAATTATCACGAAGTCCTAATTGAGCCGGAATACTGTCAGGATGCGGGTCATTCATTTGAGCGCCGACATATAATCCGGAATTACTGTAGAGCAAGCGTACCTGGGTTGAATAAGTAGCTGCCTTTCCATTATAGGGTGCCCGTTGTAAAAAATTGTCAGCTACGGGTGCAGTTGCCCAAACACTTTCATCCAGCACCCCATCAATTTTTATTGCTTCACCGATCGGAATGGCATTGATTACTTTCTTTTCTGGCTGAGCAGAAACAGAAAATCCAAAGGAGATCAGGAGTAGGAGCAGGAGCGTTTTTTTCATAAAATCAAAGGACGCATAAGATAGGTGACATTACGCGTCATACAATGAAAAGTTGCGGAATGGTGTATTAATTGTTCAGAAGTTTCTTGTATATGGCCAGGTTTTCATCGTCAAAACAAACAAAAATAACCTTTTCAGGAAGTGTGTTTGACAGAAGATAATTTTGCACCTCCCTGCAAGCGATTTCTGCCGCCATTTCTTTGGGAAAATGATAAACCCCGGTTGAAATATTCGGGAATGCAACGATTTTACATTCATATAGTGTGGCTTGAGCCAGACTTTTTTGATAACAACTGGCCAATAGCTCGGGCTCGTGACGGAGGCCTGCACTCCATACCGGACCAACGGTATGAATAACGAACCGGGCAGGTAATTTATAACCCCTGGTAATTTTTGCTTCTCCTGTTGCACAGCCTCCCAACAACCGGCATACTTCCAGTAACCCCGGACCGGCAGCCTTATGAATGGCTCCATCCACGCCACCACCGCCCAGAAGGGAAGAATTGGCTGCATTTACGATGGCATCTACCTGAAGTTTCGTGATGTCACCTTGTACTATTTCAATTCGTTTTTCCATGTTTGAAAGAGTTTCGAAAATTCTTGATAGATTGAGGGATTGGTGGCCATAATTTGTTTCCCAAAGATAAACTTTTCAAGGCCACGAAAATCACTTACCCGTCCTCCGGCATTTTGAACAAGTAAACTCCCGGCAGCAACATCCCATGGGCTTAACCCGTATTCGTAAAACCCGTCGTACCGGCCACAAGCCACATAAGCAAGATCGGCTGCAGCGGAGCCCAGCCTGCGCAGTCCCCGGCTGTTTTGCAACAGATGACGAAAAATGGTCAAATACGCGTCCAGGGCATGATAATCATAATACGGGAACCCTGTTCCAAACAAAGCATCTGTAACAGCCTGGGTGGTAGAAACCCGGATTATAGTCTGGTTTAAATATGCCGGCGCAGATTTCCAGGTATAAAAACATTCTTTTAGGTTGACTTCATAAACCACGCCCAGTATGATTTCGTTTTCATACATCAAACCAATGCTGATACAATAGAGTGGAACTCCGTGAATAAAATTGGTTGTCCCGTCTAAAGGATCAATTACCCAAGTGTATTCCGATGGCTTCAACTGGTCATCTTCTTCTGCAATGAACCCACAGCCGGGAAGGAGATGCGATAGTTTTTCAACGATCCGCCGTTCCGATTCTTTGTCAACATAAGTTACATAGTTGTGAAGCCCCTTTTGCAGTATATCGGAAGAGGTCAGCTTATTGACTTCCTGCTTTAAAAAGAGACCAGTTTCAACCGCTATGTCACAAACCTGATGGGTTAATTTTTCTAAGTTCATTTTTATTTATCGTCAATAATGTTGATTAAAAAGGTTCCATCATCATCCACTTTTTTAAGAATCACTTTTTTGATCTGGTTGATCAGATTGGATTGGAAAGGAGTTTTCACCCGGAGGTAATTTCCTGAAAATCCATGCATAAAGCCACCCGAATTATCCGATTCGAAAAGTACATTTTCAATTCTTCCCTGATTTTGATGATAAAAGTCTTTCTTTTTCTCATTCGACAGGGTGTGTAATATCTGGCTTCTTTCCCTTTTCACCTGTTCCGGAATCATCAAATCCATTTTTGCAGCCAGGGTGTTTTCACGTTTCGAAAAGGAGAAAACGTGCAGATAAGAGAGATCGGTTGCCTGAATAAAATCAACCATTTCCCTGAAGTCTTCTTCACTTTCTCCCGGAAAACCTACAATTACATCAGCAGCAATACAAGCATACGGCATCAAGGACTTAATTTTATTTACTCTTGAGGCAAAAAGGCTGGTTGTGTATTTCCGGTGCATCGCTTTCAAAACCTTATCGGAACCCGATTGCAGGGGAATGTGAAAATGGGGTAAGAACGTATCGGAAGAAGCAACGATTTGGATGATCTCATCATTCAGTAAATCGGGTTCAATAGATGAAATTCTGAACCTGGAAATTCCTTCTGCTTTGTCCAATGCCTTGATCAACGACTCAAATGTTTCTCCCTGATGCCGGCCGAAATCCCCGATATTTACTCCGGTCAAAACGATTTCCTTAATGTTGTGACGGATGATCTCCCCAACATTGTTCAGGACATTTTCGATGGTGTCGCTGCGGCTGTGACCGCGGGCAAAAGGAATCGTACAATAGGAACAGTAATAGTCACACCCATCCTGAATTTTTAAAAACGACCGGGTGTGGTCACCATAAGAAAAGGAAGGGACAAAACCAGGAGACGGAGTTTTTTTTTCACAAGCCAATCTGCCATGATAATCATCGGTATGGTCAAGTTTTTCAATTTCATTAAAGAGTTCGAATTTTTCTTCATGGCCCAATACTAAATCCACACCCTCCATTTGAAGTAATTCGGTTGGTTTTAATTCAGGGAAACAACCAATCACGGCAATTTTTGCCTGTGGATTCAATTTGTGAGCCTGGCGTATTGCTGCCCTGCATTTTTTTTCGGCAATTGCTGTTACTACGCAGGTACTGATCACATAAATATCAGCCCTAAGGTGAAAATCAAGGATCTCAAAACCCTTTTCCTGAAATTGACGGGAGAGAGCGGATGTTTCCGCGAAATTCACCTTGCATCCAAAATGATGAAAAGCGATGGTCCTTTTATTCATACGACAAAGGTAAACAGGATAAAGCATTTTGGAAAATTAAAGTTCAAACATAAATTAATGGTATTTTTGTATATGATTAAAGGTGTAAAAAGAATAATCCTGCCTGTTGTGGGAATGTCGTGTACCAATTGTGCCGCCACCATCGAAAAAAACATTCGAAAGGTTCATGGCATAATTTCGGCCAATGTTGATTTTTCAAATGGAAAATTGATTGTTGATTTTAATCCTGAACTTATAGATGTTCGGGGGATTGTTGATCATGTAAAACGGATTGGTTACGGAATTGCCATCGGGAAGGCAGAACTTGAACTTATTCAGGCTGGAGAGACTGAAACAATGGAAGAGGCTGAATCGAATGTGCGTGCCAGGGAACTGCTTCATCAAAAACGGTTGATGGTAGTTGGTTTGCTGGTCACAATACCACTCATTGCATATAGCATGTCTCATGATTTCGGCTTTGCCGGGTTCCATTATGGTCAGTATTATATGCTGGCTGCGGCCACGCTGATTCAGTTTGTTGTAGGATGGCAATTTTACCGGGGAGCATACAAGAGCCTGCGTGCCGGCAGTGCAAACATGGATGTATTGATCATGATGGGCTCATCGGTTGCCTATTTTTCTAGTCTTTGTGTAACCCTTGGCTTGATTCATAGCCCTCACGTTTACTATGAAACGAGCGCTGCAATTATCACCCTGATTGTATTGGGTAAGTTTTTAGAAGCCAGGGCAAAAGGAAAAACATCGGAGGCCCTAAAGGCGCTTATGGGGCTTAGGTCAAAAACTGCCTGGGTTATACGTGATCAAAAGGAAATGGAAATTGACATTGATGCGGTAGTTGTTGGTGATCTTGTCGTGGTACGTCCGGGAGGAAAAATTCCCGTAGATGGGATCATCAATGAAGGACAGTCGGTGTTTGATGAATCAATGATAACCGGTGAATCGATGCCGGTATCCAAAGGGCCGGGTGATGAAATAATCGGGGCAACCATCAACCTGGAAGGTCTTATAAAATTTGAAGCCACCAAGGTGGGAAAAAACAGCACCCTGGCACAAATCATCAAGCTGGTGCAGGAAGCCCAGGGAAGTAAAGCTCCCATTCAAAAGCTTACGGATAAGATCGGTGCGTATTTTGTGCCTATGATTTTGGTAATTGCATTGATCACCTTTTTAGGATGGATTTTTTGGGGTCATATCGATTGGACCGGGGCCATGATGAACGCCATTGCCGTTCTCGTTATTGCTTGTCCGTGTGCCATCGGGTTGGCTACCCCAACGGCCGTTATGGTTGGGACTTCCAGGGGAGCAGAAAACGGCATTCTTTTTAAAAACAGCGAAACGCTGCAAAGGGCAGGGCGGATCAACATTGTAGCCTTTGATAAAACGGGTACCATCACGCTGGGTGAACCTGAAGTAACCGATATTGTTGCTTTTCAGGAGATGGGGCCGGATGAAGTATTACGCCTTGCTGCGTCAGTTGAACGCGGATCTGAACATCCGTTGGGAAAGGCAATTGTGCAGGAAGCCCGCAAGAAAGGAATTTCCCTGCCGGAACCGGAACAATGTAAAGCAATCAAAGGATTTGGAATCCTTGGGAGCATTGAACACCACCTGGTGCTGATTGGCAATCCCCGGTTGATGCTGAATGAAGGAATTGACATCACCGCAATACAAGAGAAAATTATCCCTCTTCAGGAACAGGGTAAAACCGTGATGATTGTTGCTTCAGGATCATTGCAATTGCCGTCGATGCTGAGGGTTGTTGGTTTGGTAGCCGTAGCCGATCAGGTCAAACATAGTTCCCGTGGTGCCATTGAAAAATTGCGCAAACTGGGGCTTGAAGTTATCATGATTACCGGAGATAATAAAGCAGCGGCCAACTTTATCGCCTCACAGGTGGGCATCAACAGCGTATATTCCGAAATTCTTCCTGGCGAAAAAGCCAATGAAATAAAAAAGTTACAGGAATCACAAACCGGGGATAAAAAGGTGCATCCCATAGTGGCTATGGTAGGCGATGGAATCAACGATGCGCCGGCCCTTGCACAGGCCGATGTGGGCATTGCTATTGGAACAGGTACGGATGTGGCCATGTCGGCTGCCGGCATTACATTGATCAGTGGCGATTTGCAAGGGGTGGAACGGGCCATTTCTTTGTCACGAAAAACCTATCAAACCATCATTCAAAATTTAATCTGGGCTCTGATCTATAACGTCGCTTTAATTCCGGTAGCTGCTTTTGGATTGCTGATTCCAATGTTTGCAGCAGGAGCTATGGCCTTCAGCTCGATTTTTGTGGTGGCCAATAGCTTGAGACTACGACGGGTTAATTTTTAAGGGATTATTTCCGATGGGAAAAAATGCTAATTTTGGGCCATTATTCCATATCGTATGAAGAAACTTGCAGTTGTTGCGCTCGGTGGAAATGCCCTTTTAAGAGGAGATCAAAAAGGGACCATTGAGGACCAGGAGTCCAATGCCAATGCCACAGCCGAATCGTTGGTTAAATTATTAAAACGTAACTATAATATTGTAATTACCCATGGAAATGGTCCGCAGGTTGGCAATATTATGTTAGCCAATTCTGCCGGATACAAAATGTACGGGCTTCCCGAAATGCCCTTGGATATTTGTGTTGCATACTCACAAGGCTTTATTGGTTATATTATCGAACAACAACTCAAGAACGTACTTGAACTCCATGATATGGAAAGTGATATTATAACCATTGCAACCCAGGTATTGGTAAACCGCGATGATCCTGCTTTTCAGAACCCCACTAAACCGATTGGACCTTACTATACATTGGAAGAGGTTCAATTGATGTCAAAAGAAACAGATTCGGTTTATAAGGAAGATCCGCGAGGCCGGGGATGGAGAAAAGTAGTGGCTTCGCCGAAACCTTTGGTGATCATCAATAAAAAGACCATTGAAAAAATTGCCCGCCAGGGACAAATAGTGATTGCTGTGGGTGGGGGAGGAATTCCTGTTTTTTATGTTGAACCCAATAAACTTCAGGGAATTGATGCCGTAATTGATAAGGACCTGGCATCGGCCTTGCTGGCTTCACAAATCAATGCGGATAAACTTTTTATCCTCACCGATGTTCCCAAAGTCTGCATCAATTATAATACCCCTCAGGAAAAATCGCTTGATCGTATGACGATCGCACAAGCAAAAAAATATTTAAAAGAAGGGCAATTTCCGGAAGGCAGCATGGGACCCAAAATACGTGCTGCCATACATTTTGTAGAACATTCAGGAAAAGATACCATCATCACCAAGACGACCATGCTTGGCATCGATGACGGAGGAACACGGATCACATTAGTTTAAAGGATTCATCCCTGTTTCCGGTGAATTCCAGCAGGATGAAACCGCTTGTGGAACAAAGGTTGTCTTTTACTTCATGTATGACTAACCGGGTTTGGGAAATACATCGAAAAAGAAGTCCCTTTATGTTGATTAATCTCAATCTTTCCATCCAACTGCTCTACCAGAAGTTTTACAATAAACATTCCAAGTGATTTATTTGTTTCGAACGAGAAATCGGGTGGAAGGCCAATTCCATCATCACTTAAAATTAATGAAAAATGGTCTTCGGGTTGTTTTTTAAGGCTGATTTTGATGTTTCCTTTGCGATTATCGGGGAAGGCATATTTAAATGCATTGGTAAGTAATTCGTTGGCAATTAAACCAATGGGAAGGGCAGTTTCGATACTGATATCCATTTGATCAAGATCTTCGATAACGCTTATCCGGTGGCCGCTAAAGGTGCTTAATATAATGGATGAAAGTGAGTGGAGGTAAGTACTTAAAGGAATACGGTCGAGGTTCTCTGACCGGTAAAGATGCTCATGGATCAACGCCATTGACCGGATTCGCATTTCAATATCCCGCATGATCCTGTGTAATTCAGGATCTTCGTTGTTTTGCATTTGTAAATTAAGCAAACTGATTACAATGGCAAGGTTGTTTTTAACCCGGTGATGAATTTCACGAAGCATGATCTCTTTTTGCCCGATGTTTTTTGCTTTCAGTTCCTCTACTTCTTTTTCTTTCGACCGGTCACGCATTATGGTGATTACCTGAACAACTTTACCATCTTTAAGGATGGGCACTTTACGCGTTTCTCCAAAAATGGTTCGCTCAAGGAATTCCAATTTCTGCTCACCAATCAGAATTTTACCTGTTTGAAACACCTGCTCAATTTCTTCCAGGGTTTTTTTTGAAATAAACGGATACACTCTATTTATTTTCCGGCCAATGCAGTTCTCTGTAAACCCTTGCCGATAATGCTCCTCTTGTAAAGAGGAATTGAGCATGACAAAACGCAGATGTTCATCTACAACATATATCCAGTCGGGTATGGCATTTAAAGTGTCACGGTAAAGAATTTCTGAACTATGCAAAGCCGATTCGGCAATTTCCCGATCTTTTGACTCCTGGAGCAATTTTTTATAATTGGCCGATAATGCCCGGGTTTGAATAAAATTTTTCCAGTTGATATGTTCAATGATATAGGCCATAAAAAAGCCTACCGAATACATCGACAATACAAAAAACAGATTGTTGAGGAAAGTGGATGGTTTTTCTGTCAGGGTTCCATTGAACAGGGTAGTAAAGAAATAGGTCAAAACCTGAAGAGCTCCAATGATAACTAATGTACGGAATCGTAAACGATAAAATGTAAATAATCCGACAACGACCAGCATTACCCAGGTAAAATAATATTCATAACCTGGGCTGCTTACAGGGGTTGAAGCGCCGATGATAAAAATCAGTACACAAACCAATGAATTGAGAACAATGAAACAGAGATTAATCCGCTTTGTCAGCGGTTTGATATAGGTAACCAGGATGGATAGTATAAGAATGGGAATAAAGGCAGCCAGCTTGATTAAAAAATATTGCCCGGGATCTTCTGCGAAGAACAATCTGCTGATTATTGTAAAAAGAATAAATATAATCAGCGTGATTGCCAGCCCCAGCCTCATACTGGGGATTGAAGAATGAAGATAATACGTTCGGAATTCTGTATGCAAATTGTCTTTTAAAACCATCGTTAATGGAAATGTTACTGCTTAAAAAAACGTGTAAAGTTCAATTTTACCCTTAGAACAAATTTACGAATTAAAAGCGATTATTATACTATCCGTTTGGTCCGTTCCGACAAATAAACACCGCCAACGACTAAAATAATTCCACCAATCTTCTGAATACTAAATGATTCGGAAAGTAGAAAAAAGGAAAACAGGGCAGTGAAAACCGGAATGAGATTTGAGTAAATATTTGTTTTGCTCATTCCCATCAGTTTGACGGAATGTGCAAAAAACACAAAGGAAACGGAGGAGGCAAGGATGCCTAATAAAAGGATGGAGACAATGATTTCTTTATTCACGACAATGGTTTTGATGAGTGGCGCTTCAAAGATCAGGAACAAGGGTAAAAAAAGAAAAATGCCAATAAGATTTTGATACGCAATTACGATTAGTGCAGAATATTTTGATGTAAGTTTCCGGAGTGTAACCGAGTAAAAAAGAGAAACCAGAACGGCACCCGATAAACATAATACCCCCCGTAAATCTGTATTTAATGAAAGATTGGGTTTGATCAACATCAACATTACTCCGGAAAACGATATCGAAATCCCAATGAAATTTATGGAGGTCATTTTTTCTCTGAAATAGAGGTATCCGGCGAGGGGAGTGAAAACCGGAATGGTTGCAATGATCACAGAGGCAATGGTAGGAGAGGAAAATTTCAATCCATAGTTTTCCCCTAAAAAATAAAGAAAAGGATTGAAAATGGAGCTGAGGAGTATGAGACCAAAATCTTTTTTCTCGATTCTTTCTTCGTTCCAGAAAAAATGAAGCAGAATGAAAAGAAAGGCGGCAGAGATTATCAACCGGATAAAAATAATGGTGATCGGTTGGTAATATTTTAAAAGAACAGCGCTCCAGATAAAAGACAAACCCCAGAAAAGCATTGCAGTTACTGCAAAAAATGAGGCCGGTATAGAATAATGTTTCAACGCAGGTGCAAAAGTACTTTTTTTGTGATATTTTTAAGCCGCTATTGTAACATTAAAAATTTCTCTTCGTCCCTTCGCTAAATTATGTGAGTTTGGAAAGTACTGTTATCAACATACACCAAGACCTGATCGATGCTTGTCGTCGGGGTGACAGGACTGCTCAATATAAGATTTACAAACTTTATTATAAAGCTATGTACAACACCTGCCTGAGAATTGTAAACGATACCGGAGAAGCAGAAGATATCATGCAGGAATCTTTTTTAGAAGCATTTCGCCAGCTCCCTAATTATACTGCTGAGGGAACCTTCGGCTCCTGGTTAAAACGAATCGTCGTCAACCGTTCTTTGGATTTTCTCAGAAAAACCAAGTTTACCCTTTCTATTGAGGAAGAACAACTTGATTTTCCGGAAACAGATGAACCCAATCGCGAGGAGGAAATGATCCTCCGGGTGAATGATGTAAAATCGGCCATGTTACAGTTGCCAGATAACTACCGGATCATCCTCTCCCTGTTTTTGTTTGAAGGATACGATCATGAGGAAATTTCACAAATCCTGAATATCTCCAACCAACTTTCCCGAACCCGCTATTCAAGGGCCAGGCAGAAATTGCTCGAAATTTTAAAAGAAAAAAGTAAATACACTTCATATAACTATAATTAATATGAATGATTTCGAAAAATATATTCACGATCACCGTGAAGAGTTTGATACAGAAGAGCCTCCTTTCGATCATTTTGAAAAATTTGAATCGAAGTTGCGCAGACAACAACAGGCCCCGATCAACCATGGCAACCGAACTGTGTTGCTTCGTGTTGCTGCCCTCATCCTTATCCTGATTACCGTTACGGTTTTTGCTTTTGATTTTGGAATCCGTGAACTTCGTGAACGATTAAGTACCGGTAATACTGCCTCCGAATTGCCTACTGATGTGCAGGATGCCATACAATATTATGACAATCAGGTTTCCGTATGTATGACGAAAATCGAAAAACTTTCTGATAATTCGGTAGAAGCTAAAAAGCTCAGTAACGATGCACTAAAGGAAATTGAACAGTTGGATGTCAATACAAAAGAGATTAAACAAGTTCTTGGTCAAAATCCAAACAATGAACGAATTAAGGATGCATTATTACAGAACCAAAAGATGAAGGCGAATATCATGAATGATATTCTCAACAAATTATCAAAAAAGGAAAAATAAAAACAATCAATATGAAAACGAAATCTAAAATAGCATTTTTCACCTTTATACTCATATTCCTGTTGGGTGTCAAAGGGGCAAAAGCACACGACGAGTTCACCAAACTGATTAAAAAAGAATATGCAATTAATCAGGATGCTCAAATAACCGTTAACAATCGATTCGGTAAAATAGAATGTACCGACTGGGAAAAAAATGCCGTATCGTTTGAGGTGAAAATCACTGTTACGGCTGCCAATCAGGAAGAGGCCAATAAAATGTTCGACCGAATCAATATCGATTTTTTAGATAGCCCCTCTCAGGTTTCTGCCAATACCACCATCAAGGAGACCCGGTTTCATGGCAAAAGTAATTTCTCAATCGATTATAAAATCAACATTCCAGTCACGGTAAACCTGGATTTAACCAATAAATTCGGCGATATTTTTCTCAACGAGTTACAAGGGAAATGCAGAATCAATATAGGATATGGAGATCTGGAAATAAATAAACTGGATAACTCCGATAACTTGCTCGATATCCAATTCGGTGATGCTAAGGTTAAATGGATCAAAGGTGCTGTGGTAATTCTGAAATATTCGGAAATGGATCTTGATTATGCCGGGAGTTTACGGCTCAATTCTAAATTTTCTGATCTGGTTGCAAGGAAAATAATTTCCCTCAATGTAGATCTTGAAGGAGGTAAGCTGAATATGGATAACTCATCAGCCATTGATTCACGATCGAAATTTTCGGATCTGGAAATTCAACGGGTAGAACAAAGCATTAATCTGGATATTCAGTATGGCAGTTGTGAAATTCATGAAATGCCAGCCGAATATCCCGACATCAAAATTGTAAATAAATATGGAGATGTTTCGATAACCCTTAATAACAAGGCAAAATATATACTCGATGCTGATTTAAAATTCTGTGATCTTGATTTCCCGGAAGAAAATGCGAAAATTAATTTCCGTTCTGTAAGCCCGACGAAAAATAGTTACCGGGGTGTTGTTGGCGGGAAGGATTCTCCTTCTGGAAATATTTTCATCCGGAGTGAATTTGGTAATGTTTCCCTGAAATAGTGTAAAGATTGTAACCAAATATTTTTTTTTCGTCACATATAAAAATCAAAAACCTATGAAATCAAAAGTATTTTCTCTGTCCATTTTATTCAGCCTTATGCTTGGTATGTCGAACCTCTTTGCAGGATGTAATTATCTTAATGGTTTGCATGGCAATGGTAACGTAGTTAAAGAAACCCGCCCCGTTTCATCCTTCGATGCTCTGGATGTTTCTGGTGCCTTCGATGTCTACATCAAACAAGGGGATGCTGAGGGCCTTGTCATTGAAACCGACGACAACCTGCTGCCCTCGATTAAAACCACGGTAGTAGGTCATACCCTCAAGATTGAAACAAAAAATCCAATCCATCATGTAACCGTCCTGAAAGCATATATAACCGTTAAGGATTTAAAAAAAATTGATGTGAGTGGAGCTGTTGATATCCAGACCGAAAATCGTTTAACGGTACCGGAATTATCGATTGATGCAAGTGGCGCCTCCGACAGTAAAATGGAAATAGCTGTACAACGGCTCAAGCTCGATTGCAGTGGCGCAAGTAAGATGAGTTTTTCGGGCACTGCTGTAAATGTTGAGATGGATCTATCCGGTTCCTCCGATATTTTTGCTTACGATTTGATCAGCGAAACATATTCGTTTGAAATCAGTGGGGCAGGGGATGCACAAATCAATGTTTCGAAAAGTATCAAAGCATCAATTTCCGGTGCAGGTAGTGTGAAATATAAAGGTTCCCCCTCGGAAATTGATCAGGTTGTTTCCGGAGCTGGTTCTATCAAAAAAGTGCAATAGATTATTTGAGCATTTGCAGGAACGACTCCTCTGAAATGATAGGAATGTTAAGTTTTTCAGCCTTTTTCCTTTTTTCAGGTCCCATATTGTTTCCGGCAAGCAGATAACTCGTTCTTGAAGAAATTGAACCGATATTTTTTCCACCATGTTCCTCAATGGTCTTTTTTAGTTCATCTCTTGAAAACTGTTCAAACACCCCACTAACTACAAAAGTCATTCCTTCAAGATTATTGCTTTTTAATGTTTTGGCAGCGGCTTCGATTTCAAATCGAAGCCTTGCTGTTTTTAATCGTTGGATCAATTCCAAAGATTCGGAATTCGCGAAATATTTTAAAACACTTTCTGCAATTTTCTCCCCAATTTCTTCAATTTCTAAAAGATGTTCCTTATTTGCATTGATTAATGCATCAACAGAACCAAAATGGAAAGCCAGCTTTTTTGCGACGGTTTCACCTACAAATCGGATTCCGAGGGCATAAAGAACGCGTTCGAAAGGAATATCTCTGGATGCATTTATCCCCTTTAATATATTGGAAACAGTTTTTTCACGAAAGGAGATCCTTTTCTCTTTTTTTTCATCTGTTGAAAAATAAATTTTCTCTATGCCGATCAGTTTTTCATACGTCAGATCATAAAGATCGGCAATGTTCAGAACAAGTTTGTTGTCATACAAAATTTCCACTTTTCCTTCGCCCAAACTATCAATGTTCATGGCTTTTCGGGAAATGAAATGTTCAAGTTTTCCTTTAATCTGCGGAGGGCAAGAAGTTTCGTTCGGACAGTACCATGCCGCTTCGTTTTCCTGACGCTGTAACAAGGTGCCACATTCCGGACAATGGGTAATGAAATGGAACTGATTAAGCTCCGGTGGTCTTTGTGAAAGATCAACGCTAATTATTTTAGGAATTATTTCACCTCCTTTTTCTACAAATACCATATCTCCAACCCGGATGTCGTGGAAAGAAATTATATCGGCATTGTGTAAAGTTGCCCGTTTGACGATAGTTCCGGCAAGGAGAACGGGTTCCAGGTTGGCTACAGGAGTTACTGTACCCGTACGGCCTACCTGAAAATCAATAGAAGTGAGCCGGGTGGAGACCCTTTCGGCCTTGAATTTATATGCGATGGCCCAACGGGGCGATTTGGCTGTGAAACCAAGTAAATCCTGCTGTTTAAAAGCATTTACTTTAATCACGATTCCATCTGTATCAAATGGAAGATTGTGTCGTTCGTGGTCCCACATTTTCAGATAATCAAAGATGTCATCAACAGTTTTGCAACGGACGATGTACTCGGATATTTTAAAGCCCCACGAACGGGCAGCCATCAGACTGTCATAGTGTGTTTGAAATGGTAAGTTTTCACCCTGGAGATAATATAAATAGCAATCGAGATTTCGTTTTGCAACTTCAGCAGAGTCTAACATTTTAATTGTTCCTGAAACTGTATTCCGTGGGTTCGCAAAGGGTTCTTCCCCATCTTCTATCCGTTGTTGGTTGATGTTTTCAAAGCTGGCCCGGGGCAGGATGATTTCCCCCTTTATATCGAAATGAGGTGGATAGCCGGTTCCCTGCAACCGTAAAGGAATACTTTTTATGGTCCTGATGTTTTGGGTCACATCATCTCCCTGTACCCCATCACCGCGGGTCACAGCTTGTATCAGCCGGCCATTGTGATAGGTGAGGCTGATGGCAACTCCGTCAAACTTCAGTTCACATACATACTCAACATCCTTACCAATGATTTTCTGAACCCGTTCTTCAAAATCACGGATGTCATTTTCAGAATAGGTGTTTCCCAGTGAAAACATAGGATATTGGTGTACTACCTGGCGAAACTCTTTGGTGATTTCTCCTCCAACATGTTGTGTAGGGGAATCGGCTTCCCTAAATTCCGGAAAAAGTGACTCTAATCGGATCAGTTCCTCTAAAAGCATGTCAAAATCATAATCACTGATGGTAGGTTGTGAAAGTACATAGTAATTATGATTGTGCTTTCGGATTTCATCCGATAATTGGGCGATACGTTGTTTTGCTAATCCTGCATCCATTGGATTAATCCCTATTTCCAGATTCCAAAACGAATTTTAAGAACACTAAAGGTATATCGACAAAGTTCTCCTTTAAGATTGGTTTTTGATAAACCGCCTTTTCGATCTTTATATACTACCGGCACTTCGAGAATGAACTTGTGATGCTTTTGCATCACATATAAAAAGCGGATAAAATAGTCGCCGTATCCATAAAATATGGATTGAAGGTCTATCCCATCCAGGATGTTTTTATTAAAAGCAAAATACCCGCTTAGATTGTCGGTGGTTTTAACACCCAGGGTATAGTGAATGAACTTGTTAAAGAGTTTGCTTCCAAGGTAACGTCCATAGGAGGTCTCCATACCCCCACCGATAACATACCTGGAACCGCTGGCAATATCGAAATATTCGGTGATTTTTACCAGTAATGGGATCAGGTTTGGAGGATGGTTGAAATCGGTATCCATGACCACAATCACATCTCCACTGGAATGTTGAATTCCATGTAAAATTGCCGAAGCAAGTCCTTTTTCGTGAAGCCGGAGCAATGGTACAACGGATGGATTATCTGGAAAATAATTAAGAATTTCCTGGTAAGTACCGTCAGGACTGTTGTCATCAACAATGACAATTTCCGATTCATACGACTCTGAAGAGAGGATGTGATGAATTTCCCGTATGAGCAATCCAATGGATTCCTTTTCATTATAGGTGGGGAGGATAATGGAAACCCTCATGATCTACATGCTTTTAAAGATTTCAACAACGATTCGGCAACATAGTCAATTTCGCACTCTTGTAACCCGATAAAGGTCGGTATGCTGATGCCCTCCATAGAAATGGTGATGCTGTTAGGAAATTCAGTCGGTAAGGATTTTGAATCCTGATAAAATTTCATTTGATGGATGGGATAAAATACAGGACGTGAATCAATTTGATATTGCTTAAGCGACTCAATTACTTCATCCCGTTGAGCAAAAGTCAGCCCTTTCATTCGTAAAGTGAAAATCCAGTTTACGTTGTGTGCTCCATGATTGTTCTGTATAATGATGTGAGGATTGCCTGAAAAAGCGCTTTGATAACGCTGATAGATTTCATCCCGCGCTTTCAGCAAGTCGTCAAGTTGTTCCAATTGTGCCAGCCCTACAGCAGCTTGCATATTGGTCATCCGGTAATTGAAACCGAGCACATCATACCAGTATTTTTTGTTCCGGTTCATTCCATGGTCACGGAGAATCCGCATTTTATCAGCAAGTTCATCGTTGTTGGTAATGCACATTCCTCCTTCCCCGGTGGTTATGATTTTATTTCCGAAAAAACTGAAACAACCGATATCTCCAATGGTTCCAACATTTTTTCCAGAACAGGTTGCCCCCAATGCTTCTGCACAATCCTCGATAACCAGTAAATGATGGGCCTGCGAAATATTCCTGATCTCCATCATTTTGGCCGGATTGCCATATAAATGAACCGGAATAATAGCTTTGGTTTTTGGGGTGATTTTCCTCACAATTTCAGCGGTGTCAAGATTCCAATCATCTAATGCAACATCGGTCAGAACGGGAGTGGCATGGCAATATTTTACGCTGTTGGCAGTGGCAATAAAGGTAAGGTCCGGTACAATTACTTCATCTCCTTCAGTAATTCCGGATGCAGCCAAAGCAAGATGAAGGGCAATGGTTCCATTATGGGTTGCAATGGCATGTTTTACGCCATGATGCCTTGCAAATTCACGTTCAAAATTTTCAATGTAGGGACCAATTGAGCTAATCCATCCGCTTTCAAGAGCATCCAAAACATATTTTTTTTCATTCCCGAGGAAAGAGGGTTGAGCAATACTGATTTTCCGACGCGTCATGGTCAATTGATTTTTTTAGGTATGATCTGGGTGTTTCTGTAAATAAAAATGCTCCTGTTTTTGTTTATGGGATTTAACCAATGAACAAGCCGGTCGATAAATCCCGGTTCAACGGTAGTTTCATAAATAAGTCCCGGAAAAAATTTCCGCGCTTTAATAACCATGGGTTGGATGTTTTTTTCTCCGGTGAACAGAATGAAACGGGGAGGAGGGGCTTTTGGATTAGCGGCAACATTAAGAATTGAATCTACACTCAGATCAAGGCTACATTCACTGGCACAATAAGGCCACTGATTTAAATAAAATTTAGGCATCAGTTCCGGATCATTCTCTTCATCAATAACTGTGATTGATTGAAAATTCGGGTATTTTGAAAGATACCTCATGGATTCAACCCGTGCTTTTTTTGAATAGGTAAAGGTGAATGTCAATAACAATACAGTATTGATTACCCAGAAAAAGCCCCAGCAAAAAGAACGTAAACGGTGCCTCTCTTTCCAGAATTTTGATTGTTCAGCAAACTCTTGCCAACCGATAGACCCGATTACAATAAAAATCGGGATCATGGGAAGAATAAAACGCTCCTGTTTGTTAGGAAAGCTGGAGTGAAAAATGAAAAAAACCAATACCGGCAGAAAAATGATAAAATATTTTTTCCATTTTCTGATAAATCCCCAAAAGAGGAAAAAACTAACCGGAGGGATTAACAATCCAAAAATAGTGAGAAAATAATTATACCAGGGAAGTGAGATGTAGTCGTTTCGTTCGGTAAAACACACCCGGATGTATCCTAAAATCTCGGCAAAGGGATACCCCCAAAAATAATAATCAATTCCCCCCTGTATTGCTACGGCACAAAGGATGGCTCCCAACGATAATGCGAAGGTTTCACGCCATTTTTTTTGAAAGAGTGTAATTAGGGCGATGCAAAGAGGAAAAAATACCGTTTGTGGACGAATGTTGAAAGATAGTCCGAAGCAAATTCCAGCCAGAAACCAGATCAAAAATAGATGGTTGTTCTCTCTTTTTTTTAAAATGAGCCAATAACCCATCATCAGAAACGGGACGGTGACCATCTCCACAAGGTTACGGACACTCATCCAGGGCATAAACCAGAAAACAGCCAAAAGTAACCCGGCAAGACGTGCTGCTTTCTTTCCTTGCAGCGTTTCGGCAATCCGGTAGCCACAATATACGGTTATTAGCGATAACCCGGCATGTAAAAATCTCACTACATACATTTTAATCTGCGGATCGGACCAGCCCAACCAGTTCAAACAGCTAAATAAAAGGTAATGAAATCCGGGATAGAAAAAATTATGTCCGGTAGGTCCTGTATTGCTTGCACTTCCAGGTAACCAACTGTTGTAATCATGACCGGCTGTCCACGATCCTGCCGATTCAATCACAATAAAATGATCGTCGAACATGCCCCATCCTTTGGCAAAAATCACAGCCAATAACCGGAAAATAACCGCTAACCAAAGGATTACAATGAGCGGCTGCTCATCCCAATATTTTTTAATCAATTTCAATCAGAATGTTGTTAACAGTTCCTTATGCTAATACGTTCCACTCATAAGAGGCATAGCCAAATTCCGTCGGGTTAACACACATGATCGGAATCTGTGATTCGTTGAACATCAAACGCTCAGCCCATGCTGAAAGGCTGAATCCCGGAGCATCTACATTGGATTGGGTCATGATCATCACCAGATCAGCCCGTTTAGAAACGCTAAAAGAAACAACCTGCTCGGTAAAATCATGGGGTTTATCAGCTAAAATAACCTCGTATGGAATTTTTTCCTGATCAAAAATATTGGTGATTTGTTTGGTGATAATGTTAATCCTGGATATAAGTGCAGGATCTTTTTCACGCGATTGGTAAATATGGATTGTAGATTTAAAGAGTTTGGCTATGTGTTTTGCCCATTGAACAGCCTGACGTGGCTCAAGTTCATTGTTGACAGGAAAAACAATATTCTGGTAGCCTTCTTTAAAAGAACGTTTCTGGACGACGACAACGGGGATAGGAGATTCCACTACCACTTTGATCGCATAACTTCCAAATACATACTGCAAACCTTTTTTTCCATGAGTACCAAGAATCATTACGTTTGCCTTGATGTTTTCTGCCACTTTAGCGATGGTTGAAAAAATACTTCCTTCCTCTGCCAGGGTATCTACCGTAACTTCATATTTTTTTTCATAATATCTTTTGTATTCTTTTAACCGCCAGTCAACATAATCAACCCCTACGTTCTTTTTTTTCAGGGCTGCCTTGGTTTCATTGTTGATGATATGGAGGATACAAACTTTGTATCCGAGAAATTTTGCCAGTTTAACGCCATGGGATATTGCATTTCCACAGACTTCGGAAAAGTCGGTTGGAATTAATACAATGTTGTTGTAATTTCTCTCTTTTTCTGTTTTAGACATAAATAGTGAATTTATGAGTTACTATTGAGGTAATTATTTATTTCTGCCAGGTGTTCAGCTTTCATTTTATTTCTTAATTGATTTGCTGATTTAGTAAAATATTGATGTGAGGTTAAAAATTTTGATTGAATAACAAGCCATTCTTTCAAATTCGTAGTTTTTACATCAAAAAGTTTCCATTCCAACTGAAGTTGAAAGGAATGAATGAAAAAATCTTCCCGTCCCAAATAGTCGAGGTCTGCATCACAAAGAATCTGAGCTGGCAAAGTAGTGGCCTGTTGGGGTAATTTTGTCTGTATGATCAATCCCGAAACTTCATCAACATCATTTTTTGTGTAACCGAATTTGGGAAGAGTTTCATGTGCAAGAGAGGCAGAAACACGCTCATGATCTATGTATTGACGAAGTATTCCTGAATCATGAAAAAGCGCAGCGGTTTGAATAAGAACCAATTTGCTGCCTGTTATTCCTTCCATTTTGGCAAGACGGGAAGATGCCTCATAAACATCCAGTGTATGAAAAATACTGTGATAGTATAATAATGGATTCAATTCATGTAAGCGATGTAAAATATATTCCTTGGCACCCGGAAAATCCATACCAATGTTTTTTTGGTAAAAAAAAAAAAAAAAAAGGAGAGTTAGACGTTTTTCAACTCGTGGATGATCTTCATAGGATCAACATTCCCAAAAACAGTATTTCCGGCAACCAGGATATTTGCCCCACCGCTGACTATTTTCGGGGCATTCATCATATCTACACCCCCATCCACTTCAATCAGAGCAGAGGCTTTTACTTTTGAGATAAGCTCTTGAAGTTCGTTGATTTTGTGGTACGTATGTTCAATGAATTTTTGTCCGCCAAAACCAGGATTTACCGACATGAGAAGTACCACATCAGCGAGGTAAACAATATCTTTTAAAAGGAGGACGGGTGTATGGGGGTTGAGCGCCACGCCGGCTTTGGCTCCCGACTTTTGAATTGTTTCCAGCGTACGGTGCAAATGCGTACATGCTTCATAATGAACGGTGATAATGGCTGCCCCTGCATTTCGGAATCGTTCAATATATCGGTCGGGATCGATGATCATCAAATGAACGTCTAAGGGTTTGGATGCCAAAGCGGAAATTTTTTCTATAATAGGGAATCCGAACGATATATTGGGCACAAAAACCCCATCCATTACATCCAGATGAAACCAGTCAGCCTCACTATGGTTGACCATTCTGATTTGTGTGCCGAGATCCAGAAAATTTGCAGAGAGCAGAGAAGGGGCAACAAGATGTGACATGTTTCGCTATTTTGCTACCTTGTCGTTTGTTGAATTATCCGAGGTAAGTTTTTAAAATTTTACTTCGGGAAGTATGTTTTAAACGGCGGATTGCTTTTTCTTTGATTTGTCGCACACGCTCCCGTGTTAACTCAAATTTTTCACCAATTTCTTCCAGCGTCATTGGGTGGCTTCCGTTTAGTCCGAAATAAAGACGGATGACATCGGCTTCCCGTTGAGTAAGCGTAGAAACAGCTCGTTCAATTTCTCTCTTCAACGATTCGTAGAGAAGACCATTGTCAGGAGTTGTGTTTTCTTCACTGCGTAAGACATCGTACATCGTATTGTCTTCATCCTGAATCAATGGAGCATCCATGGATACATGACGTCCTGAATTTCGCATGGATTCCTTGACTTCAGTTTCAGAGACTTCCAGCAAAGTAGCTATTTCACCGGCATTGGGTTCCCGCTCATATTTTTGTTCCAGTTGGGCGTATGCCTTGTTGATTTTATTGATTGAACCGATCTTATTCAAAGGGAGGCGGACAATACGTGATTGTTCAGCCAGGGCCTGAAGGATCGATTGACGGATCCACCAAACGGCATAAGAGATAAACTTGAAACCTCTGGTTTCATCAAACCGTTGTGCGGCTTTGATGAGTCCAAGGTTCCCTTCATTAATCAGGTCGGGAAGGCTCAAGCCCTGATTTTGATATTGTTTCGAAACGGAAACGACAAACCGCAGATTTGCTTTTGTCAGCTTTTCCAACGCGGCCATATCCCCTTGTTTGATCCGTTGGGCAAGGGCCACTTCTTCATCTGCCGTGATCAGTTCGACCTTGCCGATTTCCTGAAGATATTTATCCAGCGATGCAGTTTCGCGGTTCGTAACCTGTTTGGTGATTTTTAACTGCCTCATTCGAATAATTAAAATTAAGACCTAAATATCTTTGCTGTTTACGAAAAAATGAGAGGAAGGTTACAATTATAACCTATCTTCTCGGGCCGCGGTGATCACCACCCCGGTCTCTTGAGCGGTCCCTGTCACGATCATTATTGTGATCATGACTACGGTCAGGGCGGTTTTCGGAGCGGTGTTCAGGTGCCCGTTCCACATACCCTTCCGGCTTAGGCAATAATGCCCTGCGTGATAGTTTTAATTTTCCGGTTTTTGCATCTACTTCAATGAGCTTGACTTCAACTTCGTCGCCTACTTTCAAGGCATCTTCCACCTTATCCAGCCGCTTCCAGTCGATCTCCGAAATATGGAGTAACCCGTCCTGATTCGGCAAAATTTCTACAAAAGCGCCAAAAGTTTGAATGTTTTTAACTTTTCCACGATAAATTTCACCAACTTCCGGTACTGATGCAATGCGTTTTATTTTCTCAATCACTTTGTCGCGGGCTTCCAGATTGTCAGCTACAATATCTATAATGCCAAATTCACCGACTTCTTCAATAACAATGGTGGTACCGGTTTCACGTTGCATCTCCTGGATAACTTTTCCCCCAGGACCAATGATGGCACCGATAAACTCTTTGGGAACTTTCATTTGAGTAATTCTGGGGACAAAAGGTTTGTAATCGGCCCGGGGTTCGCTGATGGTTTTAGCAATTTCGTCCAGAATGTGCATTCTTCCACGACGAGCTTGCTGGAGGGCTTCTTTCAGAATTTCAAATGAAAGGCCGTCAACCTTGATATCCATCTGGCATGCTGTGATTCCATCGCGGGTACCACAAACTTTAAAGTCCATATCACCCAGGTGGTCTTCATCTCCTAAAATATCCGAAAGAACAACATATCGTTTGCTGTCGGTGATTAACCCCATTGCTATTCCGGAAACTGGTTTGATGAGTTTCACGCCGGCATCCATCAGGGCCATGGTTCCAGCACATACAGTTGCCATGGAGGAGGATCCGTTGGATTCAAGGATATCGGAAACAACACGGATGGTATATAAATTATCAGGACCTTGAGGGATCATGTTTTTAAGTGCCCTCAGGGCCAGATTACCATGTCCGATTTCACGACGTCCAGTACTTCTGATGGGTTTAACTTCTCCGGTTGCAAAGGAGGGAAAATTGTAATGAAGAATAAAATTCACCTTTTCTTCAATCACGGCTCCGTCAATGACCTGGGCATCCAGTTTGGTTCCAAGCGTGACCGTAGTAAGTGATTGAGTTTCGCCACGGGTAAAAATAGCAGAGCCGTGAGCTGCAGGTAAATAATCGATTTCACTCCAGATTGGACGGATTTCGTCCAATTTCCGGCCATCTACCCGTTGATGGGTATCCAGCGTTGCATTCCGGATCGCTTCTTTTTCAACTTCATGATAATAGCGGGAGATCATCGGTGCATAGGTCTCTTTTTCCACGTCGGTTAAAGTAGTAACAAACGCTTCTTTAGTGGCTTCAAGGATGGTTTTCCGATCCTGCTTGCTTGGAATACCTTGTTTTGCCATTTCATATATTTGTGTATATGTGGCAGCTTTTAATCTTTCTTTAAATTCCGGATCATTGGTTTCATGCGAATAGGTACGCTTTACCTTTGATTTTTCAACCATGGAAGCCAGCTCCAATTGCGCTTTGCATTGTTCCTTGATGGCTTCATGTGCAACGCGGATGGCTTCCACCATGTCATCTTCCGAAACTTCCTTCATTTCCCCTTCAACCATCACAATATTGTCGAAGGATGCTGCGACCATAAGATCGATATCCGATTCGGCCATGGCCGCAATGCCGGGGTTGATAACAAACTGTCCATTGATCCGGCCTACCCTTACTTCAGAGATTGGACCGTGAAACGGAATATCGCTAACGGAAAGAGCTGCAGAGGCAGCCAGACATGCTAACGAATCAGGGAGGAAATTCTTATCGGCTGAAATCAAGGTAACGATAACCTGAACTTCGGCATGAAAATCATCGGGAAAGAGGGGACGTAGGGCCCGGTCAACAAGGCGGGAAATCAGTACTTCGTAATCGGAGGGACGCGTTTCGCGTTTAAAAAAACCGCCGGGGAACCGGCCTGCTGCTGCATATTTCTCACGGTATTCAACCGAGAGTGGCATAAAATCAACATTTTCTTTGGCTTCCTGCACAGCTACTACAGTAGCGAGCAACATGGTATCGCCTAATTTTACTACTACTGATCCATCTGCCTGTTTAGCAAGCTTTCCTGTTTCCAGAGTGATCTCTCTGCCGTCAGAAAGGCGGAAAGTTTTCGTAATTCCATCCATTTGTTTTGTCTCTTTCAGATATTAAAAGAGGCAACTGTACATTGCCTCTTTTTATTTTTTTGGAAAAAATAAAATTATTTACGGACCCCGAGTTTTTTGATAATGTTACGGTACCGCTCAATGTCCTTGGTTTTCAGATAACCTAAAAGTTTTCTGCGTTTTCCAACCATAATCACTAATGAACGTTGAGTAACATGATCTTTTTTGTTGATTTTCTGATGTTCCGTCAGGTGGTGAATTTTCATTGTGAACAAGGCCACTTGTGCTTCAGATGAACCAGTGTCAAATTCAGATTTTCCGTGGTCTTTAAATGCTTTCTTTTTTACTTCAGGTGTGAAATTCATGCTGTTGATATTGTTTCAGATTATTGTTTGTGAGACCTTTTAAAAGGGTTGCAAATTTACATATTTCTTTTGATAGTACCAAATTAAATCTTTATTACGCCTTAATTTTTACAGGCTTAATATTTTTCCTAATTTTGGAATTAATCCAAAAGCAACTAATAATTGTGGCAAAGATACGAAATCTACAATTCTTGTAACTGCGGGGCATTGGGGATTGGTCAAAATACGTATCTTCACAAAAATATATTCCTGGTTCATTGTTTCGATCTGATTGACGGGTGGTGGATGGGGGAGAAACAAATCTAAGGGAGGATTCAGTTTGTAGCAAAGAAAGTCAGAAATGATAAAGTAACATAAAAAAATATCAAATTTGGATTATGGACGAGATGGTTAAGATTGTTGTAGAAAGACAACAGGCATTTTTTAATACGCATGAAACAAAATCTATTGATTTCAGAATTCGACAGCTTAAAATATTAAAAACGGCCATTCATGCATACGAAGAAAGGTTATATGAAGCGCTTTGGAAAGATCTTCATAAATCCAAATTCGAAACCTATGCAACAGAAATAGGATTGGTGCTGTCAGAAATCAGCCTTCACATTCGCAAACTCCGTCGTTGGGCTAAACCACAAAAAGTTCCAACCAATCAGATGATCAATTTCTGGTCGACCAGCCGCATTTATCAAGAACCCTTAGGACGGGTGTTGATCATTGCTCCCTGGAACTATCCTTTTCAGCTTTTAATCAACCCATTGGTTGGCGCTATTTCTGCGGGAAATTGTATTACATTAAAAGCATCGGAATTTACTCCCTGCACGGCAGAAGTCATGGGTAAAATGATTCGTGAATATTTCGAACCCGGGTACATTACGCTATTCGGAGGAGGACGGCAGGCTAACCAGTCTCTTCTTTCTCAACCCTGGGATTATATTTTCTTTACCGGAAGCCCGTTGGTAGGTAAAGTTGTGATGGAAGCAGCTGCGAAAAACCTGACTCCCGTTTCGCTGGAATTGGGTGGAAAAAGTCCTTGTATTGTAGATCACGATGCCAATCTGAAAGTGGCTGCCAGCCGTATTGTTTGGGGGAAATTTCTGAATGCGGGACAAACCTGCATTGCCCCCGACTATCTTTTTGTCCACAGTTCTGTGAAAGCTCCATTACTCGAATTGCTGAAAAATAAGATACAGGATTATTTTGGTGCAGATCCACGATTAAGCACTGATTTTGTTCGTATTGCCACCCGTCCTAAAACTGAGCGATTGGCTGGTTTCCTTAATAATGGGAAAATTGTATATGGAGGAGAAGTGATTTTAGAGGAAAAATATATTTCGCCTACCCTTATCGACTGTGTTAAGCCGGATGATCCCATCATGCAGGAAGAAATATTTGGGCCCCTTCTTCCCATTATGGAATTTGATGATATTGCTGAGGTTATCGAATATGTGAACAGTCACCCGAAACCCCTGGCTTTATACTATTTTTCAACCAACAAAGCAAAACAAAAGGAAGTCCTGTTCAAGACTTCTTCGGGAGGTGGTTGCATCAACGATGTTATCATTCATGTTTCAAATGATCACTTGCCCTTTGGTGGTGTTGGAAACAGCGGCATGGGAAGATATCATGGAAAATTCAGCTTTGATACTTTTTCCCATCAGCGGGCAATAATAAAAAAGTTAAATTTTATTGATATTCCTATAAGGTATGCTCCTTATATGAATAAAATCAAACTTTTAAAAATGATAATCAAATAAAGAATGGGTATGGAAAACATGTCAGAAGAATTTAAAGTCAAGGGAGAAGAGTTGGTTGAAAAGATCAAGCAGCTTATCCATGAAGGAAATGTAAGACGGCTGATTATAAAAGACGAGACTGGGAAAGTTTATCTGGAAATTCCGGTCACTTTTGGGGTGATCGGGGCTCTTCTGGCTCCGATGTTTGCCGCAGTGGGTGCAGTTGCTGCAATGGTAGCCGACCTGAAAATCGAAGTAATCCGCTCGGATGAACCCGAAAAAACCAAAGAACCCGAAAAACCTGAAGAGTCCGAAAAACCTGAAGAGTCTGAAAAAAAAGAGAATGGATGATTCAATTCTCAGGATCTATAAAAATTCGATAGGCTGATTCTGCCTGATGCATCAGCATTTGCTTGCCATTCATGATTCTGGCACCTCTTTTTCTACCCTCAGCTAAAAAACGTGTTTCTTCAGGATTATAGATGAGATCGTAAAGAAGGTGTTGGGGGGTGATTGAAGTATATGGGATGGGAGGTATTTCCATAGTGTGGGGATACATTCCAACGGGTGTTGCATTGATGATAACCCGGCATTGATATACCATTTCGGCAGTTACATCGGAATATCGGATGGTTTTTTCGTCATTTGGATTACGGGAAACCCAAATCACCTCCATTTTTTTTTGATGAAGGACATAAGCAACGGCTTTTGAAGCACCTCCGGTACCCAATAAAAGAACTTTTGAATCGGGAAGGTTCTCGGGTAAGGATAACAAAAAACCGGAGGTGTCAGTATTAAACCCTTTGGTTCTAATACGTTCATGAGACCGGATAATTTTAATCGTATTTACAGCGCCAACGGTTTTTGCAGTATTATCCAATTCGTCAAGTAAAGGGAGGATATTCACCTTATGGGGAATGGTAACATTCAATCCCAACAGATCGGGATTTTTTTCGAGCAGAGAAGAAAACTGGTTGAGATTTTGCAAAGGGAAAAGCCGGTATTCCTGATCTGTAATGCCTTCAAGACGGAACTTTTCTGCAAAATATACGGCAGACCAGGAATGATCAATCGGATAACCAATTAAACCGTAAAGTGTCATTCAGAGATGATTACTTAGGTTGTAATTTTCTGAATTTGGGCGGAAGAAACTGGAAAAAAGTATCTCCGCGTAATCCAAGCCGGAGGGTTTCTAATGGGATGATTTCTGATGGGGGGATATTTCCCAGGTTTACATTGGAGCCAAAATTTTTGATGAACCAAACCTGTTGTGATTTTAATGGGGCTTCCCAAAGAATTTTATCCACAGTGACCTTAGTAAGGATTTTATTAATGAGGGAGACATGTGCTTTTCCGGTGGGACGGTATATTCCAACATTTCCACTTTCACGGGCTTCAGCAATTACCTTGAAAGATCCTGCTTGTAATTCTTTCTGCATCATTTCAATCCAGCGGTTCGGAGCAATCAGGATCCCGGATTCCTTGGAACCTACCTCCGATAAGACGGTATAATTTTTTGTTAATTTATGGATGTATTCACATTTTTCATCATGATCCATAATCATGGAACCATCTGAAATTTCAACTGTATCCAAGCCTAAATTGTCAATATATTTACGATAATCATCGAACATATTCCGAACGAGGAAAGCTTCGAACAGGGTTCCCCCAACATAAACTTTAATTCCAGCCTGTTGATAAATTTTGACCTTTTCGGCTACCTGATTGCAAACAATTGAGGTGCCAAAACCAAGTTTCACGAAGTCAATCAGATGGTGGGCGGAGGCAATAAGGTCTTCTGCTTCCCGCAAGCTTAAACTTTTATCCATAACCATCGAAACACCAGTCTGCCTCGGTTTGGCAGTACGATCGGGTAAATACGTTAGCTTCATAGTGATTTTCCTTTAAAATTATCTATCATTTCCAGAACTGCCGGAAAGTTTTTTATATCGGGGAAAGTGGTGAAAAGCCTTTTATAACCATCGTAATCCAAGGTCAGGGCTTTTATCAGAAGTTCATTGGCCTGATTTGTTTTGCCCATCATCAGTAAATAGTAGGCCATTCCAAAATAATAATCTGCATTGTTTTCGTGGTATAATAAACCATCTTCCAACACAGAAAATGCTTTTTCGAAGTTTTTCTGGTCAGCAAAAACCACGGCCAGGTCGAGCCAAATATCAACATCTTGTGGATCCAGTTCAATCACTTTTTGGTAAGAACTGATTCCTTCTTCAATTTTCGATAATTTAATCTGGATATCGCCTAAAATGAACCAGTAATCGGGTACGGCAGGAGAGAGCCGGATGGCTTTGTGAATAAAGGGCAATGCGGTTTGTGACTGACCCAATTCATCATAGGAAATACCAATTCCCAACCAGGCATCAGCAAAATCTGAATCAAGTTCTACTGATTTCTGATAATAGTTTATTGCAGTATCGAAATTCTTTAGTTTTTCGTAACATTCTGCAATATAGTAATAGGTAATAGGTTCCGGATCTTCATAAAAGAAAGTCTCCAGATAAATTTCGATGGCTTTATCAAAATTGCCAATATTAGCTAAGCAATTGGCTTTGTTAAAATAGGCTGAGGAAAAAGTTTCATCAATGGCGATAACATAATCATAAGCCTCGATAGCCTTTTCATAAAGTTCCTGGTTGCTGAAAGCAATTCCGAGATTAAACCAGGCAGCCTGTGAATAGGGGTGAAGGTCAATAAATGAGCGTAAAAATTCGATACAACGATCGGTTTGCTTTGAAACTTCACAACAAAAAGAAAACTCATAAAGAGCAGCTTCGTTTTCCGGGTTTAATGAAACTGCTTTGAGTAAATAATCAATTGCCTGATCATATTTTGAAAGGTTCTCATATTCAAAAGCAATGCTGGAATAGAGATCATCAAGATAATCGGCTCCTTCTATTGCTTGCTTGTATGCTTCAATTGCTTTTTCCGGCTTCTCTAACTGGCTATACAGGTTTCCTTTGGATTGGAAAAAATCGCTGTCTTCTGTTGCAGGTTGATCGATTTCTTTAAGAAGTTGCAACGCTTCATGATCTTTATTTGAGTTGATGAGATATTGTACCTGCTTTATTTGTAACTGAACACAACCAGGATGTTGCTCCAGCGATTGCTGTATGGTGAGCAATGCTTTTCGCTGATCGTTTTTAAAGAAATAATATTCAATGATCTCTTCAAATTCATCTACATCAAAGAAAAAATATTGATCATGTTGGAGCATTTTTTCAAAACGCTTCACCAAGGAAATCGTTTCGCGATCAAAATATGACTCAAAGGGCTCTTCCATGACCTTGCAAAATTAGTAAAAATTATGACGTTCGAAAAAGCCTCAGGAGGCTGATTTCATTTTTTTTTACATTTGCTTAAAATTCTTGTATGACATTAATCAAATCCATATCTGGTATTCGGGGGACAATTGGTGGGGAATCAGGTCAGGGACTTAGTCCGGTTGACGTTGTTCGGTTTACAGCTGCCTTTGCAACCTTTCTGAAGGAAATGAATCCTTCAAAAAAGCTTAAAATTGTGGTCGGACGGGATGCTCGTTTATCTGGCCAGATGGTCAATCAACTTGTAACAGGAACGTTAATGGGTATCGGCGTTGATGTACTCGATATCGGATTAACCACAACCCCTACCACAGAAATTGCCGTAGTTGAAAGTCAGGCTCAGGGAGGGATAATCATTACTGCGAGCCATAATCCAAAACAGTGGAATGCGTTGAAATTGTTGAATAGTCAGGGGGAATTTCTATCTGCAAAGGAGGGCGAACGGGTGGTTGAGATTTCGGGAAAAGGGGATTTCGTATTTGCCGAAATTTCTGAATTGGGGAAGGTTGAAACCGACGATTCATTTCTTGAAAAGCATATAGAGAAAATTCTGGATTTGCCGCTGGTCGACACGGAAGCCATTAAAAATGCAAGGTTACATGTGGTAATTGATGGAATTAATAGTGCCGGAGGAATCGCTTTGCCATTGTTGCTAAAGGCATTGAATGTTAGTAAAATAGATTTGTTAAATTGTGATCCGACCGGTAATTTCTCTCACCCTCCCGAACCTTTGCCTGAAAACCTTCGGGATATTTGTGATATGGTTGTAAAAAACAATGCAGACCTTGGTTTTGTTGTAGATCCCGATGTAGACCGTTTGGCAATTATCAACGAAATGGGAGAACCATTCGGGGAAGAATATACCTTAGTTTCAGTTGCTGATTATGTACTGAAACATGGAATAGGAAATACAGTCTCTAATCTTTCTTCTACCCAGGCTTTAAAAGTGATCACAGAAAAAGCAGGAGGGGAATATTTTGCTTCAGCAGTCGGAGAAGTAAATGTTGTAGCGATGATGAAAGAAAAAAATGCAATAATTGGAGGAGAAGGCAATGGTGGCGTTATCTTCCCTGAATTGCATTATGGGCGGGATGCTTTAGTTGGAATTGCTCTCTTTCTTACTTTTTTAGCCAAGTCGGGAAAGAGATGCTCGGTACTTCGCGATCAATATCCAAATTATTATATTTCAAAAAACAAGGTTGAATTTTCCCCTGAAATGGATATAGACCTCATTTTGAAAACCATCATGGAAAAATATAAAAGCAATCAAATTACGACCATTGACGGGATAAAAATTCACTTTGAAAATGAATGGGTTCATTTACGGAAATCCAACACAGAACCAATTATTCGCATTTATGCTGAAAGTGATATGGCCGATAAAGCGGATCACCTGGCGCGGAAAATTATCAACGATTTTAAGGAAATTTTAACCGGACGTTAATTATGGTATCGCGCAAAAAAGTCCAGAAAAAGCGTAAGCCGCTGAAATTTAAAACAATATCTATCAAATTAACAGCGCGACAAAAAAAATCACTGACAAACTATTGTAAATCGCGCCGTACTACACCCAATAAAATCATTAAAAAGTCCCTTGCTCCACTCCTTCAAAAATATGTTGATCTCGAAATAAATCATACAAATACCAAGGTTAATCAATTGGAATTATTTAATTTGGAATGATTTATTTTCTGGTCAGGGTAGATTCATAAGGGGTTCGGTGCAGGATGGACCGGCCCAGGGTAACCTCATCGGTATGTTCCAATTCATCACCGATGGAAATTCCCCGTGCAATCACACTAAGTGTAACATTATACCCGTTCAGTTTACGGAAAAGGTAAAAATTGGTGGTATCCCCTTCAATGGTTGTAGGTAATGCAAGGATGATTTCATGGATGTTGCCTGGTTCAAGACGTTGCATTAAAAGATCTAAATGAAGATCCTGTGGCCCCTTTCCTTCAATAGGTGAAATAATTCCTCCCAAAATATGATATACTCCCTGATATTGGTTGGTGTTTTCGATGGCCATTACATCCCGTATGTCTTCTACTACACAAACAATCGACTGATCCCGTTTGGGATTGTTGCAGATTTCACAAATATCGTGGTCTGAAATATTCCCGCATATTTTGCAATAGGTAATTTCATTACGCATTTTTATAATCGAATTACCAAAAATTTCTACTTCAACAGCCGGACATTTTAAGAGATGTAAAGCCATCCTAAGGGCTGTTTTTCGGCCAATTCCCGGCAATTTAGCAAGCTCATTTACGGCTTGCTCAAGGATGATAGATGGATAAGTTTGCAAGTGAAATATTTATTTACTTTGCAAAAGTAATCTATTTCATTTGTATGTTGCGGATCTTCATTCTCGTTTTCTTCACCCTTTTGTCCATTTGTGGCATTGGTCAGGACACCCTTAATCTTCTCGATCAATCAGGAAAAAAAAATGGATACTGGCAAAAACATGATTCCCTGGGTCGCTTAGTTTATGAGGGACATTTTAATCATGGCATACCGGAAGGACGTTTTCAGTATTACTATCCCAGTGGAAAAATTAAAACCATTTCTGTTGTCTCGGAAAAAGGGAATTATGCTTCTACCCACTCCTTTTTTTCGAATGGACAAAAAATGGCAAGTGGAATCTACCGGAATGAAAAAAAAGACAGCACCTGGCAGTTTTTCAGTGAAATTGATGGTTCCCTTGTTTCTACTGAAGAATATATGGCAGGCATAAAGAGCGGTTGTACCCAGGTCTTTTTTCCGAAAGGCGCTCTGGCTGAGATGATCTGCTGGAAGGATGGCATTAAAAATGGCACCTGGGAACAATACTATTCCGATTCGAAGATAAAGCTTCGTGGCTCATTTTTAAAGGGTGAAAAAAGCGGTTCGTTTAAAACCTACTATTTATCCGGGCAATTAATGATGTCGGGGCAATATGCCATGGGCCATCAGGAGGGTACCTGGGTTTATTACGATGAGAAAGGCCAGATTGTAAAAAAAGAAATTTACAATCAAGGAGAGTTACTCAAGACAGAGCTTCCCTGAGTGGGCTTAATGGTTGATAAATTCAAATTTTCCATTCTTTTCGCTTAAAACGATTTCTGCATCCTTATCAACTTTTTCTTCCAGAATCATCTTAGAAAGTTCATTCAATACCTGTTTTTGGATTACCCGTTTAATTGGACGTGCACCAAACTGGGGATCAAATCCAAGATTGGCGAGTAATTGAATAGCCTGTTTTGTTGCTTTAAGATGAATTCCGTTTTTCTCTAACATTTTCTGTACAAGGGCCAATTGCAATTCTACGACCATTTTTATCTCTTCAATTGTCAGGGGTTGAAACATGATAATTTCATCTACCCGGTTTAAAAACTCGGGACGGATACTTTTTTTCAATAAACCAAACACCTGCTCCTTCGTTTGTTCAATAATCTGAGCGCGGTTTTTTACATTTACATGTTCCAGGTTCTCCTGTATCAACTGTGACCCGATATTTGAGGTCATGATGATCAAGGTGTTTTTAAAATCCACCGTCCTGCCTTTGTTATCTGTTAATCTTCCATCATCCAGAACTTGCAGAAGAATATTGAAAACATCGGGATGCGCTTTTTCGATTTCATCGAGCAATACCACAGAATATGGTTTTCTGCGAACTGCTTCCGTAAGTTGACCGCTTTCTTCATAACCCACATATCCCGGAGGAGCGCCAATCAATCGTGATACGGTGTGTCGTTCCTGGTATTCCGACATGTCGATACGAATCATGCTGTTTTCGTTATTGAACAAAAATTCCGCTAAGGCCTTGGCGAGTTCGGTTTTACCGACCCCGGTAGTTCCAAGAAAAATGAAAGATCCTATTGGACGTTTATTGTCCTGAAGTCCGGCTCTGCTGCGACGTATTGCATCCGACAAGGCACTTATTGCCTCGTCCTGGCCGATGACACGCTTGTGCAATTCTTGCTCGAGATCCATCAATTTTTGTCTTTCGCTTTGCAACATACGGCTTACCGGAATTCCGGTCCACTTTGATACGACTTCAGCGATTTCTTCTGCACCCACCTCTTCATTTACCAGGGGTGAGTCTTTTTGTATTTCAGAAAGTTTGGATTTAAAAGTCAAAATGTCTTTTTCTGCCTGCGGTATCTTTCCATATCTGATTTCAGCTACTTTTCCAAGATCACCGGTACGGTTGGCCTGATCGGCTTCCAGTTTCATTGATTCAATTTCTTTTTTCCTTGACTGAATTTGTTCAACCAGATCTTTCTCCGATTTCCATTTTGCCCTGAGTTCTTTTTGTTCATCTTTTAAATTGGCAATTTCCTGACTCAGAGTTTGAAGCCTTTCTGTGTCATTTTCACGTTTTATTGCTTCCCGTTCAATTTCCATTTGACGGATTTTCCGTTCAATGATCTCTAACTCCTCTGGTAATGAATTTATTTCCAACCTCAATTTTGCTGCTGCTTCATCGATAAGGTCAATGGCTTTATCGGGAAGAAAACGTTCAGAAATATATCGTTGCGAAAGATCAACAGCGGCAATAATTGCTTCATCTTTGATTCGAACCTGATGATGGGTCTCATATCTTTCTTTTAATCCACGCAGAATTGAGATGGCATCCACAGTATCTGGTTCGTTAACCATAACCGGCTGAAACCGTCGCTCAAGGGCTTTATCTTTTTCAAAATATTTCTGGTATTCCTTTAGTGTGGTGGCTCCAATAGCTCTCAATTCACCCCTGGCCAATGCCGGTTTTAAGATATTGGCCGCATCCATGGCCCCTTCACTGGCTCCTGCGCCGACCAATGTATGTATTTCATCAATAAATAAAACAATTTCACCATCGGAACCGATCACCTCTTTTACTACACTTTTTAACCGTTCCTCAAATTCTCCCTTATATTTTGCTCCAGCAATCAGAGCGCCCATATCCAAAGAAAAGATCTGTTTTGATTTCAGATTTTCCGGAACATCTCCATCGATGATGCGGTGTGCTAATCCCTCGGCAATAGCGGTTTTTCCAACACCAGGCTCGCCGATGAGAATAGGATTGTTTTTAGTACGCCGTGATAAAATTTGTAAAATTCGCCGGATTTCTTCATCCCTTCCAATTACCGGATCAAGTTTTCCAGACCTGGCCAGGTCATTCAGATTTCGGGCATATTTGTTTAACGCGTTGAAACCCTCTTCTGCACTCTGGCTTTTTATTGTACTTCCCTGTCTTAGCTGCCGGATGGCTGTTTTTAAGTCTTTCTCATTAACCCCATTGTCTTTCAGCAGTCGGGAGGCATTGTCGTTAACCGACATGATGCCAAGGAGGATATGTTCGATGGATACAAAATCATCCTTCATTTCATGCGAAAATGAACTTGCTTTTTGTAATGCTTTTGTGGCATCATTCGAAAGGTAAGGCTCTCCGCCGCTTACCTTGGGCTCTGCTTCCAGCAGTTTATCCAATGCTTTATTAAAAACGACAAGATTAATATCTATTTTTTTTAGCAGGTATGGAATTACATTTTCATCAACTGTCAAAATTCCCTTTAATAAATGAATATTCTCGATGGATTGGTTCTGAAATGCTTGTGCAATTTCCTGTGCTTTTTGAACCGCTTCCTGTGCTTTGATTGTAAAATTATTGAAATTCATACGTCACCTCCTTTTTAAACCTTAATGATTCTTCATAGTATCCCGTAAAATCAGGCATTTACAATTATCTCTTGTCAAATTTATTACCAATACGGTAATTTGTAAATTTCATGAAATTATGGCATAAATATATGATTATTTCAGACTTTTTGACTGACTTGGCTTGATAATTTTAACATCCCATCACTCTAATTACACTAAAAGTTTTTCAACGCCGTTAATATAAAGGTTGACCTTTCAGAGAATTTGTTAATTTTGTAGCTGTATTGAATTTGCTGATGAAACGTTTGTTTTTCCTATCTTTTTTATTTCTATCATATATCGCACAATGCCAGATTACTGTCGTTGTTAAACCTGCCGATACAATGTTGTGTTTTCGCGACAGTATCGAATTCACTACCGAAGTTACGAAAAGCGGAACTGGATTTCTGACTTATCAATGGCAGAAAAACCTGATCAATATACCGGGAGCAACTGATTCAATTTATAAAATTCAGCAAGTCAAACCAGTCGATGTGGCTATTTATAGTTGTATTGCTACGTATGCAGGGATCTCAGATACCAGTAACGATGCCCGTTTGCGAATTCATCCACCCATGAAAATCGATACGCTGTATCGTTATAATCCCTTAGGGTGTTCAGGCGAATGTAAAGGCCAGTTCAAAGCATTGGCTTCCGGAGGAACACCATTTAAAAATTACCCGCCATATATCTATGATTGGAACGGCGGACATTCGCAGGATACGATTGTTTTTGGATTGTGCCCGGGGAAGTATACACTCGATGTAATAGATTCTGTTGGTTGTGTCCTTGATACTGCTTATTTTGTTGATGTTTTAAAATCACCAAAAGTGGATTTTACGATCCTTCCAAAAGATACCGTTTATCTTACAAACCCAAATATTCAGGTTACTTATCCTGACTCCATGAAAATACATATCACCAACTGGACGTGGGATTTTGGAGATGATATTAAAGTTCCCAATCTGAATCCTTTAACACATACTTATTCAAAAACAGGACTTTTTCCGGTACGGCTTAGTTTTACCGACAACAATGGCTGTGATACTACGATTACCCATGAAGTTACAGTCCGGGTTGCCGAATTGGTTATCCCTAATGTTTTTACTCCCAATGCGGATGGTCATAACGATTACTTTGTTATCAAAATTAAGGATGCCGGAAAAGAACCATCCGGGGAAGAAGTTGATTACCGGTTGGCCTATTTAAATACTGAATTGGTTGTTTTTGACCGGTGGGGGCGTAAAGTTTTCGATCATCTGAATTATCAGAGTGGCGATTGGGATGGGGCCAACCTTTCTGATGGCACTTATTTTTATATACTCAAATGTCAGGGCCAATACGGAGATGATGTTTTCAGAGGATCGTTAACCATACTTCGGGGGGAACAACAATCCAATTAATTCATTTACAAAAATCATTTTTACATACAGGGTTTTGTCCTATTTAAAGAGAAGTTTTAAATAGAATCCAGGCCGGGTCAATTGTTTCTTCACTTCTTCCTGAGTATACATGGTGGTGAGCAGATTCTGGATGGATTTATTTTTATGAGCCTTGTTAATCACCAGATTAAATAACCAGGCTGACTTGGCCAATTGCTGTAAGATGGTGGTCGTCCGAAATGGAGAACCAAATCTTTTAGCAATACGGTAATCATATTCTTTCAGGCTCCCCAATGAAAAATCATGATTTTGGAAACACCCAGTAAGAACAGAAGCTGCAATTTCTCCGCTGGCCATGGCATTTCCGATTCCTTCTCCACTAAATGGATCAACCAAAAAAGCAGCATCGCCCATCAATATCAAACGATCAGTAGTAAGTGGCAAATGGTAAGTTCCAAGTGGTAAGGAATGTGCTTGGGCTTTGCTCACTTGTATTGCGTTTTTAAATCGTGGACTGAGCAAAGGATGGGAGTTGATAAACGAAGAAAAAAGCAAGGATAGATTTTCTTTCTGGTCAATAATCCTGTTTTGCATCATACCAAATCCGACATTTGCTTGCCCTTTCGATGATGGAAAGATCCAGAAATAGGCGGGAAGCAATTCTTTCAGAAAGATCAATTCAATGAAGTTGCCGGGATGAAGATCTGCTACGTTTTCGAAATATGCGCGAATCCCTACACAAAAATGCTTTTTTGACACTTTTTCCGGGTGAATGGATTCTCTGATTATTGAATGGACTCCGTCTGCGCCGGCGACAATCGGTGCATGAAAAATGTTTTTTGAGGTTTTCACAGAGACGAAATCAATGGAATTATCCACTTCAATAATACGCTCTCCTTCGAAAAGAGAGATATTGTTATAACCTTTCAAACGGTTAAACAGAAAAGTATCAAATTCTGTGCGTTTACATATAAAACCAGGCGCTTCCAGGTCGGTTCTTTGATTTAAAAAAAATGGAATATCAATAAACTGAAAATTAGGAGCAACAAAACGGATTCCATGGGAAGGAACTTTTTCGACCTGATGGATAAAATCATTAAAGACTCCATCAGGAAGCCTTTTCAAAACATTGATTGCCTGTCCGCTTAGGGCATCTCCACAGATTTTGTGACGGGGGAATACATCTTTGTCAATTACTGCTATATGTAGTCCAAGATGAGCTAGCTTTAATGCCAGGGTACATCCTGCAGGTCCAGCACCTGCTATAACCAGATCAAAATCGCGAATACTCATGCTTAATTATTCTACGCAAATTTAAACTATCCCAGCTATTTTTCTTTTATTTTTGCTAAAAACACAATGGATACAGATGCGCAAGGAGGATCGTTTTAAAACTGTAATTGCATATTTTCTGGATCACCAACCCGATGCGGATACAGAATTACGATACAGAGATCCGTATGAACTTACGGTAGCTGTTATTCTTTCTGCCCAATGTACCGATAAACGGGTGAATATTATAACCCCCGCATTTTTTGAGCGGTTTCCCACCCCGGAAAGCCTGTCGAAAGCATCACAGGAACAAGTATTTTCATTGATAAAAAGTTGCTCTTATCCAAACAACAAAGCAAAAAATCTGATTGGGATGGCAAACGCGTTGATGGGAAAATTTAATGGAATACTTCCTTCTGATATTGACCTTCTGCAGACGATTCCCGGAATCGGACGTAAAACTGCCAATGTTCTTGCTTCTGTTATTTACCATAAACCTACGCTGGCGGTCGATACACACGTATTCCGGGTGGCTGATCGTTTGGGGCTGACAACTGGAGCGAAAAATCCCTTGCAAACAGAAAAACAGTTAGTCCGGTACATTCCAGAAAAATTGCGTGGTATTGCCCATCACTGGTTAATTTTGCATGGCAGATATATTTGTATCGCACGTCGTCCGAAATGCTCTTCTTGTGGGTTAATCGGTTGTTGCCGATACTATCAGGATTTTAAGAAGAAATCGGTTGTTAATAACTCGACCACTTCAAAAGGTAATAAGTTAAAGGAAAAAAGTACTTTTGATCGCTGAAAATAATTTTTTTGATTTTGTGTATTACCTTTTACCCTTTTTCCTGATTAAGCAATAAAATATTGTCAAACCGACCAAATACGGATTGGGTTGACAAATTAAAAATTAAACTTGCTAAAGTTTGTCCAAGATGAAAATCACGGCAGCAAGTTTCAAAAAATGGAGGATAAAAAAATGGCAATTGAAGTTAACAAAGAAAAAGCGAAAGCACTGCAGCTTACATTGGATAAGCTCGAAAAAGCTTATGGAAAAGGGACGATTATGCGGCTTGGTGATAAGGCCATCGAGGCAGTGGATGTAATCTCCACCGGTTCTATCGGATTAAATTTTGCATTGGGAATTGGAGGGTTGCCAAGAGGGCGTGTTACAGAGATTTATGGACCGGAATCATCTGGAAAAACCACATTAGCCTTACATGCAATTGCCGAATCACAAAAATTAGGTGGAATCGCTGCATTTATAGATGCAGAGCATGCGTTTGATCGTTTTTATGCTCAAAAGCTTGGTGTTGATGTTGAAAACCTTTTAGTCTCTCAACCTGACAACGGAGAACAGGCGCTCGAAATCACCGAAAACCTGATTCGTTCCGGAGCGATTGATATCATTGTGATCGACTCGGTTGCTGCGTTGACACCCAAAAGTGAAATTGAAGGAGAAATGGGGGATTCAAAAATGGGATTACAGGCGAGGTTGATGTCGCAAGCCTTACGGAAACTGACTTCCACCATCAGTAAAACAGCAACTTGTTGTATATTTATCAATCAGTTACGCGAAAAAATTGGAATCATATTTGGTAATCCGGAAACCACAACCGGTGGCAATGCTTTGAAATTTTATTCTTCTGTTCGGCTTGATATACGAAGACAAACTCAATTGAAAGAGGGAGAAGAGATAATCGGGAATCATGTAAAAGTAAAAGTTGTCAAGAATAAAGTAGCGCCTCCTTTTAGAAAAGCAGAATTTGATATTATCTTTGGAGAAGGTATTTCAAGGGGATATGAGATCATTGATCTTGCCACGGAATTTAATATTGTCAAAAAAAGTGGCTCTTGGTTTAGCTATGGCGAAACCAAACTCGCTCAAGGAAGGGATGCTGCAAAAAAAATCATACAGGATAACCCCGAATTGGCGGATGAACTGGAAGCTAAAATAAAAGAATCCCTCAGTAGTGCTAAATAGTAATATGACAAAGAACCTGATATTGTTTTTATTTCTTAGTCTGCTTTTCATAACCGGTTGCCGGAATGAGAATAAAAAACAGGCCCTGACCGGAGGTGCCGATTCCACAAAAGTCATACTGGAAAACCTCAACCAACAAATTTCAGATCACCCCAAAGATGCTGAACTTTATGAACAACGCGCCAAATTATATTTGGGTATTCATCAGATCGACAATGCGTTGAAAGATGTAAACAAAGCAATTTCACTAGATCCAGGAAAAACTGACTTTTTTGTGACCTTATCGGATATCTACCTTTTTATGGGGCAACCTGAAAAGAGCAAGGAGTCCTTAATCAAATCCATTGAACTGAATTCTAAGAATTTGGAAGCCTATTCCAGATTGGCAAAATTATATCTGATCGTTAAAGATTACCGTAATTGCTATGAAACGGTAAAAAAAATTCTGAACATTGACAATAATTACGCTACTGCTTACTTTACACAAGCGCTTGGGTTACTCGAACAAGGTGATACCAATCGTGCTGTAGCGAACCTGATGCAGGCTGTTGATAAAAATCAGGCCTATTATGAAGCATATATTCAATTGGGGGAGCTTTATTCACTGAAAAAGAATCCATTGGCTGTTGGTTATTTGAAAAATGCGATCCGGCTCCGGCCTGCCAGCAGGGAAGCATTATATATGCTGGGAATGTATTATCAGGAAACCGGTTCTTATGAAAATGCCATTGCTACCTATCAAAATCTTTCGAAATCAGATACTCTTTTCCGCGAATCTCCTTACAACATTGGATATATATATCTGGTCTATCTCAAAGATTTTCCCCAAGCCATCACGTATTTTACTAAATCGTTGAATAAAGATCCGGGCTATTATCAGGCTTATTTTAACCGGGGCTATGCGTATGAACTTTCAGGAAACTATGCAAAAGCTACTGAGGATTATCAAAAATCCCTTAAAATTAAAGTGAATTATGATAAAGCTGTGGAAGGTCTCAACAGGATCGATAAAAAGAAGATCAAGTAGAATATTCTAATCGGTATTGCTTTAATTCTTCCAATAACTTTTCCGAATTTTTTTCAAGGTCGGCGAAAAGTTCCGTTAAACCAGCTTCTCTTTTTTCCTTTGCCATCTCATCTAATTTTTTGGATAATTCGATGGTTACAGGATCCATAAAATTAGCAATAACCCCCTTTAGACTATGCGCATTGAATTTAAGTTTGATGAAATCCCGATCAACAACATTTTGCCTCAGGTTGTTGAACCGGTCTTCATATTCTGAAATGAAAATATCAATGATTTCAACGATAACGTCCTTTTCGAAATATTGAAAGTTTTCATTGAACTTTTGTCGATCAATCATAAAGGTTTTTTTACAAAGTTAAAAAATATCTACTGCATTATTTTGCTTATAAAGAAGAAAATGGATAGCAGTATGAGTGTTGACTAACAGATAGCCAAAACGAGATTCAAATAATCGTTTACAATCTAAAACTGCATTTTCTTTAAATCTTTTTTGAGGATTCTGGTAAAGAAGGACAAAATCCTTCAAATCCTGGTAAATGTCGGTGACATTTTCTGCCAAACTGCCTTTCATTGGATCTATATTGCTTTTTTCATTCAGATCAATGAAAAAGAATTCATCGTCAGCTCCAAATTTGTTTTTAAGGATATTGAAGAGTGTTTCCCATTGTTCCTCGGTAACATAATGCTCTGTGGCATCTTCATCTTCCACTTTAATGTCGGGTAATAGGGCAGCCTTTAAATAGACCAAGGGCGAAATTTTTTGTAAAAATGTCAACAGTTCTTGTTTGGTATACTCTTCTGCCTTTTCAAGGAAAAGGCAGTATTCATTTGCAACAGTGAGCATTTCAAGAACTTTCCTTGAATATACCAGTTCGTCGGGAAGGGCAGATGGATCATTCATGTGTCGAAAATATGTACGTGAGTGTCAAATTTATAAAATTTCCGGGACATTAATTTTCCACGGTTTCTTCATGGGGAGCAGTTACATTAAAATCAACGAAATTCATGGGGAAAGAAGAAGTCAGGTACACCTGAAAAGGGTTGATATTGTCACCACTATTCGGATAATAATAAAAAGCTATCCTGAAAGTTGGAAAAACGAGATTGTCGTTTTTAACAAGAATACTTGCACCAAACGCCGAAAATAATGAAGATGTAATTAAGTCCTTACCCTTGGGTGCAACTAATCCTGTTTGAAGATTTGCCATCAAGGCAAACCGGAAACCATATAGAAACCATGGAGTGAAACAAATGGTCGAGATATTTGCAGAAATGGCGTGTGTGCCGACAAATGCCGAAGTGTTATTTATTTTATTAATATTAAAATCCTGATTAATATCATAGGATTCCAAATTGTTTGATCGCATATTGAAAGCATACCGGTAATCCATTTTAAGATAGGACCGAAATTTATACCGGTTGTTTTTAGTACGTATCAATGGGGAGAAATACCAGCCATAAAGTTTAACCACATCATCTTCAAATGAATCTCCATGATAAAAGCCACCAAAAGAAAGGGATCCTGATAAATATCCGAACCGATTAAAAAATTGACCTGCAGAAAAGGTAAGGCCGGAATATACCCTGCCATAAAAATCTGTTTGATCCCAACCCAATGTTATTTGGATCAAATGTCCATAGGGAAGGTTTTCGGTTTTTCCAAATTGCATTACATAATCTGTTACGTAATAATTGTTTCTGGAAAGCGATAAACTGCTAAGGATCTGGAGGTGATTGTAATATCCCCTGTTAGAATCAATTCCCACATCGGGTCTTTGTGAATATTTAGTGCGGAATACCGCCGCAGTAATAACTGCCCTTGAAGTCTCCTTCTGCCCCTTCAATATAAAGGCACGTCCAGCCCATAAACTTTCATTTTTATATCGGGCAGTTACGGATGTACTGTCATTTGGGTTAGATACATCTTTCCACCAGGTAATACCCGTTCCTCCAGCCCATTTCGTTCGATTTGTCAAAAACGGTCGTTCAAGCCCAAATGAATAACTCCGGTCTCCTTCATTGTTTGCATAGTATTCGACATTGGCACTGATTTGAGATCCTCCGATATTTGTCATTGTATAGGATAATCCGTCGAAACTGAAAAACGGAGCCCGGTTCAATTCGGTCGATAAATTGACAGTGAGCTTATCGCCCATGCCTAAAAAATTGGCATCATATACCCGGCCAACTATACGTTGGGCAGTAATGGTTGGAATATCAAATCCGATAGACCAAACATCCTTAGCAATCACCGTGATGTCGACTGTGTCGATGCTGGAATTGCATGGCGTAACTAATATCAGCGCATTATCAATGAAAGACAAGTCGCGAAGGATGCGCTCATTGTCAGCTAATACAGAAGGATCAATGGGCTGACCATTTTTAAAAAGCAGGTTGTGTTTAATAATCGATTTTTTTGTGTCTATATGGACATTGTTAAGCGTCTTTCCTGCCCAGGTAAACGCTGTTAATGTTGTATCATATAAATTTGATCCAAAAGGAGGCAACACTTTTATATAAATATACCGTATGATTTTCCCAGCATATTTTTCAAACGGAGAAGCGCTTTTTATTACTTGAACGGAATCAAGAACAGAGCCGGGATTGGGTGTAATGAAAGCAAGGTTATACAATAATTTAGTGATTTTTTTTCGGGAGAATTTATGATATACAGAATCATAGAACTTCTCCGATTTTTTAAAGTATGAAGTATCACGTGTTTTTTTGTTTGCAGGTACCTCCGAAAGGAGGGTATCCGGTTTTTTTAAAACCCCATAATCTGGCAGAGAGAAACATTGATGTCCACTGGCAATGATAAAAAATGATAAAAAAAAAAGAAATCTGGATGCCATTTATCTAAGCTTCATAGAGGCAATTATGGATTCGATCTTTGCGTCCAATCGTTTTTCTGTTTGTTCGAATGCTCCAGGATCCCTCAGCTTTTCGTTCACACTAAAGTAAAATTTAATTTTGGGTTCTGTTCCCGATGGTCTAACACTGATAATACTTCCATCTTCGAGTAAGAACTGTAATACATTGGATTTTGGCAGATCAATTAACGTTTCAGTCCCCTTAACTTTATCATGCACTTTTAGTAGAAGGTAGTCTTTGATCACGATCACCCTGGAATGATTTATTTCAACAGGTGGTTTTTCCCTGAAACTGACCATCATTTGTTGGATTTCCTCTGCTCCGCTTTTCCCTTTCTTTGTCACCGAGAGTAATGATTCTTTATAAAACCCGAATTCACGGTATATTTGAATTAAAAGATCAAATAACGACTGGTTTCTGTCGGCTACCCAGGCAGCTGTTTCAGCGATTAATGCACAGGCGCTAACGGCATCTTTATCCCTGACAAAATCACCGATAAGGTAACCATAGCTTTCTTCACCGCCCAGGATATATTTTTTTTCATTTTCATGCTTCCGAATTACATCAGCAATATATTTGAATCCGGTCAGACATTCATAATACTGCACCTGAAAAAAGGTAGCCATTATTGAAAGTAGCCTTGTGGTAACAATGGTTGAGACAATAAATTCGTTTCCGGTTATTTTTCCAAGTTCCTTCCATCGATTCAGAATATAATAAAATAAAATTGAGGCGGTTTGATTGCCATTCAGCAGGATCATCTCATTTTTGTGATTTCGTATGGCAATTCCTACCCGGTCGGCATCAGGATCTGTGGCCATAACCAAATCGGCCTGGATTTTTTCTGCCAGTTGTATCCCCATGTCAAGGGCACTATGCTCTTCCGGATTTGGTGAATGAACTGTTGGGAAATTGCCATCAGCGATAGCTTGTTCCTTTACAATGTTGATGTTGTTAAATCCAATTCGGGTAAGGATTTCAGGAACTAATTGCCGTCCACATCCATGTAAGGGAGTATAAACGATTTTTAGATTGTTTTGATGCCGGATACTTTCGGGTGAAAGTGATAACGATGCAATTCTGTCAAGATAAATTTTGTCGATCTCAGCACCAATCAAGGTAATGTTTTCCCGGACTCCATGCCATTTTACATCTTCAATATTTTTGATTTTCTGTACCTCAAGGATAACATTATTATCATGAGGAGCAATCATCTGAGCTCCATCGTTCCAGTAAGCCTTGTATCCATTGTATTCTTTTGGATTATGTGAAGCGGTAAGCATAACGCCACTCTGGCAATTCAATTGCCGGATGGCAAAAGAGAGTTCGGGGGTGGGTCGCAGGTCTTCAAAGAGAAAAACTTTAAACCCATTGGCTGAAAGTACTTCAGCAACAATACGTGCGAAATATTTACTGTTGTTCCGGCTGTCGTGGGAGATAGCCATTTTTATGGGATTCACTTCAGGAAACATCATTTTAAGGTAATTGGCAAGTCCCTGGGTGGCCATTCCAACGGTATATTTATTCATCCGGTTGGTTCCCACTCCCATAATTCCACGTAATCCTCCGGTTCCAAACTCAAGATCCCGGTAAAAGGAATCAGTCAACTCAACCGGATTTTCTTGTATCATCAATTTTACGGCAGCCTTTGTATCTTCATCATAACTTCCGGTTAGCCAACTATTTGCCCTGTCTATTACTTCTTTGTCAACTGAACTACTCATAATGTTTTAAACTTTAAAAGTACCATTTAATACCGAACACCTTATTCTAACGCTTCATCCTTTTGAGACATTCAATCAGACTATCTCTCCAATAGGGTATTTCAAGATGAAACTGTTGTTTGATTTTCGCTTTATTGAAAACGCTGAAGTATGGCCTTATAGCTGGTAATGGATAATCTTTCGTTTCAATTGCATGGATGGTACAACGAATGTCGGATAATTCAATAATTGCCTTTGCAAAATCATACCAACTGGCAACTCCTTCATTAGAATAATGATAAACCTGAATGTCTTCCCAGGCCGGTTGAAGGGCCAATATTTCAAGAATTGTTTTTGCAAGATCGTAAGCATACGTGGGGGATCCGATCTGATCGAAGACAATATTCATGGATCCCCTTTCTTTGCCATATTTCATGATGGTTTTGACAAAATTGTTTCCAAATTCCGAGTATAACCATGAAGTGCGGATAAGTAAAGCCTTTTTGGCATTGGCGAACACTGCTTCTTCCCCTGCAAATTTGCTTTTTGCGTATATAGAAAGTGGATGGGGCGGATCATTTTCGGCATAAGGACGATATCCTTTTCCATCAAAAATATAATCGGTAGAAATATGGACTAATAGAATATTTAACCGGGAGCAGACCCGCGCCAGATTTCCCACTGCTGTGTCATTGATCAAATAGGCTAGGGCTGTCTCTTTTTCTGCCTTGTCCACAGCCGTGTAAGCAGCACAGTTGATAAGGATATCTGGCTTTTCCTGTTGCACGATGGATGCAATTGCGGCCTCATCCGTGATGTCCATCTCTTCAACATCCGTGAAGACGAAATCGAATTGAGGATATTGTTGAGTCAGAATTTTAAATTCATTGCCTAATTGACCATTAGCGCCGGTGATCAGGATTTTCATACGTTGGTAAACTTAAATAATCGATTTGAAATATTCGATGGTTCGCAGAAGCCCTTCTTCCAACATGATTTTTGGCTCCCACCCAAGCTCTTTTTTAGCAAGGGAAATATTGGGTTGTCGTTGTGTTGGATCATCAGAGGGTAGCGGCATGTAAACAATTTTGGAAGAAGAATTGGTGAGTTCTATCACTTTTTTAGCTAATTCGAGGATGGTAAATTCGTTGGGATTTCCGATATTGACAGGCCCTGTAAATGCCTCACGGGAATTCATCAGCCGGATCATTCCATCGATAAGGTCGTCCACATAACAGAAACTTCTCGATTGAGTCCCATCGCCATACAAGGTTATATTCTCGCCTTTTAAGGCCTGCACAATAAAGTTCGATACGACCCGGCCATCATTGGGGTGCATCCGGGGGCCATAGGTATTAAAAATTCGGATGATTTTTATCCTCACATTGTTTTGAGCATGATAGTTAACAAATAATGTTTCGGCAATTCGTTTTCCTTCATCATAGCACGAACGGATACCAATGGGATTTACATGTCCCCAGTATGATTCAACCTGAGGATGAATTTCCGGATCGCCATAGACTTCACTGGTGGAAGCTTGCAGGATGCGGGCTTTGATTCTCTTAGCCAGTCCCAGCATGTTAATTGCCCCCAGTACAGAGGTCTTTACGGTTTTGATCGCATTATACTGGTAATGGATGGGAGAGGCTGGACAAGCAAGATTGTAGATTTCATCTGCTTCAATAAAGAAAGGCATGGTTACATCATGCCGGATGAGTTCAAAGTATGGATTATTGAGAAGGTGGATTACATTTTGTTTCTGACCAGTAAAAAAATTATCGAGGCAAACCACTTCATTCCCTTCACTAAGTAACCGTTCACACAGGTGAGAACCAAGGAATCCAGCGCCTCCTGTGACTAAAATCTTCTTTTTTATCATAATCCGGAATTTTAAAAAATTAAAAAACCTATCCTGCATTATTCACAAACCCAAATTTCAACAAAAAATTGATGCCTTTGGCATCGGGAAACAGAAAATTATTTTTGATGAGGGGGATATGACAGTGGGCTAACTGGCTTGATCTTGAAAATACATATTTTGTTGACTGTGTTTCTTGTAAAAACAGCCGTTATTAACAATTTTTTCGGGGGTTGCTAACAATGTTCTTGCAGTTCGTTCGGGTTTTCGTAGCGTGGTTTGTGAAACAAGATGATTTGTCTGGTATTTATAGTGGTTTTCAACACTGGTCTAACAGCGTAACCCGTTGAATTTGCCAGGCAATTTGCTATTACTTCCATATCCGGAAATTGTTTTGGGAGCTCAATTTTAATCCGTGTTTTTATTTCCTTTACATACGCTGCAACCTTGATCAGGCGTAACCGGATGGTTTTCATGGTGGCATTGGCATATTCGGTCCCCTGTAACATTTTTTCACGCATGGCATGTAATAAAATGTATGCGGCAGAATGCATGAACAACCGGAACCTGATTGGCTTCAAAACGGTTGCACGACATCCGGTCTGAAAG
>Ga0172381_10000457_pt1 | contig 49193 bp, 60 predicted proteins | sample Leawel6488metaG_FD_119754 | JGI IMG/M metagenome (GOLD analysis project Ga0172381, IMG submission 119754) | Leachate microbial communities from a municipal landfill in Southern Ontario, Canada - Leachate well 64-88 metaG | ecosystem: Engineered > Solid waste > Landfill > Unclassified | place... | reverse complement strand
ACCACACACGACATTCAATGGATTCCGGCAGGTTGGCTGCAAATTTCAGCCAGCAACGCCACGACGACGGTATACAGCTACACGAAGACGCTTGCGGGGGAAAGGCCGTCCAGTGGATGCGAAACGCATGAGCGTATCTACACGACGATTGACGCTATCGAAAACCTACTCCAGACTTTGAAAGGATAGACCAATGAATATCGATCGATTGTACAAACTAGATGCTTGCAGAGAAGCGAAAGATTGGGCAGCGAAGCAATCTTCGCCGCAACAGGCTTGGGATGATTGCCATCGGGCAGACTGGATGCTGTGGCTGTTGCAAAGGACGCAACCGGAATGCAAGCAAAAGTATGTTGCAATAGCCTGCGAACTAGCCAGGACAGTTTTGCCGTTGGTCATTGAAGGCGAATTGAGACCGTTGAGAGCTATAGAGGAAGCGGAGAAATATGTCAGCGAGCAAACTCGCGTTAATGCCGCCGCCTCCAACTCCGCCGCCGCAAACGCCTACGCCTCCGACTCCGCCTGGGCCTCCGCCGCCGCCGAGGAGGCCGCCTACGCAGCAGCACACGCTGATATCGTTCGCAAGTATTTTCCGGTCGTTCCGGAATAGCCGAAAATAACAACAACAACAACAACAATAACAACGAAAAACAAGGAACCAACGATGTCAACGAAAGTAACGATCATTTTGCCAGTGTGCTTCAATGACGGCATTCCAGTATTGCGTGACACATTTATTCGATTCGAGAATGAAGTGTACAGCATTGCGGGAGGATTTACGACTATTTGCGGTGCCATTGGAAGTTACAGAATGGACGATGGCACCGCGAAGGAGGAAAAGGTAGACATTTACACTATCGTATGCTCTACGGCGGAGCAAGTCGAGTCTCTGCGTTCTATTGCCTTGCAATGCTGTAAAGACTTCAAGCAAGAATGCGTGTACTTTGAAACGTCGGAATGCAACGTGGAGTTTATTCGATGACGATTAGCCGAGACGACGTAGTCCAGTGGATAGCCGACGAAGTAGCAGAACGAATGATAGAATCCAACGATCATTCCGTTATGGAACGGAATAGGATCATTCGGTTTGTTTCAATTATGCTTTCCGATTCAGTGGTAGCTCATTTTGACGGAGAAAACAAACGTGTGTAAACAACTGGAATTGATCGATAAGGGGCCAATTGACAATTATAATCGGTTTGACCTACTTCTATCCATTGCAGAGCGGAGAGATATCGCAAAGCGGTCGTGTAGTTGGTGTCGTATGGGTATGGGTTAATAAGGGCAACAATGCGAGGACAGTCTAATGAAAATCAATTCTCCATGTTGTATAACGCCTCGCCTTTTAGCAGGTGTCAAGATCGGGAATGGATTCATTTCTATCGACTACGCCGATGGTTGTTGTACATCTGATGACAGGACGCGATACCGATATTGGATCGACGCGCCAACATTCAATCATTACGGCGAAGATATTGAATCTTGTGCCATAGGAGGAAGTCTGCAAGGCAGACTTTCTGATTTACTATATTTTCTAGTGGCGGTGGCTGAGTCGTACGCATATTTACATTCAAATGGGCGAAGAGTAGATAATCTCCACCTATTTCAAGATACTATTACGCAATGGGCATATCACCATTCGGATGAATTGTCTTCTTTGGCTTATGAGCTAGATAGGCCGGAAGGCTTCATTCAGGAATAATTTCCAGAATTACACTTGACAAGCTATTGTGGTATGTAATAATTCTACAGAGCGGACAACACAACATTAACGCGAAGAGAATCGAACAATGAACAATTGCTATTGTAACATTTGCGGACAACCGATGTTTTCCGCCAATCCGGAACGTAAGCATAATCTATGCTCGAAATTTTGCGTGGAGGTAAGCAGGTTGCCTCCGCCAAAGAATCCACCAAAGGTTGACTTCGACTTCCGAAAGAAATGTAGCGGACGCAGAACGGTTTCCGATTGCACCACATGGCCAGCAACGCGTCCGAGATTCAGCTACACCAACAACCGATTGCTTCGCGTAAGAGGGAAGCGTGTTCAGCGCCTCACGACTAAGGCTAAACAAAATGTCTCCTAGAAAATCTGAGTTCATTTTCGATCCAACGCTGTTTGTCATTAAGTATGAAAATGGCGATCTGAACCGCGATCAAGTAGTCGATGGATTTCAGTATCTTATTGACACTGGAATCGTATGGCGGCTACAGGGTTCGTATGGAAGAATGGCGAAGAGTATGATCGAAGCTGGCTATTGCCATGAATGCGAGGGAAAATAATGAAAACCTACTATGTCGCAATGCAAGATGGCTATAGCAAGCGAGTCAAAGCGAGAAGTCTTGACGAAGCAGAACGGACGGCCAGATTACAGGCATTCGATCGTGTCAACGGGTGGCAGTTTCTTCCACAAGAATTAGCGAATGCAACAACTGTTCGCTACATCGAGGAGGTAAAGTCTTGAACATGCGACATATACTTAAGCGTGGACCAGCAGAACGGGAACTACGCGATGCCTTGGAAATTATGCTGGCATGGGCAACAGGCCCGGATAAGCACAACAATCCGTATTGTTATTCGGCAATCAAGAATGCAATGAGAGTGCTCGGTCGAGCCAAGGGGCTAGCGTGCGACTACCTCGATGTACCTATAGTTGATCTACCAATTCCAGACAAAAAAATCTATGAGGTAAACAAGCAATGAACAGTTTCAAAAAAGCAGCAGCCGAAGCTATTCGTTCGTTCCATCCGTTGGTTTCTTTTGAATATCTCAAAGGAGTGGACTCTTGCGAGCTTGGCGGACAGATTCCGTGGTATCTAGTCGAGATGCTCAGGCAGATCGGTGCTGAAGTGTTAGAATATCGGCATCGTGGAACCATTGCAACCGTAGTGCGATTTTGAAAGGATCGAAATGTCCGAAGAGAAACATGAACATCTTTCTGCGTTTATTTTGAGCTACTCAGACGGGCGAAGCAGGATAGTCAGGATGGGAGCTGTCGTTACGCCGTCAAAGGCGCGAAAGTATTTCGTTGGCAATTGGTTTGAGTTTAATAAATCAGAACCAGCAGTCAAATGTACTGGTGTCGAGTCGTTTACTGGACCGTGAATCTAATGTGAGTACAATAATCATGGTTGAATTATGCAGATGTCATGCGTGCGGAGGAATGGTACGCCAGCCTTGCCTCCTATGCACTATGATCGATGGAACAGCACCGTCCGGTAGCGCAAGGCAGAGCGGATTGCCATGCTTGGTATGCGGGAAACCTATGGACGGCTCTTCGGCATCCATTGTGCGAGAGCATGAATTATACAGTAATCGCATATGCAACAACTGCCACGAGAACGCTCGTAAACGCGGAGAAGATTCAATGAGATATTCTCATGCGTCGCCAGACACCATCGTTGGACGCACAGGAAGAAAGCATAAATCTATCGAGCGGTAATATCCGAAGGAAGTAATAATAATGACGAAGACGGCCATCATCTATACTAGGTTTTCGCCTCGACCGGATGCGGATACCAGTAAGTCGAATGAGCAGCAAGAGAAACGATGTAGGGATTATTGCTGCAAGCATGGATATAACGTTAGCCACGTTTGTAGCGATTCAAATATCTCTGGTAGCAAAATGTTTCGCCCAGGACTCAGTAATGCACTATTCGCATTGTTGTCATTTCCGAAAGGCGTCCTAGTCGCTGATTCACCAGATAGATTAGCAAGAGACCTACTTGTTTCTCTGACGATACGCAAGCAGGTTGAAGAATTGGGATGTACGATTGAGTACGCGGATGGCTCGCCTTCCGGCGACGAACCGGAAGCCATCTTGATGCAGAACATCATGGCTGCATTCGCGTCATATGAGCGATCCAGGTATTCACGTAGGACCAAGGCTGGCATGGCGAGGAAGAAGGCGGACGGTGTTTGGTGCGGTAGGCCACCGATCGGGTGGAAGATTGATAGCGTGAGTAAAAGTCTTGTACGAAATGTTAGTGAACACAGAGTAATTTCTGCAATCATTACGTGGTCAAAGGAAAAATATTCATCACACGAAATCGTCGAATTCTTAAATAACAATCATTGGCCTCTATGCCGTGGAAGACAGTGGAATACTCGAACGATCCGCCGTATCATCGAAAGAAATAAAAAATAATCCCTTGACAGAACGGATTGTGATCCGTACACTCAAAGCATGGAAGGTAAATCAAAATGAATACAGGTGTATTCGCTCTAGTCAATGGCGACCGACGGCAAATGGCAACCGTGGATGATATCTTGTACGGAAGCCATGCCGTCCAGCAGGAAGTTGGTTCTGACCTATTCGGATTAATTAGGGACGTGGTGGCGGAGAAGATATCCGATCTCGACGACGAATCGGAATATACCAAAGTAATTTTGTTTATTAAAGTCTAAGTGGAGTAGAATATGTCTTTCAATTTGGATTCGATTACATCTGGCTCCGGAATTAAGCCTCCGAGAATAGTTCTTTTGGGAGTAGAAAAGATAGGGAAGTCCACTTTTGCATCTTGTGCAGAACGGCCTATCTTCATCCCAATTAAGGGAGAGGATGGAATTGATTCCCTTTCGGTTCCACAATTTCCAGTTGCACAATCGTTCGACGATGTTAAATCCTGCCTACACACACTTGCTATCGCGGATCATAATTTTGGAACGGTTGTGGGAGATTCAGCGAGTGCATTAGAGCCGCTGATTTGGTCCGCGACATGCAAAGACAACGGAAATGTTTCCAGCATTGAAGACGTAAAAAAAGGATTCGGAAAGGGATACATCGAATCGCTTTCTTATTGGAGACAATTGACGGAAGCCCTAGATTGGCTTAGGCTGGAAAGAAACATGGCTACCATTCTTATTGGCCACGTTAAGGTTAAGCGCTTCGATGATCCGAACGGAAGTAGCTACGACCAATACCAATTTGATCTAAATGAGAAGGCAGCAAACTTACTGTATCGCTGGTGCGATGTAATTCTGTTTGCGAACAAAAAGGTGATTGTTAAGACAGAGGATGTTGGATTCAACAAAGAGAAACACCAGGGAATTGACGTTGGCCAGGGCGCTAGCTATCTCTATACGCAGAAGCGTCCGGCTCATCCAGGTGGTGGTCGTGGAGTATACGGCAGGCTACCTTATGAATTGCCCCTTTCGTGGCAGTCATACATGGATGCAGTTTCGCTTGCCATGCGTGAAGGGGCAGCGTAATGCTTTTCGGCATCGTTCTGTTCGTTCTGGATTGCATTTTGTTTTTAACCGAATAGGTATTGTAATGACATTTGGCTATTGTATTACGCTGATCGCGTTGTTGGTAACAAAGTTTGCGTGGATTGTTTTGTGGATGTAATTTAACAAAGAGAGATTGAAAAATGAGTGATCTACAACAATTTTTTGGTGGTGCGTTTGATTCGACTAGTGTTCCTCCTGCCGACGATTTTCCAGTCTTGCCTCCAGACAACTATCCAGTTCTTGTTGAAAGCGCGACAGTCAAGGCAACCAAGGCAAATGATGGTGCATATGTCAAGGTGGTCATGTCTGTTATAGATGGACAATTTAAGGGGCGTAAGCTGTTTGATAATATCAACATTCACAATCCGAATCAGCAGTGTGTCGAGATTGGATTGCGATCGCTTGCTGCTCTTGGGCAGGCAATTGGCCTGCGACATGTCGGAGATACCGAGCAATTAGTTAATCAGGTCTGTGTTGCGCATACCAAAGTTAAGGACGGCCAGAACGTCATCCGGACGTATTCGCCCCTGACGCCACCTTCGGTATATATGGCACAACAGCAAGCGGCTCCGAAGTTTTATCCTCCGCAACAGCCACAATTCCAGCAGCAACAACAGGCACCCGCCTACCAGCAGCCCGCGTCTCCAGTGCCAGGGACGTATCCTCAGCAGAGCGGTGGCTTCGCTCCGTCGCAATATCAGCCTCCGATTCAGCCTCCTGCACAACAGGCTCCAGCAACGCGTGCAAAGGCTCCGTGGGAAAAGTAACACTCCGATACGTTCGCATGGACGCGAACGGCATGGCTGATGTACTAGCTCCTATTGGCTTGTCGGTGCCTAGTGGATATGACATCAGCCCTGCCGCTTGCGCTCATACTAGAAACAAGCCTTGCATCTATCGCATAAGGCTTCCGCTGGAATGATGCGAGACCAGCGGGTCCATCTGTAGGACCGTTCAGCAAACCGCGATGCGATTACAGATAGCGGTGGCAGCCCGGAGAGACGGGTATTTTTTGACAAAACGAAGCACAGCCTAACTGTGGCGGCTGTGAGTTGGGTGAAATGTGGCACTGCATAATCCATGATAAGCCTCATTGTAGCATGGACGAAGCCGCCTTTTTATTTACAACTAACGTGGAGCAGTCATGATAGATACAGAAGAAAAACTCGTTGAATTAGTGCGTCATCTTGTTTCAGCCAAGCAAACCGAAGAACAAGCGAAGGTTGTTCGCATTTCGATTGAAGAAAAGATTGCTGCTCTTATTCCTGGACCAGAACGAGGGCAGGTAACACAAAAGCTGGAGGGCGGAACGTCGGTTTGCGTAGAGAGGGGATTCCACTACAAGACCGATATCGATGGCATGAAAACTCTCAGTAATATTCCATTCTTGCCTATAAAATCAAAAACAACCATTGAACTAGATTCCGTTGGGTACGAGTGGTACAGGCAGGCTGATCCAGAATCGTTCGCTGAATTATCCAAGTATGTCGTAGCAACTCCGAAGAAAATCGCAGTTACAGTTAAGGCTGCAAAATGAATAAGGAAGCTCGCAGAGCATACGCAAGAGAGTGGTATCGGTGCCACAAAGAGCAGGTGAAGGCTGATCGCCGTAGGTATTACAAAGAAAATAAAGTCAGCGCAGCTAGGTATGCAAAGCGCAGGAGGTTTTATTGCATTCTACTTCGTTCGCGCAGTGATGCCGCAAGAAAGGGACACTTGCCCTGTGACCTGACTCCAGAGGAGCTACGGGAAACATATACGGATTCATGCTGGATTTGCGGCGCAAGAGAGGGAAATGAAAAATACGCCCTACAAATGGATCACGACCACAAGACTGGTAAGTTTCGTGGGTGGCTTTGTAGTAAATGCAACCGTGGGCTTGGGCACTTTAACGACCGTCCCGATCTTTTAGTAAACGCAGCCATTTATTTGGAGAATACATGACCACAATTCCTGTTCCAGAAGATTCTGAAGTCGTGAAGCGGATATACGCATCGTACAAGGCGAGAGGAGACGCAGAGCCACCTAGGTCTTATCTTGGTGCCAGTATAATTGGCCATAGCTGCGAGCGTTATTTATGGTATACCTTTAGGGGCTGCGTTAGCGAGCGATTTGAAGGAAGGATGATTAGGCTATTCGAGACAGGTGACGAAGAGGAAATTCGGTTTGTGCGTGACTTGCGATCCATAGGAGTTAAGGTACACGATAGAGATTTCGCTGGAGACCAGTTTGCAGTATCGGCGCTTGGTGGTCACTGCTCTGGCCACATGGACGGCTGCGCTCTTGGTATTCCGGAAGCACCAGCTACTTGGCATGTGATTGAATTCAAGACGCACAATGACAAATCCTTCGCTAAGCTCAAAAAGGATGGTGTCGAAAAAGCCAAGCCGCAGCACTATGCTCAGATGCAAATATATATGGGGCTTACGAAAATGACTCGTGCGTTGTACTTGGCGAAAAATAAGAACGACGACTCGCTATATTCCGCGAGGGTTCGATTCGATAAGTCGGCCTTCGATGCGTTGATGTCGCGCGCAGAGCGGATCATTTTCTGCAACTCGCTGCCGGAGCGAATTTCCGAACGCGAAGACTACTACGAATGCGGCTGGTGCGCAGCACATAAATTATGCTGGGGATGCAAAGAAAGCTCGCTTCCAATTGCGTCAAGGAATTGCCGTCAATGCTGTCACGCAACGCCAGAGCTAGATGGTGTCGCACGGTGGTCCTGTGCGAAGCACAGGCGTAGCCTATCGGAATCCGATCAGTCACAAGCTTGTTCCGAGCACCTATGCCTACCGGGTCTGGTTACAGGATGGGAACCGTCCGACGCAAGCAACGACTGGATTGAATTCCGCAACGACGAAGGAAAGACTTGGCTTCACGGGAAGATTGGTGGTGGGTTTTCTGCTCTGGAGTTAATGACTCTTCCGTTTGACAAGCTGCTGAATCCATTGCTTGCTACAGCGAAGGAAACGCTCGCGGCAGTGGCAGCCGGATGTTCCGACGACATACTGTCGAGATATTCCGAAGACCATTGCAACATTGCGTGGACTGGGCCTAAAGAGAATTTCTTACAAGAGTGGAGGAATCTATATGCGGAAAGCTACGACCACGGAAAGTCAATTCAGACGTGCTGCAATCTCGACTACATCGCAGCCGAGTTCCCAAACGCAGTAGTAGTTATTGAATGGAAAAACAAAATCAACACCATGGAGATTAGGGAATTGATTCCCTTTTGATAGATATGCGACTTGGACAAAAAGCAGACGGGAAGCGTAGGCAAAGCGCATATCATAAGCACTTAAAGCGCGTTAAAAATCGATCAGAGCGACATGCCGCGAAACGAAAGCCAGACTGCATTTCAGGGTATGGTCGATACCGAGGCTGGGAATTATAAAATGATTTGTCCAGAATGTGGATACGAAGATCACGAAGACCAATTTGAAGGCCAGGACATTTCCACGGAAGACTACTGCATAACTGCGTATTTCTGTCCAGAATGCTATTTTGAATTTGAGATTGAGGAATAATGTCATTCTGTCTGCGCCCATACCAGCAGGAAGCGATCGACTCGGTTCATAATTTCGTTTGCACACGCGAAGGAAATCCCTGCGTGTCTACGCCAACTGGATCAGGCAAGAGCGTAATGATGGCTGCCTTAATCCGGAATTGGCAGTCGGAAACGCCAGGGGTTCGCGGTTGCATTCTTGCGCATCGCAAAGAATTAGTTCAACAAAACTATGAGAAATTCAATTCGTCAAGGTCGAATTTATCCTGTCAATCATCTGGGGCAGGAATGTTCGCAGCAGGAATTGGTAGACGAGATTATGATTCGCCTATCTTATTTGCCTCAGTGGACTCCATATACAAAATATCCGGGGAGTTTAAGCCATTCGATTTCATCTTTGTCGATGAGGCCCACCGGATTCCATTTGCGGGTGAGGGTAAGTATCGCACTTTTCTTTCTGGCTGTAAAAGTTTTAATCCACGGATAAAAATAGTCGGATGGACAGCCACTCCGTGGCGCATGGCGGGCGGTTCTCTTTGTCACAAAGATCATATCCTAACGGAAATTTGCTATGAAGCGAAACTTACCGATCTTATCAATCAAGGGTATCTGTGCAACCTGCGCTCTAAGGTTGGAGTGTCCCAGGCCGATTTGTCAAAAGTGCGGAAGCTACCGGGCGGAGATTACGTCACTAAGTCTTTGGCAGAAGCTACGAATATTGATTCGCTGGTTTCTGCTGCCGTATCGGAGGCTGTGCGAATTATTGTCGCCGAAGCCCGTACATCGGTTGTATTTTATTGCGTCGATGTGCGACATGCAGAAAAGGTATCTGAACAGCTTAGGCGACACAACGTCTACGCACCGTGCATCACTGGATCAACAAAAACAGCAGTCCGAGACCGAATAATCTCTGACTTTAAGGAACGAAGAATTTCTGCCATTTGTAATGTCAACGTTTTAACGGAGGGCTTTGATGCTCCACATATTGATTGCATCGTTCTTTTGCGTCCTACTCTTTCCGCTGGCTTGTTCTCTCAAATGGTGGGAAGGGGTCTGCGGTTATACGCCGGAAAACAGGATTGTCTTGTATTGGATTTTGCTGGCTGTATTGACGAACACGGTCCTATTGACCTGCTTGGCGGCGCAAAGGTAGTGATGGCGACATGCCGAGAATGCAGAGAATCATTCAGCAGAGCGCTTAGGGCCTGTCCGGTCTGCGGATGGACAATTCCTCCGCGTGAGGTTGAACGCATGGAAGCAGCGGAGAAGGAACGTAGGATGCACGGAGAAAAGCCGTCCAGCCGGTCAATTTTATCTTGTGAACCAGAGACACTGAAGGTAGACTCAATATATGTCAATCGACACAAAAAGCCCAGTTCCCCGGATTCCGTGCGAATTCAATACAGGTGCGGGCTGCGAATGGTTAGGCACTGGCTCTGCCTGGATCACCCTGGAAACATTGGAGCGATTGCGCAACAGTGGTGCCAGCAATATTTGCCCCATACTGGCCGTGGCAGACTGTCCGTCGATGACGTACTTGGAAATATGTTCACTTCTGAATCCCTGCTTTCCGTCATTAAAACAGTGACAGTTAAGAAATGCGGAAAGTATTTTGAGGTAGTCAATTGGAACCAGCCGATTAGCGAATAGGATTGTCGCGTGAACCCACCACTTGAAGCTGCTCTATATTATGCGAGTATCGGGTGGGCTGTATTTCCATTAGCTCCAGGACAGAAAACTCCAAGAACATCGCACGGGTGCAAGGACGCGACATATTCACCTGAACAAATAAAAATATGGTGGTCGCAATGGCACGATGCAAATGTCGGGCTGGCTTGCGGAGCGATTAGCGGCGTATACGTGGTGGACATTGACGTTAGAGAAAACTGCAATGGATTTGAATCCTTTCGAGAATTTCCGGGAGTTCCAGTCACTGTAAGACAGGACACACCAAGCGGCGGTGCACATCTTTTCTTTACAGCAGCCATCGCTCCTCCTAACGCGAACAAGTTCAGGCCAGGAATTGACATACGCGGAGACGGATATTATGTCGTCTTGCCGCCGTCTACTCACCCAAACGGAGGAACTTACTCATGGACTCCTGGATATGAACCTTGGAGTATTAAATTAGCTGACTATCCAGACTGCCTGAGGCTTCAGAAAAAACTTCCGTCATATATCTCAAAAGCTGACAGCACAGATTGCAATAACTCATTGGGTTATTCGGATGGAAATACTCTCGAACGCGCAGGGCTATATCTCAGCCAATGCGATCCAGCTATCCAAGGTCTTGGCGGTCACAACGCATTACTTTGGGCAGCCGTTGCTATGGTCCACGGTTTTTCATTAACAGAAAGCCAAGCATTGGACTTGTTGTTGCGAGAGTATAACCCTAGGTGTAATCCTCCGTGGGATGTGGGTATTCCACAAGAGCATAAAGATTTCTGTCGCAAGGTTTCTGAAGCGAAAAAACTCGTTCCACAGCAACCAGAGGGATGGCTATTAAATGATCCGTCTTATTTCACGCATGAATCGTCTTGCAAAATTAATGTATCGTCATTGCTTTCTGATAGCGTGCCAAGCGAAAACACTTTCGGAACCCAAGCGGTTCCCGCTGTACAAACTGTACAAAACGAATACGAATTCTTAATTCGCCCAACCGGATTGCTAGGAAAAATTTGCTCTTGGATTAACGCGACAGCATTGCGCGAACAGCCGTTTCTGGCGCTAGCGTGCGCGCTGGCATTCATGGGGTCGCTGTTTGGTCGCAAAGTAAAAGACGCAATGGGTTCCAGGACTAACCTATACTGCATGGGTGTTTCTCGGTCGAGCGGTGGAAAGATGCACGCGATTTCGCAAATAAGGCGCTTGGCTTGCGAGGCAGATTGTCTATATCTACTTGGAGGAGACGACATAGCATCAGATGCGGCAATTGAAGCTAGGCTGTCCAGGGAACCCGCAACGCTATATCTATGGGACGAAATGGGCCACAAGCTGGTACAGATCAAGTCTGGCCAGAATCCGCATTTGGCGGCAGTGGTTTCGCTATTGATGAAAGTGTATTCTGCTGCCCCAAGTATCTACTTGGGAAAGGAATATGCAGACAAAGAGAATCAAAAACTAATCGTACAGCCATGCTGTTGTATTTATGGAACATCCACATTGCAGAAGTTTGCCGAAGGAATAGCACCGTCCGAGTTACAGGATGGCTGGATGGGTAGGTGTTTGGTTTTCATAGCACCAGACATGCCGGAAAAAAGTCGCAAAGAGCGATCGGATATTATCCCGGATGATATTGTGGAACAAGTTAGGCTGTGGTCTCCACGGGAATTACCAAGAGAAGAACCTCATAAAATTTCTACATTTGTTGGAAATAGCAATCAACAACAACCACCAAGGCAACTACTGATACCAACGTCGCATGATGCGGAAATGATCTTTCGTGCATTCGATTCCGAGACGGTTGAATTCGGAAAACAGAATCAGCTATTGGATTGCCTATGGTCTAAGGGCGAAGAGAACGCACGTCGTATTGCTTTGATTGTGGCTTGCGGTAACGGGAACGAGAATGCTGAAATTTCATCGCAGGACGCCGACTACGCATGTCGGTTAATTCGCTATTTACTAATTGATTTCGGCGAAAAGATTGCTCCGGAAATTGTCTCTAGCGAAATCGAATCACGCAAGCGCAGAATCTTCAAGATTATCGAAATGTCTGGCATCGAAGGATGTATGAACCCAATGTTGGTTAAGAAGACTCCGTTCTTGAGTCAAAAAACACGGCAAGAGGCGATTACTGATTTAATAGCATCCGGAGAGATTGCGTATCACCAACTGAAAGGCGATAAGTTATCTCAGTTCCATTATTGGACAGCCAAAGACTACCGAAAATATCTTGAGAAATGACCGAAGAATCAATCGTTATAATACTTCCGATACCCAATAAAGTTTTACAGCCTAACTGTACGCTTGCAAGTTTTGGCGGCAGAATGATGAAAGCGTCCGCTATAAAGCGATACCGTCGGTTGGCTGCCGAGGCAGTCGAAGCCGAGAACGTCTCAAGCGCTCCGTGGCGAGTGGTTGGAGTTCAAGCCGAGTTCCATTATAAAATCAAGCGCAAGCGCGACGAAGACAACGCCGTAGGGGCCTTAAAATCGGCATACGATGGAATTGTCGATTCAGGATTGGTGTCAAACGACGATTACGAACACATGCACAGAGAAATTCCGAAATTTATTATTGACAAAACAGAACCGTGCGTCATACTGACTATTACACGAATCGAATAGGAGAGTGATATTATGAATAAGGTATCGATGTGGTGTGTCGTTGGTCTTACGTTTGCGTTTTGGGCATTCGTCGCTCCAATGCTTGTGTATCGGACCTCTCGTGATCTGTATAACATTGAGGCTAGGAATGAAAGTGTTGTTGGAAGTTTATATGTGCGAATTGGTGATACGAGGCTGTTTATTGTAGAATGCAAGCGTACTAATTCCGACGGAACAGCTACAAGATACTACATCAATTGCCCGTACTGCAATGGACAATGAAACATGCCAAAATTAGTAGACCCAAAGGTCAAGAAGTCAATTAGAAAATTAGTTGACAAGGGCGTTACGTACCGTGAGATTGCTCGTCGATTCAGGATTCCACATAGTTCAGTTGGCAATATCGCTAGGATTGACGATTTCCTAATGGAACTGACGCCACAAAAATTCCAGGAAATACAAACGCTTTTACGTGCTGGATATCCAGTAGGTGCTATTGAAATTCGCACGAAAGTTCCGAGAAACATTATCTATCTAATTACGAAAAGCAAGGTGGGATACGGAAAGCTCGGGCCAGGAATGATCGCAAGGCAATGTGCGAAGTGCGGCTCAGTTATTATTCCTCCCAGCAGGCATAGTTACGAACCCTGTATTCGCACGACTCCAGGAGACATCACGCGTTCGCAAGCTGAGGAATTATATCGTATAGCGGAAGACGTGGTTTCATTAAACGCGCAGGGAGTCATTGCGAATCAACTCTTCTTCGCGTTAGCCATAGAAGCAGTTAAGATTCTTGGAACAATCGGAGCGACTCAAAATGCAGAAACGCCTTAAGCCGAGAGCACTTGTCAGCGCATCACTCGATAAGAAACGAAAATCATGGATGGATTTGCTTTCTTCAAACGATAGATCATATATAGTGGAAGTAATTTCAGAAATGAGACTGTCGTCAAACGTACAGCCATACGTCATCGCTCGGTTGCTCAAAAAAGAACTTAACTTGCCAGTGAGCCTTTTGACAATTTCACGTACATTGAAAGACATGACATGAAGAAGTTAAGCGCAAAAGACATCGTTGGACGATCGTTTTCGGTGGAGACAGACGTTAAGCTGGCTAAGGCTTCAGCAGGTACAGCCGCGCTTAAGAAGTCGCACCAGCAGGCCGTTAAGGCTTTGATCGACGCAGAAAAACGAACCGACGCGCTGCTGGGAATGGGCAGGCCATCGGAACGTCGTCTATTTTCTCAATCTGCAAGAAGCAAGTCCGACGGAGTTGCGGTAATTGTTCCCGCAACTGATTGGCATGTTGAAGAAAGAGTCTATTCCGAAGCGACGAATGGCAAAAATAGCTTCGACATCAAGGAGGCTGAAACACGCATTCGTCGATTTTACAGCAAGATACTCGAATTGATCGACTGGCAGAATCACCTTGCAGATGTTGTCGAGATTTGGCATCCGCTTCTGGGCGACCTGATGACTGGGTACATCCACGAAGAATTGATGGAATCGAATTCGCTCAGTCCCACGGAAGCATGTGTTTTTCTTCAGGACATGATTTGTTCCGGAATTGATTTGCTGCTGGCAAAAACACGCTTGCCGATTTTTATTCCGACATGCGTTGGAAACCACGGAAGGACAACCGCGAAAAAGCACATCAAGACAAGCCATAAAAATAGCTATGAATGGCTTTTATACATGACTCTCGCAAAGAGGTATGAGAAGGATCGGCGCGTCCACTGGAACGTTGGGCAGGGATATCATAATATACAAACGATTCTTGGTAGAAAGGTTAGGTTCCATCATGGAGACGGTCTGCGATATAACGGAGGGGTCGGAGGAATCACCATACCAGTCAATAAGAGCATTGCGCAATGGGATAAGGCGTCTCCCGTTGATGTTGACATCTTTGGCCACTACCACACTTTTTTGTGGGGATACAATAAGTGGGTTTCGTGTGGAACCCTCATGGGGTACAACGAATTTTCCGTTGAAATTAAATCAGATTTCCAGCATCCAACCCAAACGTTCATTGTAATGGACAGATTGTATGGAATAACCGATGCTTTCCCAATTTTCTTAACAAAACCAAAGAGGACACAGTAGCAATGTCGCAGATACAACAAAAACGAAAACCGAAAATTTCTCCGAAGGATAGCTTTCTCACTGACGCATCCATTAATGCAATTATCTCTGAAATTCGATTAACCCCAGTAAACTCGTGTAATAGAATGCACCAACTGGAATACGCAGTAACGAAAATAATTCTCGATTCCACGAAACCGGCAGATGGATGGTGCGACTGTTCCAAGCGAGATGCGTTGACCGTCTCTAAGAATGTCACAAAAAAACTTCGTAGTATTCTTTCCTGATTTTCTTAATAAAACCCAAGGGGACGCAGTGATGCACGTAAACGAAGATTGTGAAGTGGGGTACATCAAAGATTCTGGTTCGCGCTCTGAATTTGCATCTGGTGCCGTACGCGATTGCCAGAAAGGAAAGGGACGCATGGACCTTCTTCAGATTCGTTCCATGATGGCAGTGGCCGACATCATGGAGGCTGGAGCGGAGAAATACAATGCCCGAAACTGGGAAAAAGGAATTCCGCTATCTCGCTTTCTTGATAGTGGATTGCGTCACTTATTCAAGCATGTCCTAGGGCACACAGACGAACCGCATCTGAAGCAGGCTTGCTGGAATTTCTTGTGCATGTTAGACACAGAGCTTCGCATTACAGAAGGTGTTCTTCCGCTATCTCTGAACGATCTTCCGGGATGCGAGCTTTCCCCTAGTATTCGGGATAATATTTTTCTTCCAACTGAGCAGCAAATGAAATGCGCGGAATGCTCAGAGCCGGACTGCCTTCAACGCGGAACAGGTAATTGCCTATAAAGACAGGGGCAAGTAATTAAAAATGAACACACATACTGCAATATCAAATCGACGAACTATTTCACAACGAAACGACTTGATACAATCTGTCCATGTCAATGACATTAACCCAGACACGCGTGAAATTTTTCTCCATAGCGATGTGTCTAACTCAGATGATGGAATTGACTACAAATGTGCCAGTAGGTTCATAAAGAATCTCGCGATACTGAATAGCATGAATCATAAGCCAATCATAATCCACCAATGTACCTGTGGTGGCGATTGGAATTACGGCATCGCCATCTATGACGCAATTGCATTCAGCGATTCATATACTGTCCTGCTGGCTCATGCACACGCTAGGTCAATGTCTAGTATCATTCCGCAAGCGGCAAATCGACGAATCATTATGCCAAATGCTGATTTTATGATTCATTTTGGCACCAATTCCTTTGACGGAGACGGACGTAGTTTTGAAGCGGAAGGGAAATGGTCAGAATTTCTGAACACCAGAATGATTGACATCTATTCCCAGAAGTGCTCTCGTGGCCCCCTTTTTCGGCGCAGAAAATATTCGCGCGAGAAAGTAAGGCAGTATTTGCGAGAGCAGATGAATTCAAGGCGCGAATGGTATATGACTTCCGAAGAATCAGTTGATATGGGATTTATGGATGGCGTATTTGGACATCCTGGATTCACAACCCTAACGCAGAGGAAATAATGCCGTACATAAAGCAATCACAACGGGTGCGCCTGGACGACGCAATACACAATGTAGCCAATTTCCTCATTGCCGAATCTGGTACTCCGAAAGGAAGGAAGGGATGCGTAAATTACGCTATCACGCGCATTGTTTTGCGCGCGATGAATCCAAGCACGCAGACGTGGCAGCGCTCGACGTGGACTTATACTGCAATATCTGATGCCGTATCAGTACTGCGCGATGCCGCAACCGAAATGGAACGTCGCCTCATGGCGAAACGTGAAGACCAAGCAATCATCGATAACGGAGATATACCAGAGTATGAATAATCTCAAGAACACGCGCTGCTATCTGGCTGGCGCAATTGAAAACGATATCAATCTTGGACGCGGATGGAGAGATCAAATCAAGGATGATCTAAGCGAATATGGGATACAATGGATGGACCCATCGCGTAAACCAATTGCGTTCGGTTCAGAAACTCCAGAAACGGCGGCCGCGCTAAAGGCCCTGCGATCGGATCATAAGGCCGTGAAAGTTACTGAAGCTATGTCGCATATTAGGGCAATTGATCTGCGCATGGTTACTATCAGCGATTGGTTGATAGCGAAGGTAAATCCGAATGTCCCTACGTTCGGGACTCACGAAGAACTAGCGCTTACGGTATCGCAACATAAGCCAATATTCGTTCTAATTGAGGGAGGCATCGACGCTGCTCCGTTGTGGTGGTTTGATATGCTTCCGGAAGGATCGATGTTCTATAGTCTCGATGATATGTACGCTCGAATCTGGCAAGCAAATTCAGGCCAAAAGAAACTAGTCACTGAGTTGAGCAATTATAAGTGGATGTTTTTTGATTGGATGGGCGACAACGGGAAATAGAAAACGATCCATCTTGAAGGCAATCTCTTGGGAAAGTACTTCAAGCTTCATCTGCCTTCTTGGTGCCTATGCAATGTTTGGACATTTCGGAGAATGCCTTATTTTTACTGCGATCTGCATTGTCGTAAAGATCGCTTTATTCTGTTGCCACGAACATATCGGGTGAGACTGAAATGTTATTGGCGTCCATCGCATTTATGGCGGGATTTCTTCTCGATATACTTTGGGTGCGATGTATTGCAAGCGTGCAAAAACGCGAAGCATTTAATGCGGCGAATATCGGAGTCATGTTGTATGCCTGCTCTGTACTGTCTACTGTATTGATCGTAGAGCAATGCTTCGTGGCGTGTGCAGCTTACGCCGTTGGTGGATGGATTGGCACCTACTGCGGAGTTAAGCAGTGAAGTATAGCAAGAAAATCACAGTCAACCAAGAATGTATTCCCGATCTGCCTGGACAAATGCTACTTTGGGAAGAACCAAGCAAAGATGGCACTGCCAATGCTCGTAATGGTTCCGAGAGCAATCCACAGCGTCTTGACGCCACGACGGACGCTATCCCTGGACTGCTTGAGACTTGACACATCTTTCTTGATTCCAGGCGCTGCATCGCTTTCCGGCCTCGACCCATTGATCTGAAGGTCAAGCCATCCTACTTGCTCTCGGCAGTGTTCACAATGCGTCTGGAGCGTCACCAGTGCGGTCTTGACCTCCAAGTGGTATGCCTGGACCTCTTCTCGCAACTGTGCAACAGCACCCGTTGCAGACACTCTGGAGGGTTTTACTTCTCTTGGGGCCATGATAGATATCCATTGGTAGTTATTTTACGACGTAAAAAAACCCGCTGGAAGCGTTTAGCCGCCAGCGGGTCATAAATAGACGATCCTAAAACTACGACAGTGGAGTGCGCTGCGTTACGACCTGAGCAGTCGTGTTCGCCAATGCAGCAGTACCGTCTAGTTTCTGCTTCAGCGCAGCTTGCTCTTGCTTATGCGCTTCCATCTTGATCTGCAATTCACGAATCTTGTCGCCAACATTGTCGGTCAGCTTATCGGCGGCAGCAGTGATGTTACCAAGAACCGGGACACCAGCGGTCGCCGTGGCAACATAGTCCATAGCTCGCGCAATATGTGTAGGCGTACCGGCCTTGCGATGCTGGCTAATTGCAATCCAGAGAACAACGGCAGCGATTGCTACGAAAAACAGCGCGCGAGCCAGAGGGCTTTCTGTAAGCGCGTCAACCTTTTCCTTTACCGCCTCTTTGCGATCTTCAATGCGGTCCTTAATACGCTCGCCCAAGGATTCCTTTGGCGTCTCGATCGGTTTAACATCAACTGGAACGCTCGGAACCTGGATAGACGGAGTAGCGACACGGCTTTTCTCCAATTGCAAAAGTTCGCCCAGCATAGCTCCATTACGATTGGTGGCGTCCAGTAGCGCACCAATTCCAGCAGCGGTATTAGCTTCCCTGGCAGCTTGGTCATTCCTATACGGAAGGACGTAATTCGGTTCCTGCGGAACAGCCGACGGATTGCGTTGCTGCGTCTGGGTTACAACAGGAACCAACTTCAGATCAATCGCATTGATCTCCTGAATAGTCAACGTGGTAAACGCAATCGTGCAAACAACACACAAAACTTCATACTTCATGGCATTCTCCTGAAAAAGTTTAGTTACTAGGATCAACGTAAGTTCGCATTGCTTCATTCATAGCAATGCCAAGCCTTCCTGCCTGAACGCAGATAGTTCGATTATTTTGGTCGTCAGAACCCCAAAGGATACCGGCAACCCTTCCATTGCGATCATATACCGGACCGCCAGAGTCTCCCTGCCGCGCCTGTCCCGTGATTGCCATCCAATCGTCGGAGCCATCAATCTCCTCACTGCTGCGCTTGAATCCGAGGAACCGGCCACGATTGACCGAAAAGATTTCCTCTCCGCCAAATCCGCAAGAACGAAGTTCATCGCCCCGCTGAAACTGCGCCTCTTCGTTTGTAACAAGTCGAGAGGGTTCAATTCCGTCCGTGCTTCCTTCAAGTTGCAAAACAGCACAATCCCACGGCGAAGTCACCAGCACACGTGCTCGTAATACTGCGCCAGTAGTGACTCGGACGGTAATTTCCTCTGCGCCGGCAACAACGTGACGGGCAGTCAACACTACAATTCTACCACCCCAACTCACTAAAACCCCAGAACCCTTCGCACCGGAGTTTTCTGGCAGTCGAACGTTAATCCGAACAGCAGACGAATACTCTCCGATAGGCCGAGTTGGATTATCTCGAACTTTCGGAGGATTGTCCCGTGGCTGCTGCGTTCCGTTCCTTGGGCGATGGTATTGACCCTGCTCCGGCTTCGGACGACCACTAGATGGGCACCCTCCTGGACCGCACTGTGCGAAAGCCACAGAGGCCGAAAGGCTCAAGGCAATCGCAATTGCAAACCAGCGTTTCCAATCATACATACTTTTCTCTCCTGTGAAGTTAGACCAATATGAAAAGCGGCTTAAGCCGGTTACTTTCAAATAAATGATGTGGTTCCGTGCGGCTATCAGCGCGAGAGGGATATGGATCAAAGCCATTCGTACGCATTGCCCGGGAATATGCCTCCGAACATACAGGGGGCCACTTCGATTCATCGGAGTCGGCATTTGATACGTTAGGATACAGCAGTCCACCTGTTAAGGTATTTGCGAAAGCCAGCAAAAGCAGCCGAACCAATCCATATTTCTTTTCGGTGATTCCAACCATAGACTGTGCCGCTTTTTTACGATTGAATCCCACCGGAACCAGTGCTCGTGATACGATGATCTTTCCTGGCCAACGCTTGACATATTCAGATAGCAATACCATCCTGTCCGATGCCGCTTGCATTTGAACGCACACTAGGTGGTCCCCCCACCATGCAGCCATGGCCGAATGAACAATGCGGTCCCTGTTGGTTAGTGCAATCAACAGCGAAAGATAGCTAAGAGGATTGTACCAAATGAAACATGGTCGAAAGCTGAGTAGATCGCCTGACCTGATTTTTAGTCGTGCATCGCTATACAACGCGATCGGCAATGTTTTTTGCTTGACCATAGTCATAATTGTATCAAATTACGTTGTGATTGTCAACTAATACCTATTGAAACGCTCTCGAATACGCTGAATTTCATCGCCGCTTGGTTGTTTTTTGCGATTTTCACGATTGAAATCCTTCAATCCTCGTATTAAGTCGTCTGAAGAATAGTCCAATTTCTTTGCGTGTGCCACTATTTCCGATACCTCCTGACGCCTATCGTACCGTTCGCCTTTTTCGTTTTTGCCAAACAACTTAAGTGGTCCACCAATGGCAGTAGCGAATTTCTCTGGAGTAGCACCTTCGTATGTTTGCGCTCCAGCACCCAAGAGAGCAAGTAGGGCCATGGCTGTTTTTTGAGGAACACTTCCTTTGTCTCGCATTATTTCATAAATATCACGGAAGGATAGCGGAAGTAAATTCCTATCAATCACGGATGATTCTTTTGAACGAGGACCAGAAAGCGGATTTTCTCCAGTTGTCATAAACTGCTTGGCACCCTCAAACATTGGAGACGATAGGGTTGTCTTTTCGCCAACTGGATTTTCTCCAGCAAGGAAATCAGCAACACTTCCAACGACTGGAGAAAGTTTACTGCGCAGGAAAGAATATGTCACACTAGGAACAGTTGCCTTTCCGTACTTCACTTCTCCACAAACTTGAGTGTATTGATTTCGCAGCGGCTCGATGTCTCCGAGATTACTCTTATTTTCACCACGGAACACTCGATTAAGCAGCACTGTAGCCTGACCGAGACCTCCAAGTAAATCGATATACGTGTTCCCAATGCGAATCTTTCCGAAAGCAGACGATCGCATATCGAATTCAAATGTAGCCTTTTCGTTTTCCGATGTGAAATTATTGGCAATGGCAATTGTTCCGATCATTGTTCCTAGACCCATGAGCGAACGAGCATATTCCGATGCGATCAATAGGCGCGTTCTGGCCGTTCCCTGCCATACCGGCTGTCCAAGGATATACTCAAAGCGAGATATTGCGAATCTAGGAGCAAAGAATACAGTAGACATTGCCTGCGATGCAGCGGAATAGCCACCCATATAGCCACGACCAGTGGCCACATTGACGTAATTGGCAATGGCCGTTCCCTCTGCGTCCGTAACTTTCCCTCCCCATCCCAAAGTAGCGACCATCGAGTCGCAAACCTTGGATCGCATGGAATTAAGAAAGCCCATGTAGGCTCTCTCGGAACCGGCAACTCCAGGAATTTTCCTAGCCCACGTCCCCATAAACTGCTCCTCTTGAGCAGTTAATGCGGCATCAGTGGAAGAAATAGATAGCTTCCATTTTTGGTAGTTCTTGTAATTTGGACTACTCTTGATTTTCTCCATGATTTCAAACTCACCTCGTTCCGAATAGAACGCCCGTATCATTGGCACGAAACTTTCGACGGCTAACTTTGGGTGCGCAACAGCAAGCAGCCCACCTTGCCGTAAAACAGCAGACAAGTCCATACTGGTTAGGATAGCGCGAGAAGCGTTTAGCGTTTCGCCAACAAGAGAGACGCCTTTCAAGACAATATTTCTACGCGCTTTATTATAGGCGTCTTCAATCTTCTTTAGTTTCATTTTCTCGCTGAATATTTCAAACTTAACTCTCATGTCCTCTTCATCAAGCTCACGTTTGGTTATTTGTCGTTTCGAGAAATCTTCATTGGCAACCTTTTGCTTCCAGTTGGCTAATTGACGCTGAAGTCCTGCTTTGAAGTTGAGGGTTGCACGCTCCTCTTTTGACATCTTAGGATTGGCCTCCTCGCGCAAGATATCCCGCTGGCTTCTTAGATCGTCCAGATGCGCCCTCTTGGAGTCCAAGGATGGGTCAGAAATCGGCGCTGGCCGTCCCTTGGATGCAATGTCGCCGGAAGCGAGATCGCGCTCCAGTTGAGCAATCGAGCGATCCAGAGCCTTGCCAGCAGATGCGACTCGCTGTTCTCGTGTTGCTGCTTTTCTCGGAAAAATCTCAGAATGAATCTTGGTTAATTCCGCTTTCTCGGATCGAAGTGATTCTAGCTCGGCGTCCGGAACAAGAACGCTTTCTCCCTTAACGATCTTTTCGCGCGTTTCGATTTCTTTCTTAAGATCAGCAATGCGATTTCGGGCAGCAGTCTTTGCGGTTTCTAAAGCCGTTCTCAATTGCGTTTCAGGATCAGTCTGCACATAATGGCCAGCCTTTTTCGCTTCGTTCACCATCTTGACTAATTCGCGCTGAGCATCGGACATTCGACCGCGCATTAAACCAGTAGCTTCTGGCGCAAGTCCCAGTTTCTGCATTCCCTCCAATTTCAATACGGAAAGCAATTGTGCGTTTATGTCACGAATCGCAACGGCAGCGGGATCAGTAGACGGTAGAATTCGCGTTCCATACTTAGACATTGCAATCATCGTCTGGCGACGTGTAATCTCCGGAAGAATTTCCTTCATTCCTTCGTGGACAGCATCGACAACTTTATCTCGATTGGTTTCTCCAGACTCGACAACTAGCTTTTGGATTCGCCGTGCTTCCTTCTGTATCGCAGCGGGATCATCTAGCGCAATATCGCGTATCGGAATCAATCCTTCCTTCTTGGCATTGTCCCAAGCTGTGCTAAGCGCATCTCTGTACGAATCAGAAATATCGCCAAACTTAATTTTGACAAGCGACATAAATTCCGAAAGACTGGCAGCACTAAGTTTAATCCCGGATCGCACCAACTTCGTGCCAGACACAACCAAGTCAACATTAAGGGCACCCGATTCTCCAGTAACGATATTCTCGCTATCGCCCATCTTGCTCTTAAAGTCTTCCCAAGCGGAATCAAATTCCTCCCTGGCCTTGAGTGTGGCGGCAACCTTCTTTTTAAATCCGCGCTTCTCTTTCCTAGGCTTCGACTCTTCAATAGACGCATCAACGCCTTTCTCAAGAGGCGTCCTTGATAATGCCTGTTCTCCCTCTGTAATCTTCTCAACTGCTTTGCGATTGAAATCAATCTGCTCCGGAGACAAAGGCTTTCCACCGTTTGCAACAGACTGCCGTAGAGTCACGGCAGCCAACGAAAAATCTGGCTCCAGGGAAACCCCACGCAACCGGAAGGCGCGTCCGGCCTCTGAACCTTGTATCGTAGTGGATTGCTCAACTTCTCGCAATTGACTTAGCGTCTCATTTGCCAAAACTTGTGCGCGCTCAATTGCAACTTTATCTCCAGATGCGATGACAGATGCAAGCTCCATGCCCTGCTGATTGAACGCCTTAGTTAAAGTGCCATAATGCAGTTGCATTGTGGCGACTTCCTGAGTATTTGGATTGCGTCCAGTCTGCAATAGGTCTTTAGCAAGACCCGGAGCGTACATCGGCTGCTCAAGCATTTTAGCATGAGCTTGCTCTAGCGATTGCTCCAGCGGAATGGCGATGCCTTTTTCTACGGGCAATTCACCGCGTTCCGATCGAAGCCTAGAAACGGTCGCGTTCTTTATGCTCGTAATTGTGGGTTCGCCAGTGACCGGCGCTACAGGCTCCGCAGGCCGTCCAGTGGATGGCTCGGCAATTGGAATAGGCAATCCATCCGAAGCGGCAGTCTCTAGTACTAAAGGCTCAGACCGATTGACTTGTACTGCTGACTCCAAAGACGCCTTGGCTTCGTCAACTTGCTCCTGAAGAATCTGCCGCTTATATTCTTCGGCCCAGACTTTTGGGCCTTCGCGTCGTTCAACAAGTCTGCTCCCAAATTCTCCTGGCTTAGTTGAAAGTCCCAAGTCGGACCATGCTTTGCGATTGGGAGTTTCGCCACCTTCGCCTAGAGCAATAATTTTCGAGCGAACTTCTGCGGAGACTTCAGGAGCAGGTGGCACTTCCGTGCGCTTTCCAATATCACCCAACCCATACTTTGGAATGCCTAAAACAAACGCTGTAGGAAGCATCTTAAAGAAAGATTGCGCAGTATCACTAACGACCCTACCAAAATCTGGATCACGCCTACCGGCCCAAGCAGCCAATTCTTCAGTAAGAGCAGCGCCACCTGATGATGCGCCAACTAACGCAGAAACCTCAGTAGAACCAATGGCATACTTGGACGCTAAATCGGCTATGCGGTTTGAAAATAGTTTTCGCTCACTGGCTTTACCTAGAAGTCCAGAAGTTATCTTGGAAAACAAAACAGTTTCTAGCGCTCCAGCGATTGCTCCCGATGCAGTAGCAGTAGCATCGCTTAGCCCTCTATCAATTGCTGCGTCGTGAACCTTTGCTGCCGTGCCGATGCTGAAATCGCTAATGGTAGCAGCGGTAGTTCCAGCCGTTCCGAGTAATTTCGTTCCAGACGCAATATGTGCTATGGCAGGCACAAGGCCAACAATATTGAGGGCAATTCCCTTGGGATTTAGGAGTCCATACTCTTCCACTTTCCCGCCAGTTGATCTAGCCTCAGACATTGCATCAATGAAATCCCTGTCAGCCTTTGGGCGCACTGCCTCCGAGATATTCCTTAGTGGAGCAGCAACTCCAGCAAGTAGAGCGTTCTTGGCTTTGTGCGCGAATGTTTCAGTCGCCCCAATATCCTGTTCTGAAGCCAGTATTCTGGTGGCCTCGACCGCCTTCCGTCGCTGCTCCGCAGTAAGGCCAGATATTGCAATGGGATAATTTTGTTCCACTTGCTGCTGAGCAACACGAGCGATTGGAGCCAGTTCATTGAATTTCGTTTCAAGTACAGGAGTCCAGTCATTCCCAGTCTGTTCTTTATATTTATTAGCAACATCCTCCATGTCATACCCAACGCTAATTGTCTCACCCTGCGGACCATAGCCTTGCGTGAATCCACGCCTAGCGCTTGCTGCCAACTTAATGAGCGTTGATTCGTCATAATCATTTCCTACAGCAGGCCGGTATTCTACGACATCGCTTCCGTCTGGAGGAGGCGGAATAATTGCCGTACGAGAACGCTTGTCTGAAACAATAATATCGCTTCCGTCTGGAGGAGGAGGAATAGAGCCATCGCCAGCATCGACAATGACTGCGCTGCCATCTGGAGGCAATGGAATCTCTTCATTTTCGTATGGCATATTACTTCACCTTAACCCATTGCTTGCCGTCCCATCCGTAGTCGCCAGATGCGCTCATTGCTAGAAACTTTCCATCAGGTTCCACTGTATTCCCACCAGAAGATTTGCTGACATTCGCTCTATCTGGAAAAGCCTTTCGCATCCGTGATTCGATTTCGGAATCGTCCAGAGATCGAAACTTTTTCTTTTTAGTAGCTGGATCAATTTCACTAGATTCAACTTCCATATCGACAAGCTTCTGACGATACGCATCTTTCTTGGCTTCTCGGGCGGCTTCAATTCGTTCGTTCCTTGCGAATTCTCTATCTTCTCTTGCGTCCTGCCTAGCAATGGCATGTTCGTCGATACGCTGCTTTGCTTGTGCAAACTGACCCTGAATAGTCTTCGCCGCAGGCGTCAAGACTGATGGGTCTCCGTTGGACTTTCTCGTCATAATATCGCTTGTAACTGGGTGTTCCCACACGTCACCGATTCCCTGTCCAGAAGGAAACGAAGACAATTTCGGAAGCTCCACTGGAGTAATTCCCAAGCCCCTCAGATCGAGTTCACGGAGCATCCGCCGTCTTTCATCCTCCGATAGCGAAATATCCGATCGAACATATTGCTTGGCTTTTTCATTCTGGGAAATCTGAAATTTCTGCTCCTTCGTATAGCGCTTTTCAAAATTAGAAGCGTCATAAGCTGCTTTCGCTTTTATGGCTTCGATTTCCGCAATACTGCGTTCATCTATAGTATTGTGGTATTTGCGCCAAGTCTCCAGCGGAGATTCTCCAGTAGCGCTGGAGCCGATACCTCCGCCCGTCACATTAGTGACTCCAGCTTGCCGCCAGTTTGCGTCTGGGCCTCCGGCAGCAATTGGATCGCCGGAGTCAACCTGGGAATTCATATCTTCGTTATCGTAATACGCCATCGTGTATTCTCCTAAACAGTCAATCCGCTGAGAGCATCCGCCAACGCGCCAGTTCCGTAGGCACCAGTATTCGATGTCGCCGATGTCATCAAATTAGTAATCGCAGTCTTATCTGGAGCATATTCAGAATCTAATTTTTTATTAGCAATAATACCCAATTTCGTTTGCTGCATAGTATCAGCCAACCTATTAAGCGAATTGCTTGCCTCTCGCTGATTGCCTTGCGCAAGAGTTGCCCCAATCGTAGTGTTGCCCATTCCAAGCTTAGATAAATTTTGCATTGCAGAAGACTGCTTATTTCCATAGCTCGTGCGAATATCTGCTGCCTGCTGGTCTGTAGTCTGATCGGCGATACTAAGCATCTGCTGATATCGCTGCTCCCCCTCTGACTTAGCTTGCGCAAATGCCGTATTGTATGAGTCTACGAGCGACTGCAATCCAGTACTTACTTTAGCCGCAGCGGCTTTCTGCGACTCCACTTGTTCCTGGTAGTTTTTCTGACCAATATTGAATTGCCGTTGCGTTTCGTTTAGAGAGGCCTGCTGCGACTTGGATTGCAGTTCAGCAGCAGTAGGAATTCTACTGACTCCCGATCCGTATACGAACGAATCAGAAAAGGCATTACGGAGTCCATTAGAAGTGTAATTCGCCTGCACTGGTTCCGAAAAAAGATTAGCTGACATAAGCCCATACCCTTTGCTAAACTTGACAAACTCCGCATCCGTCTAACATGCCACCTGAAATGCGATATATTCTCCACGTCCTGCCGACGTTATCTACATTGTCGCTCCACGCACCCGTGGGAATTGGATTCGTTGGCGAAGAACCGACTTGAATGCCGCATTCCCAATTTTCGCCCACAACCCCAACGTTGTGCCATTCCGTTCCATCTTTTTCGTCGCTGGAATCAACTTCAAAAACAAGCGACCAGCTATGCGTTCTTGCACCGCCAGGATCAGTAACGGCATAATCCATAACAGCGGTTCCGCCAGATACTGGATAATGCACGGACCCAGCAACTACGCCCTCATAATTCACTAGCCCCTCAAGTGAACCGCTATCATCTACCACTACCCCAGAAGCGAGAATTTCAAGACCTGCTCCGTAGCTCCATACTTCGGCTGTTGGATCGCATTCCTTAATATCTGTTACGGAAACATTAGTTGGCTGAATTCCATTATAACGTGAATCATCGCTGACTGCTACTGAAAATTCCACTGCATATGCAGTAGAATGCCCTGCGCCTGGAGTATTATCCGCCACGCCAGTTAGGTGAAAAGATACACCATAACTCCAATTGTCGCTATTTAAGACAAGCTCGGACGCGTCCACGGTTCCAAGCGCAGTATTACTTGACGCCACGGCAATTGTTACATCATGCGACGGCTCAGCAAGCAGCACAACGTGAATCTCAATAACCGTGTACGCCGTCTCTCCCTCAGATTCTACTGGTGGATATGTAATTGCAGTGATTGGAGAAACAGCAATACCAGCCTCAACTGGAGCTTCGTAGGAGATCGTAATGTTAGCCGTATCTGATAATTCCGTGCCAAATGGAGTTGAAACTGCCGACAAAACTAGAGTTTTTGCATCATCTTCAGCGGTTATATCAAAGTAAAAACTTGGAGCCGATCCATAAAATCCAGAGGATGGTGAATATGCTGTCGTTACAGACGACAATAGAGTAGGTCCATCGCTGAGTCGCAAAAGAACCGATGCCCCGTCAATCGAAGCCGTCCATGTGACCGACCCAGTAGGTTCCATCGTTTCGTAACCTTGATCGGTTAGGCCAAGAGACACTGCGCTAGTTGGCTCTCCAACCACGATGGACGAATCTGCCGTTAATGCAATCTGGTACGATGGCGTATAGCCAGGAGGATACGGGCCCCACGGAGAAAATGGCCAAGTAGACAGCCATCCGGGAGGACCGTAAAACAGAACAGCTACAGCAGGTTTTGCGGTATACGCTCCGGACATCTTATGTCTCTGCCGTTAATATTCCATCGGTGAATGTCAATTTTCGAGTAACTGCTCCTCCGCTAGAATCTGACACATAGTACACCTTCGCACCAGAAAGCGGAGCTGGCCCGTCAATAAGGCGACCATTAGCTGAAGCTATTGGAATTTTCCCGCTAGTAAGCCGCGCTCCGTCGTCTAGGATAATTCCCTTTCTAGCTGCTCCCGTTGCAATCGTAACGAAAAAGTCGTCAGTAAGATATTCCATCTGGCCAGCCACTGCCACCGTGGTCAACGCACCGCTAGTGAACTTAAGTGGAGCAGTTCCGGCAGTTTCGGAACCTGCTGGAAGATGAAGCCTGGCTGTTGGCGCAGCAACTAAAATACCAACTGCACCCGTGAGATTATTCCACTTCACGATTCCCTGTTGTTGATAAGCACCGCCATCTGCATACGACGAAAATTCACCATATCCATCTAGCGATCTAAGTCCGCACATTTTTGCATTGGCCGGAGCGCCAGTATCTCGCAATAAGATATCTGCGGCAGTGTCTCCGGAAATCATAACCTGCGCAAATCCGCTATTCAGCGTAGACGTTGCACTAACATGCAACGGATATGTTGGTGACATTTGGTTTATACCAATGCAACCAGTAATCAGATTCAGCGTCATTATACCTTCATGATAATAATTTTCTCCAGTGTCCAACATTGATGAGAAGTGACCTTTTCCACTTTGTGACCTTATCATTAGCCACTGTCCATTAGACGCTGCCCCCGAATGATTCAGAAATAAATCGGCAGCCGCTGCACCAGTCACAAGAAGTTGAGAATAACCACTATTAAGTGATCCATCTATCTCAACACACCTTGACAGTGCGACTCTCCCGACCCCAAGTTTGCTATTAGAGTACAGTGAACCCCCGCACTTCATGGCGATAGAATCAATGGCGTCGTTTCGCCAATTCGTGTCAACATAAATCGGATTAGTCCAGGCAAATGTTCCGTCTGAGTCTTTGGTTATCTTTACACGAATGTATACCTCATGTCCAATGACAGTGTATGATGCCGAAGTAGCTCCAGCGGACGACTGTAGAGAAGACGCAGCATTTCCAATGAATGCGATCGTAGAAGCGGAATCGGTAACTACAGTAATCACATTACCAACTACCGATACTGACGAAATCGTCGCCCCTGTGCTTGAGTAGAAGTTACCGTATTTCAGGCTGTCAACTATGTTTGTTTCCGTTAATGAATCAGCAAAGACATTAACCCACGCAAGATTAAACGATGACGTAATATCGTGGCAATCATCACCAGCCGTTAGATGAAAGCGCCTGCCACTGGACAGCAGTGAATCGATTCGATTCTCTGCATTTTGGTTGGGCGCTACCAATGCGTTATATACTTCGACTGCATGGTACTTCAACCATGTATACATCGTGTTAATAGCCAATGGCAGTGAGGCCCAATTGGGATGATTGATCTGCACAAATTCACCACCAGCTATTGCTGCATCGATTACGGTCTGAGCCAGCGCAGCGCCTGAACCAGTGATATTCATTGCTGATATTCGATTCATGTGGCACTGAGTAGGTTCCTGTTCAAGTCCTGCAATGAAAAGTATTCCACCAACTGCGGGATCAGCAGTAATAACATCGTGATCCGTTAGTGAAACAAAATCGTATCCCGCGTTCTTGTACGCAGTCACGACAACGGTTGGTGTGTCGGCACCGTCCGATCCAGTAGAGTGACAATGAAGCTGCCCCTTATAGACATTCAGACGATTCGTGTACGGAGATTGTAAAACGAGTTGTCTTCCTGGAACCTGAACTGAATTAGCATCCAGAATGTTGTCAGACTGTAATTGCTGCAATTCGCCAGATTCAATAACAAAGGGCCTTTTGATTGCCATAGCAACTCCTAAAGAAGAATCGGGCGCTTAATATTGATGACAAGCTCTGTCGTGCTGATCGCCATCCCGACCTCGACTACAAGCTCTCCAACTGCCGATGGAGCAGTCGATGTAATCATTCCAGCAGTGTCCTTACTGAGATAATACACCGTATTGAACGCCAAGCCGCCAGTAGTCCCAGCCACTGCGTCCCATTCTGCCGTAGACGCAGCGACGACGCCAGAAGTCTGTACTGTACCGACTCCAGTAGTTACTATCGAGGCCGTTACGAAACCAAGAACCTTGGCAGTTCCAGAAGCGTTCGCTTGCGCTTTTTTTACCGTATTGACGGCACTGCTGTAGACCGGCGATCCAATGATAATACCGCCAGCCTCGGCGCTAGTTTGCGATAGACCCTCAATTTCCGCAAATGGACCGCTGAGAGTGTCACCTGATTGCAGTTGTTCTATTTGACCACCAACAATAACAAGAGGTTTTCGTGTAGCCACTTAATTAAATCCTTATTGTAGTGCCTAGTTCGATATCTAAAATTAGCGTAGTCTTCGCTTCACCAACTGGGCACACATAGCTCCCACTGGCCGACGGTGCCGTATCGGTTATTTTTCCAGCTTCGGTGTCGCTTACGAAGTATGTCTTGCCTGGAGTTAATACTGAGGTTCCCGCGATGGCCGTCCAGTCGGGCGTAGTCAATTTTCCGTCAGCAGCATACTTCACCGAAAACGCTTCCGACTGCGATTCTAGCGCTATGCCAGCGACCTTATGCGTCGATGCGGCGTTAGCCTTCGCCAAGCCAATGTGACCGCCATTCTTAATATAGATTGCACTTCCCGGAATAACCGCATCATCTGTTTCCGCTGAGTAATTTGTTGAAATTGTTTCCTCAAGAAAATCTACGCGCTCATCAATTGCAAGAACTTCCGATTTCAGAATACTAACATTCGTTTGTACGGTTGCAATTCCCTCTGCCTGCGATGTAGATAGGCCGTGAATGCTCTGTATTGCCTTGCGTACTTCCTTTGGGCTATAGGTATTGGGAGCGCGAAGTCTTGCAGCCGTGACTCCAGTCGTACTATTCGGAAGGCTTACATATGCTGAATGAGCCTCTGGACTCAAAATCGAACATGCAGCCGTCAGAAGAGGAAGTGTAATTATTGTTGCATCTACGATTAGTCCAGGGAAAACAGACGGAGCAACCGCAAGTAATGGGCAATAAATTGTCCATCCTTCACCAACCATCGGAGTCAACGCACAAACCGCAACGCTTTCAATTGACAGCGCTGAAGAAGTGTCGTCGATAATCGTTGGGGCAAAGAGCATATTAGGTAGCCTGTGCTAAGCTTAGCAGCCCGGCCACATTAAGTGTAATAGTAAACGCCCCTCCGCCAAGCGCCCTGGGCAGAAGCCCGCCAGCGTCCGTATCTACACGAAGCATCGGAACGCCATTCCCTCCGTCATCACGATAAATTATCACAGCCTTAACTGTTTGCCCAGCCTCAAGATTCCCGAATGAAAATGTATTGCATCCGACCAGAACGCGATCATTAGCGTCATCTACGGCCACTGTCGGAGAAGCGGTAGTAACCCTTGCGTAGGATGCAACGGAAAGCTCTACGAATCCCGATTGATCCAGAATCGAGTTATCGTCTTTGCTTGGCGTATACGTTGACGTGCTACGCTCCAATAAGACCTTCCACGTCCCGGCGCCCCATGTTTTCGCTGTCGTCATTAGATCGACAAGGCCAGCTTGATAAACGATATTAGCCATTGAACTTTCCTTAAATTTCCAACGCCACCAGTGGCATTGTTAAGTCACTCGAAAACCACTTAAAATCATTTCCCGAGACTCCAGAATTATCGTAGACGTACAAATCGTCAACCGAAAGATTTCCGGTATTATGGGAACTAATGCGAATTCGATCGGTATATGCCGCCGCACCAAATTGCGTCTTGACTCCAGTTGAAGTAATTGCTGGAGTTCCATTTATCCTTAGCTCTATGGTTCCGGTCGAAGCGTTAGTCTTCACTTTGAATTCCAGAAACGCCCATACGCCCGCCGTAATACTCCCACTAGCCGATGCTTCATTATACGAAACATCTTCATTGATAATGTAAATAACGCTTCCGGCATTTCCAACTCGTATATTTCGAGTTCCTCCACCAGACAATTCGATGAATGTGTAACCAGTTTCGTGCAGGACGCTGAGATTGACATACATCCCGAAGATTATGGTATCTTCCGTAGATGCCGATCCGTATGCAAAGAAAACGTTATAGCCACCACTAAGAGTAACGGCATACCCGGTAACTCCAGTGGCAATTCGCATTGCTGATTCGTTTGAAATATCCGGATAGACGGTCGCTAGAATTCCCGTCGGCGTCAGCGCCTCGCCGACTCCGCTTCCGTAGTCGTCAAAATCATCAGACCAAAGTTCAGCCACTAAACAATTCTCCTCTTTCCACCAAGAAGCACGGTAGCCGTTGCCTGCTCAAACGCCCACCTTCTGCCTGGAGTTCCAGTCAACTTCATGGTAAACGCCTGCCCGCTACAATCAGTATACACAGAAGCGTTAAGGCCAGCAATGCTAGAACCAGAAAATTGAGCCGTGGCGCTAGACGCTCCCTCAAAGGTCAACGATGGACTCATCGACCACGTAACTGGTCCGCTGCCTTCGCCAAGAACAGCGTCCAAAGACAGCAATCTACCAATGCTGGAATCACTATTCAATGCAATTGGTCCGCAAACCGCATAAGACGTAAACGAAGTTCCGCAATCGTCTTCCGCAAGATCGTTATATCTACGCAAAACGCCATCCCGGCCACCTAGTATTACGCCAGACTCCTCAATGGCAGTTGCCTGTAGTGCGCAAGTTGCCATTGGTTCATGGCCGCTAGTCAATGTTAATGGCCAAAATGATTTGCGATTCCAGTCCATCCACCAGTGAATGCAAGCATTCGATGAAACTGGTGTTACAAAAATGTGAATTCCCTGCCCTTGCAAATCGTATTCCAGCGATATAGTAAGCATGTCTGGATTTAGATTTTGAAGTTCACGCGGCAATGTGTCCCTCGATAGTGACACTGGAAATGAATCGCCTCCAGCATCAAGCGCGTATAGGCCGTCCATGGAAAGAAACACAATCTCTCCACTGGGAATAATACACCATGCCTTGGGGCCTATGATTCCAATCGAATGACTGAGTGAATCTAGCTGTCCGCCCGATGCTGGATCGCCCCGGAGGCGCCATAGCGAGTTCCGGCACCCAATGATGAGATAATCATCGCTGTGAGGAGCCAACGCAGTAATGGCGTCTCCTGGAACGCCAGCAGCACTCGATGTACCGGCAACCGCAGCCTGTTCGTCTTCCTGGCTGAAATCCCAATCAGTTGGGTCTCCCTGCCGCGCCATGTACCACACATGTGGTGCGATTTCCGCACCGGCGACAACGATGCGATTCATATATCGGCAAATCAATGGGCAACCAGTAGGAAATTGACCAGTTGTTGCAGCAGCGATTGTTATGGTTCCCAATAATGGATCATAAACTTTCGGGGCTCTTTCAACGCGATAAGAGCAAGCGCCGGAGCCTGCGGTAGTAGCGAGCGTAATAGACCCAGCCGCCACAGACTGAATTGCGTATGTGCCAGCCACGGCAGTCCCCTGAACCGCAGATACCACGACCACCATGTCGTGTGGATCAACAGCAACTGTTGTCCAGTCTGCGTAGCTTGTAGCATCGAAGGTCGTTCCGGAAACAGTCCCATCAGTACCATGTGCAACTACATCGCCATAATCAGCGACATAAAGCTGCTGTCCTTCTTGCGCAGAGCATAACTGCACGGAATCATTCATTGTTAAACTCGATGAAACGGCAGCCAGTCTTCCATAAGTTGTTTCCTTGTAAATGGAGCCGCCACTTGAAGCGACAAGCACGGACCGAAGAGTATTAACCTCGCCTGTTGAATAATATTGCACACGAAATGTATTCGCTAAAGCGAGCCCGCCATCGACGGTACACTTTAGACCAAATCCAACGCGTGTTCCCGTTGTAGCCGTGATCGCGTGGGATGAAATCACTTCGGTTCCGGCAAAGTAGACAACAGTATTATCCCCAGTAATGGTAGCGGATAACCATCCGGGACGGATGGAACTTAGCGTTCCGGTTGCCGTATGTACTACGGTATTTGAATTAGATAGCGTAATCGAATACGCACCAGACGATCCTGTCATAGTCAACTCCACCATGTTTCCTGCCGTACCTATTGCAGGAGTGGTATTGTTGAGCCTGAAATACAATCTATATGAACCGTGAAAAGCTCCAGCCCATGGAACGACAAGCATTTCTACCGTATACGACTGAGCCGAGTCGATCGTCAGCACATCCAGGACCGCTTCGCCCTCAGAAGTAGTTGTATCGATTGATGCTGCCGGAATAGACGACAAGATTCCCGGCAATGCAGGAACGGTTGTCCATGGGGCTGCCGTCCACGCTGCCGCCATTGATAAGCCGCCAAACGTATCAGAATAACTGGTAAACTTATCTCCGGTCGCCAGGGTCATTTGCGTTAGCATTCGTACATTCGACCCAAGATCGTCGATATGTGATTGCATCAATCCAGGACGACTTCCGCCACGTTCTCGCCTACAAATCGTGTCGATTGGGCGCACATTAAGAACGTCCGTACTGGAATACGGAGCCTGCTGCCGATAAGCCGCTTTGCGATTTAGTCCAGCCAGCGGGAATGCAATTTCAAGCTGCTTTCTCTTCATAATCAGTTTCCCATTTGACTACGTGGAAACTTTCACATCACCAGTTTGGTATGTACCAGTACCGCCATTGCCCATTACATAAATCGCGTAACTAGCAAGAGTACCGTCAATGCGAACGCTATCCCCAGCGGCGAATAGTTGAACGCCCTCGCCAGCAACGGCGGCTTCGCCAATGCCTAGCGCAACTTGCGTTGCATTTGTATGTTGAATCGTAATATGCGCACGGTGTTCATCGGCTGCAACCAAAACTGTACTTGCGGCAGTAGCGGAGTAAGTACCCTTAGACATGAATGACCTTTCTATAAAAAGACACCAATGCGCTGGGAACCACGTCATCTTGATAACGCAAATCCCCAGCGCCGGTTTTTAATTACTAAACCTTAAGCGTGTCGTACAGAGGAATGTAGTATACGTCAGTCCCAATGACAATCCGCAACGCCTTTGCTGCTCCAACAGTCAAATTAGAAGGTTCTGCTTCTGGAACCAATTCGTTGGCTATAATACAACCAGAAGCGGCATTCAACTTCAGAAGGTTCGTTACGTGCGCAACGTCGGCTACTTCGATGGCGTTTGTCGCCAAGGCATCAGCACCAAGGTACAAGATAGCGTCAACAACGCTATCAGTGCAAGTAGCTTCAACCTGCGCAGCAATAACATGGCAAAGGCCAGTAACTGTTCCTGGGCCTTCCATAATTGCCAACACGCCCGTCACCCAACCCTGCCCAACATCCCCAAGAAGATTCGCCTTACCAGACAAACCAGTGATGTGTGCGTTGGCATTCTTCGTAGACATCCCAGAGGCCTCAACGGTAGTATGACCTTGGACGGCATAGGCGTCGAAGCAGTTGTAGCCAACCGAGCATCCAGACAGAACACCTTGAAGACGTGTGTTCGTTCCGGCAGCCGTATTGGCAACTTGCACATACGCAGCCAAGCAAGAAGTGTTTTCGGCAGTCTTGTTGACACCCGTGCTCATGCCTGCGTAGAAGGCGATACTATCATCTCCCTCGACTGTATCGACTACCTTCGTACCGGGTACGCCAACGCTCAAGGAAGGAAGAACAGACGACACTGGTGCAGTATCGACAAACAATCGGTCTAGTCCTTTTGCGGAGTCCACTATCAGGGCCTTACTGGCAGTGTTCGTTCCAGCAGTCGCCCCAAGAAGCGGAATAGTGAGCGCCCCAGTAGAAGCGAGAGTGGCTTGGCCGCTTACTGCCACTTCCTCATAGCTATCTCCGTCGGCAACCAGAATCGCACCGGAGCCATACGCAAGTGTTCCAATATCTGGCAAGTCTGCCGCTTCACTAGAACTTGTAAGCAACGGCACAAACAAGCACGAAGTTGTGCTACCTTCGTTGACATACAGAGAAGATTCAGCCGACCCATCAAGGTGGTGAAAGATACAGCCAGTTTCATACCCGGCAGTCGCATTCGTCGGAACCGTATCGCCGTGCGACCGCAGCAGGCAGTCAACGCCTTCGGGAGGAGACACACGCACTAATTTCGATACTCGTTTTTGCATCGTATTCTTTCTTAAAATGCGGCAGTTTTTAACTGCCAGTTTCTGCGCGAAACTGCGCATGGCACAAAACTAAACACAGCACTACCGAACTTCACGCTCACTCAGAGAATCATATAAATTCTTAAAGCCCTGCCCCATTAAGCTAATAACACCTGGATACTTCCTGCCGGATGCCTTCGATCCAGCAGATCGTCGTTCTTCTTTTGCCTTGGCCATAAAGTCGTCAACTCGCTTGCGTTCAGCAATGCGCAACGCCTCTTCTTCATCTGATGTTAATACTTTTTTGGCCATTACAGCACGATTCCTTTATATGTAATAGCAAATGGTCGCGTAACTGTGCAGCATCGAGAATCTTCGCACGAACATTCCGGCTTGCCCATCTGCCCGTAAAGCTGCGCTCCACGCTTGCGATCTCTGGCAATTGCATCAATCAATAATGCGTTAAACTGCTGAGCGTGTTGTCCGATTTCATCGTTAATGCGACTTTCAGCTACTGCAAGGCACGATTCCAAATATAGCTCAGAAAGTTGCATTCCGCCAAGCGGATATGGATAGCTCGTTGACAGCGCTCCATTATACGCTTCATATTCGTACAACAATGTCCAAGATGCGTCCGGCGTGGGCCAAAAGAGAATTTCTTGCTTTTGCCCAGCCGATCCGGTTGAGGTCTTATACCGAGTTGCCGCATACCGCGGGGCACCAGATGTCAAGTCTGAATTGACCCGCAAAGCAAGCAATTTTCCAACAGCGATTACCGAGATTGGATTACGGTATTCGCTAGCGGGATAATTCAATTCTCCAATAAGTCTTCCGAAGTCATCTGGCAAATCGTAGTCATATCCACCGGCAACCGAAATAGCTAATGTAGAAGTTGGCCGAAGCCACGACCATTCATACCCGACAGTCTGAGACGACATTGCAGGTGGATAATAGACGCGCCGAATTCCCGATTGAACGATTCCTGAAATCTCAGACAGTTGCGATGCGGTCCAAGCAACAGAGACGCCTCTCCCCATACCTAGATACCAGCCGACTTCACTTTTGAAGTCACTCCAAGCAAGACTCAGCGAAGATTCAGCCATTGTTCACGCCTCCAACGGCGCAAGCCCGACCGGATCAAGATAGGAAGAGAAACTATCGCCCGGTCGGGCTATTTGCGCTAATCAAATACTACGCAGGAGTTCCGCCAGCAGTACCAATTTGATACCAGTCACCCATCCATTGCAAAATGCAAGAATGGCCAGCAGTTGCGGAAGTCCAAGTAACAAGAGCAGTGGAACCGTCAACGCGAATACCATTGACAGTAATCACGATATTGCTGGTAGTTTGCGTTCCGTCGATAACGAAACCTTTCTTAACGCCCATCTTGGTCCCGTCGGCCACCGTAAACGTTGCGTCTGATGCAACTGTAGCAGTAGCGAAATGCGTGATGCCTCCGACCATACAAACCGTCGCGCCGCCAGCAGTGGCCGTCAAAACTTCAACGAGGCCGGACTGAACGCCCTCTTCCAGAGCCACCAAAGTCAATGCGGCAGTGGCGCTGGTGTCAAGCGTCTGAAGCGGAACAGCAGAGCCCTTACCCTCGAAACCCTCAGCCGTCCAGTAACCGGCGTAAGTTCCGCCAGCTTGACATGTAACTCGACCCACTCCAATCGCCAGAGACTTCATGGCAAGAACCGAGCATACGCTGCCAGGAATGTAAATACGCACGAACTTACCGGCAGAGGGAATCGTATGCGAAGATTCCAAAACACCAGCGAAATGCGGAGCGTTCAGAATTGTCGGCAACTCGACTCGGTTGTACCGGCGAGCGTCAACGTCTGCGGCCGTACCGTAGTCCCAGTTGTAACAAACGCCCTGCCCTTCGTACACAGAAACATCAGAAGAGCCGTTTCCCTCAAACCACACTGTTTCAAAATCTGCATTCGCCAATTTCATTGGCGCGTTAATCGACTTATTAGACATAGCAGTATCCTATTGTGAAAATTGTCAAAAGAAAAACTACACCTGAGCGAACACCATCTGTTTTCGCAGATTTGTACAAGCAACCTCAAGGGTACAGTCGAGGTCAACGCGGCGCACACGCGGCATATCAGCAACGGGAGTTGGCTTAGAGAGATTATTCTCCCATCCGCTCATTACTCCAACCGCCAGCCAGCGCCAGTCAAGCACATAAACAGGATTCGACGTGTCGGCATCGAGCTTAGGAACATAAGTAACGGAACTAGAATTGATAAGCGGCAACTTACCAATCAAGTCGTTTCCGAGATTCATGTTTTGAGTCTTCAGGAGCGCCTTCATTTTTTTGGCGGTCGTTTGGTTGGTATAAATGCCAGTCTTTGTGGAACCAAGTTCCGGCTGCGAATGGTCAACTACAGAGCGAAACTGAGTAGACATCATGCCGGTGTCGATCTTCAGAATCAAATCTTCGTCTGTTACATCCGCATAATCAGCAAACCAGTTACGCCAACGCTGCTGAGCCGAAGACAAAATGTGCGAACGACCAATGGCGGTATAGCCAGTCGGGTCCATACCGTAGAAGCCCTCCTGACCAGCAGTGCCCTTCGTGACATAGTAAGAAATGCCGTGAGGGGTCTTCGCGTCAGTTGCCGCAGGACAGCCCCACAATACTGTCTCCAGGTAATCGTAGAAATCAACTTGCATGGCCACATAGCGCGAGAAAACCAACTCCACAATAGCGTGACCGCCTTGCTGGAAATCCTGCTCTCCCTGGTCGTAGATGTAGCAAGCATTGACGTGGCGGGGCTCGACATAGCCCTTAATCATCGTGTCTGTGATCGCAGTACCGGCAGTCTCAAACAGACCAACTGCACGAGCGCTTCCGTTCGATGCGATCTGTGCATCAAAACGCCAATTCAATCCACCGTCAAACTTTTTTTGCTTATTCTTCCACATTTCACGAACGGCAACGTGATCTGTGATGTCAGTCTGCAAATCGACGAACGCATTTTTCTTGATGAAGTTTTCTTGGGTCTCCAAGACAGCATCATCAATATCTTGAAACGACAGACTCATAGCTTAGTCCTTTATTTTTTGAAATACTTTGCGTCCAATGCAGCAGCAATATCATCTACTGGGGTGGACGCCGCTTTACCCTTTTGCCCGCCAACACGATTGATGTGTTGCTTGGCTCGGCTTGCGAGTTCGCTCGCCAGCCGTTTCTCATGGGCCTTCTGGTAATCACCCTTCAATACAAGTTGCGCTGCCGCGTCGAATAATTCGTCGCGCGACGGGGGCTGCCTGCCGGAGGCTTTGTAACCGGCATTCAGGACTGCAACTTGATCGGCCAGCGCATCGCGTTTCTGCAATTGCGCGCTTCCTTGTTTCAGAGAGCGATAAGCCCCAGAACCAAGGGATTCAGTAAAATCGTCTCCCAACTTAGAGACACGTTCGTCAAACCACTTCTCTACATCGTTCGCAATTGATTCTTGCGTCGCGCGAACGGTTTGTTCTTGACTGGATCGCACTTCCTTGATGGCCGCATTCTGTTTGCGGATGATCTCCACCAAATTCTCGTACATTTTGACGACTTCGGGTTCATAAACATCTGGATCAAGTTTCTGAATAGAAGCCAGCGGATCATCTTCAACAACAGCGGCAACTTTTTCATGTGCCTTTTCGTTCGCATTTTCGTGCGCTGCTTCCATCTTATCGACGAGCTTTAGCAACGCCGACTCAATTGGAAACGCCCGCGCCTCAGCGAATGTCAATCCAGCACGAACGGCGCGCTCAATGGCATAATCGCTTACGGTGCCAACTGTCTCGATTACTGCCGGAACCTCAGCAATGACCTCGGAATCTGTACCTTCGGATTCCTCGGCAACATCTTCTTTTGGTTCGACTTCCGATGTAGCATCCGATTCAAGAACTTCAGTCTCTGAAGATTCTAGTTCTTTAGCTTCGGGAATACTGTCGTCGATTGCGGAATGCAATTCTGTAACAAATTCTGGATTCAGTGTCATGCTTTTCTCTCTCTTCACATGTAACTATCGTTGTCGTGAAGTCCACGCAACTTCAACGCTCTCTTCCGTTGCGCGGCGCTAGTATACACAGGCTTTCCGCGCGCAGTAACTTCGATCGGCTCTCCGTGCTTGTGGTAAAAGTCCCTTAGTTCCTGCGCCTGATGAGCAGGCACTCCACTCGCAAGGCATTCAATCGGATTCCACGCGACCGACCTGCGGGGCGTATGCTCAGCAGCGAAATCGCGGGTCGCTATGGAACCGTCTTCTCGTACAATTTTCTGAGGAGCCTGTCCCATTCCAAAGAAGTGTTCTTCGATACATCCGTATTCATCAGAATAACAGTAAACCGGCATGTCAGGCTCCAGGTATATTATACACTATGGACATAAACATTACAAACGGGATAAAACTACCCACAAATATGACTATTCGCTGGTATTTGTATCCGTTTTGCTTTCTTGGCTCAAAAGTTGCTGCGATAACGTTGCGTCGGCTCCTTGCGTTGACATTCCTGGCTTTCCCGTCCGAACGTACTCCCTACGCGTATTGGACGGCATACCAGACGTCGGCTGCGTGGAGCCTGGGCCTTCGGCCTTATCGACAAACCGAACCAAATCCGCAACCTCCGGGAAGTCGGCATAACGAGCAATCTGCTTGAAAATTTCCTGCACGTCAACCATGCCTCCAGCAGCCTGAATTTGTCCTTCAAGAGGCGTGATAAACGACTGCATAATCGACCCAAGTTTCTGCAATCTAGTTCCGGGAGAATTATCCTGCATTGAGTAGATGTCAATATCCAAATCATACAGATTGAGATCACCTTTTTTTGACGCATGGTTCCAGGCGACTGGAATAGTCATATCCGTCCCTGGAATTGTCCTCGACAAAACACGGCTCGTCATTGGATCATTCCATTCATAGAACGCAAGGGCGCGAAAGATTTCGCGCACCACCTTAATCGTGCGGTCCACCATGTCGCGCATCTGTGCGCCAGCGGCGTCTCCAAGCATCTTGTCTTGCCCAAGCGTTTCAGCCTGTGCGCTAAGACCGCCAAGGCTGTCAAGGTTGCCAGAAAAATAACTAGACAATTGCTTGCACTGAAGATATGTAGCAAGAGTTTTCGGATCAACACCGGCAGTAGTTAGAGTTATGGGAGAAGCGCCAGTATACCTAATTCCATCGCCGTCAATTGCGCCCTTGAAGCTATTCACACTTTCGTCGTCTCCGCCCTGAAATCCCATTACACTTTTTTGAGCCTCGGCCTGTTTTGCGATTTTACGGAACAACTTATTCTGCAATTCGTGCAAATCCCTCCACAACGCCACAGGAGCAAGTGGCATTAGATTTCCTGGCACATCAAGATAGCCAAGCTTAATGTATGGTCCAGCTTCCGGACCAGACCACTCAACGACATTGAGAATTTTTTTCGTCTTCACACCAACCGTCAATACTGCCCCTTCCTTCGGAAGCCAAATATCTCTCAACCAAATGCGATCGCGGTATTGATCTGCCGTTCCGCTGACGGAAATTTCCTCTGCTCGGCCCTGACCCTGAGAGTCAATTGTGGTAAACGAATCTGGCTTAAGTTCTTCTTTTTCTCCCTTCGCTAACCACGCAGATTGCTTGACATCCTCGAAGTCCATCCAATATTTGTTTCCTTCATAGGAAATTAGGTCTGGACTTTTTGCTGACATATCCCAAAAGTAATCGTCGCCAGTGACCAAATCAACAAATGGCTTTCCGTATTCCTGGCCAAGTGCAGAGCCAGTCCTACTCAACCCAATCTTTACGATTCCCATGTAGAATAGCGCCTCTTGCACCATCTTTCGCAGGGTCTCGGAGAGTCCGATTTCATCCGGAATTTGATTCAGTGCCAAGTCAAATTGCGCAGCGGTAGGCTTTAGTTCAGGACGTCTCGTAGTAACGAGAGCCCTAGGAGAAGTTGGCGAAAGAATACGTGTATAAATCTGCACAATCAAGGCAAGCATGGGAACGATATTGCGCTGGCCAAGTCCACCATCGGCATAATGATAGCCAGCATATTCTTTGATGCCACTAATTCTCTCTTTCTTTGGCATTTCAAGCGCTCGCTCCGACCAATCGATACTAGTCAGCAGTTTACTGAATTGAGCGGCATTCAATGGATTTTTCATAGTAATTTACTTTTCTACCAGCCATCACGGCCAGCGAGTTGCAGGGTTCGTTCTTTTTCTATCTGCCGCCATCTAAGGCATCCAACTGGAACAGATGGCGAAGAAATCACAGTCGAAGTTGGTCGTTCTTTACATAACTTCCACGCAAGTGCATCTGCCATTACGCGATCGCCATGGTTACTTTTCGCGCCTGATGGGTCGTCTTTATTGCTTGCTCTGGAATGTTCTATGCTTCCATCGGGAGCGAAGATATATTCAAGTGTTTCGTCCAGTGCCTCACGCGATCTATTGATGCAATCGCCCTTTTCTACTGCTGCACGATACTCACCAAGCAGTAGAGATTTAGTCGCTGGAGTTGTGGCAAAACCAGGAACATCTGATATCTTACCGGAAAGAGATTCATCGTTTTTTCGTAGGTAAATATTACCATATCCCAGTTCGATCAATCTCGATCCAAATTGTCTTCCTGGGCCACCACTTTCCCAGATCATATAAGACTTTCCGAACCACGTAGCAATAGCAAAGGCCTGCTTTGCAAGTTGCTCTGGTCGCATGTACGGATTAACGTATTCAAAGACCTTGGAGTTCAGATGGGAATCGTAGCCCTGCAAACATGAATTTGATGCACCCGTACCGGCAGACACGTCAACGCCCATTGATGTTTTATGTTCAATAGTTGGCTTTCCGCTTCCGTCTAGCAAGCACCACAGCCGAAGATGTCCTTTTTCGTTCTCCACGAATCGAATTGGATCGCCAGTCGTATCGTCGTACTCAAGTTCACCAATCAACATTGGCGGTCGAGCATATTTACGAATCGCTTCTTCGATCAGTGGAGCAGTAAAATACCGATACCCCGTTCCACCATAATCAATATCGAGTTCCTGCGCTATCTCTTGTGCAGACGCAGCACGAGCGCATTCGTTATCATACCAAGGCGACCGAATCTTGCCGTCCAGTATTGACAAGTATCCATCAGGATAGCCTGTGGGCTCGATTATTTTGAGATCGCCATTTTCGTCAGTTGTATAAAGACCTGCACGGTACGTCGGGTGAGACGACCAATGGAGTCGCAGTTTCTTAATGGCAGTCTGGCGCATCGAATAAAAGGCGGTAGTTACACCAGATGCAGTGGAATTGAAGATTCGGCATTTTGTTGCGTCACGCGTTGATTTTAGCACTTCCTTACCGCATTCAACCACACCAAATTCATCGAGTAATATGGCGCTTCTCCTATCACCGCGAGCCAAGTTCGGCGTCGTACTTTCTCCGTCAATGACGGAACCATTTTCTGGATTCTCGATGTGCATTCTTGAACGATGCAATCCGAAGGAGAAACCGTCCGGCAGCAACCACTTAGGTAGGTTACGCAATAGATAGTCGAGCTTCCAAAACAATGCCTTTGGATTGCCCGGCTTGTCAACATAATCTTCAACGCGAGACGAGAATAGGAACGATTGTCCTGGATGAAAAAGCCAACACCAAGCAGGAGCAGAAATACACATCCACGAAGCGCCCATGGTTCTGCTTTTTTCAATCAGTAAATCATGTTCTCCAATGGCACGTATCAAGTCTAGCGTTGCATCGTCTTGAAAGCCATGCAACATAAATGGTCTCTTCGGATGCGCCGAAAATTCTTTTGGGTTATACGTCCACCCGAATCCACTTAGAAAAAATAGTGGATCATTTCTACAAGCCTCCCGCATAGCAGACATAAATCCAGAATCATCCATAGCACGTTCCAGAACATTAGCGCGCCAATTCAAATTGGCCTCCAATGTCATTGGAATATGCTTACTAAGGACTGATTCTACTTTCATTATGGCTCGTTAGCCTCAGCCCTCATGCAGGCTTCTGAACAAAAGAACAGCGGAAGAATGTCTGGTGTAGAATGTCGATACACGACGTACACGCCCTCAGCCATGGCGCAAATAGCGCTCATTTCCGACTTGACATGGCTAGTCTTGAACTTTACCCCGCAGTGTTCGCAACCAGTTATAATTTGAAGCGTCAATTTCAGAGGCTTCTGCTTCTTGTTTGCAAATTGAGTTCTAGCCATTGTCTACTTTCAAAGATTCAAGCAAGGTGTGAATTTCCTCGATAGTTCTTCGACTTCCGCGTTTCATTTCATGATCGTCTTCCGGAGCTTCGGCCTTAAGTTCGCTTTGCGATACTTTAGCCATGAAATCCTTCGGATCAGTGGTCGCCTGGATATACAGAAACCAAGCTGAATCATTTGGACAAGTTTCAGGAATGAGTCCAAGACGCGCAAATTCGCCAGCCGATTCCAGCGCCCAACGAAGGTTCTCTCTGTAGGTCTGTTCGCGGCCTTCAGATTGAACCTTGACTTTCTGCTTAGGCTTCTCCACGTTGCGCTGAACAGGACCGCACCAACGCTGAATCGTCGCACGGCACTTCCCATACGCTCTAGTCAACTCAGAAACAGTTTCCCCAGCAGCGTATCGACGCTTCATTTCGTCAATCTGTGCTATCGTAAGCGGAGGGCTGGATTTGTAGTCTCTCGGAACTACGACTTTGGCTTCTTGAAACTCTTCTTTTTCGTTACTTTCTTCGGCAATTTCTTCCCAGTCGGAGTCTTCTTCTCGAATTCCGCGGCTACCTTCGGCTCGTGTATCCATAAGTAAGCTCGCTGCGCTTTCGATTGCATCGGCATTCAGTCACCTACAAAAAGGCTCAGATGCGAATGGATTTGAACCATTGACTTTCTCTCGTCAGAGACATCTACCAGACTGAGGTGCGAGTCCAAGTATATATTATACCAACACTAGACACAAAATGTTAATGCAGTAGCTGGTTTCCGGACGTTCTCACTTGTGGTTACGTGAACATCAAGGCCAGCTACTGCATTTTTGCGCCATCACAGCGCATGTACTTTTACTGAATCAGGGAATTCAAACCAGCAACGTCAATGTCCCTCTTGGCCTTGGCGTAGGGCTTCAGGGCCACTCCCGCCTTGCGCAACTTATTTGCGCGCTGCTGAACACTGGCGACCGTGCGATCAAGTTCCACTGCCAATTCGCCGTACGACTGACAGACAACGTACTTTCGCACGAAGTCCGTATCAGCAATACGCTGCTTCACAACCTTCGTTTCCGGCGTGCAATCAGTTTCGGTACTCATGTTCTCTTCCTTCCAAAAAAGTGACTTCAAAAAATCAAACATCAATATCACCATACCATGGTTATGGAAGTGTGTCAAGAACTTTCTGCGCAATTGTCGCCAGCGTCTTGTCGCATTCGAGAATCGCGTCGGCAATTAAGACCTGACCAACAAGACTAAAGTATAGTACAGGATCACATCCGGCGCCAATTGCATTGTTGGCTACGAAGTTTTTAGCTTCAAGTAGTTTCTCTTTCGTTATATTCATTGAATAGCCTCCTATTGTAAAACTTCGATTACATGCGTTACTTTTCCACCATTGACATACTTCTTTGCTTCGTCTTCAGAATCGAACATTGCCAATGGCCTATGAAAATCTTCTGCAAGCCAGTAGTCGCGACTTTCTTGCTTTACCCTCATTGTATCAAACGAAGTCACATACGGAAAGTAATCTGTGATTTCATTCCACAGATTGCCATTAGTTGAACCAAGCTGAAAAATTTCGATGGTTTTTCCAGAATCGAACGCATCTAAAATCTCCCTGATGTGGTCGGACATCCTCTTACGATCTTTATTAGCCATGTTATTTTCCTTTGCTTTATTGGTATCTTTTGCTTTCACTAAAAATCTATATCAATATTAACGTCATCTGGATGCGGAGGTTGGTGTGCTTCTAAGCGCGGATCAATCGGCTTAAGTCGCGCTGCCATCATCGCATTGACTTCTGGATCGCCGTAATCCTTCGTAGTTCGTCCACTAGAACCTGGCTGTAGCATTACCTCATAGTTTTCGGTGCCTTCATTGACTACTATTGCAGTGTTCTTTTCTTCATTAAAGAAATTGGCATTAAATGCTTTAGTGTACTCTTGCTCTGTCTGCTGGTCTCGATCGGCCACTGCGAAATTCATTCTGGCAATCATTTCTGAGTCTTGAAGTGTTTTTGGAATCTCAACATCGAATTCTTTGGTAGCATCTGTATGATTCTGGCATGCACTCAATTCAGTACCATCCACTTCTGGGTGGTCAGAAGGAAGATGTCCCTCTGCGTACGATCTGAACGTTTCGGCGTCATTAGGACTCAGCGGTCCAATGGATTGCTCCGGTGCGTCAGGACGCGATCCTAGCGAAGCGTTTTGGCGAAACTCAGATAGCTTCTTGTGAAAATCACTTCCTCTCGTTGGCCTCTTAGAAGGTTTTGCTAATTTCGCTAGTTCCAATTCAGCCCACGTTGTAGAACCTTCATGCACGTCGCGTAGTGCTGATTGATAACAGTTAATACAAAGTCCCCTTGAGTATTCTGTATTTCCACATCCTGCTAGGCACATTCCCATTTCATGTTCCTTTTTAGTAGTTTGTTCTTGACGTTTAATTCGTGGCCTTCCATGCCGATACTTATTACCCTCATCCAGATAGTAACTTGCAGGTTGAATTGCCGCAGACATAATCGTAGAACTATCGAAACTATCCCACGTTATTCCATCTCCAGTCGCAATTCGCTGTAAAACACGCCGGTAGCACTTGCGGCACAAGCCACGGGCCATCTGCTGCCGATCACACCCAATTGTCAAGCATTTCATTGTATGTCTCCTTTGAAGCTAAGCATACCAGAAAACTCTTTCTATGTCAAACTATTTTTTCTATTTTGGCTTTTTATTGCAAAACCGTCCACTGGGGTTCCTTAGTCAGTTGAAATAAACCTAATACCCCCCAGAAGTCGTAAATTATTGCCGGGCACTTGTCGAACAATCTATACGTCTAATAAAACACACTATTCAGGTATTGTGACCGATTGTTTTTTTTGAGTGGGGGGGTATGTTTTTGTCTCTTATCTCTTAATATATAGTATATATATATTATATAGAAGAGATAAACACCCATTTCAACACCATTTCCTTTCACTAAATCTTTCTGATAGATTATACAGACTGTCATAAAAAAGTGAATATCTCGGAGCACCTTTTCTTTTCAATTTTTCTCTACCTTACGGGTGGTTCAGTCATCTAACCAAACGGCGGATAAGGAAAAAGAAACATCTAAGGGGGCTCGATTTTGAGATTGTTTGCTGTTTTATCAATCAAAAACGTCGTAAGTCGTTGGGAGAGTATGGCTTTGTGAAAAAAGTGTAAATACACGAATTGATGTTATAATTGAACGATTAGCTGTCTTTGTGTCGGTTTTGTTGAATTAGACAGAGCCACCCATAGGTATGGAGTTTTTGGGTGGATAGGGGGGTATAGCCACTTAGGTGGAAAATCTAAAGGTGGGGGATTTTGAAAAAATATATTTTTGGTTCTCGTTGGGGGTCGGCCTACCATACGCGGTCGTCGTCATTGGACCGTAGGGGGTCGGGCAAGATTTTCAGACTATTGACAATTACGCCAGAAAACTCTAAGACTATGATATCAAAGTAGTTAAAGTAAGGTATATGATAGGTTGCTCGGACATAAGCGACTCCCTTATGTCATTTGGTGCCTATTTTTTAGGCAGAGACTGCCTATTTATTAGGCAGTCACGCTATCATATATGATAGCGTGATACCACCCATAATACTGCTCTAAAACGATACACACCCTACTAATCGGGTGCCTTAAAACAATACACTCCACCCATTAGAGCATGCGATAAACCCTACTATATACCTCATAAGACTGTATCGAAATAATACACCACTACAAATAGTATACCAACCAGTAACAGACCACAAAATGTTGTATGACGTTTAACAAACAAAAATAACGTGCCATACTTCAATGGACTGTAAAGGCACTAAACCAACACTGCATTATGGCTATGCTGATTGTAGCGTTATCGATTCTGAAAATCTACCAAATGGACAGCATTTTGACTTGACAACATTGAAAGCCATGATAGGATTAACATAGAAAGAGGAAGAAACCATGCGATACAGAATAATCACGCGTGAACCTGACGGAGCAAGATACTGGCTCGATTCGACAGTAGTATGGATAACCGATCCAGATGCCGCAATTGCTATCTGTAAAGCCATGACCGTTTCTGCCTATGTGGCCGACAGTTTCCTCTCAACCACTATTTTCGATAACAGGAGCAAGAAATGCTGACACTTGAACACCTTGAACAATTGGGTTTCGACGATTGCCGAAGCTACCCCGATGATGGAACTATCAGTGTGGGTTGCTCGCAATGCCAAGCCCTATGTATCAATGGCCACCCTTGCCATGAAACGGGTTGCCCTAACATGGTCCATGAGTTGCAAGGGCTGCAAAAATCTGATTCCGAATAATTCCCGCATTTTGACTTGACAACGAAAAAACATGTTGT
>Ga0172381_10000456_pt1 | contig 49238 bp, 70 predicted proteins | sample Leawel6488metaG_FD_119754 | JGI IMG/M metagenome (GOLD analysis project Ga0172381, IMG submission 119754) | Leachate microbial communities from a municipal landfill in Southern Ontario, Canada - Leachate well 64-88 metaG | ecosystem: Engineered > Solid waste > Landfill > Unclassified | place... | reverse complement strand
GCGGAGCCTAGCGAAGTAGTATAATAGTTCTATCGTTTCTGTAACCATTTCTAAGAGGATCAGTGACATGCCTAAGCAAGTTTCAACAAGCAGTTTGGCCGCTCGTATTAAGGCCAAGGCAAAGAAGGCGTTTGACGCAGCAAAAACTGCTGAGCCAACCTATGATACTGGAGGCAATTTGCCAACAGGTATCGAAGGTGGTATTGCACAGTTGGTTGACTGCTGTGTCAAGAAGATTAAGGGAGGAAAGAGCAATGCTGGTGAGTTGATGTTCTTTGCAGCTGGTGTAGTTGTTAGCCCAGAAGAAGTGAACGGTGTGCATATTAAGGGTCTTCGCACTTCAATCATGGAACCCTTGTATGACACCCCGACTCGTGGTCGAAAGACGTTTGGTGAGCACCTGGACTGGGTGTTGAACGAGATGAAGAAGCTAGGGGCAGACCTCAGTGAAGTCTCTGAGGACGAGTTGGAAGGTGTTATGGCTGACTTGAAAGAAGCTAAGCCATACTTCCGCTTTCGTACTTGGTCCGGTAGCAAGCAAGAGATTGTCAAGGATGGCAACAAGTGGAAAGTGGGAGATAAGAGCTACTTATCGGAAGCTGCTGCCAAGGCTGCTAATCCCTATGCTGGTCGTGAGCCAACAGTGAACAACACGTGGGGCGGCACGAAAGGATTGGAAGACTACGTGTCTGAAGAGCCTGAAGGTGCTGTGGTAGACGAAACCACTAGCGACGCTGCTGAAGAAGCCGAAGAGGCTGAAGAGGCTGCTGCTGAAGTTGAAGAGGGTGGTGACAATGATCTATCCGAACTGGCAGAGCAAGCCGATGGTGGTGACGAAGATGCCCAGCGAGAGTTAGAGAAACTGGCTAAGGCAGCAGACGTAGACGCTGCTAATATTGCCACGTGGGCTGAAGTAGCTGAGGCTATTCAAGCTGCTGGAAGCGGTGAAGAAGCTGAAGAGGCTGAAGAGGAAGCTGAAGAAGCTGAGCCCACTATTCCCAACAAGGGTGACGTGTACTCCTTCAAGGCCAAGGGCAAAAAGAAAGCAGTGGACCATGAAGTGGTTGCTGTGTTGCCCAAGGCCAAAACGGTCACCCTCAAAAATTTGGATGATGGTTCCATGCTAAAGGGAATTGCTTGGTCTGAGCTGGTTGGGTAGTGTTCCGTTGGGTGACAGTGCAGGCTGTACCAAGAGCGCCTCCTGTTAGCTAGTAAACTTCATTCTAGGGCACTAGCTAATACGAGGAAGTGGGTGCGACCCCCATCTGCACTGCTTAGTTGATAGGAGCAGACCTAGTGGGAAGGGAACCCTAATTGGGCAGGTTGTAACCTTTATCAGGGGATCAGCCTATACCATGAGCTAATTGGGTAAACGGAGTGGTGGTAGAAGTCTGATAAACTTTAATGTATCCACACCGGCCAACTATTTTATTCAGAATTGTAAGCTTGCTATTGTGTGCTAGTCCTGTGATGGCATAAAATAGCATCAGTGAAGAATCGGAGCGAGTAATCGCAGTGCACCGAGCAGCAGTCTGTAGGAATACGGAAGATGGGGATCATATGAGGTGTTTGTGGTGCTGGGCATCTAGAAAGTGGGTAAGACACTTAGTTGACATTTATTGAAAGGAAACGACATGTACGAAGAACGAATGATGAAGTGGTTTGAATTTGAACATCTGCCAGACCACCTTAAAGCAACGTCGGCTAGGTTTTGGGATATAGCATGCCAAATTACAGCTACCATTGAATCTGGGCCAGAGCGAACAGTTGCACTCCGCAAGCTATTGGAATCTAAAGATGCAGCCGTACGGGCAACACTTAGTCCGGGTAGCTAGAAAGTCAGCCACGTCAATCGTGCATTTCTAGCAGTTATCTGTGTATTCCGAGCAGAGCCCAACTCGGTTTAGTTTGTCGAATGGCTTAGCATTCGATCCCCATACCAGCGGGTGTAGGGGCTAATGGATGCCTAAGTCTGGTAGCCATGATAACTAGGAGAGACTAGTAATTGTGGTGGCGGCGTAGAAGGACACGCTGGATATCGGCCAGACAGAACATAAGGCTCAGACGTTAGTAGGCTGATAGAGATGGGAGAGTCGATCCCAAGCTGGTACTCAAGCCCAGCCCACTACTATTTACTTTCCTAAAGGAATGGTAAGCTATGTCACTAAGAGGAGATAGAAAGAAGATTCAGCGATCAGTGTTGTATTGGATGGAGCACTGTCCATCGGATAAGGTGTTGCCAGAGCTACTGAAACTACAACAAACCATAAACAGTCAAGTCGACTTGATAGAATCAAGTAGGGTTTGTACCTATGCCAATAGCCCCACCTCTCAAGACAAAGACGACAACCTCATCGTCAACTCCATCGGTGAACCAATGCAAGTTAACATCGAAGAAGTCACCGCCAGCACCCTCGTCAGTGACGGGGAAGTCTGCTGATCAATGTATTGCCTGTGGTGGTACAGGCAAATCTAGTCGTGGTGGTAGATGTGTTCCTTGCTTAGGTAAGGGCACCATTCAAAAAGTCACTTGGCCAATGCTCTGTAAAGTGTTGGCTGAAAGTGTAGAGCGGGGTAAGGGTAAAATTGTGAAAGGAAAAACCAATGTCAAGTAAAAAGAATAACTTGTCTAGCAAACTAGCTGCTTTGCGACGTAAACAACATCAAGAGTTGGTTAAGAAGCAGAAGGCCAGAGAAGCAACATTAGCAAAGCGTCGTAAAGTTATTGTATTAGCTAACGAGATAGCAGTGGCAAGCGGTCAGATTTAGCCATGGTAGATTTAATCATCATCATAACAGTCAGTATGATTCTATTCTATACTGGATTCACACTAGGATATCTTAGAGGTAGAATCAGTGTACTAGAATCTAAGATTGAAGACTGGGGAGATTCATTAGAACACCTTGGAAACAATAATGAGTCTAGCAGATAAGATACGTGCTGAACACATTGACTTACGAAAGCCCAAGCCTGTTCTTGTACTTAGACCAGAATTGCTTTTATGTGAAAACGTGCCTAAACCGATGCACTGTGTTGCTCCTCGCAACGTGCTTGGTAGTGTTTGGTGGAATCAAACACGACAGGTTGCATATGAGTCCACTTCTTTTCATTGCCTAGCTTGTGGAGTTTGGAAACACAATGCAGAATATCGTCAATGGCTTGAGGGGCATGAGTATTTTTCTGTGGATTATAAAGCAGGACGAATGACTTACATTGAAACTGTGCCTTTGTGCCACCTTTGTCACAACGCAATTCATTCTGGAAGATTGGCAGCACTGTTAGAAAAGGGTCAAATCTCACATGTCAAGTTTGCTGCCATAATCAGGCATCGTGATGCAATACTCAAAGCTGCTGGGCTAACTCTTGCACCAGAATACAATGGCCCATTTGCACCTTGGTCATCTTGGAGGTTGGTTTTGTTTGGTAAAGAATACCCACCCAAGTATGCTACTAGAGAAGAATGGGAATCTGCTTTTAAGGTATAGTGCAAGGTGGCTAGGTTTTCGCGAGCCGAAAAGTCAGAACCCTACTGGCCTGCCACTTTCATTTCTTAGGGAGTACAAAGGGAGTGCTGTCTATGCCTAAAGGAATCAATTCTGGTTCTGCCAATGGTAGTTGGAAGGGAGGTATTACTAAGCTGCATCATGTTGATGATGCACTATTAAAAAGCAAAGCAGACCAAAAATTGCTTTGGGAGTATTTGCTCACCAAAGTAACTAAGAAGTCTAACGGGTGTTGGATTTGGAATAGAGAAAGGGATGAACAAGCGTATTGTGGTCGCCATCGGTTAGCATACGTTCTATACTACCAATCTCCCATTAAGAATTTGAAAGTTTGCCATAAGTGTGATACACCAGCTTGTATCAATCCAAAACATTTGTTCAAAGGAACACACCAAGACAACGTAGACGACCAAGTTTCAAAAAGAAGACAGTGTCATGGGGAGCGTAATGGTCGTGCATTGTTAACAGAGGCGGATGTGCTGTTGATTAGGAATTTGTACAAACGAGGCAGTCACACCAGCGGACAGGTGGCGTTAGCAAAACAATTTGGTGTTCCTCAAACAAGCATCAGTGCTGTTGTTAGAGGCATACATTGGAAATATGTTGGTGGCCCAATAGATACAAGGACAGGGCGTAAATCTACTCTAACAGAAGATCAAGTTTTGGAGATTAGAAGTAGATACGTGCCATTTATAGACAGCCATCATCCAAGTAATCAAAGACAATTGGCAAAAGAGTTCGGAGTTAGTACTGCAGTTATTTATTTTATCACACATGGCATAACTTGGAAGCACTTACTCTAATGATGAGATCCGAAGATGAAATCAAAATAGCTGCAGACGTAATCAGCTGCCGTATGCTAGAGGAAGAGCAGCGATTGTCAGTAGTTCAGTATGCAATAATGGTGGGAATGGTTGCAGCGTTATCTTGGGTGAAGTGTAGTGAGAATGGGTTTGCTGTGCAAGCACTATTAGATGGTGAACCCATAATTTACGATGATTGCACGGAACAAACCTTAGAAGCACTTAGACAGGCTATTAGGAGTAGCGATGCCTCGCGTAACTAGAACACTTGCTATTGACACAGAATGTACTGGAAAGGATCTCAGACATTCTTGCCGCCCATTCATGGTACAAACTTGTGACAGCAAAGATTGCAGTGAGTTTTGGGAGTGGGAAGTGGACCCATTGACTCGCAAGGTACGTTCCAGCAAAAAAGACTTGTTAGAAATTCAATCTGCTGTAGACAATGCTGATGTTTTGGTGTTTCAGAATTGCAGGTTCGATCTCACAGGATTGCAGTTGACGTTTAGGGATCATGGATTGGAGTTTCACTGGGATTGGTCTAAGATTAGAGACACGTTGATAGCTGGGCACCTATTGAACAGCGGTCAACCCCATGATTTAACCACAATGGCTGTCATTTACATTGGGGTTGATATTCAATCTTACGAAGATGATATTGAAACAGCTTGCCGCGAAGCCAGGCAGCTAGTGAAACAAGCCAGGTTAAGGTTACAAAAGCATTCAGAAGAAAGCGACATTGCTCATTGGCGTATAGCAGAAGAAGGATTGCCAGAAATGCCTTCTGCTAAGAGTGAATCAAAGGGTAACAAAGCAAAAGGAATAGTTGGTAGCAGCCCTTGGAAATGTGACATGTGGCTGCCAAAGCTAATGGCAAAGAAGTTGGAATATTCAAAAGATCATCCTTGGCACACTGTTGCACAAGAATATGCTAATGCAGATCCCATCACCACACTGCACTTGTGGAAAGCACAAGAACAGTTGTTGAAGGATAAGGGGTTGTGGAAGATATTTCTAGCACGTATGCAAATGCTGCCCAGTGTCATGGCTGTAGAAGATGCTGGCATCACCGTTAGCAAGTCTCGGGTAGAGGAGTTAAAACAAGACTACATTGAAACTTCTGCACGGTGCAAGCGCACTTGCATTGCTGTGTCTGGTGGTGAAATAGAAGAACTACCTGTCAATGGGGTTAGCAATGCATTGAAGCACGTTATCTTTGATGAGTTCAAATTAGTTTCTCCTAAGAAGACGAAGAAGGGTAACGTCAGCCTAGATAAGTACGTGTTGGACGAATGGCTGATTAGTTTACCGGAGCATAGCAAGGCACGCACGTTCATCAAAAATCTGAAGGCATACCGTAAACGACAAACGGCGTTGGGATTCATCAAAGCCTATGAGAAGTATTGGCTGCCTACAAACATTGAGGATTTTCAGGTTATCTACAGTTCTCTCAACCCGACAGGTACAAATACCCTCCGTTGCAGCATGTCCAATCCTAATGGACAACAGATCAGCAAGCAAGAAATAGCAGAGGAAGGGGAAGACGGTCACAATGCACGCTATATGTTCGGGCCGGCACCTGGGCGAGAGTGGTGGGCATTGGATTATGAGAATCTAGAGTTGATGTTACCAGCTTATGAGTCTGGTGAAAAGATTATGATTGAGCTTTTTGAAAAGCCAAATGATCCACCTTACTTTGGTAGCTACCACTTGATGAATGCTAGTATTGTATATCCTGACTTATTTTGGCCACTGGCAGAACAAAAGGGGGCATTCAAAAAGAAATATGCATCAACTTGGTATCAATGGATAAAAAATTTCGGGTTCGCTTGTGCTTACGGAGCAATACCTGAAAGTGGTACTGCAGATCGTGCTGCACACAAGGCTGGTGCTCAATTAGCAGTGATGAATAGACTAACTGAGCACACAAAGCTAAACAAAAAAATGATTGATCTTGCTAACAAGCAAGGCTACGTTGAAACGATGCCAGATAAGACAGTTGATCCAAAACATGGCTACCCTGTCTATTGCAGCCGTTCTGCTTGGGGTAAAATTAGCCAAACTTTACCTTTGAATTACCACATTCAATCTACAGCCATGTGGTGTACTATGAAAGCTATGACAAGATGTCATGCTCAGTTACAGGAATGGCAGAAAAATGGACTTGATGCCAGAATGGTGCTTCAAGTTCATGATGAAGTCATTTATGATTTTCCACTTGGTGGTAAGAATAATTTACCAAAGGCTAAAAAGTTAAAACAACTGATGGAACAAAGCGGAGACGACTTTGGAGTACCACTTAGAGTTGCTATGAGTTACCATCCCAATAATTGGGCAGAAGAAGAGAAGGTAGAATAGTAGGGTATGGCTAGGCTGATCCCCGAATACCCGCTCCTTGACGGGCTGCCATATCCTCTATTTTCAAGGATTACTTCAAGGAGTAGTATCTAATGATTGGTAGAGTATTTGGTAATCTAACAGTACTCAGTCTTGCAGGAAGAGGGCCCAGAGGATGTAGTTGGAATTGCTTATGCACTTGTGGTAAAATAACTAAAAGAACTACAGGTCAATTAGAAAAAGGTGGGTACAAAAGTTGTGGGTGTGGGTTACAACCTAGAATTGGGGTAGTGTCTGGATCAAAAGAAATTAGATTGGCTAACAAATTAACCCATAAGTCTTGGGCTGCTATGATTGCCAGATGTTATCCAACTAGGTACAAATCAAAAACTAACTGCTATGCTGTAATCAACATTTGTGATCGTTGGTTAGTGTTTGAGAATTTTCTTAGTGATATGGGTCCAAGGCCATCTATCAATTATTCTATTGATAGAAAAGATCCCACTGAAGGTTACTGTAAAAACAACTGTTGTTGGGAAACAAAAAGCAAGAATAGTCAAAAGATTAGATTGAACCTTACCCCAGAAAGAAATAAAAATGTTAGTGAAGGGATTACAAAGGCTTGGGCAGAAGGTAAGATAATTCTCACTGAAGAATCAAGAGAAGGAATTGGAAAAGGTGGAGAAGTACGTCGCGGTCGCAAACTACAAATTTGTGATCGTTGTGGAGCGAAGTCTTATCGAAGCATTTGCCAGCAATGTATTATTAAGCAAAAGCGTAAGCAAAAAGATAGACAACGTAAATTGTTAGGTCTTCCTCCTGTAAGAAGAGAATAACACAACAATACCACTAGGTGTAACATGTCAGAAGAACAAGAAGAACAACACGTGACTAGCGAAGATGAGTTAGAAAAGGAATTGGTGTTGATTCGAGAGCTGATTAAACATACTCCCCAAGAAAACCAAGCACTAGCAGCATGCCGTATTTGCATGGAAGCAATTGTTTGGGGTAGCTTCAACGGATTTGAAGCTGTTGGAATCTTAGAATCTGTAAAGCGAGACTATCTAGATTTAGAAATTGGATGTGATGGCGATTGTGAACATTGTGAACGAGAGGGTGATGAGTAATGCCCACAACTAATCGTGTACGCTTACCAGCAACAAGAGAAGGAATCACTCATCGGTTTGTTATCAAAACAACAGATAGTGAAGTCACAGGATTCATTATTGCCAATGTATACGAGAATGGTAACTTAGCAGAAGTCTTTTGTAAAATAGACCGTGAAGGCAGCACTATTGGTGGTATGATGGATGCTGTTACTATTCTCATCAGCATTGCTCTACAGCATAGTGTACCTTTGAAGTGTATTTGTGATAAGCTAGCTTACATGAGATTTGATCCTTCTGGGTTGGTAACCGCTGGTGACCCAGAGATACATCAAGCTCAATCATTGACAGATTATTTATCTCGATGGTTAGCTAAGCAGTTCTTATCACCAGAAGATCAACCATGATCCATTGCAAAGCGGCAGCTGTATTGGATACTATGTGGGGATTTGATGGCAAAGCACCAGCTTGGTTTAGAATTAACGATTTCAACCATTCCGGACGTCGGCTATATAATCTGTTGGGCCATAAGGATCTGTGGGTTACCAATGCTTGTCGTGAACAAGTCAGTCATGCTAAGTTGCATGGTGTACCGGACTCAGAGTGGTTAGCAAAAAACTTGCAGCGTATTCAATATGACTTACTGTTAGTCTGTGGTAAAATAGCACAACGCGCCTATACCGAATGTATGTACAAACCAAATTGCGTTGTGTTGTTAATGCCACACCCAGCAGCACGTATGTGGTCAAAAGCAATGATAGATTATTGGCAAGAAAAGATCAAAAAATCAAAGGCAATGGGCCATGGCAACTAGAACTCGTGATCGTAAAAAAGTCAGTCAACGAAGTGTGGATATTTTGTTTTCTATTAGAGATTATGCAATTAAACAAGGGTATAGTGGTGTTGTTGCTAAGCGTATTGCTGTAGTGACACTTGATGGAATAAATCAAGGCGGCATTCACCGATTGGCATGGTCTATTAAATCTATCAACAAAAAGACTGCTTATGGTGGTCATCAATCCGCAAATACGTTCAATAGATTGACAAAGGGTAGGACACCCAAACACAAGCTCAACATAAGAAGCTACTTAAATGCGTACACTTACCGTAATTAAATTTACCGATGATCAGCGGGGTATACAATGCTAGTTGAGCAAGTAAAGAATCTGGATCCATTGTCACGTCTTTTGTATTGGATAACCGAAAGAGAAAGCATTCGTCTAAAGAAAGAAGCTGGTGAACCTAAGCCATGGACAAATGACAAAATACTTTCCTCATTTCGTTTTTGTAATGTTCGTAGGATGGATGATTATGTGAGTAAGTGGTTGCTTGAGAAATGGTACGTTCCGAACTACAATCATAAAAACATGTTGGTGGCTTGCGCTTTAGCACGGCACTATAACTTGCCAGCAGCGTTAGAGGAGATAGGATTTCCGAAGGTTTGGAATCCGGTTAGAATTAAGAGACTGCTTCGGGATAAGAAGGCTCGTGGAGAGAATATTTTCAATGGAGCATATATGGTTCGAGGTGTGGAAACTGTTGACAAAACTGAAATGGTGATTACTAAAGTGTGTCAGCCGTTGATAGATAACCCACCCAAAATTGACACCAATAGTATGCAACGTAGTGTAGAAGCATTGCTACCATATTGGGGATTCAGCTCATTCATGGCAGGGCAGGCCATTGCAGATATGCGATGGGCAGTGAAAGGTACTTGGGCAGATGCAAAGATTTGGGCATCTATTGGTCCAGGTTCTCTACGAGGAATGAATAGACTACATAACCGACCTACAAAACAGCCATTGAAACAAGTACAGTTTTTGGTTGAACTCAAAAAGTTATTGTTAGTGTACAACAAGCAGTTACCTAAAAGCATATCAAGTAGAATTGAAGCTGTGGACGCGCAATCTACACTTTGCGAATTTGACAAGTATAGCAGAGTATTGCTAAGCGAAGGTCGACCAAAACAGCTGTATGACGGGGGTGCAAGTTGAGTCACATCATTTGCAGTCTTCGTGGAACTCATGGATCAGGGAAAAGCCACATTGTGCGTCAGCTGTTGAAACGCTATAATGCCCAGCCAACTGATGTTGATAAGAAAGGCAGGCCCAATAACTACGTCATGACGCTAAGTGATGGCAGTAAGTTGTACGTTGTGGGCAGCTATGTAAATGCTTGTGGTGGATGTGACGGAATTCAACCCTATTCACTCATATGGCCTCGTGTAGCAAAGTTTGCTGAGTTAGGTCACGTGTTGTTTGAGGGAGCATTGGTAAGTAGTTCTTATGGAAACATTGGACGGGCTATGGAAGCGTATGGCGACAGGGCTGTGTTTGCTTTTCTAGACACCCCATTGCAAGTGTGCTTAGACCGCATTCAACAACGCAGGTTAGCCAAAGGTAACACCAAACCACTTGATCCGAAAAACACTGTAGGAAAGATGAACTCTTGTAATGGTACAATTAGCAAAATACGCGACGTGTTTCATCGTCGGGTGGTTGTGTTAGACTATCGCAAAGCAGTGCCCCAATTACTTGGCTTGTTTTACAATTCAAAGGACAGTTAGTATGCCTAAAGTTGGTCAAACATTACCTATTGTTGAAGAAGACACTGACAACGGGTATTCTTACTTCATGGACACAGAGCCAAGAGAGTACCTTGGTCCAATCAGGATGGAGCAAGATGGCATTTTTGGTCGTAAGGTTAAAGTGCGTACGGCCAAAATTGGCATGGTACGTAACGCATCAGCTGTCAATAGAAAAGAGGTAAAAGTATTCTTGGAACCGTACCCACACATTAGAATTGATGGGGCAAAGCCTTTACAAGGGTGGTATAGGTCAAAGCATGAAGATAAATCTGGGCGTCCAAGAACATGCTACACTGAAGCATTGCTCACAAGTCCCTATATGGGATGTTGCCCAAACTCATGTCTTTTTTGCTACGTGAATGCAGGAGGAAGGGGATATCGCAACACAGGGTTGGTTGTGGTGCCAATGAACTACGGCGATCAAATTCGTAAGCAGCTAACAAAAATCATGCGGGGTTCTGCGGGATACATTACCTCGTTTCACGACCCTTTCAATATAATGGAAGGCATTTACCACAACAGCCAAGAATGTGCCAAAGCATTTACTGAGGTGGGGCTACCTATTTTCTTTCTTAGTCGGTTACGGTATCCAGATTGGGCTATTGATGCCTTAACACAAAACAAGTACAGCTACGCCCAGAAGAGCATCAATACTCCTGATCCTGACGATTGGCATAAACTATCGCCGCGAGTACCGCCTTTAGATAAGCAGTTTGAAGATATACGACGGTTAAAAGCTAAGGGGGTATATGTTTCTATTCAAGTCAACTCAATAATTCCTGGTGTAACTAGCAACGAACAAATTATTGAGTTGTTCAGATTGCTGGCCGATGCAGGTACAGATCACGTGATCACTAAGTTTGTTGAGTGCGCATATGCTTGGGCACCGGCAATGATCGAAAAGATGATTGAAAACTTTGGAGAACGCGGTAAAAAGTTTGCTGCTTTGCTTAACCAAAATATTGGTGGAGAACGCACTATTGATGAAAACTATCGCATGGCTGCCCACAAGTTATTTAGAGCAGAAGCCACTCGACTTGGGATGACTTATTCCGTTTGTTTTGAGTTCAAGTGGGATCGCAACGTAGACGGTAGTGTCAAAAACAAAACGGGTATCAGTATTGGACCCGAGTTCACTACATCCGCTCAATGTCACGGTCAAAGAGTTCCCGTATACACTCGCGCTAGTGCTGAAGACGTATTTCACCCTATCAAAATGTGTCCACCTTCCGGTTGCCTTTATTGTGCTGATAACAACGGCGGTGTACCAAAGTGTGGAGACCGCATTGCCGGTAATGCTCTAGCTTTGCGCATGCCCCAACTACGCCTACCTATTCTGAGGAAGTAACATGCCAATAGCCAAAATGAGCATTATTGAGTTTGGTAAGCAGCTGGTTGAGACAGGGGATTTAGATCCTCTTTATATTGCTTTATGGGAGGCAAATCTACCACGACAACAGTTGTGTCGCTGGTTAGTTTGCTATTTTTGTTACTACCACGCTGGACTTTGCTGTTGGGCTAGTGAACAAAAAGATGAGTGGGGTACGTTAGACCGTATAGCACGTGGAGGTACAGCATATCCGCGTGGCTCTGAGCGTAGGCATTTTAGAGGACAATTTGCCATTACTGCAATAGAAAAGCTACGTAACACGTTCTCTACAGCAGAAGAAATGATTGAGTGGGTAGGTAATGCTGGCCCCCGAGCAGATAAAATAATGGCCAGGGTGAAATCGCTTTATGGATTTGGAGAGTGGATCAGTGGCAAGGTGCCTGACATATGCGAGCGTTTGCAACTGTTCACAGTAGAGTTTACTGATAGGGACGTTGACCTAATGTTTAGCAGTCCAAAGAAGTCTGCTTTGAAGATAGCTGAGCAATACGCTCCTTCCTCTGACCCACTCATGTCAGCCCATAAGTACGTGATCAATCATTTGGGGCATCTTAAATCCCCCCCTCGATACGAACGTGGACTGACCATTCAAGAATCAGAAACGATATTTTGTAAGTTTGGCTCTTACCTCACAGGCCATTACCCGATCGGAAAAGACTCCATTGAGATTAGACATGGACTCCTGCGTTATGCTAAATGCAAAACATCACAAAAGCTATTAAAGCACCTACCTGTGTTTAGGAGTGCATAGGAATGCAAGCGAAGAGGCTAAACCAAACTAAAAGGGTGGGTCGTATCGTTGCAGGCGGTATGCTACGTGAGAATACTCCTCTGGAATACTATCCCCAATACGATTTATGGGTGAAGCATGAAGAGAAATCATGTGTACCTCCTGGACCGCCTTTTAGCAAAACAAGAGGGGTCTATTCTTGGGTTGAAAAACAGTCTGCTAGCATCATTGGTGTACTGGACACCTATCACTCACAAGGGGGCCACGCTGTAGCCAGAGCATGTCAAATACTTAACAAAAAAGCATTGGTATTCTACCCAGAATACAAAAACGAGCCAGGCTATCGTAATCCTCAAGTAAGAGCAGCTGCATTAGGGGCTGAGTTAATTGGACTACCTGCTGGTCGATCCGCTATTCTTTACCACACAGCAAAGAAACAAACAATGGCCCGTAATGGGGTAATGATTCCCAATGCTTTGAAATTAGAGGAGTCAGTTACTGAAACATCTCGTGAGGTTCCAAAAGATAGGAAATTTGATTGGGTTGTGGTATCAGCCAGTAGTGGCACCATTGCTGCTGGAGTTATTCAGGGGTTTGGTGACCGCCCACATTACTTAATACATTTGGGGTATTCACGATCACATGAACAAGTAGAAAAATACCTCAAAGAAAAGTCAGGGGTGGTGTCAGCAGCAATTGAGATAGTTGATGAAAACTACAGCTATAAGGATAAGGCTAGATTGGGTGAAACGCCTCCTTGGCCTTGTAACCCTTATTATGATCTCAAAGCGTTTCGTTGGTTAATGGTTAATCGCAAAAAGTGTTCAGGATCAATTTTGTTTTGGAACATTGGATGAAGCTATGCCAAAATCAAAGTTACAAATTCGTCAAGCTACAATTGATGAACACAAACAAATAGTCAACATTGCTAAACAATCCAAATATACTTCTGCCTATTCCAACATGATCTTCAGTGGAAAAGATTGTTATGATGCTGGTAGAATTCGTGTTGCTATTCAATCAGGTACAATTGTTGGATTTACTTGTTTTCGACATAGAAAAAGAAACGGCCCCATCACTGTGCTTTATTTTGTAGGGGTGGACACTAAGTGCCGCAATCAAGGAATTGGTGCACAACTCATGGTAGATTTGAAACAAGTATCCCCCAATGGCATTGAGTTAAATGTGATGAAGGATAATCCTGCTGTTACTCTTTACCAACGGTTACAATTTGTTCCTGTTGGTGAGGCTTATGGTGGTAAAGCGTTAGTGCTCAGGTTAGTTTAGCGCAAAAAGAAACCCCGGTCGATTAGACCGGGGTAAGACGTGAACTGTAGTTAACAACAGCAGTTAGTCACTGGCTTTTTCCAAAGCTTTGCGTCCAATGGCAGTGATCTCATAGGCTGTCTTGCTTTCGTCTTCAGCAGCAGCAAATTTGACCATCTTGAGCGTCAGCAGCGAGGGAAACGTCTTGTCATTTTCAGCCCGAATAGACTCATCGTTTGAGCCAATCCAAGAGTTCATCCATGCCAAGTCAGCAGGGGCTTTCTCAGAGATTTGCGCTCGTGTCAGGGGTTTGTTGGCTTTGCGCAAAGCTGCAAGAATACGCACTTGGGGTTTTCGCAACCCTTCTTTTTTGGCACGTGGTTCTTTTGCTGCTGCAGGTGCCTTGGCTTTCTTAGGAGCAGCAGACTTTTTGGCTGAATCCTTCTTTGCTTCAACCTTTTTGGCCGGAGTCTTTTTCGTGGCTTTCAACGCAGTCTCCTTTTTAACAATGGGGGTTTTCTTGGGGGCAACCTTTTTCACCGGCTGCTTCTTCTCCACAGGAGCCTTAGCTTCTGTTGCAACAGGCTCGTCCAACACGGTGGGTAGAGGTTGAGTTTCGATGGATGCTTCGCTGGTAACTTGCGGACTCATGTTTTTCGCTCCTAAAGTATTCGTATCTCCCGAATAGGGACGGGCACCCATCCGCTGAACCTTCAGCGAACAACCCTAGTATAATAGTTATATTGAAAAAGTAAATAGCAAGTCAACACTATTCTCACCTGTTTTGTAAAGTCAAGTTGTAACTTATTGACTGTCAACAACTTACGGTGTTTCACTGTAGAAAGGGTTTTTCATGCACTTCAAGTATAAAAATGTCAACAATGCCTTTTTTGGCCTAGTTCAAGGCATCCACAATGGTTCTATTCCCACCCGTCGCACAACAAGTAGGGTAGGTGATGTGCTCCAAGTAGAGGAGCCAGTCACCATCACTTACTCTCAACCAATGAATCGAGTCTTGTTTAATCAAGCAAGAGATGCAAATGTGTTTTTTCATCTGTACGAAAGTTTATGGATGTTAGCAGGGCGCAACGACGTGGCTTCTCTTTCCTACTTCAACAGCAAGATTGGAGAGATAGCAAGTGATGATGGCAAAGTATTCAATGGCGCTTATGGCCATCGCTGGCGTCACGTTACTGACAATAGAGACGATCCACCAATTACACAATATAGGGGGGATGGGTTTTGGAATGATATAGACCAACTTTACATCATCATTGAACAATTGAAACGTAAGCCAGAGAGCCGTCGTTGTGTATTGCAGATGTGGAACGTAGAAAACGATCTTTTGAAGATTGATGTAACTAAGGATTGCTGTTGCAATGTTTGTGTCTTTTTCTCTATTCGCAAAGAAATAATAGATACTACCACAAAAGAAAATAAGCAATTCAAAACTTACATTCCTCAATCCTACCTTGATATGACTGTCATCAATCGATCCAATGATTTAGTTTGGGGAGCACTTGGGGCTAACGTGGTACACTTCAGCATGTTGCAAGAATATATGGCATCGTGTATTGGTGTGGAAGTGGGCACTTACAATCAGATCAGCAATAATTTGCATTGCTACGTTGATCGTTGGGAGCCAGAGAAATGGTTGGTTGATAAGACTCCAGTGTGTTATGACAATGCTGCTTGGCAAGGCAGACCGCAGGGGTTGTCTGTTCCTCTCGTAAAAGATCCAGCCACGTTCGATCGCGAATGTGCTGAGTTTATTGAGCAAGGTTCATCTGCTTGGACAAACAATTGGAGTGAGCCATTTCTACAAACCGTGGCTGCTCCGATGTGTTGGGCATTTAAGCTGCACAAGGAAAGAAGGTATGCTGCTGCTCTTGACACCATAGAGTTAGTTGCAGCAGAAGACTGGCGAATTGCTGGAAGGTTATGGTTAGAAAAACGCAAGAAGTTGTGGTTAGAAAAACGCAAATTGGCTTGGGAGCAGAAACATGTGTAAACCTGTTCTCACAAAGAAAGATATGGTGCGCCGCTACCGAATGAATGAGTTTGGAAATCATTCACCAACATGGGAGACCTGTGCTGAGTTTGTTCAGCACCGTCACGTTGACCCAGAACAGTTATGTCACCTGCGCAACCGCACGGCAGGTGGACCCACTTACTACAACGTAAGGTATTGTGACATTCCTACATTATGGCACAAGCAAGCAAACATGGGCAATTGGTACTGCTCTTTTATGTGCCCCCATGAGTATAATCTCATTCAAGGGGAAGTGCAACAGGGTATCTTCGGATTAGATTTGCATTACAGTTTAATCGTAGGAAAACCAATGCGAGAGGCATTAGCAGAGGATGCTAGAAACGCTTTTGGGCTACGGGCAAAGGGTATAATGGAGTTCTTCCTAAAAAATCCTAATGACTTGGAGTGGTTGTACGAATTACTTAGAAAATTTCCTGATCATGTTGTAGAATTTACAACACTGAGCATTCAGTGGGGCACCTTACCGGGATACAGCACTCTGTTTTGGGAAGTTCGGAGTTTCTAATGTCATACCGCGAAGAACCACTCCAATATTTTGCTCTTGTTGCTCGTAAGGCATTCGGCTACTATCCTGGTTCACTGGGATATGTAGAATGCCGTAAAAATCAGTCTGGTCCAATTTTGTTAGAACTAAATCAACCCTACTACTTTGAAGGAAATACAATGACTCCTAATGAATACCAAGTTTTGGCAGCACGAACGGAATGTGACCAAGAAGCAGCTTCTCGTCGCAGATATCAGTATGACCAATCCCAATCTTTATTGGCTACTCGTCTAAGTCATGCAGCGTTAGGGCTGGCTGGTGAATCTGGTGAGTTTGCTTATGCTGTGGAAAAGTGGCTACATTACGGAAAACCTCTTGACACCATTAACATCCAAGAGGAAATCGGAGATGTAACTTGGTATTTGGCACTAGCTTGCAATGCCCTTGGTGTCAATCTAGAAGACATTATGCAAAAGAACATTGCTAAGCTAAAATCCAGGTATCCAGAAAAGTATTCTGACTCTTTAGCAGCAGAAGAGGGTAGGAATAGAGAAAGGGAACGACAAGTGATAATGGGTGGTGGCTACGCAGAAACAGACGCCTTTACTACACTAACTGTTGCTGTTGTACCAACTACTCCCGTTGCAACAAGTGGTGATTATGGTAGAAAGTGTACAGAGTGTGGTAAGGGCATTCACCGAACCAACTCAGTTGGTGTTTGTCCAGATTGTTACAGTAGAAGTAAATCCGCAGTAGAATAGATTCCTTGGTTGGAGCGAATAACAACGGAGTTGATAGAATGCCTCAGATATTGAAAGATCAACCAGAGCGATTGCAACCATACCTTTTTCATGGATTGGATCTACATTGGAAGGATGGTGACAAGTACGCAAACAGTGACTGTCCATTTTGTGGTAAGGAAAGACACTTTGGGATAGAAATTGAAACTGGTATTTGGAAGTGTTTGGTGTGTGGTGAGGGTTCGGCAAAAGGCAATGGCAATGTTTACACATTCTTGAGGCTGCTATGGGAATACAGTGACAAGAACACACATGACTATTCAGAACTGCAATCAAGCCGCAGGTTGATGAATCCTGACACTCTAATGAGGTGGGGTGTTTGTCAATCCATGCTGTTCGGTGATTGGTTAGTACCTGGTTACAATACAGAAGGAAAGCTAACACAACTGTATCGCTATTTAAGAATCAATGGTAAGGGTAGATTACTCCCCACTCCAACTCTGAAGCATCAACTGCATGGGACTATCGATCAAACGAAGTCTGAAGTTTACATCTGTGAGGGGCCATGGGACGCAATGGCATTGGAAGAAGTGCTCAGCCAATGTAAGCAAACAAAAGAAGGATTAAGACCAACAGCAGATGTAAAACGTAGCTTGATGAACAACTGCTCTGTAGTAGCCATGCCAGGTTGTGGGTCTATTGGTGTACCATTCGAAAAATTCTTGCCTTTGTTTTCTAACAAGCAAATCAAACTTATGTTTGATTCAGATCACCCCCGTAGGAATCCAAAGACGGGTAGTCTCTCTCAACCAGCAGGATATGCAGCAATGATGCGGGCTGCTGATATGTTGTCTTCGATGAAAGAACCCCCCGAAGCAATAGAATACCTCTTTTGGGGTAAAGAAGGGTATGATCCAGCACTACCCAGCGGTTACGACGTTCGAGATGCCCTATCTTTAGGCCAAGAGGGTACAAAACCTGTTTTAATGGGCCTAGAAGAGCGAATAGAGCGTCTCTCGGGGGTATTGGGTAAACTAGCAGCCTATGAATCGAAGTCTTTAGACGGACACGAGAGGTCTAAGAAAAAGGGAAAGGGGGAAGGAAAAGACCTGGAGTGTTCCGCTTGTACAAAATACAAGGATTTAGTCCTATCTTGGCGCAAGGCCATGAAGTGGACGCCCGGTTTGGATCATGCACTGGCTGCCATGCTGGCTTGTGTTGCCAGTACAAAATTGATTGGAGACCAATGCTGGCTTAAAGTGATTTCTCCAGCGGCATCAGGAAAATCGACATTGGCTGAGGCTGTAAGTGTTAGCAAAAAGTACATCACAGCAAAGAGCACCATTCGAGGATTTCATAGTGGGTTCAAAGATGATGGTAGTGAGAGGGAAGACAACAGCCTCTTGATTTCTTTATACGATAAAACACTAATCATTAAAGACGGTGATACCTTGTTACAATCACCGAATCTACCACAGATACTCAGTGAAGCAAGAGATATCTATGATGGTGTCAGCAGAACTTCTTACCGTAACAAGATGAGCAAGGATTATGAAGGTATTCGTTTGACAATCATTCTTTGCGGCACTGCTTCGTTGCGTGCTATCGACAGTAGTGAACTAGGAGAACGATTTTTAGATGTTGTGATTATGGATAGGATCGATGATGAACTAGAGGATGAGGTGTTATCTAGAGTGGCCCATCGTGCAGATCGTAACATGTCTACTGAATCTAATGGAGAAGCAGTAAGTCGTTATGAGCCAGAACTAGCTGCTGCTATGCAATTGACGGGGGGATACGTTGAATACCTACGTCAGAATGCTGCAGATGTTATTGCTAGTATTGATATGAGCACTGAAGCTAAACACCTTTGTACAAGACTTGGTAAGTTTACTGCACACATGAGAGCTAGACCCAGTAGACACCAAGAAGAGAATGCTGAACGAGAGTTTGCTAGCCGATTAGTAAGTCAACTGGTCAGATTGGCAAAGTGCCTTGCCTTGGTGACAAATCAAAACACAGTAAACGAAACTGTAATGGCTAGGGTTCGTCAGGTTGCTTTAGACACATCTCGTGGACAAACAATGGATATTGTTAATTACTTGTGGTCCAACAGACCAGAAGGTTTAACAAAGGGTTCTATAGCAGCAAAGACTGGTCAACCAGAAGTGAAAACATCTGAACTGTTGAGATTCTTACGATCCATTGGAGTAGCTGAAAACTATACGTCGGAGAGTAAGGGTACTCGTGGTCATCAAAAGTGGAGATTAACCCAACGAATGGTGCGAATGTATCGAGAAGCTGTTGTAGGTAAAGAATTAATTGATGTCAAAGTTTGAAACTGCAAAGCGAAAGGAAGAGCAATGAGTGATAAACCGCGAGCATGTTGGTATCGGAGACGTGTAAAGAATGCAATCAAGTGGACGACATCGCAGCCAAAGGCGGGCTTGTTTTATCAGTTCGCCAGCGACTACGAAGAATTTGAATCCGGCCCAGAAAGTTATCCAGTGGCCATCGTTGAGGACGTGGAAACCGGCGCGGTTCATGTCGTGCTGGCCGAGGATGTTTGTTTTGGAACCAAACCAAAGTTTGCAAAGGAATAACCATGACCCAACAGAAAACCATTCTCGAAAAAGCCCGCGAAGTAGCAGCAGATTACTACCGATCAATTGGCATGGATGCTGAAGCTGATACCCTTCTTTCTGGCAAAGCTCCAGTCATGGCTAACGCCTATCGGGTTATTCTGAAACTACGAGATGCCAACCTACTCGCCCGCGAGCCGAGGGAGTTGACGGATGAAGATTATACGAAATTATGGAACGATCTTCACTTGTACGGTTCGTATTGGCCCGGGACCATCTGTATAAGCAATGCGATCAATGGTCTTTTGGCAAATGTCTATCCCGACTTCGCCGCGGTGGGGCAGGAGCTTGTGGCGGCAAAGGCCAAGATTGTTGAACTTGAATCGCAAGTTAAAGGACGGGATCGTGAAATTCAGGCATGTGAAAATGTCGTGCGTTCATATAATCCTGAAACACCCGACGACTGCGGGTTGCATGATCGTGTGTATTGGCTCGGTCGCCAACTAGAAGAGGCAGAGAAAAAGCTTGCAGAACTTCGGCAGAAAATATCTGAGGCTGAAAGTGCAAAGCACGGTGCAAGTGGGATGTGTTGTGAACTGAGGGTCCGAGAAGAACGAGAGCGACAGGAGACTTATAGAATTGCTACAGATTTATGTGCTGCTGTAGCACCGGACCTTGTTCCGTGTCAAGACACCATTGGGGTATTGACTCAATTCAGTAATTTTATTGACGGAAAGAATCACCGTATAGCCGAACTCGAAGCCAAGCTGAAGCAGCCAGTAATCTGCGGACCAAGTGCTATGGTAGTCTACGAAAAAGCGATAGCAAACGACCACGTAAGGTTTGTAAATTGGTATAACGACAACCACCGCTCCGTCGCCTCCGTCGAAGAACCCCTGCGGAAAGAGATTGATAGATGCCGCGCGGATGCCGTTTATTGGAATTTTGAGCGGAATACACTAGCTGAGCTTGCGAAATCACTTGGAGTTACAGACCAGCAAACATTGGCTGATTGTTCGCGTGGAATAAAAGCAATCGGCGATATGGCAGAACGGTTGAAATCGGAGCTACGTCGATGGGTCAGCAATCCTCTTGACGTGATAGCTGGTATGAATGGCCGGAAGCCGCTAGTCGCCGGTGAAGAGATGACCGTGCATTACGAGGGCCGCGAGTACACGATTGCACGCTCTTTGCAGTCCAAGCCTGAGCCGACGCCGGAAGTCGGTTTAGAATCGGCATTAAGACAGCTACATGCAGAAATGGGGACATCGGAATTCAAAAAATGGGTTCAACACTCCATCGACGAAGATTTTGATAGAGTTGGTTTTCAGGTCGAGCCGACGCCGGAAGAGACGACCATTCGGGAGGCAAAAGACGCGGTCCAGTTTTCCAAGGAGTTTGCTGGCGAAGCGGAAGCCGGATCGGTTGCGAGTTGTCTTGTAAATCTCATTGATCTTGTCGAGAGTCAGGCGGCAGAGCTAAAGGCATTCAGATCGAAGCTGTCGGACTTCTCAAGGGAACAGAGCGAAGGAGCAAAGCCATGCGATGTACATGGGACGTGGTGTGCACTGGAGTTACAGACGAAACTTGCCTCCTACGATGAAGCATTAAAGCTATGCCATAAGGAACTCGGATTCATGTTGCGTAACTTCCCTGAGCGTCAAGGCGGTGGCTACGAAAAGGCATACAAAGCAGCCGAGGCAATCCTGGAAGCAGCGAAAGGAAACGAGCCATGAGAAGTACCGAGAGACACCAGAAACTAGATAGCAACGGAGAAGGATTGTGTTGCGTGCCAATGTGGTGGAACGGAATGCCTGCCGGTTTTTGTAATGAACCGGCTTACGGAAGGCAGGAACCCGGCCAGCAGCGATATGTCGATTGGGTGAATGGGATTATGTATCCCGGCTACTGCGGTGGACTTGCCTGTTATGCACACGGCGGGCCAAAATCCCGCGTTTTTCTCGATGGTGATATGTGCTGTGCGGTGTTGTCTGATTTTATTGATCTTCAAAGCAGTCCGGCTGGATTTGGGAAAACATCCGCGTTGGCTCGACAAGCACTGGAAGATGATATTAGAACGATCGGAGCGAGACAATGACCACCGAAGAACTCAATGCTCTTAATTCCGAAGTTGCAAAGGTGATGGGGATACCGACACGTTTGATAAACAATGAGGTTATCCGAATTGATAAGCACGAACCTTGGCAGCCTACCCGCGATCCACGCTGCGAGAGGATTGTGGTGGAGTGGATCATAAGCCAAAAGCGATTCGTGACGACGATCTATGATCCGGCTGGAAAGTGCGTCGTAGAAATATCGGTGCCCGGAAGCAAGAAATACAGTTTTTGGTACAAAGGCGATTCTCCCGGCATCGCTCTTTGCTTGGCCGTGGTCGAGGCGTTTGGAGGAGGTGAGAAATAATGACATTGACAATTGATGATGCTATTCGTGGCATGAAACATTTTCGGGGCTGGGATTTAGAAATTGAAGCCATCGAAGCTCTTATAAAAGAGAATGCCCAGCTACGGCACCGCCTTCGATGCGCGGCGCAAACCATCATCGAAGAGATTGGGGCAAGCGGCCCGGAAGATGCCGAAGAATCTGCCGTTCGTGCTGTTGCTGAGATTAAGCAGCTACGGCAGAAGTTGGCGGAAGCCAAGGAGGTAGTGGGTCTTGCTCAACGGCTCTTGGAATCGCACGAAGTTGATGCCCCGCAGGACGTTGCCGATTACAACACGGTTATGGATTACCGGACGGACCAGAAAGGCGGTGAATGATGTCAATTAGCGAACAGCAATTGCAGGAAGCAATCAGAAAAGATCCACGTCGCTGTCCCGGTGGCTGGGGCTGCAAATGCTGCCATTCGCATTGTGACTGCGGCTGCCGAGATGAATGCCCGAAGTTTCGTAGTTTGATTAGGCGAGAACTTGAAGGAAAGGACGGTGAGTAGTGAATCGCTTGCGCATGCTATTCAAAAGAAAACCCTCGCTTTTAGAGCAATGTCTGGAAGCAGCGCGTTGCTTAGATCAACAGTTCGGCGGCATGGCGTCGATTGATGTTCAGTATCATCCTTATGAATCGCATTGGATTGCTAAAGCCAGTTGGTCTAGTGGAAAAACGATTGGTATTGTTAAGGAAAACGTAGACGAAGCGATGAAGCTGTTGCTTGGACAGCTACATATCACACGAGAGAAAGGACGGTGAGTAGATGAAAAAACCAAGTAAACAAGAGCAGGCTAAGCAGACTCAATGCTACACGTCAAAGCCGTCGCCACCGACGTGTGACAACTGCCAGCATTTTCTTTTCGAGGAAAAGCCTTGGCGTGCTTGTGGCGGTGGACCCGGAGGCATCGACCAAGTGAACATGCGTTGCGGCGTCGGCGGCTTCAAGGTTTTGAAAAAAGCAACCTGTTTGATGCACAAGAGAAAGGACGGTGCATGATGCCAAGTCTCGGCCAAGAGATTATCAACTCGTTAGAAGACTTCCACGAGGAGTTGAAGTACATCGAAAGCATATCCTTCTGGATTGGTCAGCCGAAATTCATTCTGAAGATGAAACCGGACGACAGGAAGATGTTTACACAGTTGGTTGTGAAGTATCTGGAAAAGGAAACGCCATGAGCGATCTATCTGGCGTAACAGTTGGCGACACGCTGGTTATCTATAAAGCACGCGCTTGGAATTACGGCGTTAAGGAAGGCAAGCACACCGTAGAACGTGTTACGCCAAAATTCATATTTTGCGGAGGTTTGAGGTTTGATAATGCGGGACGAAGCACGCAAAAGTGCAGGCACACTCGTGAGCCGTTGGCATATGCAAAAACGGTTGCGCGGGACAGTAGGGATAGGCTTGAGGGTGAAGCCAGGAGCAGATTGGGTTGCTACCCAGAGCCACTAGGGAAGCTTTCTGACGCAACGCTAGCCACCATCATTAAGGAGCTTGAAACGCCATGAACCCAGGACCAGAGCTAGACAAAGTCGTGTGCGAAATCGTTGGGATTCCGCCAGGTCGCATGACTGTTAGTGGCACTCAAGGCGAGATTGTTTTCTGTCACAAAGTTTCGACTTGTCTCGGTTCATGTGAGCCGGTGATTGAGTGGCTATACCAAAACACGATAGACCTGCAATATAACTTTTCGGAAGACAGATTCGTTTGCGACGACTACGAACTACCTTGTGGTGAAACCCTACAACATGCCGCCTGTCTCGCGGTTGTGGCGATAAATGAGGAAAGGAAGAAAGGATGAAAGACAAAAAGGCGGAAAAACCGTTTCTCTATCGAATCGTTTATTATCGCAAGTTTCTTTCCGGCGAAGAGCCAGTACGATGCACGGATTTTCGACCGACCAATGCGTCTGCGAACTGCTTGGCAAAGCGATTAAGAAAACGCGTGGACGTAACGAGGGTTATGGTTTCGGAAGTTGTTGTTTAGAACAAACCAGGAGACCCTAGGCAGGATGCCCAACGACGAACGGAGACACGAAGATGCTTGAACACAGTAAGGATTACTCATGAAAAGACTAACTAGAAAAGATGAAAATAAACTAACTGGGAAGCAAATGATCTTTGTAGCAGAATATGCTGTAGACTTTGATCAGTTTAGAGCAATCAAGGCTGCCGGATATAAAGGTAATGACAGTATACTATCAGTAATGGCTAACACACTGATGAAAAAGCCTCATGTGAAGAAAGCAATTGATGCAGTTATTGCTCAACAGCAAGATGAGGCAAGACTAGATAGAAAACAAGTGTTGAAGAAAGTGGGTGAGAATTTAGATTGCAACCTTTGGGATTTAGCAGATGAAAATGGCACATTCTATGACAACTTACGCAAGATTCCTCGTTCAATGCATGCAGCCATAGATGGATTCGAAGTCAAGCAGATCATGCTACAAAAAGAGATGGAATGCTTAGAAATGAGGAATCAATTGATGGCAGATCTCAATTTAGTTCAAAAGAAGGACAAGGAAGCATACAAAAGATTAGCCGGATTCATTAAGGGAGTACGGGCACAAAGCATTAAGGTAAAATTAAGCCCACGAGCTCAAATACAAGACATGGCAATGCGACATGTTGGTGCTTATGCTCCGGATAAGGTGGACGTGAATGCTAAGGTGGCTAGTGTGGATCTATCTCACCTATTCCACCCACCAGTCAATAAAGAAATAGACCCCATTGAACAATCTATACTAAGTGTTCAAGCAAAGGAGGTGTAATGATGAAAATTGAGATTGGAATTGCCATCGTTTGTTATGAGTGTGGCAGTGAGTTAGAGGTTAACAGTACAATTGATTGGAAAGATAGAACCACATTGAGAGTAACACCTTGTCCAACTTGTTTAACAAAGGCTAGAGAAGAGACAATCAATCTTGATGGTCTGTAATTTATATTCTTTCTTGAAGGGGAATAGCAATGCCTAAAGACGTAAATCAAATGCTGAATGAAATTCGCAGCATTATCAACCAATATGGTGAACTGCCTGAAAGGGATGTTTACACTGCATTAGTGACAGAGTCTAAGCTGTGGCAAAACAAGTTAGAGTACAGAGAAGATGAAGAGGACTGTGAAGATGACGACGATGATGACTGGGATGACGATGAGGATGATGGCGATGATTGGGATGACGAAGACGATGAAGATGATTGGGAAGAGGACTAAAGACAATGAGCAGTGAGTTACAAGGCATAAGGTGTGTGAATCCATTTTTGATGGCTAAGGAGTTTTGGCCAGATGTTGTGTTCTATAAACAACAACAAGAGATTATTCAGTCTGTTGTTGACAATCGTGAAACAGTGGTAGTGGCAGCAAACATGCTAGGAAAGGATTTCATTGCTGGGTTTATAATCCTGTGGTTCTTCTTGACAAGACAACCATGTCGTGTGGTGGTGACAAGCGCTAAAGACAGACACTTGAATGTACTTTGGGGGGAAGTAGGTAGGTTCATTCGATCTTCTTCTCATTCGTTAGAATATGATCCAAAACATGGAATCAACACTGGATTGATACTAAACGATCGCGAAATCAAAAGAGTGATCAATGGTGATGTAGAAAAAGAAAGCTATATCATGGCAATGGTGACCTCCAATGTTTCTGAGGAATCCATGCAAGGACACCACTCTAACCCTAGTGGAAAACAGGTAAATCAATTTCGTGATACATATAATGCCAGTGAAGAAATGGTACAAGAATTTATTGGAATGCCTCGTTCTCTATTTGTGGCTGACGAGGCTTCTTCTCTTCCTGATAGTTACTACACCATGGCAGACACTTGGGCACAACGAATGCTAATTTTTGGCAACCCTTGGCCTTGTGCTAACTTTTTCAAACGTGCTGTAAAGGGCAATCCTAAAACAAAAGATAGGGGTGGAGACTTGCCATGGGCTTGAAGAAGTATCGGTTTAATATTGCACAACTAAAGGAAAATAAAGCAGTAGAAGAAGCAACTGCTAAATTGCAAGAGTTTAACGAATGGCTCGACAGCCTTTCTACTCATGATAAGGCAAACTTTTCTACTTTAGTCCAACTTCCAAAAGCAATGGAGATTATTGATAAGATGCCAGAAGGCAAATACAAAGACATGGCCATATTCTGTTTAGCGGTGCTATTCGTTCAAAAGAAGGTGTAATTTACTATGGATCTAACTGAACACATGGTGGGTATGTTAAAGAAGCTAGGTCTTGACACAACCCTAAGCTTTTGGCTGGATTCAGAGAAAGTTGGGCTGGGTGTAAAAGCTACAAAACACATCAATGGTGACATTATTTCTTTTGAGAAATTTATTTTGCCAATGATGGTTACATTTTCTGAAGAAGATGTTGTGAGTAAATCTATTGAAGAACTAATCACAGCAATTTTAGCAGAAGAACAATCACAAGCAGTGAGTAATTTATAATGGACATAAGAAAACCAGACGACGTCGTTTGGAGTTGGCCTTGGGTTAGTTTTTGTGTTGGATTTTCTTTTCAACGGTATGGATTCAATGCTGGAGCACTAACAATTTGTATCGGAGTGCTGACCCTACGTTGGCATTGGAGGTAGATTACCATGAGTATAGTGTTTTGTAGAAAGTTGTCTCCTAGATCAGCCCGGAAGACCATCGACTGCTTGTTGAATCGCAGTAATCGTCAATCGTTTTTAGGATACGGTCGAAGAGAGTTGTTGATTACTAATATTCAATGGGATATTGAGACAAGACTTTGTAGAGTGCAAATTGAGATCTTTTCACTTTCCCCCATCACTGTTTGCTTACCAGATGGAGATAGAAGATTAGAGTTTAGAATGTACCGTGAGATCAATTTTAAGTGGGCACTACAAGGGTTTAAGCGATTGATTGATAGGACACATAGATGAGACTTAGACCGTTCTTCACGTACATGGGTGGAAAGTTTAGAGCAGCACCTTCATATCCCCACCCACTGCACAAGACCATCATTGAACCTTTTGCTGGTTCTGCTGGGTATTCAGTACGCCACCCTTCACGCAATGTGATTTTGTATGATATTGATCCCAAGATATTCGGGGTGTGGGACTATTTGATCAAAGTTTCATCGGAGGAAATCAGGCAACTACCGTTGGTGTTTGAGGATGTGCGTAACTTAGACATACCAATTGAAGCACAATGGCTAATTGGGTTTTGGGTTAACAAAGGAAATACACAACCTTGCTTTAAGCCATCCGCTTGGATGAGAAGTAAGGTAAGAGAAGACAGTCAATGGGGGCAAGTAATTCGTAATAGAATAGCTTATCAAATAGACAAAATTCGACATTGGAGAGTATTCAACAAGTCTTTTGATCAAATTGACAATCAAAAAGCAACATGGTACATTGACCCACCATACATTGGTTTGAATCTTTACAAGTATTCAACAATTGATTACTCTGTACTAGCCAAGTGGTGTAAGAATCGTTGCGGCCAAGTTATTGTTTGTGAAAATCAAGGTGCAAAGTGGTTGCCGTTCCGATTCCATAAAACAATCTCAGCAACTAATCATCCAAGTCGTGCTGGTGTGTCTCATGAAGCAATTTGGTACCAAGAAAATCAAGAAGGTTCGTAGATGCCAACTGGACTGAAGCGTAAAGTCATACGAATCAAAGCAGAGGACAGCCCAAACGTCAGGCTGGCTTTGGCTGAGATTGCCGCTGGGCTGGAACCTAGTGGTCACATTCTTGTACCTGGAGTAAAACAGTATTGGGAATACATCAGCAATAGGAGAGATTGGGATGCCCACCAACAATGCGTTAGCTTAGATGCCGATTGGTACGAAGGCTCAGACCTATTGTGGTTCCCCCCAGATTGGCTAAACCTAAGTGAGCAAGAGGCAGAGAGGCTAGACGCCAGTAAAGTAAAGAGAGTGGCCAAAACAATTGGAGTAGATACAGGAGAAGGATCTGCTGAAACAGCAATGGCAGCTAGTGATGAGTTAGGATTGATTGAGTTACGTGCTCGTCAAACACCCAACACAGCAGTGATACCTGGTGAGGTACTAGCCTTTGCTAGAGAGATGGGTGGAGTGCCTCCAGAGAATATTTACTTCGACCGTGGTGGTGGTGGCTTTGAGCATGCTTGTGTTCTACGACGAATGGGATACAATGTCAAAACGGTAGGCTTTGGTGAAGCAGTGACTCCTCCAATAAAGCGAAGGGGGGTTATTGCTCAACTACCCATACGCATTGAACAGCGAGAAGAAAGGTATGCTTATAAGAGTAGAAGAGCCGAAATGCATGGGTTACTGCGTGCTAGGTTAGATCCTCGTTACGATGAGAATGGTAAACCCACAAGACCTGTGTTTGCTCTACCACGTAGGTTCGATGAGTTAAGGCGTCAACTAGCACCCGTGCCTATGTGGTATGACGATGAGGGTAGACTCACGCTTCCACCAAAAGGTACTCGCTCTGATAAGAAGGTAGGAGCTGACGAGGTAACAATTGAAAAGCTATTGGGGTGTAGCCCTGACCAATCAGATGCATTGATTCTCAGCGTGTACGGCTTAAGTATAAAGCCAACGTCATTCAGAGTGTCATCAATGACTTGAAATTTCTTTTCTTTACCCTACTTACTTATATAATAATATAAATAATAATAGGGCCTCGCGTAACTATTGTACCCTAAAAATTAGGGTCAATAAAATCAAAGATAGATTTAGAGGGCCGGCATGGGTAAGAAAAGTAGAAAAATGCGGGGGCAATGCAGTTAAGCCATTGCTGGATAAGGGGTTAAAATTTTTCTTGGTGGGTAGCAGGATAGGTGCTAGTCCTTTAGATTCCAACCCTAGAAGGGGGTAAGGTATTTGATTATGGAAGAAGCACTCCCAGGAATGGAGTATACTAATCGCTATGTCTTCTACAGCAATACAGTCCGTTGATTACATTGGCCCACGCTACTATTTGGGTACACAACAAGGGGAACTGTTAGAGACTCTACGGCTATTGGTGGAGTTAGATGATGACGTGGAAGCAGTGGCAGATAGAAGGGGCGAAAGTACTCAAACAGTGCTGTCACGGTTACGGGCCAATGGAGTGAAGCTACTCACCGCAGAAGAGCGGGCAGCAAAGCACTATCAGAAGGTGTTGGCTGCTCGTGCTGTAGTTGGTTATGATCGAAACGCTGTGGCAGATTATCTAAACATCAGTCGTACTGTCTTGGCTTATTGGCTGCAAGGAAGTCAGCCATTGCTGTGGCTAAGAAAAGAACGAAGCCACAAGGAAAGACTGATTTGTAAACAGAAAGCATTAAAAGAGAAAGCACAGGCAGGTGCTTCAAAACATTCTTGTCGCGACACAGAGCAGGGATTAGATCGATTGGCATTACTACCAGGTATTGGTACAGAGGTTGGTGACTTAGCAGTGTTGTTAAATGAGTACATTGCAGCTAAGGGCACTGATTTAGAATCCAGCTGTATTGAAAAGTTTTACCCCCTGCTCAAAAAGTTTTGCTATCAATATGCATGGCGGCAAGGTATGGAAGCTGCGGAGATGATGACGGATGCCTTTCTTGCATTGAAAGAATGTTTGGATTGTTATGATCCAGTTAAAACGAAAACTCCTAAGTTGTGGCTGATGCAAATGCTACATAATCGTGTGTTGGATCAACTACGCAAGATAGATCCAATACCACGTACAACCAGAAGGTTGAGTAAGCAGCTGGATAATCTGCTAGAATCTTGCGGTGGAAATGCTACAGATGATTGGATACTAGAGCAAACGGGTTGGGACTATCAAACTCTGATTCTCATTCGTGATCGACACGCCATCAGTATTGATGTTGACATAAAAAGTGATGGTGCAGTTACAACAATTGCCAGCACTTTGCCGGGTCGAGAAGACAGAAGCAGTATCATTGCAGAAGATCTAGAATACGTGTTGTGTGCTGCACATCCATCGGAGCGACATGTGTTGAGTTTGTACTTCTTGGAAGACTTAACAATGTTGCAGGTAGCAGAACGAATGGAATTGAGTGAGTCTCGTGTGTGTCAACTAATCAATGGTGCAATAGAAAGTATTCGTAAACGATTGCTGGAACAAGAAGAACGAAAAGAATCAGCTCGTTCAAAATAGAGTATACTTAGTAGCATGGTAGCATTAGTGGATGCCTTAGAATCGATTGAACGAGCTTCATCTGAAGAAATACAAGATGAGGTTGTCATTCTACACGCAGAGATAGATGACCTAAAGAAGCAAATAGAACGCAAGCAACATGTAATTGCATTAATCTTGGGTCTTTCTAAAAAGAAGCCAGTGGAATCAAAGAATGGATTCGAAGATAATCAGGATAATGGAGACAATTTGGAAGTGAAGAAAGACAATGGTAGTCCAATACACTTTCGAACATCACCGTCTCGTAGGTGGAAGCAGATTCATGCCTTGCTTACGAAGAGAGGACCCATGAGCTGTGCAGACATTGCTCGATTGATAGATGGTAGTTATCAGGTAATCTCTATGGACTTGAGAAAACGCAAGGATCACTACTTTCGCCAACTATCTGATGCTCGTTGGGAAGTAACTGATGTCAGTTTACCTGATGATCTAAAAGAAAATGGGGAGTGCTAATGAACCGCAGAGTATTTTTAGAATTGGCAGGGGATTCAGCATTGTCAATAACGGCATTATCAGCAGTGGCAGAGGGTATCGTTGTTAATCAGAAACAGTTGAGTACGCAGACATTATTTGCTAAGTGGTATTGCCAGCTGAACTCTTGGAAGTGGCCTGAAGAATGGGGAGAGTGTCCGTACCAGTTCTCTGAGATAGAAAGAGTCAAGTACTTGGGCCCAAACTTTACCACGACGTGGCCAGGCTGGGACACCTACCGTGAGTTGATAAATGGTATCAAGGCTGTTGCAGGCGAGCGAGAGTGCTCTCGTTATTGGAACGTAGTTTACCAGAAAAAATGACCCCGAGGGAGTTTGATGCATGGTGGAAAGTCAATTATGGGGGCAGCTTCGAAAAAGTGACTTATCCTTTACTCCCTGAAAAGTTAGTCAATGCAGTGGGGTGACTATGGACCAACAAGAATATGATAAGAAGTTCAGAAGCAAAGTACCCTTGATGACAGAGGAGATTGTTGGTTTTTCTAATTCTGATGGTGCTCCTTGGAAACCCACCATTACTGTAGTGAACAGTACTGCTGAAGAGATGTACCAAAAAGAGATGGAACAACTATTTGTTGGTGGCGCTGACTATGCTGGACTAGAACAGTTGGGAATGTTCAAGAGGAGACTGAGGAGATGAGTGGCATTCGTCTTTTAGTTACAGGCGGTCGAGACTATCATAACAAAGATGAACTTTACAATGCTCTTGATCGCATTGCTTCTAAACATTACATAGAAGTTCTTATTCATGGTGCAGCTAGAGGGGCAGACACACTTGCTGGACGTTGGGCTCAAGAGCGGGGAATAGAAGTTATTGCAGTTCCTGCCAATTGGACACAATACGGACGTCAGGCTGGTCCAATTAGAAATCTAGATATGTTGAATAACCATTGCCCCAACCTTGTTGTTGCATTTAGTGGTGGTAAAGGAACAAAGAACATGATAGATATTTCTAAGAAGGCTGGCATAAAGGTGGTAAAGATATGAGACATTCTGATGTTAAAGCAATAGCATGGAAGAATCTTAGCAGACAATGTATTGATGTGTTTTTGCATCAGGGACTGACACAGTTAAGTGATTTTGTGCCAAGTCAAATACGGGATACAAATAAGCGGGTCATATCGTTTGTTCGAGAACAAAATGAAAACTTTGAGTTTACTGGGATTAAAGCAGTTGATGTCACCCATCAATTTGGGTTTGATCCTGGACCTGCTTTTAGTCTTAGCCAAGAAGATGCTCAGGTGTTGATGGATAGTTTGTGGGAGTGTGGATTGAGACCAGCACAAGGGGCAGGATCTGCTGGTCAGCTAGATGCAGTAAAGTACCACTTGGAAGACATGAGAAACATTGTCAACCATAAATTGGGATTGAAGTAGCATGACTAAAGAAGAACAGAATTTGATGTGTGATAAGTTGAATGCAGCAAGGGAGTTAGAGTCAAGGATACATCGCATTGAAGAGATTTTGGAGGGGATTGGTAATTCAAGTTCTCTGATTATTTCAAAAAGTAGTACAAAAGAAACAGTGGTAGTGCTGGGTGCAGTTAATGCTTGTTATGAGGTTAATTGGTTGAGGGAAGGATTGCAGTTGGTGGCTGATCGAATTAAGAAAGAGTACGATGCTTTGTAGAGAGTAGAAAGCAATGATTGTAGAATGTAGATTAGTTCCACCTGTACCATACCCAGAAGATTGGAAAGAAGTGTATCTTGGATTTCTTGAAGAAGGACTGACTAGCAATGAGGCATGGGATAAAATGAAAGAAGTTAGATCGTTAGCCCACATTGAAACAAAGATTGTAAGAAAGTAAACCCCTGTTGCAACAGCCCTGCCGGGGAGCCTGCAAGCAATGATCCGGCGGGGTGGGGCTTATTTTGATAGAATGTAGTAGCCAATTGTTGTGTTTTTATGGGGGATAAGTAATGAACAAAAAGAAGATCAAGAATTGTCGTACTTGTGGACAGGGGGTTCAAAATCGTTGCTCTGCATTCATAGTGTGTGTAGAAAAAGATAGCAACAAAGACTGTTGTGAATGGATTCCTAGAGTCGCTATAAAGACTAAGTGATGAACTATAGAAACCTGATCATTATGTTTTCTGATGGTAGTTCAGTTGAATTACCTGGTGTTGAGGGTAGTGCTTGGCATAGAGCACAATTGATTGTTGACATGATTGGTGGTGATCAGTCATTGTTGTGTGGCTTGATTAATAAGAAATTGTCAACTGATGAAAAGGTGAATACATGAGTAAGGACGATAAGGCAACGTTGTGGGTGTTGCTGTGTATCTTGATTGTTACTGGTATTCCTATTGGCCTTTGTGTTTTTGATTCTCCTCACGATAGTGATTTGGAAAATGCAGGTACTGTGCAATCCGTTTCTGTATCGGCGGGTGGAATCTTAGCAGCCGATCGGTTTATTGTGACGACCACGATTGGAACATACATTACGGAAGGGGGACCGACTTCTAGTAGAACGGGGCAGGGGTGTGCTCTATTGGTTCGTGAATCAGGTTGGACTGGTAGAGAGTTTCAGTACCTAGTGATTGACGGGTGTCAATACAAGATTGTAGAAGGTATGTGAAAGGAACTTAGTGATGGACCTTGATCAAGTTTTATTGTGTGCATTGGGATACTTCGGAATTGGATTTCTGTTCTTTGTGGCATACATGATAGGGAAGGCAATTAAGACGGGATCAGTGTATCCCGTTGAAGAAGAGGTGTTTTTTATTACAAGTTGGCCTGTTGCTATCTTTTGTGTGTCGATGGTGGCAATGATCTGTCTTCCTCCTTTGATTATTCAATCTCTTTTTGGACAGAAGCATGTTGACCAAATTGTGAACGATGAATTTGTCAACTGATGTGAACAATACTTGATGTGTTGATGATATATTAGTGTTGTGCGGTTAATGTAAGTTTCAAAAGTGTTGTTTTTCAATTGTTGAAAATTAGGATAAAATCATGACTGAGAATACATCAACAACTTTCTTTGATGTTAAGTTTCCAATTCCATTCAAAGCAGTTAAGGAACGAGTTTGGAATATATTCGTTGACAGATACACAAGTGAATCCTTATATGATGTCATCAAAAGAGACTATGATGAAGTTGATGATATGCTTGACTTGTTGGGATTCCTTGGAGACTATGGAATGGATGAAGTCGAAGTAGCTGAGTATGTAATCAATGCTATTGTTGAAGGAACCACCCAGACTCATCGATCCCATTGATTGTTAATCAACAGCCACAAAAACAATTGGGGAAAACATGCCAAGACAAGATCCGAGTGACTCTGGATACAAAAATAACTATGGTACAACCAATTGTCCCAGATGTGGTCGATTAGTAAGTCGTAATGCTCTTGGTTTTCATTCACACTTGAGAGCATGTATCAAAAGAGATATCCTATTTGAGGGTAAGGTGTACAAGGCAATATTGAACAGAATAGAAATTTAAGTTGTGTTGTTGGAGCGAAGAACAGGGAATCAAAATGGCAAGTGTAAATGACAGATTTGGTAATGAAGTGGCAATGGCTCAATTCAAAACATTACCCAACATCACCGGTCGTGGTAACGGCCAAAAATACGATGCTTCTGAATTAGTGGCCAATGCTATTCAGACCAGAAATGAGTTGTTAAAATCTTGGATGGACCCAAGGCGTGACATTGATAAAGAGTGTGGTTATCCAGCAACTAACTCACTATCACCTTCTGCCTACAAGGACTTGTATGATCGTGAGCCTATTGCTGAACGTGTAGCAAAGGTAATGCCCAATGAGTGTTGGAATACTCAACCCACCATCGTAGAAGATGAAGACAACACCGAAGACACTGCTTTTGAAAAAGCATTCAAAGAACTGGGTCAATCACTCAACGGTTCTTCCTACCACCAAGATGCAGAAGGAGGTAACATTTGGGGATACCTCCACCGACTAGATGTACTCAGTGGCATTGGCCACTTCGGTGTGATGCTCATGGGGTTCAACGATGGTAAGAACCTTCAAGAGCCCGTCGAAGGAGCAATGGTTGTTAACGAAGAGTACAAAGTCAATCGTAGGGGTGGAGCAACTGCTCAAGTAGCATTGAACAGTGCTAGAAGCAAGGTTGCTGAGTTCTATAATAGGGTGCCAGACTGTTACCTCACAGAGAACGAAGAGAAGACACTATTAGATTTGAAAGACTTGAGTGATCAAGAAAAGCTGACCATCAATCAGCTGCGTGAACAGCGAACGATGGTATTGAATGCTCGTGGGTTAGCTAACAATAAGAAAACACGTAAGCCAGCTAACAATGCTAAGAAGTCCAACAGTGCTACGGGTGAGAGTGGGTTCTCTGGTGTTCGTCAAGGCGATATTAAAGCACCAGGCGTAGTCGGTACAGATACCACTTATGATCAAGCTTACGGTGCTTTGAGTCCATTCAATCCCATGGGATCATTGGCCGGAACGGATCAGCAGTATTTCGGTGTCCAGTTCGGAGCTAGTGAACAACCCTCCGACAAGCCAGCAAAGGTAGGACTGAAACTGCTGTTCCTCCGGCCATTTGATGAATCGTTAGTGCAGGTGGTTCGTTACGAATGGAATGTAATGAACCCAAGGTTTGGTCAGCCTGTGATGTACCGCATCACGTTGAACGATCCTCGTGAGCAACACAGTGGTATCGGATTACCGATGGCTACTGTGTTTGTTCATTGGAGTAGAGTGATTCACGTAGCTGACAATCTAAACAGTTCCGAGATATTTGGTGTGCCAAGGATGCGTCCTGTACTCAACCGATTGCTTGATCTGTTGAAGATTTACGGTGGTGACGCTGAAGGTTATTGGCGTGGAGCTATCACTGGCCTTAGCTTAGAAACCCATCCGCAGCTAGGTGGTGATGTTACGATTGATATGGCTGACGTTCGCACGCAGGTAGAGAACTTCTACAATGGCTTACAGCGGGCGTTAGGATTTACTGGTATGTCAGCGCATACGCTGGCACCTTCTGTGGTAGATCCTTCTTCACACATTGATAAGCAAATTGAAGCTATCTGCATTTGCCTTGGTATTCCCAAACGAGTGTTCATGGGCAGTGAACGAGGCGAGTTAGCTAGTGGACAAGATGATGCCAAGTTCAATGATCGTATCAAGGGCAGACAACAGGGTCATATCACCCCCCATATCATTGTGCCCTTTATTGATCGTCTCATCAATGTGGGTGTATTGCCTGAACCTAAGGACAGTGGTAAAGAGGGACCACGGCAAGGATATAGTGTACGTTGGCCTGACTTAGATTCTACAACAGAGCGAGATAAGTCTCAGATAGCAGTATCGAAGACTCAAGCAATGGCTGCTTATGTTGCCGGTAACGTAGAAGCCATTATGCCTCTGCAGGACTTCTACGTTCGTATATTGGGCATGAGTAAAGAAGAAGCAATAGCTATAATTGAGGGAGCAGAAGATCAAGTCATAGACGAAATGGAGTACGGTGAGACTGTTCGCTTAACCTCTGCCCCTTCTCAAGCTCTTGCAGGCGGTATGCCAGGAGAAGCCGATTCAGAAGAGAACCCAATGGAAGGTAATTCAACTGAAGAGAACCCAGGTGAAGAAGATATCATGACTGGTCCAGAAGAATCAACTGAAGAGGATGGTGATGGCTCAACAGCTGAATGAACATGAAGCCAAGGTTATCATTGGTATGTACTTAGCTGGTAGGTGCCAAGGCTATATAGCTAAGCACATTGGTAGGTCTAGAACTTCCATACATAACCTATTGGTACAACACAACATACCCTTGCGTATCAACAAGCATGCCTTTACACCTAGAAATCCAACCCCCGAAGAGATTGCTAAAGAAACAGCTGAGATACGTAAGAATTGGCGCAAGGGAGAGGCAGAAGAAAGAGCAAGCCTATGAGTTTCCAACTACTTGCAACATGCTGGGAGTAGAATAGTGTCAACAACCGATGATTGCGGTGCATATTTACCAACTCCTGAAGAGATTAAGGCAATCACCAAAGAGATACAGAGTCGTTGGTCTAAGGCTGTGGAGCGCAGAAGAACAGTACAAGGTGTTGAACAGTGGATGCCTCAACAGTTAAAGCAGGTAAACACTGATTCTCATCGTAGAAACGTGAGGGATATCTAATGCAACTCCACGACAAGTTAAAGATACTGGCTAACGCCTTTTGTCCTACCGGACCCGGTGGGGGACAAGATAATAGTTGTTCACCAAGCCATGGTGGCTATGCTACAGACTTAAAACCGATTAAGTCAATGAAAAGGATTGATATCAGTGGGACATATTCAGGTAATCTGTATCGTGCTGTAAACACGGCAGCAGTTCAAGTGCATGGAAAGGCATCAGCTAAATTTGGAATGTATGTCACTGACAGTTCTAGAATAGCGAAGATGTATGGATCAGATGTCAAGATATATCAAGCAAATGAATTGAAAGTTCTTGGCTATGCTTCACCTGAATTTGATGCCATGAGATCGAAAATGCCCAACGGCGTGACTATACAAGAGATCAAAGACAGAGCAGCAAAACTAGGCTGGGACGCAATCAATGTTGGGGGCACTGAAGGTATTGTGATTCTTGGTGGAAAAAGTAAACGAATAGTAGCAAACGCTTTTTGTCCAACCGGCGAGGGCGGGGGCATAGACCCAACATGTGGTAGCAAAGATTCTAACTTAGCAGATGACGAAAAGTCTTGGCGGGAGGCTAGTGATAATTGGGACAACGTGACTGCTGATCCAAACAAAGCCAGCAGCAAAGACTTGTATCGTTCAGCTATGTTTGGTACTGCTTTGGAAAGAGCATTTCGAGAGAAAGGAAAACAAGGCGCTGCGGATGCTATTCGAGATGAGATGAAGTGGTACACTAGCATTTTGAAGGATCGAGGGTACTTTGAGGATAAGCCAAGAACAACGGATAATTCTTCTGATGAGTGGCAACTACAAAGTGAAGTAAATCTTGGTTGGGATACCTATGCTAGACCAGTTGACTTAGCAACGCCTTCTGAAAACACTTTCTGCCCCACAGGTAAAGGTGGAGGTATTGATCCTACTTGTCAATCTGTGTTTCATGGTACTGCAGGAGAACTTAGAACAAAGATCAAGAAAGAGGGATTGATTCCCAGTGGCGCTGCTGTAAACGGTAGAGGTGTTTATGCAATATCTAGTCAGTCAGAAGCCCTGAGATATGGAATGATTCATTGGGAAGAGAAGCATCTCGACTTGTATGAGCAGCAGCGGAGAGAAGGTAAGCAGATCAGTGATAAGCATGAAATAGTTGTTTTTGAAATTCAACGCAGCGCATTCAACGATCCACACCCTAACATGGTTGTTAAGTCAACTCGGAAAATCCCTTCGTCAGCTATCATCAAGACTTACCGATATAAAGTGAACGATCTCCTGACTAAGTATGAATTGAATTGGAAGAAAGCCATTCCTTGGAAAGTAGAAAATACCACACCAAATACTTGCTTTGTTGTTTGGGTAGTGGATGAGCATGATGGGCATCCCATTGATTTTTCTTCAATTACTTCTAATGCTTTTTGTCCAACCGGACCTGGGGGAGGACAAGATAATAGTTGTTCTGGCAAGAAGTGGGATGTCTTCAAAGTTGGTAACATATCCGTCATCAAAAACCCAACAGATACAGACCATGCAGAGATGAGGCGTTTGTTCTATGAGAAGTATCCTATGGCCCCTGTTGGTTCAGTGAAGATACGAAGCACGATTGATACAGAAGGTAATAAGTATAGTTGGATGTCAGATAAGTCCCATTCAGATGTTGAACCAGAGATTGATCGTCGTTACAACACCCACACCCATCAAAGTGGTTTGTTTGACTTAAAGTACAATTCAGCAAATGATCGGACGGAGAACGCTTTCTGTCCCACGGGTAAGGGTGGAGGTGTTGACCCAACGTGTAGCCCAGGTGGTAGAGCAGTCACGAAGACTCCTGAGTTCAAGAAGTGGTTTGGCAAGAGTAAGGTGGTTGATGACAAGGGTGAACCGCTGGTAGTGTACCATGGTACGAATCAAGCATTCACAGAGTTTGGTAGTAGAAAAGGTTGGACTACTACTGAACACTTCTTTACAGAAGATCCAGACTTGGCAGATACTTACGCCAGTGGAGCTACGATCAAAGGTTCCGTTGGGGCTAACATTATTCCTGTCTACCTACGTATCGAAAAACCTACTAGTGAAAATAAGATGTCCTTGCATGATGCCAAGAATTCCAATCATGATGGAATTATTGGCAAGATTGGAGGTAAGAAATACTACATTGTTTGGAATCCCAATCAAATCAAATCAGCTACCGGAAACCGTGGCACCTTTGACTTCAGCGGCATCATCACTCACTCAGCGAACGACAATGGTCACATTCACAACTCAAACAGCCACGTTCACAATGCCAAGACGAAAGCAAAGCAACCACGTCGCATCTTCGGTAAGAAGCCAATACAGCGTAAGCTAAGTAAGAAGAAGTCACCTACGAGAATAGACCCCACTCGATTAGCTACGCTGCGAAGGGTGTGGACTACTGACTTGCGAAGACGGTTCAAAAGTATTGACCAAGCATTGTATCAACTACTGGTGAAGGACGACGCCTTCGGGCTTGAGGGAAAGAAGGTGTTCAACGTATTTTGTGCCACTGGGACTGGTGGTGGTGTTGATCCAAGTTGTGGCAAGAACATTGGCCAAATTGAAAAGACAGAACACTCTTGGAAAAATGAATTCGATGTTGGTAAACAACACTATACGTTTTTGGCAGAAAAAAGATTGTATGTTGGACAAGATGAATCTGATCCAGATGCTAGTGATACTTGGGAAGTGGGATTCTTTGCCCATGTTGGTGGAGAAACTTTTGGTGAGGGTAAAGTAGATATAGAGGGATTGGGAATTACAGGAACAGGAAACCAAGTCCAAGTGCTAACAAGAGCTCACAAATCTTTAACTGAGTTTATTGTAGAAAAGAAACCAGCAAAAGTTTTCTTTGGGGCTTCAGAACTTAACAGACAACGTCTCTATGCCAAAATGGCCAATCGGTTAATCCCAACTGACTATGAGAGACTACCATCAGCTAGTAACAGATTTCTATTCAAGCGAAAAGTTGTAACCAATGTATTCTGTGCAACAGGACAGGGTGGTGGTATTGACCCAAGTTGTTCTTCTAGCAGTAGCAAAGAACCTCTGAAATTTGCTGGGTATGGTGTAGACGTACAACTCGATCCTGGCTATAACTACCATGTCACTACTGCCGAGCGTGCCTATGACATAGCTAATACTGGTAAGCTGGTGCCACACAAGCCCAGCTACGGTACAGATCAAGGTGCTTGGCCTGACAGCAGTACTGAGAAGCGTTCCTACCTGACTGCCGGCAAACCCATGTGGGAGTTTTCACCAGAGGAAGGCAAACCAGTTGCGTTGAGGATTAAAGACTCTGCTGTGCTGTTCAAGAAGGAGTCAACAGGCGACGTCTATTACAACAAGTCAATTCCTAGCAAACATATTGAGATTGCTTTGGCTGACGGTTCTTGGACCCCGCTGGATGGGCTCAAGTCTCTCACAGAGAACTACGACGTAGCAAAAGAGGTGGAGAGGGCAGCTAGAGAAACCGATACGAACCCCTCAGACGCTGCGAGAGCAGCGGGTAACTACCGAAAGGGCCAAGTATGGGTACAGGGGCTGGAGGTGTCTGTAGAGACGCCTAGAGGGGCTACGCGACGAGGTATAGGGGCTGACGGTGAACCCTGGGAGCATAAACTGAAGGACTACTATGGTTACATCAAGCTGACGAAAAGTGAGGCAGACGGCGATCACATGGACTGCTTCCTTGGTCCAAACCTAACCAGCGACAAGGTATTTGTCATCGATCAGACTCGCCCATGTCTGACTGAAAATGCTTTCTGTGCAACTGGTAAGGGGGGAGGAATCGACCCGAGCTGTTCTCCTCGTGACAGCGAAGGTAAGCAGGAACATTACGAGCAGTCGATGCAAGGCGAGTTTTGGCTACAGGGTTCCTCCGCTGTATCAGCTAATGGCGATATTGACGATATGAACCATGAGGCACATGCTGTTCAACAGGCACAGTACGACGTTGCTGAAGCGTTTGGAGTCGACTTAAACGATGATGATTGGGACAAGGCGAAGGAAGAGATCGTATCGAAGATTGTTGAAGAACAACCTGAACTACAGAAGCAGTTGGACTGGTTTGATCAGTATGGTGCTCCTAGCAACCCCGAGCAAGAATCCCATGTCAAACCGTTCTACGACAAGCTCAAAGAATTCGGTGTTACCCAAGAGGATTGGGAGGTTGCTCACGGTAACGGCAATCAAGACTCTCGCACATGGGCAGCTTCGAAGCATGATTGGGTTCGAGTAGCAGGGAACAGTATCCAGATGGTTAGCATAGACGGTCTCAAGATGAGTGAGATTGCTGATGGCCTCTATGATGCTTACGGTGAGGACGTTGAGAAGCAGTCATTTGATTTGGAAGTGATTGCCAAGGATTCAGTCGGCAGCGGCAAGAACATCTACACGAAGATGTACACCGACGTACCCTATCATAAAATAGCAAGCGGTTCTCTAAGTGCTTTACGAGAGTATGTAACAAATGTTGCCTGTCGCGAGTTCGACGAGCACAAGGTGATGATCGGCTGGGACAATGCTGAGGAAGCCAAGCAAGCATACCACAACAACTTCTCGGAAGGTTGGCAGGGGTTCAGTGGCATCACTGAGATGACGATGGATGAGTTTAAGCAGTGGCTCAAGGAAGGTGACAGTGGCAAGCCAGTAATGAATAGCTTCTGTGCAATGACGTTGAATCAAAAGTTGCAACTGTTAGCAGATGATAAGTCTACTCTAGTATTCAATTCTTCTTACTTTGCCACTTGTGAACGAGATGAGAAGGGACAATGCTTACCTTCTGGTGATGTAGAAGACAAGGGTTCTGAAAAAGAAGATTTCAATGAACCAACCAAGGATGTCGTTGAATCAACGGGTAAGTTTGATAGAGCAAAGTGGCAAGGTAAACGAGAAGAGTGGAGTAAATTGTCAGTTGGTCAAAGAGATGATTTGGCCAATGCTGAGAGTGGTATTAAGGGTAGAATCAGCGAGTTATTAAAAGGAGTGCCAGAAAGACCAAATACCGGCAACTTGGAAAAAGACTTAGGAACTAGAATCAATCAGCTATCAGACCGCGTGCATCCACAAGCAGCAGATCGGATGAAGACGGTAGCAAGAGACTACACTAACTTGATGAACGAAGCAGGTGTTAAGCCAGAGCATCAGCATGATTTAGCAATGGAAGCTGTTGACCACTTAGCTGCACAAGAGTCTGAAACAATGACACGTCAACTAGGTGATCATGGTGTAGCACACATTAAGGGTGACATCGATGTAGCTATGCAAACAATGGATGCTTTACCTATAAAGGCTACAGCGAAAGATAAACTAGCAGCTTACACCGCTTGTATCTACCATGACACAGGTTATCTGACAGAACCCAGTCGGTCTTTCTTAGACGAAGGGCATCCACGTTGGAGTGAGCAGCACTACAACACCAACGTAAGGCCATTGGTTGCTAAGGCACTAGGCAATCGTGCTGCTGATGAAGTCAGCCACATCATTAGCACCCACGATGCTACGGACATGGATTGGAAAAACGATAGTGTAGCTTCCAGTGTGAGACTAGCGGATAATCTAGCAGTCTTTCATCGTGAAAAGCTACCCCCAGTGTTTCGTTACGTCAACGGTAACATTAATGTGTTGAAAGACTTGGGTGCTGGTAAGATCGACAAGGCAACAGCCAACGAAAGAATGGTAGCCAACATTGCCAAGTCAAATCTGTCTGACAAAGTCAAAAGTCAACTAAGACTAGGTGCCAAGGAGGTATCAGAGTACACACCCAAGGTTACACTAGGCATGTTGGGTGGTACTTTGACAGGTGTGAAGTACAAGGACGACATGGTGGTGGCGGAAGTCAAGGAGTCTAAGAAGGCTACGGAGATCAACAAGCTGGGTGACTTCGGTCAAAACCAACTGGCGAAGTTGGCTAAGACTTTTGATGCTGATCCTAAACAGTTTCAGAAGGACTTGAACTTTACTTTCAAGGGCAAGGACGGTCGTGCTCGTCTGCGCATTGAGATGGCCAAGTCAGTCGAGAATGTGTTGTTGAATGCTGGTGAACGATTTCAATTCCTTACCTCACCAGAGCAAGTCAACTCCTTCCGCGAGTTCTTAAAGAAACTATTACAACAATACATTGTAGATGAAAACGTCAATGCAGAGGATCAGTGGTTTCAACAATACGTAGAAGAGGGATATCGTAAAGGCGCAGGTCGTGCATGGGATGACACAAGGCCCAGCGTGAAGAAGTGGATGAACAGTGACGAAGCAAACAAAAAGTTGGACTTCTACGATGGTACAAGAGCAGACTTCTTACGTTCATCTTTTGCTAGACCAGTCAGTGTTGAGAAGGTGAAACTATTAGCCGGTCGCTCCTTTACTGACCTAAAGGGTATCAGTGACCAGATGAATGCTAAGCTTATTCGTGGTCTCACAGATGGATTGGTACAAGGCAAGAACAGTAAGCAGATGTACAAAGACTTAGCCAGGGAAGTCGGTATCAGTGAGTCTCGTGCAGAAGCAATAGCACAAACGGAACTAACGCGAGCGCATGCATCAGGCCAGTTGCAGAGCTTTAGAGACTTGGGTGTAACACGTTTAGGGGTGATGGCAGAATGGAAAACAGCCGATGACGATCGTGTGTGTGACGAGTGTGATGCTATGAATGGTACAGTGATGACAGTAGATGAAGCAGAAGGAATGATCCCAAGACACCCAAACTGCTTTGTCAGTCCAAGAGTGAAAATCTACACCGCTGATGGGTGGAAACCAATTTCACGTGTTGAAGTTGGTGATTTAGTTCTCACACACTTGGGGCGATTTCAAAAAGTAATCCAAACTCATCGCAATATGGGGTATCAAGAATCACTGGTTGAGTTTAAGATTGGGTTTAGCCAAACAAGTATCACAGTCACTGAGGGGCATCCAGTTAGGGTCAATGGTAAATGGATACCAGCAAAGGATATTAAGCCTGGGGATAGGGTTCACTGGCTGTCAACAAATTGTAAGGGATGTGGAAAAATTCTTCCTTATGGATTGAAGTATTGTGGTGTAGAGTGCCAGTGGAAGAATAAAGAACACAGAGCCAATATCACCAAAAAGAATAGTGAAGCAAATCTACGTCAATATGCTTCCGGTGAACGAGATGGTCATGCTTGTACAGAAGCAGCACACAATAGGGTTAGAGAATTACTAGCCTTAGGTGAGTTTAGAATGCCAAGGTTATCTGGTGATGCTAACCCCGCTAAACGACCAGAAGTTCGTAGAAAGATTCGTGATGGTAAATTGGGTGATAAGAATCCCATGAGAATGCACCCAGAGATAGGTAAGGCAAATGGACAAGCGTTGGCTCAATACTGTAAAGATCATCCTGAAAAACATGCTAACCATATTGTCAATCTGAAAGGGCATAGGACAAAGATTGAATTGATAATGGAATCTGAACTTCATAAATTGGGGTTATGCCCTGATTCAGAGTACCAAATCGGTAGGCTGCGGGTTGACTTTGCCTTTCCTGAACATAAGCTGGTGGTTGAGTGTGATGGTGCTTATTGGCACCAAGATGCAGAAAAAGATCAACTACGTGATCAGCGTTTAGAAAAAGAGGGTTGGACTGTTTTACACTTTACTGAAGAACAGGTTTATGAAACACCAAAATCTTGTGCCAGTAAAGTAAAGAGGGTATTAAAGAATCACACTGGGCAATACAAGTTCGCTTTGTTTGAGGTTGCTGAGGTTAATCACAGAGAATCAGGCAGGGTTGTGTTATTTAACTTGTCAGTAAACGAAGACGAATCTTACATCGCTAAAGGATGTGTTGTTCATAACTGTCGTTGTGCACTACTTCCTGCCAATGTAGGTGAGGAAGATGACAATGACAATCAACAGATTAGGGGTAAGTCTGCTATTGAGCGGGCAATTGAAGATTCACTAGATGCAGAAGGTCGTGGCGATAAGACTACTTGGCCGGGAGCGGATGTTAGCATTAGCAAGGTCAGACCAGAGGGTATTTTCAATTCGCAAAACTTGCTGTTAAATTACCAACAAGGACAATCTGAAATCATTGATAGATTGGATCAAGTGATTGACTTACTTGGAATCACAGATAGTTCTTTGCCACTGATTGACAATGTAGAAAATACCTTTTGCCCTACAGGTAAAGGCGGTGGAGTTGACCCTTCTTGCTCACCTCAACAAGGAATTACTGAAGAGGATAAGGAAAACTTTGCTTCTTGGACTGACCAACAGTACAACCCCTCTCTGAGTGAGACAGAAAGAGGTCGATTGCGGAAGGTCTATCAAAGCATTTCTAAGCTACCAAACTACCGAGGTGAGGTTTATCGAATTGTTACTTTGAACCCCGGTGAACAGTTTCAAGGTGGTAGTTTGAAAAGAAACGAATCTGTTTGGTTTGATCGACCATACTCTACAACCAAAGATAAAGAATACACTGACACAATGTTAGATGGGCTGCCTGAAATCTCTAAGCCAGGTAGTACAATTGTTTATATGACAATGGAAGTCAAGAGCGGGGCTGATTTATCTCCTTATGATGACAAGGCTGCCTATAGTGGCCAACAAGAAGTGGTAACAAGACCGGGAACGATGTACGTAGTTCACCAAGTTCGCAAAACCAAATTGGTCAACGGTACCAGTCTCTTGCAAGTTCATTTGAAAGAGGCTTATCGCAGTGAACAAAGAGAATCTGATTGGTTGAAGATGATTGAGAACCGTTCTTTCTTCGCAGAATGTGAGCGGGACGAACACGGTCATTGCTTACCGGAAGGAACTAGTGAAAGCAAGAGTCAAGCAGCCACTAGAACGTACAAGCCCAGCACTGTAGAGAAGCAGCGTAAGGGTGAAGCAGAACAACTGCTGTTATCCAAGGCAATTGGTGGAATTAACACGGATGATAACAAGCCGTTCGATGTATTGGTTGGTAGTAATGGTGTTGAAGTCAAGTGTGTAATTGATAACGACAATGATAAGATTACGGTGCATCCAGAAAGTAGAATTAGAAAAGAACAAGAAGCTAAACGACTGAAGCTAAAGACGCATACGGTTGCAATAGATACTCGTAGCGGACGTAGGGTATACTATTATCGTTCTGGTGTTGGTGCTTTTCGTCTAAGCAGTATGGAACGAGTCTCGCTGACTAAGCTGAAAGAAATCCTATCATGACTAAGTTAGAACTACTGGATACAATAACAGAACTCGCTGAAGAGAAAGCCATTCTGGATGCCAAACTAGCTTTCTTACAAAACGAGTTAGACGAAGGCAATTACGAAGGGGATTAGTCATGACAGAAGAAATGAAGATAATTTTGAAGAGTGCAACCGACGACGAGCTGATGGAAGAGATTAGAAATCGAGGGTATGAAGTGGTAGATCCTCACGATGACACTGGAATCGAACCATGTACAGGCGATGGCTTCTAGAATGTGTGTTGGAACGCTGTTGGACAACAACGAAATGTGCACAAATGATTGGTGCAGATCCTAAAGAAGTATTGATGGATTTCAACCAATTCGTTCAGGAATTACTTGGAGACAAGTCATGAGCTACTGGTTGGAAGACGCAGATGGTAAATATCTTGGTGACTTAGCTACCAACGTAGGAATCAACCAGCTAAGATTGCTAGGTCATGAGTATCTCAATAGGATGTTAGATACTGGAACAGCTGATGCTGAATTGGTTAAACTTATTGTGGTAGAAAGCGTTAAAGACACTAGAACTGAATACATATCCAAACTGTTGGCTAATGCTGTATTCCCCGTTTATGTTACTGACGGATGTGGTCGTACAGACGAAGTAGAAAATGTTTTTTGTTCTACTGGCAAGGGGGGCGGAGTTGATCCTAGTTGTAGCAAAGGTGGTGAAGAAGTTGTAGTCAAGTCAGACCGAACCTTGGTAGAAGAATATACTAGAACCAGTGGCACTTACAGCAAAGTCAACGAAGGACTACGAGAAGGGAAAGACATGTCAGCCGACCCTACGGTGGTGGCTCTAGATCATGTCTTTGACAAACAAAGTGAACCTTCGCCTGCGGTGCTGTACAGAGGAATCGCTGGTTGGGAACCAGAGGAATTAAACTTGGTTGAGGGTAGAGTATTTACAGATCTTGGGTTTGTGTCTACGTCAGAGAAGAAAGTTGATGCAGCTAAGTTTGCTATGGCAGGTAAGCAGGAGATGTCTGGTGAGGCAGTTGGTATACTTATCAAGATCAATACAGGTAAGGTGGCGTCATTAAACATGGGCCGGTTTTCCATGTATGATGAAAAAGAATTGTTGCTACGCCGTGGAACCCAGTTCAAAATCACTAGCGTCAAGGAAGGCTACCCAGGCGAGAAGTTAGCCGTTGTAACAATGAGCGTGGTGAAATCATGAATGAAGATCGAGCAGAACGATTCGGAGCAGACTGGGTGAAGGTACTTAACCCCACTGCCACTACTCACAGAAAAGCACTGGAAAGCAAATCAGGTAAATCAAAACCAACTCTGACTGAACAACTCAGTCAAATACTCAATCGAAAGTGAGTACAATTATGTTAGACGTACAGTGCTATCAATTTGAGATAGACAAAACAACTAATGTGATACGAATTACAATACACTTTGACCAACGTATTGTTAGAGCTGATAGGGAAATATGTGTGGAACTGCTAGAAGAGGACTCACTAAAATTGGCTTCTATGCTTACTTCTGCTGCTACTCTAAAACCAAGTCCAAGTATTGAAAATATTCTTACAGTTGGGTCAATCTAGTAACCTTTTTAGGAGACGAATTATGACAAAATTGAAAGTACAAGAGAACAATTTACAAGTGTTGAGCCTATTGCAATCAGTCGTGAATGGTGAAACTACTTCACGCAACCTCTACTTTGCTCGTGCTGTATTTTGGGATAACATTGGAATACACAAGCTGGCTGAGTACTACGAGAAACAAAGTCAAGAGGATCATTGTCAGTTGAGTGCTGATCGTATGGCATTTCTAGGTGAGCAACCTGCCTTTAGTCCATCCTCAGTACAACCTTTGACGGAAGAATCTATTGCAGAGCAGTACCGTATTGACTTACAAGTAGAAGTGGCTTTGGCTGAGAACTACACTGAGAGCATTAAGACTGCTGAGACTCTTGGTGACTACGTTACTGCTCAGATTTGGAAGGGTGTATTACAATCCACACAAGAACATTGTGCCTATCTCCAACAGGAATTGAAGAAAATTGAATTGGTAGGTGAAGAAAATTACTTAACCACGTGGATCTAATGAGTATTCAATTCATTGAGAGTAGAAATGAAAATACCTACCAGTTATGAAGTGTCACGTTGGCCTGAGTTTGTGGCTTTTGCTAAAAGACTTGGGATACCCGGAGCAGAGATTGAAGACAAGTTTCCTTGGCTGTCAGTTACCATTCAAATTGGTCCAGAAGATGAAACTGTTAAGGTGACACAAGTCTTTCTTGGGATGGATAAAGATAACTCGGATTCAAGCATAAGATTGCCTGTACCCACTTGTATTCACTAAATACCGTGGGTACAGATTCTGATTGTTTCCTACGAAGAAGAATGACTTATGATTGCAGGAGCAAGTACCTTGGAAACACTGACTGTTGGTTTTACCCCCACACAACAGCGAATGCTTAACCTGCTCAGTGACGGATTGCCCCATAGCAGGGAAGCAATGCTAGAATGCTTACAAGATGAGCAAGTGTGTTCTACTGCACACACACCCCATCTACTGGCAATACGCAAAAAGTTAAGACCTAAAGGCGAAGACGTTATTTGTGAGTATATCAAACGACGTCCCTATTATCGTCATGTTAGATTGCTTCCTTCAGCCTACGATGGTAGGTACTGACTTCATTGACTATTTACTAGGTAGTGTATACTTACTAGGTAGTTATTCTATGTCGTTCTGACAAATTTCTACTTTACTCTTGTCAAGGGATAATTTAAGCTGTCAGGTGTATGGAGCACCTGACAGTCAATATCTCTGGTAAAGTCAGACAGGTCAACGAGGGTGGTAAGTCATTCCTCGTTGCACCACTCTCGCTCATTGTCCCTGGAGTCCTATCTGGATCCAAGGGAAGTTTGCTTTATGAGCCTTCTGAGATTGCTAGGAATTACCAACAGTGGAACGGTATGCCATTGTTGGTTTATCACCCGCATGACCCCATCACTAACCAGCCTCTATCTGCCCAAGATCCTGATCAAGGGCCTTCTGTCATAGAAAAGCAAGGGGTGGGTGAAGTTCGCAATACCCATATCAAGAATGGGAAGTTGCGAGCAGAAGGTTGGTTCGACGTAGAGAAGACCACGAAGGTTGACCCTCGTATCTTGGCGAATCTTAAAGCCAACCGTCCTTGTGAACTTTCGACAGGTTTGTTCACGGACAATGAGGATACTCCGGGCAACTTTCGTGGTCGTCCTTACACTCAAAAGGCAAGGAACTACCGTGCAGACCACGT